>Ga0208465_1000044_pt1 | contig 42547 bp, 30 predicted proteins | sample LakMenEpi31Aug10_FD_150749 | JGI IMG/M metagenome (GOLD analysis project Ga0208465, IMG submission 150749) | Freshwater microbial communities from Lake Mendota, WI - 31AUG2010 deep hole epilimnion (SPAdes) | ecosystem: Environmental > Aquatic > Freshwater > Lake > Epilimnion/Euphotic zone ...
TAATCGCGCGACTCACCCGGCCCCGCACCCTAGCTCCTGACTAGTTACCACCATGAATCGTCCACCCGACCCCAGGTTGCTCTCAACCTGGGGTTTTGTATCAGCATGCAAACGGATTTGGGCAGCGCAGCATTGAGCGTTAACGATCTACAGTTCACACTCTCCACAGGTTCCCTAAATTCCCACCTCGCGTAAGCAGCCCGGAGAGCATATTCTAGGAGGCTTTGAAATGCAAAAGACCCTGTACAACTACAACTCCACCCAAACTTGGGGGGCAAGGAGGCCTCGGCGAAGACATGTCCATCGAGCAATATCGTCACCGCATTCAAGACCTGCAGGATACTCTGAACCGGTATAACCAGGATCTTTTGGGCATATCTAGCCCTAAACCGCAAGGATCACTATCAACCACCGACCACTGAAATACCTATTTAGAAGAATTGCGAACCCCTTAGTCAGGAAATACAATCAAAAAACAAAACCTACAGAATATTAGCCAACCATATTCTTAGAACCTTGAAAATTTAATTAAGCGACCGGGATTCCTTGGTTGGTTCCTGTATCTTTAATTTATTGAATCAGGTAGTCATCCTATTAGGTTAGGCAACATAATAACGGATATTTCCACTTTGAAGGACCTAAATTTATTTAATCCAGGTCAACACTACAGAATGAGCTGAGATCTATGAAGACCGTCAAAGCTCAGACTTTAGTTGAAGTCTTCTAATTTTGGCTTTTGTTGTTATCTTGACAAGTCTTGAACTGATTGAAGTTCTAGCTTAGAAGGGGCATTCTAATTAAGCTTGTCTTTATTATGCTTTTCTCTTGATGTTGGCTATTGAGGCAACTAAAGATAATTAAGACTGTGTAAAATCATTTGCCCTACTTTAAATAAAATGTTCCTTGCTGTTTACTCAAGCCCGTAGGCTTAAGCCAAAAACGTAAACTCTCTAAAAAGTTAGGAAAAAGCGATCGCTTCATCCTTAGCTTATTCCAAGTCAGCAATAAATCTTAGACTCTTCCTTGTGTTACACTCCATCTCCCCTATCTCAGACTAATGGAGCATTGGTAAACATCAAGACCCCTATAGGTTCCTAGGTGTATTCAAAACCATACATCATATTTAATACTCATTAAGTGGTAGATCATGTAGACACATTAGCTGCGATCTCTCAGTTTTGTCAAGAAGTATGATTCACTTTCTAGCAAACAACTGTCCATCAATGGTTGTGACAGTTTTCGCGAGTGTGAAAGTACACCCCTAGGCCTGTCATGCTTGCCTACTAATATATATATCATCGCCTTGAATATCTGCCACTTCAGTGCTCCAATTAGTCAGCGCACTGAAGCAGATGGCTAACCGAACTGGCTGGCAGGACGGCTAACCCATCGGCAATGAAGACTACAGCTATAGTTCACCGCAGTCGGCAATCACCACCGCCTTAGAAGGATGTCCACTGGGAGTACCCACCTGTTCAATCTTCCTGACCACTTCTATTCCCTCCGCTACCTGACCAAACACCACGTGCTTACCATCCAGCCACTCGGTCTTAACGGTGGTAAGGAAAAACTGAGACCCATTGGTGTTGGGTCCGGCGTTGGCCATACTCAACAGCCCTGGTCGAGTGTGCTTGAGGGTAAAATTTTCATCGGCAAACCTCTCACCGTAGATTGACTCGCCACCGGTACCGTTGCCGGCGGTAAAGTCCCCTCCCTGGCACATGAAATCGGGAATGATGCGATGGAAACTGGAGCCCTTAAAATGTAACGGCTTCCCACGCCTGCCCGTACCTTTCTCGCCGGTGCAAAGCGCCCGAAAGTTTTCCGCCGTCTTGGGGGTAACATCGGCATATAGCTCCATAATGATGCGACCCGCTGGAATGTTGTCAATGGTGATATCGAAAAAGACCCGGGGATTGGTTAACTCAGTCATAGTGTCAGGGTTGGGGACAAAAGGATAAGGGCTGATTCCTTACTCTCCCCAGGGTATCGCAAATGGGTCATTCTAGAAATCAAAGTAGATATAGGGTAAGGTTTCTGCTGGTGCTAGGAGCCAGGCTAGAAAGCCAAAAACCGGGATCAATAATAGTTTCACCGGCCAGCTGATCTGCAATTGCAAACCGCGTTGAAACAGCTGGGCGATCGCCATTAACCCCACCACCCCCAGCAACAGGATTAGTAATTGGCCGTAGGAAAAGCCCAGGCTCTCCAGATAAACCTTCTGGATAAATTGGGGGTCGGCGGTTGTGCCCACCAGCCGTCCCAGGGCCAGGGTAAATTGTTTTGGGTCCGGCAGACGAAAGAATAACCAGCTAAAGAACACTAACCCCTGGGTCAAAATCCAGGCCAGCAGAAGGCCTGGAATACTGGCCCAAAACTGTTTAAATTGGGGAGCCGCCTTAGCCGCGGCCTGGGTTAACCGGTGAAGGACTAAACCAGCCCCATGTAAAGCCCCCCAGATCAAAAAGCCCCAGTTATTACCATGCCATATGCCCGCGATCAGCATGACGATCATCAGGTTTAAACAGGTGCGTCCTAAGCCCTGGCGGGATCCCCCCAGGGGAAAGTAGAGATAGTTGCGCAGCCAATCGCCCAGGGTGATATGCCAGCGCCGCCAGAAATCCGCCAGGCTAGTGCTGAAGTAGGGGGCATTAAAGTTTTCCGGTAGGGTAATACCCAATAGCATGGCACTGCCCCGGGCAATGTCAACGTAGGCACTAAAGTCTAGATAAAGCTGCAAGCCGTAGGCAAAGGTGGCCAACCATAGATCGGCACTGCCGGCCCGGGCCAGGTTGTTAAAACTAAGATTGACCAGAATAGCAATATGGTCTGCCACCAGCAGCTTTTTGACCGCTCCGTAGGCAATCAACCAACCTCCTTCTACCATGCCGGTCAGACCGGGAGCCTTTTGTTGCTCCACCTGATCAATAAATAGGTGAAAGCGGGTAATCGGCCCAGAAATTAACTTGGGGAAGAAGAACTTATAGGCACTAAAATCAACCAGGCTTAAAGCGGGTGGGGATCCCCGGTAAATATCCACCAGATAGGCAATACATTCAAAACAGAAAAAACTCAACCCCAGGGGCATGATCAGGTTAGTCCAGACACCGGCGGTGGGGCTTGTTTCGCCAACCCAGCCCAACAACCGCAGGCCACCCTCTAGATACTTAAACCCCAACAGCAAAACCACATTGATAACAATGCCAATCCATAGTAGTCTGCGCCGTCGTCGATTCCAGCCCTGTTCAGCTAGTTGCCAGCGAGAATTACCCCTCCGCCAGTCAAGGGGAGCGGCTATGGCGTTGCCGAGGAAAAAGGTGACCAGCATTAAGGTCACCATTAAAAATAAATACTCAATCTGTAGAGAGGCATAGAACACCAAACTGGCAATGGTCAGCAGCCAGAGGCGAGCCTTTAGGGATGGTAGGGTCCAGAATAAACCAAGGACACTCAGTAAAAACAGTAAGTAGACGATGGAGGGCAAAATCATGGCGAGGAGGGAGATGGCACCCTAGGCCAGGCAATCAGGGGGTCTTGAGCCAGGCGCTGGGAGACTTGGTAAGCGCCGTAGCGATTTAGATGACTGGGATCTGAAAAATAGTCGTACCGCTGGGGCCAGGCCAGGCCCAGGTCTCGAAATAGAAATCCAGCCTGATCGGTGGATAGGGCAAGCATATATTGCCGGAACTGCGTCTCCGCCTGTTGTCGGTACTCGTCCAGATACTCATCGGTTAAGGGGGTATTGATGAAAACAATGGGAACCTTTTGACCCTGGGTAAAACGAATTAATTCAGCGAAGGCAGCCGACTGCTCGCCCTCCAGCTGAAAGCCGTCGTAGTCGCCATCGTAGTTACCCGGCACCCTGGCGTAGGTTTGGTAGTAGGTGGCCGGGTTAAACCGCACCGCTAGGGGTAGAAAGCCATCAAAATCAATAGCACTACCTTCTGGCATGGGGGCATCGAGCCGCTCCTTGGTGGGAGCAGGTCCGGCCAGGGATGCCAAGCCGTCCTGCAACCAGGTTTTGAGTTGAGTGCGATGGTTGTGGGTGGCCGATAGGTGGCCTAAACGATCGCTGATGCCTTGATCGAGAGCCCGGTAACTACTGCTCAGGGAGGCTGACTGTGCCGTTACGGGGGCGGTCACCTGATTATCTCCAGATTCTCCACCCTCGGCCAGGCTGGCCATCAGTTCCCGATAGCCAGGGGAGGCGATGATGGCATTGTAGGTCACATCTTCGCGCCCACTGTTGAAGGCCCGGGCACCATCGACCCAAAGAATCAGTTTGGGGAGTTCCTGCGGTGCTAAAACCTGACGAATCACCAGATCAACCACCTGGGCTGTGGCGCCGTTGATGCCAAAGTTAAAGATATCGATATCGGCATAGCCCAGGGCCGCCAGTTGTTTACCCAGGGCAACCGGGTCTACCCCCCGCAGAGCTCGGGAACTACCCACAATCATCACATCAGCGGGCCCCTTAGTCTTCAACCGCTGGCGATAGAGGGCAAGCTTCTCATTCAACTGTTGACTATTGAAGGTCGGGATGGGGGAGGCCGCCACCAGCTTGTCAATGTCTACCCTGGGCTGATCGGCGGTGGTGATCAGGGGCAGGTCCCTAGACTCCGATCCGGAGTTGTCTGGGCTCAGGAAGCTATCCGGGCCGTTGTTGTCAGGCTCCCTAACCGGCTTTGAACCCTGGGGCCAGTCTAAGGCCGCCAGGGCTTCCTCCCAGGCCTGGGTATCCCCGGAGGCCGGGGCGGTAGGATTATTAACCACCACGGTCTCCGCCTTAGCCGCATTGGGGGTGGCGGTTAACACCTGCCCCACCACCCAATCTAATTGCAAGGCTATAAGTATCCCCACTGCAGACCAAACCAGGGCAATCTTGAAGCCCTCAGCCTGGGCAGTGCCAGTCAGGCTAGCTAGGGGATGGCTGGTGGCATGATCAGTGAAGAGTTGCGATCGCAGCAGCCAGCGGCGAGGGCGATGGCCTAGGCCCTGCAGCCCTGCAGGTTTCTCCTCCAGACCGATCTCCGCCTCAACCGGGGTAAGGGGCTGTTGGGATTTAACCAGTAGGTCATTGACGTAGGCGTGGGAGGCGCTAAACTCTGGGGTAGATTCGGGCACTAACCGGTGCCGGGGGCGAAAGTCTCGACCGTAGCTCCAGGCCGGCTGGGCTTGACCAGACCGCCGTCCATAGATCCTGACTCCCTCCAGACCCGCTGGGCTCAGATCCTCGAGGTATTGGCGGAGGCCCGGGGCGATTAGGCGCTGTTGGGGAAGCAGGGGGCTGTCGACCATGACATGCAACAGCCGATCCCGCACCAACAGTTGGACCCGCATACCACCGGTGGCCAACCGGTCATCCAGATTAGGGTTAAGGTATCGGGTTAACAAGAAGGCCAGGGCCGGCAAGTCCCCTAGTTGGCCCAGGTATTCTGGGGTATCCGCTAAATCACTGTGCTCAGCAGCGGGCAGGTTCAGGTAATGTACCCATTCAGGGGGTTGCTCCGCCACCGTCGGCCCATAGAGGACGGCTCGACCGATCCCCTGGGGAGCAAGGTCCTCTAGTAGGGGGGTCAACCCCTGCAAAATGGTGTCCTGACTCGGGTGGGGTTGGGGGTCGCCCGTGTCGCTAGGGTGGGGGGATCGATGGCAAAAACCATGCAGGGTGCCGTCGCTGATAGTGGCGGTGGCGGTCAGACCGTGGGGCTTGAGGGCCATACTGAGGAGGCGTGCCAGGGCGTCAACATCACCCCAGCGGCCCCACTCCCGCAGCATTTCCTCGGCGGGGGTGAGATCGATGCGCAGGCTCCAATCGGGCCTGGTTTCCCCCCGCACCTGCAGCAACAGTACCGCATCCTTGTATTGGGTTAGATGGAGCGATCGCAGTCGTTCCGCCGTGGGGCGAGCGATCAGACTGGGGTCGGGACTATAGGTGGCTTCGCACAAAATCCAGAGGCGTGGGATTAAGCCAGCGGCCCCCTCCGTCCCAGGGGAGTAGCGATGGGTTTCGGGGCCAGGCAGCGGTTCCTCCAGGCGATGCAGGTGGGCTAGCCCCGGAATTGCCTTAATGCTTACCCAAACCCCCACATCTAGAGCACTAAGGATTTCACTTAGATACCAGGCAATAGCCTCCGGATCTCCCCGACGGGCTAAGCTGAGATTGGACAGTACCATGGCTCGACCAGTGACGTCACCACTGGCTACCAAATCTGGATGATCCCGGGTATAGTCCTCTAGCAATGACTGGGCCGCCTGCAGGTCAGATCCGTCCTGGTGATCTAAAACCAGCTGAGCTAAATGGCGTTCTAAACGGTTTAGGTAGATCGGTGCCGTCCAGTCTGGCTTACTTTCCCCTAGACGACGACTATAGAGGTAGAGCTGGTAAACCTGGGGGTAAACCTGACCTAGGGGGGGATAGTCTGAAGACTCTAGAAGATGACGGACCAGCCCCAGTAGAGCTGAGGTTTGTGCCAGGGGCTCCGGCGTTTCACACAACACATGGAGGATATTACCTCGTAGCTTACAGTGGAGGACCGCCTCAGGTTGACCTAGGGCTGCTTTCAACCAATTAAACAGACCTGATGGGGGCGGGCTGGTCATGGAGTGGGGTGACGATAGGGAGATACGCATGGCAAACAGATAACAACCCACGCTAAGGCAACAGCGGTAATAGGGGATAGATTAACCATAGACATGGGGCTGGCGCCGTGCGTTATAGCAGTGAAGCATACCGCAATCTGCCCATTCAGGCTTAAAAATTAGGGTATTTAGCCGAGTTTTTCAGGCGGTCTCCGCCGATAGGCCGCTACTACCTTAGCTATCCTATATGATAGAAAAAAATCCCCAGAATCAGCCTCGGACTATAGGGTTTATCTATGGCAGTCTTAGCATTCACTGAGGGTCGAACCAGTTACCGTGAGCCGTTGCTGTTCATCGGTCCCCATGGGGCGGAGGTGTTGGTGGGCATGCTGGTGCCAACGGTTTTAGTGGCTATCTTAGCGGCTAGGGTTTCCGCCAATTTCTCCGGGCAGTTAGGCTATTTGGGGGAGCAGTTACTACAGTCAAACCGCTTACCCCAGCTGAATATTCCGACGTCTAACGGAGGTTAAACCGGCTATGAGAGATTTTACTTGGGCGAAGTGCGTTGCGCCCCCCTTGCCTCTTATCAAGGGGATACAGTGTGAAGCTTAGATAGCCAGGTACTGGGAGGTTTTAGGACTCAGCACCGCCACGGTAGCTCCTGACTCCTGGGTTCTGACGCTTGGCTTTCCCTGAAGGGTTGGCAAACTTACGGCCCTGAATATCAGGGTTGAGCAGATCAACAGTTCTAATTCTTTGACCATTTCTTCCCTCGCCTCCGTAGGGATGTGATCTGGGGGAACAGTTTTAATCCTTGAGCTTGATTAAACTGCTCTTGCTATAGGGGGTAATCCTATAACATCATTGCAGTGTTGCTGTTCTCTCTCTGCCAAGTCCATGAGTTCAACCCTACACCCCTCCGGCGATCTTCTCCCTAAGGCCTATGGCGATGGTCTGGATCTGTCCGATCCCCTGTCGGCTTCCTCGACTCAAGACCTATTGCTACGTCACCGTCTACGGGTGGTAGAGGATGTTTGGGAAAGTGTGCTAGACCATGCCTGTGGTCCAGAGTTACTGCGGCTGTTGCGGCTGTTACGGCAGATGTGCTCCCCCGAGGGGCAGGCCCCGACCACCGACGAAGCCAGGGTCAAGGCCGTCGTAGACGTGGTGGAGGCCCTGGATCTGGAGGATGCCATTCGAGCCTCCCGGGCCTTTGCCCTCTATTTTCAGTTAATCAACATTGTTGAACAACACTACGAACAGCGGGGACAGCAACAACAGTATCGAGCCGCCTATCAAACCTCCGAACTGGCTCAGCAGGGTCGCATGACCGGTGCAAATCCTTTGACAATTACCCTGGGGCAATCCGAAAACGAATCGGGTCAAAGTTTTCAGGCTAATCTTCTGCATCGCAGTGTAGGGGACTTTGGTAGCCTCCGCCAGGAGGCTGGTACTTTTCATTGGCTCTTTCCTACCCTAAAACGGCTAAATGTGCCCCCGCAGATTATCCAAAACTTGATTGATCAGTTGGATGTACGGTTAGTCTTTACGGCCCATCCTACGGAAATTGTGCGCCACACCATTCGGGATAAGCAGCGCCGCATTGCCAAGATTCTGCGTCAGATGGATCAGGCCGAAGAGAGTGCTCGCACCCTGGGGCTAGCCTCCTCCTGGGAGATTGAAGACCTTAAGGCTCAGCTGATGGAGGAAATCCGCCTATGGTGGCGGACCGATGAGCTCCATCAATTTAAGCCCTCCGTATTGGATGAGGTGGACTATACCCTGCACTACTTCCAGGTGGTGCTATTTGATACCTTACCCCAACTCTATCAACGCTTTGAGCGGGCGATCGCCACCACCTTTCCCGAACTGGACCCCCCTCGCCATCGGTTCTGCCGATTTGGCTCCTGGGTGGGCGCCGATCGGGACGGCAACCCCTCGGTGACCCCGGAGGTGACCTGGAAAACCGCCTGCTATCAACGCAACCTGGTGCTGGGCAAGTACATCAACTCCCTTGACCGCCTCACCGAGCTGCTGAGTCTCTCCCTCCACTGGAGCGAAGTCCTGCCGGAGCTGCTGGAGTCCCTGGAGCAGGATCAGGTGAAAATGCCGGAAATCTATGATGAGTTGGCGATCCGCTATCGGCAAGAGCCCTACCGGTTAAAACTGGCCTACATTAAGCAGCGCCTGCAGCACACCCGCGATCGCAGCCTTAGACTCTACCAGGGCGATGCCCTCACCGAAAGCTTTAAAGATGTCCCCCCCGCTTCGGTCTACGGCGGTGGCCAGGAGTTCTTGGCGGAGTTGCAGCTGATTCAGCGTAACCTGGAGGCCACAGGACTCCACTGCCAGGAGTTGGATACCCTGATTTGTCAGGTGCAAATCTTTGGCTTTAACCTGGCCCAGTTAGACCTGCGCCAGGAAAGCTCGCGCCACTCCGATGCCCTGGAGGAGATTACCGAGTATCTCCAGGTGCTACCCCGCCCCTACAACCAGCTATCGGAGGCGGAGAAAACCGCCTGGTTAGTGGCAGAATTAAAAACCCGCCGTCCCCTGATTCCGGCTGAGTTGCCCTTCTCCGATACAACCCGGGAAACCGTGGCCACCCTGCGCATGGTGCGACAGCTCCACCAGGAATTTGGCCCCGATATTTGCTTTAGCTACGTGATCAGCATGAGTCATCACCTCAGTGATCTGCTGGAGGTGCTGTTACTGGCTAAGGAAGCGGGGCTCTACGATCCGGTCAGCGGTCTGGCGAGTATTCAGCCGGTGCCCCTGTTTGAGACGGTGGAAGACCTGCAGCGGGCCCCGGCGGTGATGCAGGAGCTGTTTGACCTACCCTTCTACCTGGAGCTTCTCAAGGGGCAGGCTAACCAATTTGCCACCGACACCAGCCCCGGAGCCCGGATCGTACCCCTGCAGGAGGTGATGTTGGGCTACTCCGACAGCAATAAGGACTCTGGCTTTCTCAGTAGTAACTGGGAAATTCATAAAGCTCAGCAGGCTCTACAATCTGCCGCCGATCGCTTCGGCGTCGCCCTGCGGATCTTCCATGGTCGGGGCGGGTCCGTCGGTCGCGGGGGTGGCCCGGCCTACGAGGCAATTCTGGCCCAACCCGGGCGCAGCATTAAGGGTCGGATTAAAATTACCGAGCAGGGGGAGGTACTGGCCTCCAAGTACAACCTGGCGGACCTGGCCCTCTACAACCTGGAAACCGTCACCTCTGCGGTGTTACAGGCCAGTATTCTGGGCAATAGCTTTGACGACATCCAACCCTGGAACGAAACCATGGAGGAACTGGCGGCCCGCTCCCGTCGCCACTACCGCCAGCTGATCTATGAACAACCCGACCTGGTGGACTTCTTCCATCAGGTCACCCCCATCCAGGAAATTAGCCAGCTGCAAATCAGTTCCCGACCCTCCCGCCGCGGCGGCCGTAAGGACCTGAGCAGCCTGCGGGCCATTCCCTGGGTGTTTAGCTGGACCCAAGCCCGCTTCCTGCTGCCCTCCTGGTATGGGGTGGGCACGGCCCTGGAGGAGTTTTTGCAGGAGGAGCCGGAGCAACACCTGAAGCTACTGCGCTACTTTTACCACAAGTGGTCCTTTTTCAAAATGGTGATCTCCAAGGCGGAAATGACCCTGGCTAAGGTGGATTTGCAGATCGCCGAACACTACATGCGGGAGTTGACCAACCCCGACGATCTGGAACGGTTTTCCCATTTGTTTAACGCCATTTCCCAGGAGTTTTACCTGACCCGGGATAAGGTTCTCCAGATCACCGGCCACGAACGACTGCTGGATGGGTCGCCGGATCTGCAGCGATCGGTTTACCTGCGCAATGGCACCATTGTTCCCCTCGGGTTTCTGCAGGTGGCGCTGCTAAAACGGCTCCGCCAGTACAAAGATCAGGCCGCCACCGGGATTGTCCGGTCCCGTTATAGCCAGAGTGAACTGCTGCGGGGGGCGTTGTTGACCATCAATGGCATCGCCGCTGGCATGCGCAATACCGGTTGATGAAGGGCGTCGCCCCAACCTGGGCGGGGTAGGGTAGCCAGGGCATGGTCTAGCGATAGTTGAGCTCGCCCCTGGGTTGGCCACCGACGATCGCCGGTTCGATGGCAAAGTCCTCCGCCACCAGGCGGGCGGCCATCTTGGCGGACATCATCACGCTGGGGGTACCGGCCCCGGGCTGGGTGCCAGCCCCCACCAGGTAGAGGTTGGCAATGTCTTCGCTGCGGTTGTGGGGCCGGAAAAAGGCGGACTGCACCAGCAGGGGTTCGGGGCCAAAGGCATTGCCCAGGTAGGAGCTGAGGTGCTCCTCAAAGTAATCGGGGGTGATGTAGCTATGGCAGACCAGACGCTGCCTCAGGTCGGGCAGGTAGCCACGCTCCTCCAGGAAGGTGAAGACGGTGTCCACCAGGCGATCGCCCACCTGGGACCAGTCCAGCCCCGAGCCATTGTGGGGCACCGGCAGCAGGGTGTAGGCGGCATGGTGCCCCGGCGGCGCCAGGGAGGGGTCGGTGAGGGTGGGCAGGTGCAGGTACTGGGAAAAGTCCTTGGCTAAAACTTTGCGGCCAAAGATATCCCGTAGCAATTCCTCGTAGCGGGGCCCCAGAATAATGGTGTGGTGGCGGAGTTTTTCCGCCTCCTCCCCGTTGGCCCTGAAGCCGAAATAAATCACAAACAGGGACATAGACTGCTGGGTTAACTTGACCCGCAGGTTACTGTTCCAGAAGCGGTACTGGGGGTCGATCAGCTGGCGGTAGGTGTTGGCCCAGTCAGCATTGGACACCACCAAATCCGCCCCGAGCACCGTACCATCCGCTAGGGTCACCCCGGTGGCGAGTTTCTGCTTACCCTGGCGACGGACATTAATCTGGGTGACCGGAGCATTGTAGAGCACCGTGCCCCCCAGGTCTTGAAACTTCTTGATAAACCCCTGCACCAGGGCCCCTGTGCCCCCCATGGCAAAGTGGATGCCCCAGGTCTTTTCCACGAAGTGGATCATGGCATAGATGGCCGGCACCGACAGGGGGTTACCCCCCACCAGTAGGGTCTCAAAGCTAAACACCTGGCGCAGTTTGTCGCTCTTAAAATAGCGACTGCTAAACCGAAACAGGTTGCGCACCGCGTCCAGCCGCAGCAGATCGGGGGCCACCTTCAGCATGTCACCCATGGTGCCAAAGTGGGTGTAGCCCAGCTCTAAAAAGCCCCGCTCAAAAATCGCCCGGGCCGCCTTCTCAAACTGGGCGTAGCCCTCCAAATCCCCCGGTTCCCCCAGGGCTTGAATTTGTTCGCGGGTGTGGTCGGGGTCGCCATCGTAGTCAAAGTAGCTGCCGTCGTCAAAATAAATGCGGTAGAAAGGTAGAATCGGTACGATTTTGACGTAGCGGCTGGTGTGGGGCCCTCCGGATACGCCGCTGGTGATGCGCTTGCTCTCATCGACGATGGCGGCCGGAAAGTCGGGGCTGGTTAGGTCGGCGCAGTCCCGCTCCAGGGCGAAAAGCTCCTCAATAAAGTGGGGCACCGTAATCACCGTTGGCCCCATGTCAAAGGTGAAACCCTCCTGGTGGCGGACGTAGGCCCGCCCCCCGGGGGCGTCTAGCTTTTCCACCAGGGTGGTGTCAAAGCCTAGACTTTGCAGGCGAATGCCCATGGCTAGCCCGCCGATTCCTGCCCCGATGACGATCGCCTGCTTACGGCCCATATTGACTCCTGCCCTGAGTGCCAGGGCCTCTGTTACAAAGATTAACGTTTAATCATCTTACTATCGATCATCCCCAGCTTTTTGACCACCCGGTGAGTCTAGGGTGCCATTATGGGTTTGGGGACGGGGGTAGGGAACCCACCGCCTAACCTCCCCATGCTGTACCCAAAGGAACTCCATGCTTAGCCTGTGGGCCAAAACCAGCGGCACCTGGATCAATCTCCTCACCATCGTTTTGGGGACGGTCCTCGGCCTAACCCTACGGAAACGTCTGTCCCCGGCCACCGAGACCCTGATTACCCAGGCCTTAGGCCTGGTCACCATGACCCTCGGCGTGACCATGGCCCAAAGCCTCTCCCGGGCCAAGGCGGGCCCCGTAGACGGTATCATCCTCGCCTTACTGGCCCTGGTGGTGGGGGGGGCGATGGGGGAATGGTGGCAACTGGAGGGCCGTCTCACCGCCCTCGGCGATGCTCTCAAGGCCCGACTGAAGGGGGGCGGTCAGTTTACCCAGGGATTTGTCTCCGCCAGCCTGCTGTTTTGTATTGGCCCCATGGCGATTTTGGGGAGCCTCAGCAATGGGCTGGCGGGGGACTCCACCCTGCTGACCCTGAAGGCCACCATGGACGGGTTAGCCTCCATTGCCTTGACCAGTAGCTACGGGGTGGGGGTGGGCTTCTCCGCCCTATCGGTACTGGTGGTGCAGGGTAGCCTGTCCCTGTTGGCCAGTGTCTCTGGTTGGGTGGTCGCCGACCCCGCCACCAATCCCTATATTTTGATCATCACCGGGGTGGGGGGCTTGATGATTTTGGCCCTGGGGCTAACCCTGCTAGAGGTGGTCCAGATCCGGCTGGCCTCCTTTTTACCCGCCCTGGGGCTAGCTCCCCTGGCGATCGCCCTGATCCACCGGCTGCAGCCCTAGCCGTTGCTTCAGCAGTTCCTACAACAGTCGGGAGAGTTCCTGGCGCTGCAGATGCGGCTGATCCGTCGGAGTCCCCCATGTTGCTTGTTTAGGAATCAGAGTTTACCCTGGCATCTTGCCATAGTCCAAGCTTTGGGGTTGCCCCCTCTAGGTCTAGCGGCCACTGTTTTGTTAAGACCTGCTATGGCCATACCACCATCCCACAAAAGCTAGGCTATGGTAGTAATAACCCTAGTCGAGCGGGGTAAGCGTCTCCTCGCTGGGAGAGGTTTGAGGCAGAGAGGTCGGGTTGCGAAATCAGCTGACCACCCCCCCCATGTCCCTCCCCCTCGATTAGACTGTCGAATTCTTGGAGGAAGGACTTATTTCTAAGACTCAACTGGTAAACCGGCAAATCCGCGCACCGCAGGTGCTCCTGATCGACCATGAAAACCAAAACCGAGGTCTGATTGATACCCGTGATGCCCTCAAACTGGCGGAGGATGAGGGGCTAGATCTGGTGGTGGTTTCCGATGGTAAAGATGCCCCAGTGGCAAAAATCTTAGACTACGGTAAGCTGCAGTATCAGCAGAGCAAGCGCCAGAAACAGAGTGCTAAGCCCACCCTCAAGGAAGTGAAGCTGCGGCCTAACGTAGGAGAATCCGACTATCAACTGAGGATCAAACGATCCATTGAGTGGCTCTCCAAGGGTGACTCTGTAAAATTTTTAATTCGCCTGCGGGGCCGGGAGCACCAGCATCGTGACCGGGCCGGAGAGCTATTGGATCGGATTGTTCAGGATATTGGCGATGCCGGTAAGGTACAAGCCCTGGATAAACGAGCCCTGGTGTTAATGATGACCCCGGCTTGACCGGGTCTATCCATTGTAAATTCTGGAACCAGAGCTAGAGAGCCTGCCACCTTTGTAAGTTTGCCCTCATCCCCTAACCCCTTCTCCCAAAAAGGGAGAAGGGGAACCAGATTCAAAGTCCCTCTCCCGCTCTGGGAGAGGGACTTTGGGTGAGGGCTGCAAAACTGGGATGCACCCCAGAGCCCAAGAAGGCAGGCTGAGGCCCACCCGCATGAGGCTTGAGTGCCCCACTCCCGGTCGCTCGGTAGCGTTTAACCAGCTTAAAGACGCAGTCTGTGGAACGATGCCCTCCGTCCCCTCCGCTCTGGGGATAGGGTAGACCTGGGCAAGGGCCATTGCACCGGCCCAGGGACCTTACCCCTCAGCGCTAGCCCGAGGCCAGAATGGCGGGGTCGATGGGCTGTTTCCGGCAGCGGTCATAGATGCGTCGGTAGTAAGGCAGCAGCTGATTGACCAGGGCCTCTGAGTCCTCCAACTGCGGCAATAATTGCCGGTGTAGCTCACAAATCTTGGCAATCATTTGGGGTTCATCAACGGTGAGCAGGTGGCTATTTTCCATAACCAGGGCGCCATCGACAATCACCAGGTCTACAGCAGCACCGGTTTCGGCGTAGGTCAACTGCCGCAGCGGATGGTTGAGGGGCACAAAGGGCATGCGATCGCAGCGATAGCCCACCAGATCGGCACGGTAGCCCACTGCGATTTTGCCCAGGTCACCGCCACGGCCGAAGGCCCTAGCTCCGCCAACTGTCCCACAGTGGAAGGCCTCTGCTGCCGAAACCCATTGTTCTGGAGGATCGTGGGGGGATTTATTGAGTAGGGCGGCGGCCTGGACAACGGAGAGCATATTGACACTGTCTCGCGATCCGCAGCCATCGCTGGCCAGGGCCACGTTGACCTGGGCTTCGAGAAATGAACGCAGGGGCATCGACCCACTACCCAACTTCAGGTTAGAAAGGGGGTTGTAAACCGCACTGGCCCCAGCCCGGCTGAGCTTTTCAATATCTTGGGCCGTCAGCCATACACAGTGCTGGAGGGCCAGCCGGTCCGACAAAACCCCCAGATCCTCCAAGTAGTCGACCATGGATCGCTGGTAGAACAGCTGGCCCGTCACCGCCTGCAATCGGGTCTCCAGCAGGTGGAGGATGATGGGCAAGTCGTAGGTCGCCGCCAGGGCCGCCAGTTCAACTAAAAAGGCAGCGCTACAACGCTGGGGGGCGGAGGGGGCCACCACATAACCCACCCGGTGCTGGCGTGGGTGGCGGGTTTGGGCCAGGTGGTGGACCACCTCAAGCAGACGATGGCGATCGGGGGCGGTCTGGCGACTGAGAACCTGACGCTGGGGGGCGGGCATTTCCTCATCAAAGAAGGGCACCGCCCGGTAGAAGGGCAAATCGTAAAGGCTGACGCTAACTAAGGCCCGCAGACCGATATCGTCGTAGGCCCGAAATACCGCCTCAATACAATCTATTGAAAACTCCGGGGCCTGGTTGACGTCATCCACGACGAAGGTGGTACCGGTCCGCAGGGCCTCGATCGCCCCAATCAGGGTGCGCAGGTAAACCTGATCGGGGGTAAGGGGAGGCGGAGGCACCGGCGGACGGACAAAATGCATCCATAGCTCTAGGGGCAGGTTATCGAAGCGGCCCTTATGGAAATGCTCATGGGAGTGGAAATGACCATTGATTAAGCCGGGGGCCACCAGGCGATCACGGGCATCGACCACCGGGTAGTTAGGGGGATGGGCCAAATCCGGCCCCAGGGCAGTAATCACTCCCCCCTCGATCAAAATATCGGTGTGGGGCAGGGCAGGGGCCTGGGCGGAGGGCAAAACCAGGGCGTCTTTAACGATCAGATTGCTAGAAGACTGGGGGGTGGCCATGGGGCACTTTGGTCATGGGGTCTGGGCAGTGAGGTCTGGGCCTACCTCTAGAGGATAACGCCCTTAAGGGGCTAACTAAAGCTGATTTAAGCGGTTGTACCCCCTATCCTGTCATGGGAGTTATCAATGGGCAAAGCCTCTAAAATCCCTATTTTTAGTACGGGCGTCTTAAAATGGGACCGGCTGACAATCCTAGAGCGACGATGAAATTACTCTTAGTGAATAGCAATTCCACCCAGGCGGTCAGCGATCGCATGGTGGCCTGTGGCTACACCACCAGCCATCGCGGACTGTACCATCCCTGTTAAGCCGGTGGTGCCAGATGGCAGGCATCCCCCAACTGGGCCATCACCCAATCAGCCAGGGCCAGGAGGGCCTGATCGGCACCACGGGGTCCCACCAATTGGATCGCCAGGGGTAGGGTATTTTTTGCCCTGCCGACGGGAATACTCAGGGCCGGTAGGCCTAGCAGGGTCCAGGGGCCGCAGAACTTAAAGGAGCCAGTATCGTCCAAGCCCTGGGGGGCTGGCCCGGTAATCACCGGGGTGATCAGGGCATCAACCTCAGCCCAGGCGGGTGCTAAGGCCGCACTGTAGTTCACCACAGCCTGGCGGGCCGCCCCATAGGCCAGGCTGCCGTAGCGGCGACCCCGCTCAATCACCTGCCGCAACTGCAGGGATAGGGCCTGACCGTGGCGATCGTAGTCCTGGCCGTGGTTGACCGCCGCCCCGCACGCCATCAGCACGTCAATGGTGGCTAAATAGTCTGCCCAGGGTGAGGGCATGGAGACTTCGGTTACCCTAGCCCCGGCCCGGGCCAGTTTCTCCCCACTGTCCACCAGGGTGGCCTGGGCCTCTGGGTCCATCTCAGACCAGGCGGAGGTACGCACTAATCCGAGGCGAGGCGATCTCCCCAGGTGGGTGAGGTGGGGGGGCATCCCCGATCCGGTGCAATCTGGGTCGCGGCCATCGGGCCCGATCAGAACTGAGCACAGCAGGGTAATATCGGCTAGGCTACGGGCGAATACCCCCACATGGTCGAGATCACGACAGACGGGCATGACCCCAAAACGGGAAATGGCGCCAAAGCTGGGCTTGAACCCCAACACCCCGCAGTAGGCCGCCGGCCGGAGCACCGACCCACCGGTTTGGCTCCCCAGGGCCAGGGGGACCATGCGATCGGCCACCGCCGCCGCCGATCCGCTCGAGCTACCGCCGGGAGTATGGTTTGGGTGGTGGGGGTTTCTGGTCTTGCCAGCCCGAGCCAGGGCGTACTCCGTGGAAACCGTTTTACCCATGATGATCGCCCCGGCAGCCCGTAGCCGTTCTACCACCGCCGCGTCGTAGTTGAGCTGCTGACCCGCATGGATGGAGGTACCCCAGCCGGTGGGCATATCTACCGTTGAGCAGATGTCTTTAATCCCCACCGGAATGCCGTGGAGAGGCCCCAAGGGGGTACCTGTGGCCCTGGCGAGATCGCAGGCGATCGCCTGCTCAACCACCTGGTCAGGGTTTAGGTACTGCCAGGCCTCAACCGCCTGTTCCCGCTGATCAACTCGCGCCAAACAGGACTGGGCCAGATCCAGGGATGAAAGTTGGGATGTGGACAATTGGGCGATCGCCTCACTGGCGGTCAGATGATAGAGCGTCATAGGGTTACGGTTTTCTCAATTCAATAGAAGGACCCTGCTATTCTGGGCCTTGGCTGTCCCAGCCCTTTAGCCCTGCCCCAGGGCTGGCCAGCGGTGGCGGAAACCCAACTGTTCCTGCAGGAAAAAGGCAAATCGGAGGAGCTGGGTTTCTCCCTGGGGAGGGCCGAGGATTTGCAGGCCGACGGGTAAGCCAGAGGGTGTCCAGCCACAGGGCAGAGACACCACCGGCAGCCCGGTCAAGGATAGGGTGTAGGTAATGGCCAGGTAATCAATGGCGTTGTCGAGGGGGATGTCGTTGATCTGGAGCACCGCCGATTGGCTAAGGGGAAAGGGTAAAACACTGGCGCTGGGGGTTAGCAAAATGTCGTGGTGCTCAAAGAACTCCAGAAAATGGTGCCGGATTTTGCCCCGCTGCTCCTCGGCCCGCAGGTAGTCGGCGGCCGTTATCCCGCGCCCTTGCTCGATTTCCCAGCGCACCATGTCGGTGAGCTGATCGCCGTGGTTTTGCAGTAGAACCTGGTAATTGTGAAAAACAATCGCTCCCCGCAGGGTTTCAAAGGCAAACTTAGCACCCCTAGCGTCGATCGCCGCCGGGCGGGTGTGGGGACAAACCTGGGCGATCGTGGCGATGGCCTGTTCAAAAACCTCAACCACCTCGGTCTCGATAGAGGTCACCCCTAAATCCAGGCTGTAGCCAATCCGGGCTGATTCACCTGCGGGGGCGAAGAAATCTGGTAGGGGCCAGGTTGGGGCGGAGATCGCCATCGGATCGCGGTGATCCAGCCCGGCCATGGTCCCTAGCATCAGGGCCGCATCCTCGACCGTGCGGGCGATTACGCCATCGGTGACCAGGGACTCCCACGGTAGGGATTTGGGAACCCGGGGAATGCGCCCCAGGGAAGGCCGCAGCCCCACCAGGCCGCAAAAGCTAGCCGGAGTCCGCACCGAGCCCCCCATATCAGTCCCCTGAGCTAGATAGGCCATACCGCTAGCCACCGCCACCGCGGCCCCACCGCTAGAGTCCCCACAGGTTTTGCTGCGATCGTGGGGGTTGAGGGTGGCACCCAGGATAGGGTTGTGGGTACCGGTACCCAGGCCAAACTCGGGGGTGCTGGTTTTGCCCAGGATGATGGCGCCGGCAGCCCGTAGCCGGGCGACGCAGAGTTCATCCTGGGCTGGGATGTGATCGGCGTAGAGCAGAGATCCGTAGGTGGTGCGCAACCCAGCGGTGGCGGTGAGGTCCTTAATGGCGATCGGTACGCCGTGCAGACAGCCCCAGGGCTGCTCCCTGGCTAGGGCCTGATCAGCCCTAAGGGCAGTGGCTCTGGCTGTCTCTGGGGCCAGGGTGATAAAAGCCTTAAGCTGGGGATCGAGCTGCTCAATTTGCTCAAAGCAGGCCTCTACCGCCTCCAGGCAACTGATTCGCCGAGTGCGAATCGCCTGGGCCAACGCGGTGGCCGAAAGGGTGTGGATAGCCATCAGGGCAGATCGGCAAACAGACGGCCCCAGCCTTTTACCAGGGAGGTATCGACCCCCGCCAGGCGCAGGGATTTCCAGACGGCTACGGTGACGGTATCAAAGATAGGAATACCCGTGTGTTTCTCCAATTCTGGCACCAGGGGGGCGGCGCCGAGGTTGGTGCAAAAGGTGGTAATCGCCTGGGGTTGGGCCTGGGCTACCTGGTAGACCAGGGCGGTGATTTTTTCGGCATCTACCTCGGCAAAGGAAACGTTAACCCGCAGATTTAAGTGCTGCTCGGCCACGCAGTGAAAGCCCTGGCGAGCAAAATTAGCGATGATCTTAGCCTGCACATCCTCGATGTAGGGGGTAACTAGACCAAATCGGGTGATATTGAGCGCCTCAAAGATATCCTGCAAGGCCAGGACTGATGTGGTGGCTGGAATGCCCGTGGCGGCCATAATCTCCTGGCAAAGCTGACGATCTTGCTCAAGGCCCAGCCACCCGGCAGAGGTGCCATTCCAGGCGATGACATCGACCTTGGCATCGGCCAGCAGCTGGGCAGCCTCTAATAGCGCCCTGTTGTCAAACTGATCTAAGGCTGGCAAAGCCAGGGAAATTTCCGTCACTCGAAACCGACTAAAGTGAGCAGACACCCCGGGCAGGTCTACCAGCATCGCCTGGGTAATAGGCTCTAGAACGGTATTGGAAGAGGGAGTTAGCATACCTAGTCGAACGGGTTTACCCATAGGTCAGAAGGTTATTCGGTATAGGTTATTTAGTTATAGCGGTTCCTGAACCCATGAGATACACCCCAACTAAGAGAGAATCTATCAGTTCATAGTTCTGAGCATCATGCCCGCACCTCATCCGGGCGAAAACCGCTATAGGCAAAATTTTTAGATCTGATTTGATCGACATTATTTGAGATAATTGTATCTGAGGATACTTTTATCCGCTTAATCCTTTCTTAGTATAGATTTTGTTCATTGAGCTTGAGCTTGGCGTGGCTAAAGCCCTTGAGAGTAGGTGCACTGAGCACTAGCGCAACACATCCCGAAAATCTTTTCTGGAGAGACTCTCAAGCCCAGGCTATTTATGCCAACTGTTTCGTCAAACTGGTCAAGATTTTAGGGATCAAACCATATTAAGGGATGTTGAGAATCCTCCTTTACGCAGTGATATTTAGACTGTGTTGAAAGGTTTTTTTCGTCCACAGCTTATGAAGGCAAGGTTAATCTTTGTCATCCATTTGTTCATTTCATTGAAGATGAATTGGCTATGGCTTCAACCCTGGTGCGTGGAAAATACGTGATTTGCAAGGCCCTCGATCGCATCAGTATCGAGATGATCGAAGACGGCGCCGTGTTTCAACAGGATGGCCGCATCGTCGAGGTGGGCCCCTATGCAGAGCTGGCCCAACGGTACAGCCCCGATCAGGTGGTGGGCTCGCCCCACCATGTGGTGATGCCGGGCTTTGTTAATAGTCATCACCACGTGGGCCTGACCCCCTTTCAGCTAGGCTCCCTGGATTACCCCCTGGAGTTGTGGTTTGCCAGTCGGTTGTCGGCCCGGCCCGTTGACCCCTACCTGGACACCCTCTACTCCGCCTTTGAGATGATCGAGTCGGGGATTACCACGGTACAGCACATCCATGGCTGGTTGCCGGGCCCCGCCAGTCTCTGGCCCGATATCACCGGCAAAATTCTCCAGGCCTACGCCGACATCGGCATGCGGGTCTCCTACTGCTTTGGGGTGCGCACCCAAAACCACTTTGTTTACGAATCTAATCAGGAGTTTGTGGCCAAATTGCCCCCCAGCATTGCCGCCGACATGGAGGCGATCCTGACATCCCAGGAGGTGCCCCTGGGGGACTACCTGGGTTTTTTTGAAGACCTCTGGGGCCGTTGGAATGGTCAGGCCAGCGATCGCATTCGCATTCAATTGGCCCCCGCCAATCTGCATTGGTGCGACGACCATGCCCTCACCACCCAGACTGAGTACGCCCATAAATACCAGGTGGGCATGCACATGCACCTGCTGGAAACCCCCTACCAGATGGAGTACGCCCAGCGCCGCACCGGTACCACCGCCGTTAAGCACCTGCACAAATTGGGGGTGCTGGGGCCCCACCTCACCCTGGGCCATGGCGTCTGGCTAACGGCGGAGGATATTGACCTGATTGCCGAAACCGGCACCCTGATCTGCCATAACGCCAGCTCTAACCTGCGGTTGCAGAGTGGCATTGCCCCCCTAAATTACTACGCCGAGAAAGGGGTGCGGGTGGGTATGGGGCTGGACGAAGCCGGCCTCAACGACGATCGGGACATGCTGCAGGAGATGCGCCTGGTGCTGAAGTTGCACCGCCACCCCGGCATGGATTCCCAGGTGCCCACCGCTCCCCAGGTGTTCCAAATGGCTACGGAAAACGGCGCCCACACCACCCGCTTCGCCGCAGAAATCGGCACCCTGGAGCCGGGTAAGGCGGCGGACCTGGTGTTGATGGACTGGCACCACCTGGCCTATCCCTACCTGGATGACACCATCCACCCCTTGGAGGCGGTGATCCAGCGCAGTCGTACCCATGGCATTGACCTGGTGATGGTAAACGGCCAGGTGATTTTGCAGGGGGGGCAGTTTACCCGGGTGAATAAGCAGGCCCTGCTGGAGGAATTGGCCGCCTCCCTGCGGGCCCCCCTGACCCCGGCGGAACTCCGCCGTCGAGAACTGGCCCGGGAGGTATTTCCCTACGTCAAAAAAGTCTACGACGGCTGGTTTGACCCCCACACCTGTGATTCCTTCTACCGCCCCAATTGTTGTCATCGCCATGGGTAATGGGTATTCCCCTGCATCGCCTTCGCTCCCCTTGTTTTTGAACCGTTCAGTTAATTCGTTCACCAGTGTTGTTAAGGAGTTGAATTCCTATGTTCAGTGCTACCAGCAGTCGTCGTCGGTTTTTGGGTCTGACCATGGGTACGGCCCTCACCCCCGTTATGCTTTCCCTCTTGAATAGCTGCACCGGTGGCAATTCCACCGGCAGCAAGGAAGGCAATCGGGCCATCAAGTTTGCCCACGGCGCCGGGCTTTGCAACATGCCCCTGTTCTACGCGGCGGAAAAACAACTGTTCAGCAAGTATGGCTTTAGTGGTACCGCCGCCCTCACCCCCATGCCCGCCGATGTGGCGGTGCAGCTGGCCACCGGCCAGGTGGAAATGGCGGTGATTCCCTTTACCAATGCGATCGCCGCCTATACCCAAGGGGCCTCCTTCCAGGTGGTGGCCGGTAGTGGGGTAGAGGGGTTGATTCTGGTGGCCAAGCCGGAGATCAAGTCCTTTGCGGACCTCAGGGGTAAGAAAATTGCCACCTTCCAGGCCGACACCCTGGATGTGGTGGTCTACGACTACCTGAAAAAGAATGGGATGACCTACGACGATGTAGAAATGGTCTACCTGGGGGATTCCACCGAGCTGTTGAATGCCTACGTGTCAGGGCAGGTGGATGCGGTCAGCCACATTGAGCCCTACGCCACCAAGGCGAAAACCGCCACCAAGGGAAATATCCTCGGCAACGGCACCGACATCTACGGTAAGTACTACCCGGATTGTGTTCTAGCGGTACGCAACGAGGTAATTGCGAAGGAACCGGACATGGTGAAGGATGTGATTCGAGTCTTCTTCGAGTCCCAGTACCAGATCGAGAACAACTTTGAGGAGGCGGCCAAAACCACCATCGACAAGTACTATAAAACCGACATGGCCAGCCTGTTGGCTTCCGCCAAGGCCCAGCCCCCCGGCGTCGATATCCGCGATAAGCGAGACTTTATGTACGGTCGGGCCGAGAGCATGCTGGAGCTGAACTACATCAAGGCCCTTCCCGATGACAAGTTTGTAAACTTTAACCTGCTGGAGGCGGTGATTAAGGAAAGCCCTGAACTCTGGCAACGGCTGAAGGTGAAGGTGACCGCCTAGGTCTTGAGTGTTTGCCTGGGGTTATACCAGTGTCGCTCCTGAGGCCCCAGGCATTTTCCCCCGTGGGATATGAATTGTCCGGTAACGGTTATCTCCCCGCTATTTCACCACCCTACCGCCATGGCTACGTCCTCCCCTACCCTCGCCGAAGCAGCATCACCCCCCGCCGCCGTACCCCGATCCCAGCCCTGGTGGCAACGGGCAGCCATTGCCGTGGGGTGGTGGTGCCTTTCCCTGGGGTTATTTATCGGGCTGTGGGAGCTAATCGTGGCCCTGGGGTGGGTGAATCCGATTATTTTGCCGGCCCCCCACCAGTTTATCGGGGAGATCACCAATCAGGAGCAATTTCTCGCCCCCCGCATTGGTGTGCAACGGGTGGGGGGTAATTTTGTGTTACTGACGGCGGTGGTGGCCACCCTGAAACGGGTTTCCCTGGGGCTAATTCTAGGGTTTTTGGCGGCCCTGCTGGTGGGCGGGCTGGCCTGCTATTTCCGTTTGGTGGGCAAGTTGACCCTACCGGTGATCACCCTGCTAGCTCCCATCGCCCCCATTGCCTGGATCCCCTTTGCCATTATGGCCTTTGGTATTGGCGATGGGGCGGCGGTGTTCGTGGTGTTTATCGGCATCTTTTTCCTGCTCACCCTGGCCACGGTGAATGCCATTGACAATGTCAATCAGTTGTATATCAACACCGCTAGGGTGCTGGGGGCCAGCCGCCGCCAGGTGATGTTTCGGGTAATTCTACCGGCCATTCTGCCGGACCTGTTTTTTATCATGCGGATTAACTTCTTCGCCGCCTGGATGGCGGTGCTGGCGGCGGAGATGGTGGGGGTCAACACCGGCTTGGGGTCGATCGTCATGGTGGGGCGCCAGATGTTTAACCCCAAGTTGATGTTCCTGGGGATGGGGGTGATTGGCATAGTAGGTTACCTACTGGATTTAGGGCTCCGCCAGGTGCAGCAGCGGGTGCTGTGGTGGAAGGGGTCTGCCCAGCTTTAGGGACGACGGCGTTGGCAACCGTTCAGGGGAGTAGAGGGGAAATTTAAACCTATGGATGAAATCATCTGTCAGCAGGTCAGTAAGGTATGGAACCAGGGTCGCAGTGACGCCAACCTGGCCATCGATCAGGTCAGCTTCACCGTTAAGAGGGGGGAATTCCTGGTGATCATTGGCCCCAGTGGCTGTGGCAAGAGTACCCTGCTGAGTATGATTGCTGGCCTGGAGGTGCCCACCGCCGGGGCCCTGTTCCATCGCGATCGCCCCATTCAAGGGCCCGCCCCGGAGCGGGGCATGATTTTCCAACAGCCCTCCCTGTTCCCCTGGCTGTCGGTGTTAGACAATGTGGCCTTTGGCCTCAGCCTACAGGGGCTGGGCAAGGGAGAGCGCCAGGAGCGGGCCCGCCATTATCTGCAGCAGGTGGGGCTCCTCAAGTCGGCTCACCGCTATCCCCACCAGTTGTCGGGGGGGATGCAGCAACGGGCCTGCATCGCCCGGGCCCTCTGCCTGGGCACCGAAGTGTTACTGATGGATGAACCCTTCGCCGCCCTGGATGTGCAGACCCGCCAGCAGATGCAGACCTTCTTGCTGGAGCTCTGGCAGGGCAGTGGCACCACCGTGGTGTTTGTGACCCACCACATTGACGAAGCGGTTTATCTGGCCGATCGGGTGCTGATTTTAACCGCCAACCCCGGTCGGGTGCTCGAGATATTGCCCGTGCAGATGGCCCGGCCCCGGGATCTGATGGGTAAGGACTTTGATGACCATCGCAATCTGTTTATTCACCATCTGCGATCGGAGGTGCTGCGGGCCTTTGAGGAGCAGGAACTGGCGGAAATGCTGGATACCCGGATCTAAGAGGGAATCACGGTGATGCTCAACAAATTTCCCCGCTTATTCAACCTGAGTCAGTGGTTAGGGGGGCGGCAAGCTCCATCGGAGACCCCCGCCATTGATATCTGGGTCTATGCTGAACCCGCCGGGGAGGAAGCCAATCCTTTACGACGCAATGTGTTGCAGTGGCGGCGTTTGATCACCGCCGTGCCGGACCCGATCTTTAGCTTTGCCGGTCAGCCGGTGGATGTGGTGGGGTTTGTACACCGCCCCCTGGGTACACCGCCCAACCAGCTGGTGGTGGCCCGCCAGATTATTCGTTGTTGCCTGGCGGATACGGTGCCCCTGGGGCTGACCCTGCAGGGGGAGGACCTGGCCACCTACGCTGACCAGAGTTGGCTGCGGGTGCGGGGGCGTTTTGAGGGCGTCCAGCAGGGAACGCGATCGCAGCTGGTGGTGAGACCCGATCGCCTGGAGGTGATCGATCCACCGCAAAAGCAGTACATCAATGGAGTATTTTAGAGGCGGATGGACCCGAGACCGCCTAGCCCCCTAGCCCCGATCAGGAGATTACCCCCATGGCCCAGGTTTTAATCAAAGGTGGTCGGATCATTACCGCTGTGGACGACTACCAGGCCGATATTTTAATTAGCGATGGCCGGATTGAGGCGATCGGCCGCAGTCTGGCCCCAGATAATGCCGAGGTCCATGAGGCGGGGGGCTTGATGGTGTTCCCCGGTGGTATCGATGCCCACGTCCACATGGAAACCCCCATGGGTAACGATGTCTACACCTGCGACAGCTTTGAAACCGGCACCCGCTCCGCCGCCTTTGGTGGCACCACCACCATCATTGACTTCGCCCAGCAATTCCACAACGATAGCCCCAAGGCCGCCCTCGATCGCCGGCTGGCGGCGGCGGAACCCCAGTGCTGTGTGGACTACGCCTTCCATGTCATCCTCACCGATGTCAACCCCGGCTCCCTGGGGGAGCTGCCGGACCTGATCAATCAGGACGGGGTGTCTAGCTTCAAACTCTACATGGCCTACCCCGGGGTGTTGATGGTGGATGACGCCGCCATCTTTAAAACCATGCGCCGGGTGGGGGTGCATGGCGGCATGGTTAACCTGCACGCCGAAAATGGGGTGGTGATCCAGGCCCTGGTGGAGGAAGCCCTGGAGCAGGGCAACACCTCCCCCAAGTACCACCAGCTCACCCGGCCCCGGTTGATGGAGGGGGAGGCGGCCCACCGGGTGATTCGCATCGCCGAGCTGGCGGAGGTGCCGGTGTACATTGTCCACCTGTCCGCCAAGGAGGCCCTGGAGGCGGTGGTGGAGGCCCGAGATCGCGGCATCCCCGCCTTTGCCGAAACCTGCCCCCACTACCTATTTCTCGACGACTCGGCCTACGATGCCCCCGGCTTTGAGGCGGCTAAGTACGTCATGACCCCGCCCCTACGGGACCACGAGTGCCAGCACGCCCTCTGGCGGGGGCTACGGTTCGATGACCTGCAACTGGTGGCCACGGACCACTGCCCCTTCTGCTTTAATGAAAACCCCCTGGGGCTTTTGAAATCCAAACAAATCGGTCGAGATAACTTCAACCGCATCCCCAACGGCGCCCCCGGTGTGGAGTTGCGCCTCACCCTGCTCTACGACGGTGGCGTGCGGGCCGGGCGGATTACCCTAAATCGCTTTGTCCAACTCACCGCCACCGCCCCCGCCAAGATGTTTGGCCTGTTTCCCCGCAAGGGCACCATCGCCGTCGGCAGCGATGCCGATCTGGTGATCTTTGACCCCAACGAACGCCACACCCTTAGCGCCCGCACCCACCACTCCCTGGTGGACTATTCCCTGTTTGAAGGACGCCAGGTCACCGGCAAGGTCAAAAAAGTCTTTCTGCGGGGCCAGTGCATCGTGGACGGCGAACAGTGGCTGGGCCGCCCCGGCCAGGGCCAATACCAACCCCGGGGGGCCTCCGGCCGGGTGCTGTAACTCCTCCTGGATTCCTTAGCGATCAGCCCCGCCGGGCTTGAGTGGATACCCCATTCAAGGGAAATCCGCCATAGTCCGCCGTAGCTTGAAAAATTTTTGTCCAAAAAAACAGATGTCCGATTCACTGGGAATGGACATCTCAAAGGTTTATGTATTGCAAAGGTCTTTATTAAGCTTGACCTTTATTTATATAACCTTAGTATTCCCGCATTCCTTCGCAAATCTCGGAATTACAATATTTTCTTTATGTTTCGGTGGGACAATTTTTGATGCGCAACATGACGTTATGTATAGCTTTGGTCCGCGCCCTTAGCATCCGGTTGATCGATCAACGCTAACCCTGGGTAGGGGTTACATACCCCACCAGGGGACGCTATTGCGGCGCTAGCCAGAACAACCCCATCCTTTAACCAGGGCTGTTCTGGCTCGGATCAAGGGCTGAGCCTAACCTTAGGGGCCTCGCCCAGGTCCTGGAACCCCTATGGATGCACCTCAACGTATTGATCCACCTCAGGGCCGGGGGTGGACCCATTACCGCCCTCCTGACCTACCAGGTTGGTGGAGGGCAGGGGATGGCGAGCCTTGATCAAGCTAATCGCCCGGCTCACACTTTCGGGCAAAATCACCACCAGGCTATTCTCAACGGCGGTATCCAGAGCGGTATTAATGGCCTCGGTCTCGTCCAAAATGGTGTGATAGCTGGCGGCGATGGTAACCTCCTCTAGCCCGTGGACGATCCACTTGGCGGCATCCCCGCGGGGCCGACCCCGGGTGTCGTCGTCTTCCTTGACGATAATCTCATCAAACATTTGCCCGGCCAGTTTGCCCAGGGTAATAAAGTCGTCGTCCCGGCGATCGCCGGGCCCGCCGACCACCCCAATTCGCCGGCCCGGCCAGTTTTTCACAAAGCCACTGAGGGCTTCATAGCTGGCGGGGTTATGGGCGTAATCCACCAGGGCATGGAAGTGGCCCAGGTTAAACAGGTTCATCCGACCGGGGGTGAGTTGGGCGGAGGCCTGGAAGCTGTGTAGGGCCTGGCGAATATGCTCGATGCTCACCCCTTGGGCGAAGGCCGCCAGGCTGGCGGCTAGGCAGTTGGCAATCTGGAAGGGGGCGAGCCCCCCCATGGTGAGGGGAACCCTCTCCGCCTGTTCAATGCGTAGCAGCCAATCCCCCTTGAGGATGGACAGGTAACCCTGCTCGTAGATGGCGGCCAACCCCCCCTGCTGGGTGTGGTTGCGCAGCACCTCGTTGTGGGGATTCATGGAAAAATAAGCTATCTGCCCCTTGACCCGGGCCGCCATCGCCGTAACCAGGGGATCGTCAGCGTTCAGCACGGCATAGCCGCTGGGCCGGGTGGTTTCCACCACCACACTCTTGAGGTGGGCCAGATCCTCTACGGTCTCGATGTCCCCCAGGCCAAGGTGGTCGGCGGCAACGTTGAGCACCACCCCAATATCGCAGTCTTTAAAGGCTAGACCGGAACGTAGAATGCCGCCTCGAGCGGTTTCTAGCACCGCCACCTCAACGGTGGGATCCTGGAGAATCACCTGGGCGCTTTGGGGACCGGTGGTGTCGCCAGCTTCCACCAGGCGATCGCCAATATAGATACCGTCGGTGGTGGTGTAGCCCACCACCTGCCCGGTTTGCTTAAAGATGTGGGCGATCAGACGGGTGGTGGTGGTTTTACCGTTAGTACCGGTAATGGCCAGGAGGGGAATCCGGCTGGGGCTACCGGGGGGAAACAGCATGGTCAGGATCGGTTCCGCCACATTGCGGGCAATGCCTTCACTGGGGCAGATGTGCATGCGTAGGCCGGGGGCAGCATTCACCTCAACCACCACCCCATCTGTCTCCCGGAGGGGCTTGGCAATGTCCGTGGTGACAACATCAATACCGGCGATATCCAGGCCAATGGTTTTAGCAATCCGTTGGGCCAACCAGATGTTGTCGGGATGGATGGTATCGGTACGGTCAATGGCTATGCCACCGGTGCTCAGATTCGCCGTAGCCCTCAGGTAGCAGATTTGACCCGCAGGTAAAACCGTCTCCAGGGTGTAGCCCTGCCGATCCAGCAGTTGCCAGCTGGTGCGGTCCACCTCGATGCGAGTTAGCAAATTATCGTGGCCTTCGCCGCGACGCGGATCCTGATTGGTCATCTCAATCAGCTGTTCGATGGTGGCGCGACCGTCCCCCACCACGTGGGCCGGTACCCGCTCCGCCACCGCGATCACCTGGCCATTAATCACCAGCACCCGATGATCTCGACCCCGGTAAAATCGCTCAACAATCACCCCCTTAGAGACATCCCGGGCGGCCTCGTAGGCCTCCTGGGCGGCTTCGTAATCATTAATGTCGATGGTAATCCCCCGACCATGGTTGCCATCCAGGGGTTTAACCACGATCGGGTAGCCGCCCACATCCTTGATGGCCTCCTCCAGTTCGTCCAGATAGTAAATCACCGTACCCCTGGGCACCGGCACCCCTGCTTCCCGCAGAATTTGCTTGGTACCCTCCTTATCGGAGGCTAATTCCACCGCCAGAATGCTGGTTTTAGTGCTGAGGGTGGCCTGTACCCGTTGTTGATATCGACCATAGCCCAGCTGGATCATGGCTCGGGTGGCCAGGGGAGTCCAGGGAATGTCCCTGGACTCTGCGCCCCGCACAATGGCCTCCGTACTGGGCCCCAGGGAACCCTCCAGGCGAAACCCCTGCAGGTCAGTGAGGTCCTGTTCCAGTTCTGCCGGGGGGTAGTGACCGGTTTCCACCAGGCTATTGCATAAACGGACAGCGGCCCGGGCCGCATAGCGACCGGCCTGTTCGTACTGATACTCAAACACCACCTGATATACGCCAGCTTCAGCGGTTTGGCGAGTGCGACCAAAGCCCACCCCCATGCCGGCTAGGGTTTGGAGCTCCAGGGCCACATGCTCGACGATATGGCCCATGTAGGTGCCCTGACGCACCCGACTCAGGAAGCCCCCCCGATGACCCGGAGAACAGAAGTGCTCAATCAGGCTGGGCAGGGTGCTGGCCAGGGCCTCATAAAACCCAGGAACTTGATCCGAAGGGCGATCGGCCAAATCCTCGAGATCGAGCCGCATTAGAATCAGGTTGGGGTGACGGATACTCCAGTAGTTCGGCCCTCGTAAGGTCTGGGTTTTCAGGATTCGCATAGCTTTTAATCACTTACCGGGTTGGCGATCAATCAATGATGGGGAGCATGGCAGGCGGTTCGGGGTCATCCTACTCAGATCAGTAAACCAGAACAAGTAATGGCATAAATACCTGTAATCTATAACCCTAGGTCGATGACCTTAGGGTTACTCAAATACTTTCTAAGTATCCACAGTTTAGGAGGCATGCTAATTAGTTTGAATAGCCCAGGGGAAGATTGTGATGAAATCCAGACATTTTTGTTCCCCGGTTATAGTCGACGACCCGGTAGCTCCGCTGACTGCGGCCGGCCTGCAATGGCTCTCTCCCTATCTCCCCTGCCCCCATCACCCCTGAGGGTTTACGGCCTCAAGCTTGCCGGTTAGGACTTGGCGTTCATTTGGGCAACGAAGTTAGTGTAAACGTTGCCACTGAGAAACTCTGGATTGTCCAGCACCTTCTGGTGGAAGGGGATGGTGGTGGGCAGACCGGTGATGGCACATTCCCGCAGGGCCCGCCGCATCCGGTTAATGGCGGTAGAACGATCGGGGCCCCAAACAATTAACTTGCCCACCAGGGAATCGTAGTAGGGGGGGATTTCGTAGTCGGTGTAGACGTGGGAGTCCATTCTCACCCCCATGCCGCCGGGGGCCAGGTAACCGTTAATCCGCCCCGGGTTGGGCCGAAAGTTATGGTCTGGGTCTTCGGCATTAATGCGGCACTCGATCGCATGGCCGCGAAACTGGATATCCGCCTGGGTAAAGGGCAGCTTTTCCCCCTGGGCAATGCGCAGTTGGGCGGCGATCAGGTCAATGCCGGTAATCATTTCCGTGACCGGGTGTTCCACCTGAATGCGGGTGTTCATTTCCATAAAGTAGAACTCCCCACTGGGGTCCACCAAAAACTCCACCGTGCCGGCCCCCACGTAGTTAATGGACTGGGCGGCCCGTACCGCCGCCGCCCCCATTTTCTCCCGCATGATCGGGTCCAGCAGGGGGCTGGGGGCCTCCTCCAGTAGTTTTTGGTGGCGCCGCTGGATGGAGCAATCCCGTTCCCCCAGGTGAACCACATTGCCATGGCTATCCGCCAGGATCTGAAATTCAATGTGGCGGGGGCGTTCGACAAACTTTTCCAGATAGACGCCGGGGTTACCAAAGGCGGCCTGGGCCTCCCCCTGGGCGGCCATAAAGGCCTTGCTGAGCTCGCTGGGGTCCTGGACTAGCCGCATGCCCCGGCCACCGCCGCCAGCGGTGGCCTTGATAATCACCGGATAGCCAATCTGCTCGGCGATCGCCGCCGCCGCCTCTTCATCCATCAACAGCCCCTCACTACCGGGCACCGTGGGCACCCCTACCCGTTGCATGGTTTCCTTGGCGGTGGATTTATCCCCCATTTTGCGGATGGCCTCCGGCGAGGGGCCGACAAAGACAATCTGGTGATCGGCGCAGATTTCAGCAAACCGGGCATTTTCCGCCAGAAACCCGTAGCCCGGGTGAATGGCGCTGGCATTGCGGGTGAGGGCGGCGGCAATGATATTGGGGATATTCAGGTAGCTCTTCTGGCTGGGGGCTTCCCCAATGCACACGGCCTCATCCGCTAATTGCACGTGCAGGGCGTGGCGATCAACGGTGGAGTGCACCGCCACGGTAGCGATGCCCATTTCTTCACAGGTACGGAGAATGCGGAGGGCGATTTCTCCACGGTTGGCAATTAGAATCTTGGAAAAGCGCATTGACGGGCCAATAGTCTGTAACCAGCATCATACGACGCTTAAGCATGCTATTGGGGGGTAATAGCTCAGGGCAAGATATTTTATTGGGGTCGGGGGGCAGAGGTTAGACGGAGTATAGGGTCTACTGGCTCCTGACGGCCTTGCCCATGGGTGGATTTCGGCTTGAGTTGATGCCGCCGGTGCAGATAGCCTGGCTATGGGGTCAATTCTGGGGGATAGTAATGGGTGTTCCTGCGGAGCAGTAGCCATGGCTTCCCCTAAAATCATTGTGCTGGATGACGATCCCACCGGTTCTCAGACCGTGCATAGCTGCCTGTTACTCATGGGCTGGGATACGGAAACCCTATGCCAGGGGCTGCAGGACCCGGCGCCGATTTTCTTTGTGCTGACCAACACCCGCGCCCTTAACCCCACGGCGGCGGCGGCGGTGACCCGGGAGGTCTGTCAGAATCTGCAGCGGGCGATCGCCCAGAGCGACGTGCAGGACTTCCTGGTGGTGAGTCGCTCCGACTCCACCCTGCGGGGGCACTATCCCATTGAAACCGATGTGATTGCCAGCGCGCTGGGCCCCTTCGATGCCCACTTTTTAGTGCCGGCCTTTTTTGAGGGGGGGCGTATCACCCGCGATAGCCAGCACTACCTGCTGGTGGAGGGGGAGCCGACCCCGGTGGAAGCCACCGAATTCGCCAGGGACTCGGTGTTTGGCTACAGCACTGGCTACCTGCCGGACTACGTGGCGGAGAAAACCCAGGGTCGCATCCGGGCTGACCAGGTGCAACGGTTTACCCTCACCGATCTGCGCCAGGGCTGCCTGGCCCGGTTGCTGACCCTGCAGGATAACGTCTGTTGCGCCGTCGATGGGGAAACCCAGGCCGACCTGGATAGCTTTGCCCAGGACATCCTCACCGCCGCCAGCCGGGGCAAGCGCTTTTTGTTTCGCAGCGCCGCCAGCCTGCTCACCGCCCTGGCGGCCCTGCCCCCCCAACCGGTGGCGGCGGAGCAGATGGGCCGCTATGTCAGGGGTAGGGCCCCAGGGGTGGTGATCGTCGGTTCCCACGTGCAAAAAACCACCCGCCAACTGGAGTGCCTGCTGGGTCAACCCGGAGTTGGGGGCATCGAGGTGGCGGTGACCCGCCTGCAGAGCGACGGCCCCCAGGGAGCTGATACCCTGCTGCAGGAGACCTTGGCCCAGGTGGGGGCGGTTTACCGCCGGGGGGAGGTGCCGGTGGTCTACACCAGCCGCCAGGAGCTAAACTTTGCCTCGGTGGAGGCCCGCCTGGACTTTGGCCTGCGGGTTTCTGCCCTGCTGATGGCGGTGATCCAGGGGTTACCTGAGGATATCGGCTTTTTGATCAGCAAGGGGGGCATTACCTCCAACGACACCCTCAGCACCGGCCTGGCCCTGACCAGCGCCCGGCTGTTGGGGCAGATTCTGCCCGGCGTCTCGGTGGTGTGTACCCCCGCTCACCATCTCCGCTTCCCTAACCTGCCGGTGGTGTTGTTCCCCGGTAACGTGGGGGATGATCAGGCCCTGGCCACGGTGTATCAGCGACTGCGCGGCGCCGGGGGCTGATGGCCCTGGCTTCGGAAAAAGTCACAGTGCAGCGATCGCTGATGGGGGCTCATCCCCAGGATCTAGGGTCGCCCCATTAATCCTCCGCCAAAATTCCCCGGAAAAACTCCACGGTTTCCTGTAGGGCCACGATAAACCGATCGATCTCCGCCCGGGTGTTGTAGAAGTAAAGGCTGGCCCGGGCGGTGGAATCTACCCCCAGCAGGCGATGTAGGGGTTGGGTGCAGTGGTGCCCCGAACGGATGGCGATGCCGGATTGATCCAACAGGGTGGCCAGATCCTGGGGATGAACATGGCCCAGGGTAAAGGTGACCAGGGCGGCGCGGCCGCTGCCGTCGCTGTGGGGCGGGGGGCCGTAGAGGGTGAGGTCGGGAATGGTCTGGATTTGCTGATAGAGGTAGGCGGTGAGTTCGTGCTCGTAGCGGGCAATGGGTTCCATGCCCAGGCCCGAGAGGTAGTCCACCGCCGCCCCCAGGGCGATCGCTTCGGCGATGGCCGGAGTGCCGGCCTCAAACCTGTGGGGCAGCTCGGCGTAGGTGGCCCGGTCAAGAAACACATCGGCAATCATTTCGCCGCCGCCCAAGAAGGGGGGCATGGCCTGGAGCAGCGATCGCTGGCCGTAGAGAAAGCCAATGCCGGTGGGGCCGCACATTTTGTGGCCCGAGGCCACAAACCAGTCACAGCCCATGGCCTGCAGATTCAGGGGCAGGTGGGGGGCGCTCTGACAGCCGTCGATCAACACCCTGGCGCCGTAGTGGTGGGCCAGGGCAATCACCTCCTCCACCGGGTTAAGGCAGCCCAGGGTGTTGGAGACGTGGTTGATGGCCACCAGGCGGGTGCGATCGTTCAGCAGGGTGCGAAACTGCTCCAGATCAAAACCTTGTTCAGGGGTGAGGCCCACAAACCGCAGCACCGCCCCGGTGCGCTGGGCGACAAACTGCCAGGGCACCAGGTTACTGTGGTGCTCCATCACCGAGAGGATGATTTCATCGCCGGGTTGCAGGGTGCCCATGCCCCAGCTGTAGGCCACCAGGTTAATGGCCTCGCTGGCATTGCGGGTGAAGACGATCTCATCCCGACTGGCGGCGTTGACAAAGGCGGCCAACTTATCCCGCGCCCCTTCGTAGGCGTCGGTGGCCCGGGCGCTGAGGCTGTGAATTCCCCGATGGACATTGGCGTTATCGCAACGGTAGTAGTGTTGCAGACTCTCCAGCACCGGGGTCGGCTTTTGGGAGGTGGCGGCGTTATCAAAATACACCAGGGGATGGCCATTCACCTGCTGGTGCAAAATCGGAAAGTCGGCGCGGACCTGCTGGGCGAGGGAACGTTCCTGGGTGACGGTCATAGAGGAGGGTTGGGGGAACAAGGGGTAAGGGGGAAAGCCGGTCAGACTAGTCTCGCCAGTCCGCCAGGGCGGCGCTGAGGCGGTCCCGCAGCGAGGCCATGGGGAGGGTCTGGAGAATGTCCATGGCAAAGGCGTAGATCAGCAGGCGCTGGGCCTGAGCGGCGCTGATGCCCCGACTCTGGAGATAGAAAATCTCATCCGCCTGGAGTTGGCTGACGGTGGCGCCGTGGGCGCACTTGACATTGTCGGCGACGATTTCCAGCTGGGGTTTGGTATCCACCCGGGCCCGGTTGGACAGCAGCAGGTTGCGGTTAAGCTGGCTGGCGTTGGTGAACTGGGCCGCCTGGGGCACCACAATGCGACCATTGAAGACGCTGTGGGCCTGATCATCCACGATGGCGCGGTGGGCCTGCTCCACCCGGCCATGGGGATGGCCCAGGGCCACCAGGCTGTGGGTATCACTGTGCTGCTGGCCCCTGAGCAGGGCCAGGCCATGGAGTTGGGTGGTGGTTTGGGGGCCGGTTTGGTAAATCTGCCAATCATGGCGGTTGAGGCGCCCCCCCAGGTAGAGGGCGGTGCCCGCGTACTGGCTATCGGCCCCCTGCATGACGGCGGTTTTACCGAGGTGGAAACCGGCTTCCCCCTGCCGTTGCAGGCGACTGTGGCTGACCTGGGCACCGGGCTCCAGCCAGATTTCCGTGACGGCGTTGGTGACCGCCCCCTCACCGCCGTACTGTTCCACCAGGGTGAGCTGGCTGTCGGCTTCTACCACCACCAGGTTACGGGGTTGGGCCAACTGGGGTGTCTCACCGGCGCTGGTCAGGTGAAGAATCTGCACCACCAGCGCCACCGACCGGTGGGGGGGGACCCACAGCCCCACCCCGTCCGGGAAGCCCAGGCTATTGAGGGCGGTGAACACCTCCTGGTGACCGGTGGCCTGGGCCAGGCGGGGCAGAAAGCGGGGGGCTAGATCGGGCTGGTTGAGCAGGTGGCGCAGGCTGCCGGCGATCGCCCCAGCGGGGAGGCCCTCCAGTCGGGATAGGGCGGGGCAGAAGTGGCCATTCACCAGCACCAACTCCACCGCTGGGGTACCCAAGTCACTCCAGTCCGGGCGATCTGGGGGGGGCACCAGCGCGGCGGGCTGCAGGTCAAGGGCCAGCAGGGGGGACAGGTCGGTGAAACGCCAGTCCTCCTGGCGGGGGGAGGGGAAGGTTTGTTCCTGCAGGCAGGCCGCCGCCCGACTGCGCACATCGGCCAGGGGCAGATCCTTGGGCACAGCGGACCGCAGGGTTTGGGCCAGGGTTTGCAGGTAGCGATCGCGGCTAGCCTCGGCGGCCATCAGGGGGGAAAGGGAAGCCGTCATGACACCGCCGCCTCCAGGGGGTGGGCCGCCAGCAACCACTCGTAGCCCCGCTCCTCCAGTTGTTGGGCCAGGGACTGGTCGCCGGTAGTAATAATCTGCCCGTGGGCCATGACGTGGACGTAGTCGGGCACGATGTAGTTGAGCAGGCGCTGGTAATGGGTAATCAGGATGATGGCATTATCGGGATTGGCCAGCTGGTTAACCCCCTGGGCCACGGTTTTCAGAGCATCGATATCCAGCCCCGAGTCGGTTTCATCGAGAATGGCCAGGGTGGGTTCCAGCAGGGCCATCTGCAGGATTTCATTGCGCTTTTTCTCACCGCCGGAAAAGCCCTCGTTGACGCTGCGATCCAGGAAGGCGGCCTCCATTTTCACCACCCCCAGCTTCTCCGCCACCAGGTCGTCGAAGTCAAACACATCCAACTCCTCCTGGCTGCGGGCTTTGCGGTGGGCGTTGTAGGCTACCCGCAAAAAGTCCCGGTTGCTCACCCCAGGAATCTCCAGGGGATACTGGAAGGCCAGGAAAATACCAGCGGTGGCGCGATCGTGGGGGGCCAGCTCCAGGATGTCCTTCCCCTGGAACCGCACCTCCCCGGCGGTGACCTGGTAATCGGGGTGGCCCGCCAGCACCTTGGAGAAGGTACTTTTGCCAGAGCCATTCAGGCCCATAATGGCGTGGATCTCCCCGGCCCTCACCTCCAGGTTGAGGCCCTTGAGAATCTCTACCCCATCCACACTGGCATGGAGATTTTTGACGGACAGAATTAGATCGCGGTTGGGATTAATCATTGGGTATAACGACGGGGGGGAGTAGGGTCGGGGCCTAGCCCACGGTGTTTTCCAGCTTCAGGGCCAGCAGTTTGTCGGCCTCGGCGGCGAACTCCATGGGCAGTTTATTAAACACATCCCGACAGAAGCCGCTGATGATCATCGACACCGCATCCTCAGGGGCAATGCCGCGCTGGGCAAAGTAGAACAGCTGGTCTTCGCCGATTTTGGACGTAGAGGCTTCGTGCTCCACCTGAGCGGTGCTGTTTTGCACCTGGATGTAGGGGAAGGTGTTGGCGCTGGAGCGATCGCCGATCAGCATGGAATCACACTGGGAGTAGTTGCGTGCCCCCTCCGCCTTCGGCCCGATTTTCACCAGCCCCCGGTAACTATTTTTAGAATGGGCCGCCGAAATTCCCTTGGAGATGATGGTGCTACGGGTATGTTTGCCCACGTGCACCATCTTGGTGCCGGTGTCCGCCTGCTGGTAATTATTGGTGAGGGCAACGGAGTAAAACTCGCCAACGGCATGATCCCCCACCAGCACACAGCTGGGATACTTCCAGGTGATGGCGGAGCCGGTTTCCACCTGGGTCCAGGAGATTTTGGCATGGTCACCGGCGCAAAGACCCCGCTTAGTAACAAAGTTATAGATACCGCCCTTGCCATGCTCATCGCCGGCAAACCAGTTTTGCACCGTCGAATAGTTAATGGTGGCGTGATCCAGGGCCACCAGCTCCACCACCGCCGCGTGCAATTGGTTGCTGTCGTACATGGGGGCGGTGCAGCCCTCCAGGTAGGTAACGGAGCTACCGGACTCCGCCACGATCAGGGTGCGCTCAAACTGCCCCGACTCCCCATTGTTGATGCGGAAGTAGGTGGAAAGGTCCATGGGGCACTGAGTATCCTTGGGGATGTAGACAAAGGAGCCATCACTAAACACCGCCGAGTTGAGGGCGGCGAAGTAGTTATCACCGATTGGCACCACGCTGCCCAGGTACTTCTCCACCAGCTCCGGGTGTTCCTGCAGCGCTTCGGAAATGGAGCAAAAGATCACCCCCGACTCCGCCAATTTCTCCTTGTAGGTGGTGGCGATGGAGACACTATCAAAAATCGCATCCACCGCCACATTGGCCAGGCGCTTTTGCTCCGTCAGGGGAATCCCCAGCTTTTCGAAGGTCTCCAGCAGGGTAGGATCCACCTCCTCCAGGCTACCCAGCTTTTGGGGCTGGGTTTTGGGGGCGGAGTAGTAAATGATGTTTTGGTAGTCAATGGGGGGGTAGGAAACATTGGGCCAGACCGGCTCCGCCATGGTCAGCCAGCGCCGGTAGGCCTTCAGCCGGAACTGCAGCATAAACTCCGGTTCATTCTTTTTGGCGGAGATCAGCCGCACCACCTCCTCGCTAAGGCCCCGGGGAATTACATCGGCCTCAATATCGGTGGTAAACCCGTACTTATAGGGTTGACTTACCAGGGACTGGACAGAAGCACTCATGGGGGAACCTTTACGGGAGAGAGTAGGGGAGTAGGGAAGTAATTTGCTACTTAATTAAATCTTGATAGACACTGGTAAGCAGCACCGGGGGTTACCCCAGCCGGAGCAGCAACCAAGGTGAAGTTAGGCGTACTTGTTGGTTTCTGCCCGAATTGTTTCAAAATCAATGTCCTGCTGATCGCCAGCGAAGGGATTGTCGGGGGTGAGAAACAACATGCAGTGACACTCCTTGCGTTCCTGCATAGGAATGCAGGGGCAGTTCCAGTAGATCGCCTTCACCTCCGCTTCCTTATCTTCGTAGTGGCGGCAGGGGCACAGGGGGGAACCCAGATCATCCTTATGCTTGGCCAGCCCCTCCAGGACCACGGCGGTCACCCCAAGATCGGCACTGAAATAGGTGCCGGTGCTTTTGGCGTATTTCTGTGCAAAGCTACGCATCATCTCCAGATTTTTATCAGAGGCTTGGGTGGTTTTCTTGTCAGTCATTGGTTATCGCCAGGATAAATTGACGCCAGGGTAGGCGTGACACAGCCATTTAATTTTATACAATTAAAGCAACCTTTATGTTGCCTAACTACAATCTAGGGTAGTTTAACAATAGGGATGTTGTCAAAGTCTCCCACCTTAGTTTGAAGGTTAGGGTATAGTCTGGGACAACTTCATTAATCCCCCTAGGGTTTTCCCATGGTTAGGTTACCTTTCCCCGCCGTCTGAATCCCCCGTTGGGTTATCACGATGACCTTCCTCCAGCAGCCCTCCACCAAGGACGACATCCTGCTCTACCTGCTTAAGCAGGGTGAGGCCACCGCCCAGGTGCTGGCCGATCAGTTTCAGGTCAGTGCCCAGGCGATTCGCCGTCACCTCAAGGACCTGGAAACGGAAGCCCTGATTGAGCACCGCACCGTCCACGAGGGCATGGGCCGCCCCAACCACCTCTACCAGCTGAGTGAAAAGGGCCGACAGCGGTTTCCCGCCCAATACGATAATTTTGCCATTTCCCTGCTAGACACCCTAGCGGAAACCGTCGGCCAGGAACAGGTGGGCACCATTCTCCGCAAGCAGTGGGAGCGCAAGGGGCTGGAGTACCGCGATCGGGTGGGCTCGGGTCCCCTCTCGGAGCGGGTGGGGGCCCTGGTGCAACTGCGCCAGCAGGAGGGCTACATGGCGGAGTGGCACCGGGCTGAGCCCCTAGCGGAGGATCTGTCCCCCCGCTACGTGATTACCGAGTATAATTGCGCCATTTCCCAGATCGCCCAGTCCTTCCCCACGGTCTGTGGCCATGAGCTAGAGATGTTTGAGCTGGCCCTGCCCGATTGTCAGGTGACCCGCACCCACTGGCTAGTCAATGGGGAGCATCGCTGCGGCTACCTGATTGAACTGCGTCCAGCCCGAACTTGATGATCTCACCAATGGCCATTTGCGTTGGTACACGATACCCAACCCGCTGGACCAGGCTAAGGATATCCTCTTCTCCCCCCTTGTCTCCTAGGACCCCTGATCGGGGTCAATTCCCAACTCCCTCAGCTTAGCCGCCAGGCGATTAGCCCGTTGGCGTTCTCGTACCTTAGCAGTAGTGTCTTTGTCAAAAAGCCTCAGCGGGTCGAGGCCCTGGCCCTGATCATGGCCCTCACCTTAATGGTCTACACCCTGGCAGAACGCAAGCTGTGCCAGGCCCTCGAGGACCAAAACCAGACGGTGCGCGACAACTGATTATTCGCCGATTGGGACCAGCGGTTGAGCGGTATCACCAATCATCTGGTTAATCATTTTTCAACCTGCGGAATGTAGGCCCTATGCTTCCCGGATCGGTTGAACCCTGGCTTATAAGGTTATTGAATCGACATTAACAAAATTGGATGCATCTGGCCTATCTAGAGCGTTAACCTGCTCTAATTGGTGACATACCTGACTAACATAGTGCTCACTAGTATAGTGGCTTAGGAAGTAACCGTGGGCCCTCTTAGCCATTTCCTGTGAAAACTCAGGGTTAGCCAGTAAGTAGTCGATAGCTTCTCCAAGATTCTTAGGGTCTTCAGGCTTGACACCCAAAATTAAGCCCTTTTCCACAAAATCTGTGGTTAAGCCGATGTTCTCACTCATAATGACTGGCTTTCCACAGGCGATCGCTTCCATTAGGACTGTCAAACCAGCAGAATAGTTATTTCTTAAAAGACTAATAACGACAATATCGGCACTCCGATAAAGGTCACGCAACTCAACGAAATCAAAGTACCGAATCTCCATATTTTCAGGAATCGGATTTGGTATATTTCTCCGCTGTTGAGCAGATGCGTTGGGAGAATAGGCACAGATTTTAGTGTCTAGAGCTTTTTCCTGAGTAGCCAGGGCTAAGGTAATATAATCACGCTGCTCTAGGCCTGCACTAGCTATGAGAGGACGATTGGTAGTAATTTTCCCAGGTCCGGGGGTGAAGAAAGAAGCATCTGTCTGTTCAGGGACAACGAATACTTGAGCATTTGGTACTAAACTACGAATAAGATTAGCTTTCTGCTTATCAGTAACCGTAAAAAGCTTAATTAATGGACCTAAATCTAATAACTTCACTAACGCGCGAAACCTGGGTCGGTGAGGAGCCATTACATGAACAACGAGCTTTAAGTGACGGGACTTTAGCTTCGCCAGCATCGCTAGAGGTATACCAATCTCCTCACCAGAGCAGTAAATAGTATCCTCCTGACTTAACTCATTGATTAGATTCCTGGCTAGAGCCCAGTGTTCAGGGTTGCCTACCAACTTAGATAAAAGTTTGTCGAGTAAACTTATACCCTCTTTGTGGGGCTGATGAATTTGTGCCCCCAATCTCTCGGCAACCTGGTAGACCGTATGGCGTGGACCTTGATCGGCTTCAGCACGACGCAAGAAAGTATTAAAGTCAAATACGACGCTAGTAGCTAGGTGAAATCCCATGGCAGATAGGCTAAATTGATTATTTTCTAATGCTTATGATAACTATATAGCGGATTTCGTTTGGATGAAGTACACGGACAGCCCCCCAAATTTGGGGGGCTCAAGAGTGGATCTGAGCAGACAAAAGCTAGGGGGCTGAAGCTGAGAAAAACTGTATCTCACTGAACCGAGAACCGCTATATAGCGGATTTCACCTGGGTGAAGTGGAATATGATCACCCCCCCTTCCCCCCCTTATCAAGGGCTACCGTGTACACACAAGTGTTTGGCTGGTAGACTTGCTCTCAAAGATCCCCAAAGTCCCCCAAAATTGGGAGACTTTGGGCCGTAATAGATTCTCGACACCTCTAACTCCCCCCAGTATATGCTCTCCGGGCCGCTGCGCGAGGTGGGGACCGGGGGGACCAGCGGGGCATTTTAAGCCTCAATAAGAGATGTGTGTACACGGTAGCTTATCAAGGGGGGGTACAGTGTGAAACACTAACGGCCAGCCGCTAGGGGATAGGACTGAGCAATTGGGCGTCTCACTCTATCGAAAACCGCTACAGAAGAATGCTTGATCTCTAAAGTCTCTAAAGAGCCTTCATAAGAATACACCTTTATTATAAACTCATAGACGCACTGTATATGATGAAACTGTTCTGCGAAAGTAGATTGGCCCGATATTCATAGAAACTTTGGGAAGCTTTTGCCAGATCTGCAACTATTGTGAAGCTTTTGTATTTCCAGTTGGCTTTCGTTAGCTGATTGATTGCCACAACAACCTCCACCCTCTCCCAGAACAGGAGAGGGTGGAGGTTGTTGTGGCCTGCCTGGGGGCGAGTAACCCTACCTCTACCGAACCTGTACTAATCTAAACTAGACTAGACTTCCTATAGCGGTTTCTGAATGTAGAAATTAATATATAGCTGAAGAGACTCACATTTAACTGGTTGACTGACAAAAGTTAGCTGGAAACGCTCTAAGGGCTCTCTTCACAAGGGTTTCAGGGATTTGACTCAGTCTCCTCGCTCAGTGGGCATGATGCAGGCTCAATCCGGGGGAAGGGTCTAGCATTGAAAGCACTGTTCGGCAAGCCTTTCAGGGTTTAGTTAGCCAGGACGCTATATCCCTCATTCTGCGGCAAGTTTGGAAGTTTTGTCAGTCAACCAGCACATTTAACCTAAAGATCTGCGCATTTGCAACATAGAAAAATTACTATAGCGGTTCTTGGACTAACGAGGTACGATCGAAGTGGATGAGACGTAAAGGATCCCACACTACCGCGTCTTCCTCAGGAGGGCCTGATGAGAGCCTACTCACTTGATTTCCGAGAAAAGATTATCCATATTTACTTCACCGAGAG
>Ga0208465_1000047_pt1 | contig 41155 bp, 35 predicted proteins | sample LakMenEpi31Aug10_FD_150749 | JGI IMG/M metagenome (GOLD analysis project Ga0208465, IMG submission 150749) | Freshwater microbial communities from Lake Mendota, WI - 31AUG2010 deep hole epilimnion (SPAdes) | ecosystem: Environmental > Aquatic > Freshwater > Lake > Epilimnion/Euphotic zone ...
CATACTGGAGGAGTTATTGTGAGGTACTACATACCATGATAAATAAATATGCTAAATTAAACAGCGAAAACGTTGTAGAAAATATTATTGTGTCGGATGATTTAAGCATAACAACACTAAGTGGTGTTTTTATTAAAATTGAAGAAAGACATTTAACAGAAAGTGGTCCATCAATTGGTGACACTTATTTTTCAGAAAAAGATAAGTTTAAGGAAAGACAATGGTGGAATTCTTGGACCTGGGACGAAGATTTGTGGAAATATGTTCCACCTACTCCTAAGCCATCTAGCGGAAAGTGGTTTTGGAATGAAAATGATCAGGAATGGTTCGAAATAGTTCCAACTGAAGAATAAGGAGAGTAATAAATGGCAGTAACACTAGATCTAGTATCTAAGAACTCCTTACCCGCCCTAGGCGGTACTTTGACGTTTAAGGCACCATCTACCAATACACAGGTAAAGCAACGTATATTCATTCTTAACGTAGGCATGCTTGTAAATGCTGGTATTTATAACTTAACATTTACAGGTGGAAACCCTACAAATGTTGCTTATATTAATATTCTAGATGGTGACGGAAATGTAATTGACGAATCTTTTGAAAACCCAGAGCTTAATGGAACATTTAACTTTAACCCTTCAAAGCCATGGGCAAAGATTATTCTTGTTAGTGATAGCGACTATGTTTACTGGCCATCAAATTCAAATGCTGTAGTGGCATCTGGTCTTAGCTCAAATACAAATACTACACCAAGCATTACTATTCCTACAACACCAGCAACTCAGCTAACAAATACTATTACAGCTAGAAATGTTGGCGGGACCGACTATGCATGGACATATCCTACATATAACGTATCTAATAACGCTTACTATGCTGGTAAAGTAGTAAACTGCTCAACATTTGCTTCACAGGATCTATATTCAAACAATTATCGTGGTACATCATTCGCACACGATTACGTAAACAACAAGGTTTATATTATCGGCGGGGGAGTCTATAACTCCAATGGTGGAGTACAGGCACATAGCCAAACAATGTATACAACATTTATTGAAAAGAATATGGCAAACAACTCATTTGCACAAACAGCTAAAGCTGCATATCCAGATGCTCTTAATACAATGAACATTCTTATGTGTGCTCCTGGAGATGGAAATGTTTATACATTTGGACAACATTACCTAGAAACTTCTAACGTACCAACATCACACTACTATGGCAACCTAGCATATAAGTGGAATGGGTCTACAAACACATGGTCTCCAATTGCTAAAATGAACGGGTTCCCATCAGTCTCAGCAGATGAGACATTTACATTCTCATATCAAGGCAGGTGCTATATTTCAGGTACTCGCTACACAGCAGTAGATAAGGGATCAAGAGTATTGTTTGACTACTGGTTTGGATATTATGATCCAGCTACAAATACATATACTACAATTAAGAATTACAAGACAACGGGACTTTCAGAAGGACCTTCCTTTACAACCCTCGGAAACATGAATGGTAGAACATACCACGAAGATGCAGATTTCTTGTATGATAAGTTTAATAACAAGTATTCAAAGGCTGCATATATTGCAACAGGATTCTTGCCAGCGGCAGTAGAAAAGCCACAATACTGGGCTCCTACTCCAGTTCTCAATGTTGCTAAGACCCCTGGAAGTGCTACACAATATGCACATTACACAGAGAATAGCAATTACTATCTAGTTGCTCAAACACAGTCACAGATTTCTGTTCCTTCATACGCTGTTAAGGTATAATAGTTTTATGGCTACAATATTTCCATCCAGCCCTGCGGTTGGACAAACATTTGAATCTGGCGGCATTAGATGGCGTTGGACTGGTGTTGTATGGGAATTGTTTACAGACCCAGCAGTAGTATTTGAGCATACGCATTCTTATGATGGAGACTTAGTAACAGGAGGACTCGCCTCTATGGTTTCTTATGACGGAGGGGACGCAAATCCAGCATGACAACAATGAATGTTACTTTTAAGTTACGTAGAGATACTACAGCAAACTGGACTACTTATAATCCAATTCTTCAGGCTGGTGAAATTGGAATCGATACAACATTAAACAAGTTTAAGATTGGTAATGGATCTAGCGCATGGGGTATTTTAAGTTACGCTAACCTTTTAGCCTCAGATTTAACCTCAGCCATTACAGCGCATAATAATGATACTACAGATGTTCATGGAATTGCTGACACAGCGGCACTAGCAACAAATACTTCAGTTGCATCCGATATATCTACTCATAACGGGGTAACAACAAATGTTCATGGTATAGCCAATACCGCACTTCTAGCTACACAGACCTTTGCTACATCTGCAGCCGCCAATGCCCTGGCCTCTGCCAACACTTATACAGACACTTCTATATCTAACCTTGTAGGTGCTGCCCCAGCCCTTCTTAATACCCTAAGCGAACTGTCAGACGCTCTAAACGACAACCCTAATTTTGCGGCGGAAGTGGCATCTCAAATAGCTTCCCTTACAGCCACAGTAAACAGCTTCAACGCTAGAATAACAAGTCTAGAGCTAGGATTAGGTATCTAATAATATGGCTCGTGATATACTAAGGTTGGTGATTATGAATGCCTAGTTACGATAGTTTATCAACGCAAATTGATGCGCTAAAGTCAGAAATGACAAGCGCAATATCAACCACGGCTATGAATGCCCAGGACATGATTTACATGGCCAAGGCTCTTGGCGAACTTGGTGGCCTACTCGGTGTCAATGACATTGTGGCAGCTACAGCAGCAAAAATCACAGAATTAGAAACAAAGAGAACAGACTCCTTGGCTTCTTTGGAAACAAAAAGAGTAAACTCTTTAGCAGATGTCAATGCAGACAGAGCGACTGCATTAGCTGACATAGAATCTGCAAAACTCTCTGCCGTAAACCAGGTAACTGGGGCGGGATCTTCGCTACATTCTTTCTTTATGGTAGGGGTATAAAAATATGGCAATTAGATATAAAGTTTTAGGACAAAAGAAACCAGCAGCAAACACTGAGTGGGATGTCTACACAGTTAGCGGAACTAAAGACGCTATTATTAACTGTATTACAGTAGCAAACATGGATGCTGACAACTCAGCAACATATAGAATTTCAGTAAGACCAGACGGAGCTACACTGACAGACGACATGTATCTTGCTTACAATGTCCAAATTGATCCAGCTTCAAGTGTTGCACTTAATTTAGGAATTACAATTAATCAGAATGACGTACTTACTATTAGGTCTTCTTCTGGTACCGTAGTATTCAATGTATTCGGAGCGGAGCTAGACGTATAATATGGGTATCCAAGGATTTACAGCAAGCTCTTCTGGTTTACCAGGTAAGCAGTATATATCTCAAACATATTTAACAACACAGTACAGATCTTGGACACAGGCTGGTGGACCAGGATATTACACCCTAGTCTCTAATGGTGAAAATGCTGGTTATGCTTATTTTAATTCTTCTGGAGCAACAGTCGGAGCACCTTTAAATGGAGTTGCAGACGTAACTGGTGGATCTGGCTTTACATCTATTACTATAGTTGGAAAAGTAGGGGACGTTGTTTCTCTATATAAAGTAACTGGAATTAAATCTACATCTGGACTTAGTGCTACCATGAATACAACAACATATAACTCTAGTCAAAGTAATATAACACTTTCTACTAATAAAACTGGATTTATTGATGCATTTTTAGTTGGCGGTGGCGGAGGCGGTGGCGGTCAGCATTATGGTTCAGGAGGTGGCGGTGGTGGTGTAGTATTGTTGCAATCATGGCCTCTAGATCCAATTGCTAGCTTCAACGTAACAATTGGGTCACACGGAACTGTTGATTCAAACTCAAACGGAGGTGACACTAAATTTGGTGGAGCGGTTGCTAAAGGTGGTGGTTTTGGAGGAAGAAATCACAATTCATCTGGTGGAGATGGCGGTTGTGGTGGAGGTGCTGGCAGTCATGGAACAGCCGCAGCAACTCCTGGTAAATCAATTCAAGGCACTGGAACAGCTGGATTAGAAATACCTGCAATTTTTCCTTCTGCATTCGGTAACACAGCGGCACTAACTGGATTTGGAAATTCAGGTGGTGTTCAATCCGCAAACAGCAATCATAATGGCGGAGGCGGTGGAGGAGCTGGAGGAGCAGGAAGTACACATAATGGTGGTCCAGGATATTTACTTTCATGGAACAATACATATTATGCTGCAGGTGGATCTGGGGTTAGACATTCATCTGATGGAACTTTTTCTAATGGAACGGGCTGGGGAAATGCTGGATCTGGTTCTTACAGTAATAGTCAAAATCATGGAGCAACAGCAGGAACTGCTGGAGCTGTAATTGTAAGGAGTTTTAATCTATCATGAAGTATTTTGCGGAAATTTTTGAAAATAAAGTTATTAATGTTTTAGTTTCTGAAACAGACATAGAAGGTTTAATAGAATATTCTGTTGATGGTTCTTTTAGAGCTAATCCAGCAGTAATTGGTGGAGAGTATGATTCTACAAATGATGTATTTATTCTACCAAAGCCTTATAATTCATGGGTTTTAAATTCTTCTACTTTTAAGTGGGAATCTCCAATAGGAGATGCTCCATCCGATGGGGTATATCGCTGGAACGAAGAAGAAGATTCTTGGCTTAAACTTTCATAATTAGTATTGACAAAATGCCTCTATTATAGTAATCTATAAGTAGAGGCATTAGTCTTTTTAGAGATAGGTTTATCATGATTAATTTAAATAAAATTGTAATTGTTGGTGGAGGATCGGCTGGTTGGATGTCCGCCGCATCAATGATTAGAGCATTTCCAGACAAAGAGATTGTAGTTATTGAATCCCCCGACTATCCGATTATTGGAGTAGGTGAGTCCACACTTGGCGGAATTACAGGATGGGCTAGCTGGATAGGTATTGATGAAAAAGACTTTATGCCAGCAACAGATGCAGTATATAAGATGTCTATTAAGTTTACAGATTTTTATAAGAAGGATGCTGGAGGTTTTCATTACCCATTTGGCAAGGTATTTCTTGACGGAACAGTAAATGGTCTTAATGACTGGTATGTTAAGAAGGCTAAGTTCCCAGATCTAGATGTAGCAGATTATGCTCGTACATTTTTCCCCTCCCTTACTTTGGCGGAACAGAATAAGTTATCTTGGAATGAGTCAGGAAAGCTAGGTAACTTTAACTTTAAGCAAGATGTAGCCTACCACTTTGATGCGACAAAGTTTGGCCAGTGGTTAAAGAGTAACTACTGTATTCCTCGTGGAGTAAAGGTAGTTGAAGATACTGTAACTGATGTTACTACAAACGAAGATGGTATCGAATCAGTAACTCTTACAACAGGTGAAAAATTAACAGCAGATCTATTTATTGACTGCACAGGATTTAAGTCAATGCTTCTAGAAGAAGCTTTGGAAGAGCCATGGGATGATTTCTCTCACATGCTTCCAAACAATAGCGCATGGGCTACTCGTATTCCTTATACTGATAAAGAAAAGGAAATGGAGCCTTATACTAACTGTACCGCCATCAATAATGGCTGGGTATGGAATATTCCATCGTGGGAAAGAATCGGAACAGGATATGTATTTAGTGATAACCATGTATCCAAGGAAGAGGCCCTAGAAGAATTTAAGCAACACCTTAAGTCAGATAAGATGACTATTCATGATCCAAACCGTGATGTCGATTCTCTGGAATATAAGTATATTAAGTTCCGTGTTGGAATTCATAGGCGCACATTTGTAAAGAATGTTGTTGCAATTGGATTTGCCGCTGGATTTATTGAGCCTCTAGAATCTAATGGTTTATTTACAGTTCATGAGTTCTTGGACAAGCTTGTAAAGACTTTGGAGCGGGGAACAGTAACTCAATGGGATAGAGATGCTTATAATGCAACTACACGTAGACAGTATCTTGGATTTAAAGAATTTGTAGCACAACACTATGCTCTTTCAAATAGAACTGATACACAATACTGGAGAGATGTAACAAATAAGACCTTCCAGCCAGATGTCCCAGAACTTAATCCATCTATGGTGGTAGGATTTAATGATCTAGCAGATGTTCAGGTTAATCGTCAAAGACATGATGGAATTGGCGGAATACACTGCATTGCTACTGGATTAAACTATTTCCCAGTAACAGAAAATACTGTAGATCGATGGAAACACTATGATGGTATTGATTATTATGAGTATTGCAAGAATACTTGGGCTACATGGGAGATATTCCGCAAGCTTTGGCAGGAAGAAGCAGATGCCTCACCTACAATGTATCAATGGCTAAAAGAAAATATTCACATTGATAAAGCCTAATGAAATACTAGAGGTTACCAAGCAGCTAGGTCGTAAAGAGTATTGGAATAAAACCAATATGATTGAGTTCTGGGCGTTCTCAACAAAACTCGTTATTATCTTTCCTGGCCTACTGTTTGGTGTACAATTCTGGTGGCTGTATATATTTGCTCTGGTATCTAGCTTAACTCTAGTACTCACATCTACCATAAAGACATTGCCTACTATTATCTATTTTAACGTAGGATGGTCTATTTTGGCTACTGCCGCCCTTTTAAAACACTTTTTGTAACTATCTGGGGTATAATTAGTAAATATGGCCACCAATTATCCTACTGGGCTGGATAACCTCGCTAATCCCGCCTCAACCGACGAACTAGATGCTCCATCGCATTCCCAGCAACATGCTAATGCGAACGACGCTATTGAGGCTTTAGAAGCCAAGGTCGGTATCAATGGATCTACAAATACTACATCTTTAGACTACCGTGTATCGCAGCTTGAGGTAAATCCTACATATACAGATGAGATGGCACAAGATGCTGCTGCGGTACTTCTTAACCACGCTAATCACGTAAACCTAACAGCAGTTTATGATGATACTGGAAACCAAGTTATTCTTACAGGAGTTGGCGGAACTGCCAATAAGATCTCACAAGAAGTCATTAATAATACTGGAACAACTCTTTATAAGGGTCAGGTAGTAACAGCCGCAGGAGCGGTAGGAGCATCAGGACAGCTTAGGGTAGTTCTTTCTTCAAATGTTTCCGACCCACTATCATCAAAGACATTTGGTATTCTTGAAGACACAATTTTAGATGGTGCAATTGGAACGGTAGTAACTGAAGGTTTAATTGAAGGAATTGATACATCCTCTGCACAGCCAGGAGATGCGGTATGGCTAGGTTCAACTCCAGGATCAGTAATTTATGGGCTAGCAAATAAACCATCAGCTCCAAACCACTTAGTGTTTGTAGGTATAGTAACTAGAGCACAGCAAAGCACAGGATCTATTTTTGTTAAGGTTCAAAACGGTTTTGAGATAGATGAACTTCATGATGTTGCTATTTCTAATAAGCAGAATAACCAAGTAATTAGATATAACTCTACAACTGGACAATGGTCTAACCAGACTATTGATAACCTATTTGATCCCGCAGGATCTGCGGCAACTGTTCAAACTAATCTGACTAATCATGATTCAGATACAACTAATATTCACGGAATTGCTGATACTTCGCTATTGGCTACAAAGACTTATGCAGATAATGCTGCTGCAACAGCAGCGGCTGCAATTGTAGACGCAGCACCAGCAACACTAGATACATTAAATGAATTAGCAGCAGCTATCAATGACGACGCTTCATTTGCTTCAACAGTAACTACAGCTTTGGGAACTAAGGCACCACTTGCTTCTCCTGCCCTTACAGGTACGCCAACCGCTCCAACAGCGGCGGTAGGAACAGATACTACACAGATAGCCACAACAGCATTCGTAATAGATCAGATTGATGCTTCTACACAACCAGGAGCTCTCTATCAAACAACAGCACCAACTAGCCCAGAGGTTGGGCAAATTTGGATTGACTCAGATGACGAGGTGGACGTATTTGATAAGAACATTATTCGTCGTCAGACATTTACAGCAGTAGCAGCGCAAACAACATTTACTGTAGATGTTCAGTTTATTCCTGGATACGAGCAGGTATTCATGAACGGTATTCTGCTTCTTCGTAATACAGACTACACAACGCCCACAGAGCACACGGTAGTTCTTGCCTCTGGAGCAACGGCGGGGGATATTATAGATGTCCTTACAGTTACTAATCTAAATTCAGTAGATGTATATACACAAGCAGAAACAGACGCATTACTTGAGGCAAATACCTCTGTAGCCCCACTTTCAATTTCTGCTAATACAAACCTATTGGCTAAGAAGAGATATTTTGTTACATCTGCTTCTGCGCTTACATTGACGCTACCTGCGTCCCCTGCGCTAAATGATGAGATTCAGATTGTAGATGCTTCAGGCAACGCTTCAACGTATAATATTACTGTGGCTAGAAACGGCAATAATATAAATGGCGGGACTGGCAATTTAATCATAGACAATAATGGTGGCTGGTATACATTACTTTATACTGGTAGCACTTATGGATGGAAGGTTGGATAATGGGAGATATTAGAACATCAGCACTTGGAGGAGTACCATTTGGGACATCTTCTGCAAGACCTGCAAATCCTCAAATTGGTCAAACATACTACAACGGTACACTAGGCGTACAAGAGATTTATACATCCTCTGGCTGGCTTCCAGCAACAGGGGCAAATGATTTTAACGTCACACTATCTGGATCTGTAACAACAGCCACATTTACAAAGGAATATTTTGCTGGAGCGTATACAATTGCCTCGGCTTTATTAGATAGTACATACGATATTTATGTATATGATACATCTGGAAATCAAGTTGGTTACACAAAATCACCATCTTTAAATGCAACTGGTAATTTTAATAAAATTGTAATTGTTGGTGGAACAAACGGCGACTTGCTATCATTTAGCTATAAAACAACTTTTGTGGCCTCAACTACAACTTCAGAAATTGCTGCTGGGCCATTTTTATCATCTGTATCTCCGACAGCACTTGTATCTATTGATGATTCTACTACAATAACAGGCGGAAACTTTGCATCAGATGTTGTTTTAAAAATAATTGACGGATCAGGTAATGAAATTAATCCTAAGTCATATACAAGAGTCACAGCATCTACAATTTCTTTTGTTAGACCCGACTCTTTCCCAATAGGAACATATTCACTAAAAGTAACAAACCCAGGAGTAACTTCGCCAACAGGCTCTAACTTACATATTCTTACAGACTGCATTACAGCAGGATCTAGTCCTGTATGGCAGACAGCAACAACACTACCCGAAGTAGGAAAGAATGTTGCTTATAGTACAACCCTACTTGCATCAGATACAGAGTCTACAGATATTGATTATCAAATAGTTTCTGGGACACTCCCATCTGGATTGTCTTTAATAGAAGAAACAGGAGTTATATCTGGAACTTACACTGGGTCAGATTTTAATACATCAAACATAGTAATTAAGGCAGTGGATGCTGGTGGAAACTTTGTAAATAGAACGTTTACAATCTTTCAATCTGCTCCAGTATGGGTAACCACTTCTTTATCTACACCAATACCTGGTGAAGCATATTCTTATCAGTTGTCAGCTACAGACAGTAACGCCATAGCATATTCAGTTTTTAGTGGGACAATTGTTCCTGGACTTTCGTTATCATCTAGCGGACTTCTATCAGGAACCCCCTCTGGATCAGCAGGAACATCGTACACATTTGTAGTTAGAGCAACAGATTCAGTGGGTAATTTTTCAGATAGATCCTTTACTGCCATAACAGGAGGATATATTCCTTTATCTTTCACTCCTTACTATAATGGTGGTTCAGGAGGGACTTCAAATGTAACCATAACAAATAATAATACTACTAGTGTTAATATATTTAAAACTAGTGGCACTACTGGATGGAATATTGGAGCATACGGTCAAGAAATTGCTCCACCATTAACAATTGAATTTAATAAAAATGGTCCTGGTAGCGATGACCAAACATCCTATACCATGTCTGGAGGCATGCCTTCAGAAAATCTTTCTTCTATGTTTCTAGATCAAGCTCAATCTTATTTCTATGGATATATGTGGTACCCAGTTTCAACAAATGGTGAGGCAAATATTTATGAACGTTCTTGGACAGTTCCACAAAATACCAGCAGCCCTTCTGGCGGTAACTGGAGTTCAGGAAATTTATTTAGAATATCTTTTTATCCAGATGGTCGGGTTAAGTATTACAATGTATCGCAAAGCTCTACTCCAAAAAGAGAAGTTGATCACGACAATTTTACAACCATTAGACCACATGTTTCTCTTTATTCTGTTAATGCGACAAACGGCGGAGTTTCAAATTATAAAGTCTATTTAGGAAAGGTGTGGAACGGATCAGCATTCGTTAATCCATAAAAAATGTCTAAAGCCAGAGATATAGCAAATATACTATCAGCAAATACATCTATTGCTACTGATGCTGAGGTTACTTCTTCTGTATCCGCCCATGCAACTGCCACTGATCCTCATGGTGATCGAGCAAATACAACAACACAAATATCAACACATTCTACAGCTTTAAATGGACATGTTGGGCGGGGAATAACAGAAAATAGACCATTATCCCCTACCGTTGGAGATCTGTATTTTGATACAACCTTAAATGCTTTAATTGCATATAGAACTGGAGGATGGGAAAAGGTATCTCAAGATCCTGCTCCTCAAATTGCTAGCATTTCTCCTACAACCGCTGCAACAACTGGAACAGTGGTTACCATTACAGGATCTAATTTTAAATCAGGATTAGCAGTTCAGTTTATTGGAACAAATGCTGTTTCGTACAACTCACCCACATCTACTTTTGTTAATGGCGTAACAGCTACCGCAACAACCCCTTCCTTGCCAGTGGCATACGAGCCATACGATATTAAAGTTATAAATCCAGATAATCAATTTGCAATTTTAGAAAATTGTTTAGATGTTGGAAGCACTCCAGTTTGGGTAACAACATCTGGAACATTAGCAACAATATTAGAACAGTCTTCTTTAAATACTTCAGTTGCAGCAAATGATCCTGACGGAACCTCTATTGTTTATTCTTCTTCTAATTTACCAGGATGGATTACTTTAAATTCATCAACTGGTTCTTTGACTGGAACATCCCCAGACATATCTTCTAATACAAACTACTCATTTGATATTATCGCATCAGATGGTGTTAACACTTCTACAAGATCTTTTAATGTTGTGGTCAATGTAATTACTGTTCCAAATACTATAGAGTTGTTATTAATAGCTGGTGGGGGTTCTGGTGGAGGAAACGCTGGCGGCGGTGGTGGAGCAGGAGGAGTTGTTTATAATTCTGCGCTTTCGGTAACTCCATCTACTCAATATAGTATATCAATCGGAAACGGTGGAACATACGTAAATGGAAGAGGTCCTGGAAATCAAGGATCTAATTCAAGTTTTGGTGGAGTAACTGCTACTGGCGGAGGAGGCGGTGGATCTGCCGACGGAGGTCCATCTTCTGGAGGTTCTGGGGGTGGTAGATGGGGAGTAAGTCAAAGTGGTGGAACTGGAATTGCTGGACAAGGTTATGACGGAGGAACTGGTTTTACTGGAGGAGGATATTCTGAAAACGCTGGTGGTGGTGGTGGAGCTGGTGGTGCTGGAGGAAATGCAAATAGCACTACTGGTGGCGCAGGTGGAGTTGGAACAAATTCATATTCATCATGGGCAACAGCTACATCATCTGGAGTAAATGGGTATTTTGCAAGCGGTGGTGGTGCTGGTACTCCAGGTAATGGAACATCTGTAAATCCTGGAACTGCCACAAATGGTGGTGGTGCTGGTGGAACAAGAAGTTCTGCAGCAAGCAACGGAACTGCAAATACTGGTTCTGGTGGCGGAGGAGGAAGCTATAGCGGATCTCCAGGAACATATTATAATTCAGGAAATGGTGGATCTGGAATATGTATAATAAGATATCCAGACACATATGTTGACCCATCATCATACCCAGGTGGAACAAAATATACTTCTGGTGGATATAAATACTTTAAATTTACTGGATCAGGAAGTGTTACATTCTAATGGCTAAAACAATTAAAGTATGGAGCGGAACCGAATGGGTAAATGTAGGTATTATGGCTGCAATCCCGCCAGACTATGTTACTCAGGCAGATCTTATTCAAAGAAAGAAAGAAGTTAGCGAAACTGTTTCATCTAACATTACAGCACAGGTAGGATACAGATACTTTGTGGATACTACTTCTGAGAGAACTATTACACTTCCTGCAACCCCGTCGCTAGGCGACGAGGTTCAGATTTTTGATGCGACGGGAACAGCATCAACACACAACATTACCATTGGAAGAAATGGAAAGAACATTAACGGGGTAGCAGAAAATGCTATAATTGACGTAGATAAAGCAGCGGCGGTATTAATATATACTGGTTCGACTCTTGGATGGAGACTAGGATGACAATTAAATTCTCAGATATTACTGGTGGAGGAATTCCATATGGTGATAATGCTGGTCGTCCAGTAAATCCAGGCATTGGAAAGCTTTACTCAAATGGAGAAGCTCAAAGATTAGAGCTTTATACAGCTACTGGATGGAACAATATTGTTCAGGAAGTTCCAGGTGTATCTGGAGTAACTGGAAATTATTCTGAACAAACAAATTCAGGAACTATTATTATTCAAGGAACTAATTTTGTCAGCGGAGCAATTGTTTCAGTAACAGGAACTAATGGTGTTGAAATTCAAGCTTCTTCAACAACATTTAACTCTATTGTTCAGCTTACATCTACATTTAGTGGATTATCAAATCAATATGAACCTTATGATGTTAAGGTTACAAACCCATCTAATTTATTTGGAATTTTGCCAGACGCACTGTTCGTTAATGCAAGCCCCGTATGGCAAACCCCCAGCGGTTCTTTAGGAACATTTACAGAACAGATTAGCATTACCCTGTCTGCTCTTTCAGCTACAGATTCAGACTCTACGATAACCTATGCTTTAGCAAGCGGATCATCTTTACCTTCTGGAATAACACTTAATTCTTCAACAGGAGTAATCTCAGGAACTTTGCCAGACATATCAACAAATACTACATATACTTTTACAATTAATGCAACCGATGGTGTAAATACAATTCCTAGAACTTTTAGTTTTACCTCTAATGCAGTAGCTCAAGAAGTTGAAATACTAGTAGTTGCTGGCGGCGGCGGTGGAGGAAACTATACTAATTATCGTGGAGCTGGAGGCGGAGCTGGAGGGCTTGTGTATATACCTTCATTCACTACATCTGCTGGCACTTATAGCATTTCTATTGGAAATGGTGGAGCAGTAAACACTAATGGACAAAATACATCAATATCTGGAAATGGTAGAACACTAACTGCTATTGGTGGAGGCCGAGGTGCCGAAAACGATGGAACTGATAATGCTTCATCAGGTGGTTCAGGAGGAGGATCTTGGTACCCAGGATATGCTGGAAAATCTTCTACGCAGCCACTGAATACAAATGACGGAATAACAATATGGAGCTCAACTGGTTTTGGTAACAAGGGTGGGGATTCTTCTGGCTCACCACCATATGGCGGTGGCGGCGGCGGCGCAGGCGCAGCAGGTGGAAACTGGAACGGACCTAATGGACCAGTCGGTGGAATCGGAAAACAATATTCTATAACTGGAACAACAACCTACTATGCAGGAGGAGGATCTTCAGCTAACTATGGCCTATCTAGCCCATATACAGAATACCCAGGAGGTTTGGGTGGTGGCGGAACTGGCTCCAATGACAGCTTTGATCCAGCATCTAATGGATCTGCAAATACAGGCGGCGGTGGTGGTTCAGGTGGATCTGGTGGTTCAGGTGTTCTGGTTATTGCATACCCAGATACACTCAAAGCACTTACTGTTGGATCTGGCTTAACTTACGATCAGCCAACCCGTGCAGGGTATAGAGTTTATAGATTTACAGCGGGATCTGGAACAATTACTTTCTAGCCTTTAGCACTTATAATTGGTATAATAGGCTAAGGAGAATAAATGCCAAATACTAGTAAGGGATTTCCATATCCCACCTCGTCTGATGACCCAAATGTGCCGCAAGATATTCAATTGCTTGCACAGGCAGTAGATGCTACCTTAACTAATTATTCACCTACAACCCATACCCATACTGGCGTATATGCTACAACTACCCACACACATGACGGGGTTTATGCAAATACCACCCACACCCATAATGAATATCTAGAGCCGTCAGATCTTGCAGGATATTCTCAGACTACACACACCCACGATTCTTTATACTCTAATCTTGCACACGTTCACAACGATTATTTAAGTACAGCGGCTATTAGCGGAACAAAGGGAGCTATTCCTATTGGAACCGCCAGCGGTGTTTCTATTATTACTCCTGGAACTAACGACTACGTTCTCGTTTCAGACTCCACAACCGCAACAGGAACTAAGTGGGCAAACGTAGCGGCGGTAGGAACAGTAGTCCCAAACACATTTTCTAATATTGCAGTATCTGGACAGACAACAGTTTCTGCAGATACAACCGTAGATACACTTAACCTTGCTGCTGGAACTAACGTTACAATTACAACAGATGCGCTTACAGATACAATTACAATTAGCGCAGCAGGCGGGGATTTATCAGGACACTTAGCTGCTACAGATCCACACCCACAGTATTTAACACAATCAGAAGCAGATATACTTTATGATGCTGATGGATCTGCGGCGGCTGCACAATCAGCAGCTAACATCTATACAGATACAGCAATATCAAATTTAGTAAACGCTGCTCCGTCTACTCTTAATACACTTAAAGAATTATCAGACGCTTTGGGCGGGGACGCATTATTTGCAACCACAGTAACAAACGCCTTAGCTTCTAAAGCCCCAATTAGTAATCCATCATTTACTGGAACAGTTAATTTCTCTGGAGCTACAATTTCTGGATACTCCCCATTCCCAACACAGACAGGTCAGGGAGGAAAGTATTTAACAACAAATGGCACAGCGGTATCTTGGGCAACAATTGATTTAACTCCATATTTAACATCATCTGCGGCTGCTTCAACATATTTAACTACAACCACTGCTTCAAATGTTTATGCTCCAAAAGCATCTCCAACATTTACTGGAACAGTAGATTTTACTGGTGCTACAGTTACTGGGTTATCAGCAAACCTTCCATCACAAATTGACAATACTGGTAAATTTTTAAGCACAAACGGTAATACGGCTCAATGGGTTTCAATTTATCAAATTCCAGATCAAACAGATCAGTCTGGTAAGTTTTTAACAACAGACGGGACAACTGCTTCTTGGACAGATGTATCATCAACACCAGCTGCAGGATCAATTACATCAGCAATGATTGCAGATGGAACAATTGTAGATGCAGATATAGCAATAGCAGCAGGAATTGATGCAAGCAAAATTTATGGTTATGCCGTTACCAAAACTGACACAGGCTCAGTCACCAACACGATGCTTGCTGGATCTATTGCAAATAACAAACTTGTAAATTCATCTATAACAATTAATGGAACACAGATATCATTGGGTGCGTCAACAACAATTGATACACTCCCACCACAAGCTACAAATAGCGGAAGATATTTAAGTACTAACGGAACGACTGCCTTTTGGTCTACCATTACAACTAACAACTACTCTAACGGAACAAATACCTCTACTGCTAACAAAATATTTTATAACAATACGGGGTCTTTTCCTTCAGCAACCGCAGCGGGCGATATTTATATCCAGTACTAGGAGAAGACTATGGGATTAAGAGTATACGATAATAATACATGGAATCAAGCAAGGGCTTTAAGATTATATAACGGTTCTTCCTGGAGTAATGCCACAAGATCATGGATCTATAATGGATCAACTTGGTCTATGAATTATCCAGAAAATCCTGTATTTACTGTATCACCAAGTATTTCTTATGTTGGGACTGCACAACCAGTTCCTGGAAATGGTCTTTCAGTAAATACTGGAACAGTCAATACAGACCCAGCATATGCACCTAGCTCTTATTCTTATCAATGGACAAGAAATGGTGCAGCAATTTCTGGGGCCACATCAAATTTATATTACTTAACAACAAGCGACTTAGGTACAACTGTTACATGTACTGTTACTGCAAATAATAATCGTGGGTCAACTCCAATATCAGCAACAGGTGGCGTATATGTTTTTCCAGCGGCCCCAACTGGGTTGACAATCACAGACAATACTGTTACTCCTAATCAGCCATCATTTGTTACCGTAACAACATCAGCTAACTCATGGTCTGCAAGCTGGGGATCGTCTTCTCCTTTATCTTACTATTCAGTTTCTTCAAATAATGGTGCTCCATCAAACTCATCTCCAACTGGAACGAGCACATCATCAAGTAGTGCATCTCCTGGATCGGTAACAGTTTTTGTTAGTGCTGTAAATAATTCAACCACAGCTAGAATAGCGTGGAATGCCGTTCCTGGTGCTACCTCCTACTTAGTACAGCACTCATTTGGAACAATTACTACAACCAATACTTTTCTTGATATAACAAATCAATATGGAACTCTTAATGCAACGGTAACCTCTCTTTTTAATGGCAATGGTGCATATCAATCTACTGCAAATGGATCAATATTATCAAGGCAATCTGGTACGGCTTCAGGTTCGGCAACAGTTCCATCACCACCAGGAACACCATCGCCAAGTACTAGCTCTGTAACATCAAATAGTTTTGTTGTGTCTTGGTCTCCAACTTCTAACACAGATTCATATCAGATTGATGTTGGAACTTTTAGTGGAGGAAGCAACATATTAAGTACAGCAACTACTAGTACATCAAGAACCGTTACTGGCTTATCTGGACTCACAACATATTATATTACCGTTAAGGCATATGGAAATGCTTATGCTGGATATGGGGGGTCTGGAACTACTTCGGTTCAAACATTAGAAGCTTATGTCACCCCAAGTATAGGTACGGTAAGCTTAAGCTCTACCAATTTCCAAAGATACTCTGTATCTGGATCAAACCAGGGTATGAAGTGGGGATGGGACAACGTGTTTTGGTCTGGATCAGTGGCAGAACCTTTGTGGATGGAATGGGAGATATACTTTGTATCTTCTGGAGGATCTTATCAGTACTACGGATTTGAAAATTATTTTGCGGGACAGCAAAGCTCTCCATTAGTTAATGGGTATACATGGAGCTATCTTGTATATACCCCAGGAGACTTGCCTTACTCTACATCCGCTAGATATTTAAGATGTAGGTTCTCGGTTTATGATACAAATTATGCAATTAAAAGCGGAGCATGGTCTAATAGAATATAATGGAGGTATATGATATGATAAGTAATGCAGAAAAAATTCAGATTATAGATGGTCATCTAAAGCAGCTGGCCTACGAAAAATATAATGCTGAACTTAAGCTAGAATACAATAGCATAAATGAAGAATTAAACGATTCTGAAGTCACCAATCTAACAAATATTTTGGCAGACATTAATGCAAAAATTCAAATGCTTGAAACTAAAAAAACACAACTAGGATAAGGAGAAAGAAATGCCAACATATAGCAAACTAAGTAATGACGAGAAGACTGCAATTAAGGAGTCTTTGGTCCGTAACCTTGAATACCAGATGTATTCATTGGAAATGGAAATTGTTGCGGAAAACGCTAAAGCTACACCAGACTCATCAAAGATTGAAATTATTCAATCAAACATTGATGATAAAGTAGCACAAATCGCTGCAGTAAACGCAGAATAAATAGGGAGATAAATTGGGTTATAGAGAAGTAGTAATGTCTCAAAGCCCACTATCATTTTGGCCACTAGATGACGATGTTACGACAGGTATCGCTAAAGAGGCTACTGGTAGTGGGAATAATGGCGCATATGCTGGCTCTATATTTGATGAAGCAATCCCACTTGTTGCCAATGGAATTTATGGAACAAGACTAACAGACTCTACTGCTGGTATTTACTATCCGCTTCCAGGAGCATCTGGAGCGGGACAGTCATGGACAGATCCAAGTATCTGGACCAAAGGTAAAAGCAATCAGTCATTTAGTATTGAGTTATACTTTAAATTAAATGAAGATTCATTGTCAATATCAGACGAAATAGTTTTATTTGGAAATAAGACTTTACTTCAGTCTTCAGAAAATTCTGCTATACAGACGTACACAGATTTGATCGACGACTATGAAACCTATACTGATGTGCTAGCGGCATTCGATACCTATGACGAAATCCTAAACGCCACTATTCTTGCACCTTACGGAGTATATGTTTATAAAAATAAGATTTATTTTAGACCAGACCCGTTAATAAATTATTATGTGTCTTATGAAGTTCCAGACTGGAAGCGTAGATATCACATTGTTGCTAACTATTCGTCTAACGGAATATCTCTTATTGTAAATGGAACAAATGTATCTACAAAATCATCTTCTGAACTATCCGACATATTTCAGTTTAGCCAGAACCATGGGGCTATGAGAACATATGGTTCTGATAATTATGACATAACAGTTGATGGTGTCGCAGTATACGGATACGTTCTTGATTATGTTAGGGCAACAGAGCACCTTAATCTATCTAGAAAAACAATTCTTAAAGATAGATACTATAATGCAAATTCTCAAGTAACTTACATACCTAATAATAAAGACTGCTTGATAGCTTATAAGTTTGCCAACAACTGGACAGGATTTGATTTTACAAATGCATTGGTTAATTCAATTAATCAAGTAACACTAAGATATATATCTAACGCAACTGTATCTGGTGGTACTGGAACCCAATCAGTAGTAGATGCTAGAAGCTGCCTATCTCTAGGTGCTGGCGCATTCCTAGACCTGTCAACAGTAGCAAGATTGGCTGAGGGTGGCACAGCAATATCTGTAAGTTTTTATCATGACCCACTAACGCCAGAGAAGGGCCTTGTATCTATGTACAACTTCCAGTCTAGCCAAAGCTTAACAATAAGAATAAATGGCTCTGACGACTTTGTTTTTAATTTGAATGGGGTGGACACAACCACCACATCTAGCCCAGTGGCGGGATGGAACGAGATCCTTGTAGAAAACAAAACGGGATCCCTAAAAGCATACCTAAATGGTACAAGTATATTTACCTCAGTAGATTATCTACAAACAATAACAGATTTATATATTGGAAAAGTAAATGACCTATATGCAGCATGTCCAGTTACTTGGATAGCAATTAAGTCAGGAATTCAATATGAAATCTTAACTGATTACACATTATACAATGAAGAAGCAACTTTCATTCTCAAGATGAATAACAATCTTAAATGGTCTCAGTATGGAAAGATTGAGGGTCTATTAACATTGCCTGCAGTCGATTACAGCGGTTCTCTGGCCTTTTATACAACTTCCTCGCCGAATGTATCGGTTACCTATAATAACGGCTTAGAATGGCCTAGAATGGCTTCTATGCCTACCCTGTTGGATGATCCAACAAATCAGGTAACGTCATATGACATAAAAGCTACATTATTTACAAATGACTCAGAAGATGATCTACCAATCTTATCAAACATTGGGCTATACGCATATACCCAAGGAATGAAGCGGGTAGTTTCAGACAATACAAATGAAGCTGCCGTAATAGTAAATTCAGACAATTGCGTTATCTTTGATGACGACGTTGAGGTATTGGATAGACTGGATCAGTCTGGTATTAGATTATCTGGGAGCTCATATTTGAAGATCCCGTCACAATCAAGTAATTATGACTCTGGCGGATTCAATGGAACAAAGTCTATTTCTTTAGTCTTCAAGATAAATGAACCTTTAGTGGCAAATAAGTACATTCTGGAATCTGGATCAAAGTCTTTATATTGGGACGGGTCAGCATGGCAACACCCAGGATTCTCTAAGATGTATGTAAATGGTCAGGAGACATTTGATAATCAGGCTATGGTAAATGATTGGGTTCATGTCGTATTAACCTCAACATCAAAAATAAATGCTGGAACAGATATATATGTTGGAGCAGACGACGCAGGAGCAAATCAAACAGATATTACCTTGGGTCTATTTGCAATGGCTGCCTACACCCTAGATCAATTTGATGCAGAGACAGAATACGAGGTTCTTGTTGGATACCCACAGGAGGGCCTAGGTCAGGAACAAGTTTCCTTCAATATAATCGATTATGGCCTAATTCCGTACAAAGTTGCTTGGCAAACAGCATAAAGTTGTCACATTCTAGTACAAAGTATAGACTTTGGCAATAAAAGATGGTATCATTACTATATGAAATCAATTAAAACATCCGTTGTTGAGGAAACTACCCTTGGGGTCTACATTTGGCAAATGCCAGACGGACGTTGGGTCGGAGACGATGAGGGAAACTTTCTCTCTATTTCTGCATTCAAAAATGACCAAAATAGAATCAACGCTCTAAAAGAAGCTGTCAGAGGTTATGGGATACAGACAGGCAAGGCCGTATTTTTGTCAGGACAAAGAAAGATTAATGACGAAGAATATGAAGAGCAGCAACAGCGTTTGAGGTGGGGACTAACACCAGACCCACTAGATATTGGTGAGTACAAAGACAGTCTAAAGAATTTGAGGAACGATTAATGTCAGACGCAATTGAAGATAATTTAAATGAAGTATCTGCAGTTCTTTCTGGTGACTTTTTCACAGAAAGACCAGCGGAAGAATCTGATCCCTTTTATGTAAAGGCTGAAGAGCTTTCTAAGTATCGTGGATTCTCTCCAAACTTTAAGAGAAAGAATACACGTCTTATACAAAAGTTTCAGCAGGGTGCAGACGGACAAGCAAGATCAAAGAAGTATGAGCAAGAAATTCTCATGGGTTATGACATCCTTGATGTTATAACACCGCCATACAACCTAGACTACTTGGCTAAGATTTATGAGGTATCTTCACCACACTTTGCGGCATGTAATGCAAAGGCAGCAAACATTGTTGGGCTTGGCTATGACTTTTCGCACACTCGTGCTACTAAAGAAAAGATAGCAGATCTTTCTGATACACCAGAAAGCCTACAAAGATTCCGTGCAAAATTAGAGCGGATGAGAGAAGACCTATACGACCTACTTGAGTCTATGAACCAAGAGGATACATTCACAGAAACCCTTACAAAGGTATACCTAGATTTTGAAGCCACAGGAAATGGATACATTGAGGTTGGCCGTAAAGTAAACGGAGAAATAGGCTTTGTTGGCCATATTCCAGCAACATCTATGCGTGTTAGAAAAGACCGTGATGGATTCGTTCAGGTAATTGGAAACAAGGTTGTTTTCTTCCGTAACTTCCAAGACAAGGCAACACCAAATCCAATTGGCGATGATGAAAGACCTAACGAGGTTATTCATATTAAGAAGTACACACCAACAAACGGATATTATGGTGTGCCAGATATTATTCCAGCAAAGACTGCGCTAGCAGGAGATGAATTTGCATCACGCTTTAACCTTGATTATTTTGAGAACAAAGCTGTTCCAAGATATATCATTACAGTAAAGGGAGCTACACTTAGCCGTGAAGCTGAGCGTAAGTTGCTTGAGTTCTTCCAGACAAACCTTAAGGGTAAGAACCATAGATCTATCTATATTCCGCTACCAGCAGATGATGACGGAAATAAAGTAGAGTTTAAGATGGAAGCTGTTGAAGCGGATGTTCAAGACTCTTCATTCAACAAATACCGTCAGCAAAATAGAGACGAAATTTTAATTGCTCACAGAACTCCTATCTCAAAGCTAGGACTTCCAGAGGGCGTATCCCTTGCAGCAGCAAAGGACGCAGACAAGACATTTAAAGAGCAGGTTGCTAGACCAGCACAAAGAAACCTAGAGAAGAAGCTAAACCGTTTGATTGCAGAATTTACGGATGCTTTTGTTTTGAAATTTAATGAACTTACTCTCACAGACGAGGACACACAGTCCAAGATTGATGAGCGTTACCTACGAATGAAGACCATTGTGCCTAATGAAGTTCGTGCAAGACTTGGTATGCCAGGCATGCCAGGGGGCGATCAGCCAGTTGTCCTAACAGGACAGCAAGCCGCCGACCAAACTGCGAGGGGAACAGGAAACCGTAGAAGAGATCAGGAAAGAACCGCAAATGCTACTGATTCTAACGGTGAAGCAAGAAATCCTCAAGGTGATGGTCGAGTTGCGCCCTGATTTTGCATTACTAACAAATACTTGATAAAATTAGTGTTGCTATGGAAATAAAAAAGGCAAACTGGCATTCCGACGGAGATAGTCTCCGCCTATCGATGCCTATCGCAAAAGTCGATAGAGAAAAAAGAATCGTATCGGGTTTCGCCACACTAGACAATATTGATCAGCATGGAGACATTGTTTCTTCAGACGCTTCTGCTAAAGCATTCGAAAGATTCCGTGGGAATATTCGTGAAATGCATCAGCCACTTGCAGTAGGTAAGATGGTATCGTTCCGCAAGGAAAAACTGTTTGACAAGTCAACAGGAAAAGAGTACAGCGGAGTTTTCGTAAATGCATACGTATCAAAGGGTGCACAAGATACTTGGGAAAAAGTTCTTGATGGCACACTATCAGGTTTCTCAATCGGTGGTAACATTACCAAGGCGGTTGACGAATATAATCCAACACTAGAAAAATCAATCCGTGTAATTAAAGAATATGATCTAACAGAACTTTCATTGGTAGACAATCCAGCAAACCAACTTTCAAACATTGTTTCTATTGAGAAGACAGTAGACGGAACTGTATTTAAAGGAATTGCTACAGAAGTACAAGTAGAAAATGTTTTTTACGATAAGGAAACAGACGAAGTTTATTTGTCTACAGAATCAGAATTTACATCACCAACTACAAACAAAAATCTAGAAATGATTGGTTGGGTAGAAACAGCAGATACAAATAAGTCTGCAGAAATCTCAAGAATCCTTGACGCATACAAGCAGTCTAAGGTACAACCTGATATCGCAAAGCAGGTTGAAGAAAATCAAAACACAGAAGGAGGTGTTACTGTGGCAGAAGATACAACAACTACCGTTGAAGAGACTACAACTGAGCAAGTTGCTCAAGTTGAAGAAGTCACAGAAACGGACCTCGCCAAGTCAGCTGATGCTCCAGAAGCACCAGCAACCGAAGAGGCACCGAAAGCAGAAGCTGAAGAAGCTCCTGCTGCTGTTGAGGAAGCCGCAGACATTTCCGAAGTTGAAGTTGAAGAGACTGACTTTGCAAAAATGTTTGACGAAATGAAAAGCTTCATTTCAACAGAAATTAGCAAGACTGCTACTGCAGAAGCAGTATCAAGCCTTGCATCACAGGTTGATCAGAAAATTGCTGAAGTAACCAATAAATATAATGAACTCGCAGAGGTTGTCAATAACATTAAGTCAACTATCTCAGGCGTCGAAAAGAGGGTCGACGGAGTAGAGAAGGATACTGCGATTCGTAAGTCTTCTGATCTGGACGGGTCAGATGTAACAATACAAAAAACAAACACTAAGTGGGGCGGGCATTTCCTCAGCGTCCGCAACATCTAAATCTATAAAAATAACGGAGGTGAAAATAAAAAAATGAGCGATATTCTACAAAAAGTAGTAGACACAACTAACGTTGGATCAGCAAATGGTGGTCTTCTCAATACTGAGCAAGCAAACCGTTTCATTGATTACATGTTTGATGCTACAATCCTTGCCCGTGCAGCCAGAACAGTTCGTATGCGTTCTAACACTGCCGACATTGATAAGGTAGGTGTTGGTACTAGATTGATGACAGTTGCTACAGAAGCTACCCAAACAGGTGCTAATGCAGCAGTTACATTCTCCAAGATTTCTCTTACCACAAAGAAACTACGTCTTGACTGGGAACTTTCAAGCGAAGCACTAGAAGATAACATCGAAGGTGCAGACCTAGAAGACCACATTGCTCGCCTAATGGCTACTCAAGCTGGTAACGATATTGAAGATCTTTTGATCAACGGTGTTGGAACTGGTACAGGCCTAATGTCAGCATTCGCTGGATTCCGTGCACTCGCACTTGGTTCAGCTAACGTTGTAAACGCAGGCGGTGCAAACATCAGCAAGGCAGTATTCAACAATGCAATCAAGGCTATGCCACGTAAGTACAAGCAGCGTCGTAATGAACTACGCTTCTTTACAGGTTCAAACCTTGTGCAGGATTATCTCTATAACTTGACAACCATTGGTAACGGTGGAACTCCAGAAGACATTGCATCGTCAATTCTTCGTGGAAATCCAAACGGACCAGCAGGTGCGCCAGGTGGAGTTACTCCATTCGCATTTGGTATTCCAGTCGTTGAGGTTCCTCTAATCGATGAAACTCGTGACGGAGATTACTCAGGTGCTACAGGTGACCATGGTGATATCCACTTGACATTTGCTAACAACTTTGTTGTTGGTGTCAAGCGTGAAATCCAGGTTTACCGTGAATTCAAGCCAAAGAAGGATACAATTGAATACACAATGTTCGTAAGAACAGGGTGTGCAATTGAAAACCCAGAGGCTTTCGTTGTGGTTAAGAACGTAAAAGTTTCAGCCTAACAACCTTTAAAAACTAAATAGTCTAAAGGGGAACCCCATAAAAAGGGTTCCCCTTTAGTCATATGGGTGCTATAATTAGAAGGAAAAGACTGAGAGGAGAATAAATGTCTTTTAATAATATGAAGCTTGAAGAGCTTCGAAAGGTCGCAGAAACCTTTGCGGTAGACCACGAGTCAGCCAAGAATAAGGCAGACCTAGTTGCCCTACTCGCAGAAGAGGGCGTAAGCTACGATATGTATTCTAGTTTTAATAATGCAGAAAAGGCTGAAGCAGAGCTAGAGCCAAGAAAAACAACAGGATCAAAGCCAGTAACCGAACTTAAGGGTGGCCAGGTTCTAGTAAAGATGGAAAGAATGAATCCAAGATACGATGTAAATGAGTTTACATTTACAAAAGAAAATCCATTTATTGTAATGTCCGAAAAGGACGCACAGGAGATTTTTGACACACAGGAAGGTTTCAGACTTGCCACTCCCAAGGAGGTACAGGAGTTCTACTCCTAATTAGTTAATGGAGTTATACACAGGTCTCACCCAAGACATATACCTTGATGTATATGAAGAGGATGAATTAAGATTAGCGGATTCTAATCCGACAGTATCAATTTATGACGGGGACACAGATGTTCTAATCATCAGTGGATTTGCAAGCCCTGAAATAAATGATGAAGGACACTATTCTTTTAGGGTTCTAGACAATTATGTAATGACAGACAAGAGCCTGAAGGCTGTTTGGAGTTACGCAATTGACGGCAACCCAATGACTTCTACAAATTATTACTCTGTTGTAACTCCATATCTCTCCATTTCTGAGGCTTATTCCAGACTTCATGCTGGGCGTGAAGAAGGGGATCAAAACTACATTCATTTCCATGATATGCAGCAAGCTGAGAAGTTTGCTCGTTTTATGGTAGAAAACTATACAGGCGTAAAGTTTGGCAAGTATACCAAGACAATTACGGCCTATGGTCAGGATGCCGACGTACTTTACTTGGGGGAAAGAATTATTTCCTATACAACAATTAAAGAGAACGGCAAGACAGTAATCGATACCGTAGCAAATACAAACAGCTTTAATTTCCCAGTAGAAATTACAGACACAAACCATTCGTTGAGAATCGTTTCCCTTGGAGATGACATCAATGAGGGTGGCAAGCTGGATATTGTTTATCCGCTTCGTGGTAATTTTTACAACGGATATAGATACGATATTACTGGTGTATTCGGATGGAAGTTTGTGCCAGAAAAAGTTCAACAGGCAATGATCATGTTGATGAAAGACTATTTTGGTAAAGATAATATTTGGAGAGCCAGATTTGTACAGAACGTATCTTATGGCGATACAGATATGGAATTTTCTAAACTAGCTTTCAGGGGGACAGGTAACTTCTACGCAGACAAGCTCCTAGATGAGTTTAAGTCTACAAACATGGCGGTGATCTAATGATTGGGTCATATTCTGTGGAAGCAAAATACGCCATGACTATGGACGTATACCGTGTACAAATTGCTCAAAGCGCAACTGGGCAGGTAAAAAGAGAATGGATCTACGCAGAAACCGTTCCATGCCTAGCTAAATCAATTATATCTTCTGGTGTAAGAACACCATCAAACGACAGAACAGTTGACGCCAGATACTTAATTGAAGAAATTATCAAGGTCATGACTCTTGATAAGCTTCCTAGAAACGCTAAGATAAGCAACATAAAAGATTTGCAGGGTAATGTTCTGTGGGAAGAAGCAGAAGTTCTTAATAGCCCGCCTACAATATTTAATATCGTAGGATCTACTCCGATACTTGACGGCTTTGGACAGATACTAGAATACGAAAATACATTACAGAGGAGCGACATACAAGGTGCCTTCTCTTAAAATAGATTCAAATGCTTTAGATGCCATGAGAAATGTTGGGGCATATGTCGAGGGTGTAGCAACAGCCACACGCTCATTTGATATAGATAAAGAAATCGGTCAAGCCATAACAACTATTGCCAAGGTATCTCTTGGAAAGTTTATAGACTCAGAAGCTAGACTTAGCCCAAAGGCTTTACACCATGTGTATGAGTGGAATCAAACTGGGAAGCCTCTAGGAAGATTGTGGAAAATTGATGGAACATATAAGGCTGGATCTATTGTTTTGTCATCAGAGTTTAGACCGTCAAAAACATTTTCCCCAAATAAATATGGACCAAGAAGAAGTAAGTTTATATTTAAAGCAGAGGTAATGGAAAAAGGTCAGCCAGTAAGAATTACAGCACGTAATGCACAAGCATTACATTTTTATTCTAAAGACGGGGACCCAGTATTTATTCCAAGAGGTAAGTATGTAACAGTAAAGACTCCTGGTGGAAAAGAAGTAAAAGGGTCATACAGAAAAACAATGAATAGATTTTTAGCAAGCTCAAGACTCCTTGTAGATATACAAGAGTCTGGAATTATTGCTAGAATAGAAGCAGCGCAAGCCATGGCGGGAAGAGAAATGCCAGCGGCAGTATCTGGTAGAGTATCAACTGGATCATTTAAGCGTATAGCAGAATCAAATGTATCTAAGCACATAAGACAAGTAACTAGAGCGTATCAATATGCGGACGAGGTAGCAAATGGCTGATTATACTAAAACAGCAATATCAGATGTAATTGGTATTTTATGGAAAGAGCTAAAAGATAACGGGGCTTTAGTAGACACAGATTATCCAGTAGTTGGAGGGCAAAGATTAATGCCTATATTCCCAACACAAGAAGACGAAACAAAGAATTTAATATCAAATCCAAATGCTCCATACCTAGTATATGACTTTGACACAATGTCCTACGATGTAGAATGGGTAATATGTAAAGAAAGATTAACATTCAAGATATATGCTCCAGATTTTGACAAGGTTGTAGAAATCATGAATATCATGTTAGACCTATTTAGAAGATTTGATGAATCAGCGGCTACGGTCAATGCCTACGTAAAGACGGTAAATCCGACCAGCCCATTTAGGTACAAATACTTTTCCCTGACAGAGGCAAACTCTCCAGATCCAGCCGACGAGTTGGCGGGACGCCTGGAGGCAGACATATCAATAGTCTACGCCTACACAAGGAATTTAAATACGGAAGGAAGATTTGCGTAATAACCCCAGTTCAAGTATTATTGGATTTGAGGAAATGCCGCAAAACTTATATCCTATAAAAAAGGAGGAGGTGAAAAATATAAATGGCAACAAACGTTCGTAATATTATTATCGGTGCAGCAAGAATTTTTATTTCTGCAAAGGACTCAACATCACCAGACTGGTCTGACTCATATCAGGATGGTCTAGATCCATTCGCTGTTAGCCCACAACCAACAGGTTCATACGTCTCAGACGCAAATCTTGGATCAGGTAAGGTTTTGGACTCAACAAAGTGGAAGGACGTCGGATTCACATCCGAAGGTCTTGAAGTTATGTATGAACCAACATACGGTGAAGTAGAAGTTGACCAGCAGCTCGACGTTGCGAAGCTCTTCAAGTCTTCACAGCGTGTTATGCTTCGTACAACTCTTACAGAAGGTACACTTCGTAACCTTATGGTGGTCTTTGGTGAAAAAGAATCAAATCTTAAGTCTTATGACAGCGTAGCTGACTCCCGTCTTGATCTCTCAGTAGGTGCTCTTAACGAAGAGCCAACAGAGCGTCAATTCATTGCAGTTGGAAACGCACCAACAACCGCCACAGGTGGAGACCGTGAGCGTATTTACTATGCTCGTCGTGTTCTTTCTGTTGAATCTTCAACACACTCATTGCGTCGTAACGAAGCTACAGTTTTCCCAGTGACATTCCGTCTCTTGGGTGACCCACGCTACTCAGACACATACGGAAGAATCGTTGATCGCTTGATCGGCTAAATTTAACCAAAATTGGCTAGACCCCCTCCAGAAATGGCGGGGGTCTTGTCTTTTTATATTATTGTTGCTATAATTATTAAGACTATTTAGGAGGTCACTTTGGCTACCCAGCTATACGATATTGTAGAAGTAGAACTACAGGACGGCAGAAAGGTAACATTAAAACCGCTGCCAATTAAACGACTAAAGGAATTTATGAAGGTCGTTACAAAATTAGATACAGTAAAAGATGAAGAAGAAGCAATTGATATTTTTATCGAGGCTTGTGCAATCGCTTTGAAGAAAAGCTTGCCAGAACTAGCCGATAATAAAGAGGCTCTAGAGGAAGCTCTGGACGTTCCGACTATTTGGAAAATTATGGAGGTCTGCGGAGGTATTAAGCTAGGCGACCCAAATTTAATAGCGGCAGCGGCCAAGATGAGTGGAACCAACTAACAAATAAAACCAAGTCTTCCACAACGTGGGAGAATCTTGATCTCGCTGCCTTAGAAAAACAAGCTTTCCTTCTTGGTATTTGGAAAAACTACGAGGAATTAGAAGAGAGTATTTCTCTCGTTGAACTTATTCATACTCTAGAAGAGGCGAATAAGAAAGAGTACGAGGACAAGAAGTTCCTTGCTGCCCTACAAGGGGTGGACTTGGATGAAGGAAATTCTTCAGGTGCTAAAACATTTGAAGATATTAGGAGGGAAGCACTGGGAGACGATCCTGCTACAAACGATGTGGCTAACCTTAAGGGATCACTTGCAAGACAAGAAGGCTTTGGTGTAGGCCAAGGTTTAATGTACGAAGAGTGGGACGCTAGGGCGTAATAGGATCGAAAATCTGGGATAATTAGCATATGGCCCAACAAGTTGTAATTAGCTTTAATGCGAATGCCAACTTTTCCGATTTAATCGGGGAAGTTCGTCGTGCAAACGCAGAAATTGCTACGCTTCAAACACAGCTTAATGGGCTTGGGTCTGCTTCATATGCCTCTTTAAACAACTTAAATTCACAGTTTATTGAGGGTATGCGTAATACCCGTTTATGGTCTTCGTCATTCGTAGACGTAACAAATGAAACAAGAGAATTTGGTCGGCACTTAGACCAAGGTAGATTGAAGCTAAAAGATTATTTCCGAGAATTTAATACACAAGTTCGGGGCCAAAGAGGAATGATCAGAAGACTTGCTGAAGAGCAGGTCAAATTGCAGAGATCTATATTAACAACGACGGTTGGTCCACAGGGTGAAGCTAGAAACATTTTGTCAACACCCACAGGTCTAGATAGACTTGACCCATCAACAATGAAGGCTCTACGTGCAGAGCAGTTCAAAATTATTGGAAGATCCATTCAAGGTGTCTCTACAGAGCTTATTAACTTAGGTAAAAACACCCAGTGGGCTGGCCGTCAGTTAACAGTTGGTTTAACAGTTCCCCTAACAATTTTTGCATCAACAGCAGCAAATGCATTCCGTGAAACAGACAAGCAACTCACACGTTTGGCTAAGGTTTATGGAGATATAGGTGGGGCAACCACAACAGAGATTGAAAGAATAAAAACTCAGACAGCTAGTTTAGCTAAAGAGTTAGCATCATCTCTAGGTGCTGCAGCAAATGAAACTATAGGATTGGCTGCTGATATTGCAGCGACTGGTAAAACAGGAAATGAGTTGTTAGAGTCTGTAGCAGAAACTACACGTCTTGCGATCCTTGGTGAAGTAGATAGACAAGAGGCTATGTCAGCAACTCTATCTCTACAAAGCGCATTTAATTTAAATACTAAAGAGCTAGCAGAATCAATTAACTTCCTTAACGCAGTTGAAAACCAAACTTCTACATCTCTCAACGACCTTGTAGTAGCAATCCCTAAAGCAGGTCCTGTTGTCAGACAGCTCGGTGGAGACGTACAAGATCTAGCACTATTCCTTACCGCTATGCGTGAGGGTGGTATTAACGCAGCAGAATCAGCTAACGCACTAAAGTCTGGCCTTGCTTCTATAATTAACCCAACAGAAAAAACTGTTGATGTTATGAGTAATTTTGGTGTGGATATCTTGAGCATAGTTAACTCAAATGCTGGAGATCTTGTAGGAACAGTATCTGCATTAAAGGATGCTCTAAATACACTTAACCCACTAGCTAGAGCACAAGCAATTGAGCAGCTATTCGGTAAGTTCCAGTTTGCTCGTATGTCAGCATTGTTTGATAACTTGGGCAGAAGTGGAAGCCAGACCTTACAGGTTATGGAATTGATGGGGGCATCAACAGCAGACCTAGCAGCAATTGCTGAGCGAGAATTAACAACATTAACAGAGTCTGCATCAGGTAAGTTTGCTAGACAGATGGAAACACTTAAGGCAAACCTAGCATTGGCTGGAGAAGGATTCCTTGGAATATTCTCAAAGGTTATTGGTGTAGTAAACAAGCTTATGGACGGATTTAATAACCTACCAGACGGCGCAAAGACAGTTCTTACAATTATAGGTGCCATAGTTGGACTAGCTGGACCACTAATCATGCTTTCTGGTGTATTCCTTAACTTTATTGGATACGTAGTAAAGTCTATTGGATTCTTGGGAAGACTATTTACAAGTACTAAGAAATTTGAATTACTAGATGAACAGATGATGGCGGTAAAGCTATCTGGAGATAAGGCTGCTAATGCTATGTATAGCGAAGCAGATGCTGCAAAAGCAGCAGCAATGCAAATACAAAATCTTATCTCAAGAATGAGAGAGTTAGTAGAACTACAAAATACTTATGCAGCAGGAGCAGAAGCAGCACCTGGCTTTGCAGGATCTAGATTTATGCCTTCACCAGAGTTTGGAACAGGCAGCGGAGTAAGACCTACGGGAATTGAAAGATCACACTTGCTTAATAGAGCAAGACGTAGAGCAATCATGGGGGATGTTGGGCTAACAGACGAAGAATTGGTAAAGGTATCTGGAGTTTCTGGCGGAAGAAAGACAGCTGGCGTAGGAAATATTAATAACCCACTAGAAGCATTAAACGCTCCAGTTATTGCGGTACCAGCAGATAGTATTGCTGCACAAATCCAAGGAGCTTTTGCAGAGAGTATGCCAAACACTATAGTTGCTCCAGGCACAACATTTGAGCAAAAGAGAGGCATGCTTTCAGATATTGCCGCAGGCGGAACAAACAAAGAAGCTCAAAAAATTATGGCTGCTGCTATGAGAGATCCAGAAAGATACAATGTTGGTATAGAACAGGTTTTCCAAACCAGCGAAGAGTATGCAAAGATTCAAGCAACACATGTTGCAAATATGACAGCTATTAATGATGCATACAAGGGAAGCGCAGTAGAGGGCGAAAAGTTTGCAAACCAAATGAAAGATGCTTGGACAAAAGAATTTGCTGCTACACAAGATCCAGCAGCTGCAGCAAGAGCAGCGGCACAGTTGGCTAGAGAAAGAATAGGAACTAGCTATGATGATGTTATATCCACAACAAACGCAAGCATACTAAGAGCATTTGAAGATGGCGGTGCTGACTCTGCAGTTATTGAAGCAACAAAGAGAGAGGTCGCTGCTATGCAGGGTGGCATACTAAAGAATGCAGCGGCAACAACAGTAGAAAGAACTGGAAGACTTTCATTAGCAATTGCACAGGCTTCTGCACAGATAGATGCAGTAATGAATGCAGAAGAGATTAAAGTTAAGACTGGAACTAAGAGTTTAGGAACTGCTACAGTAAAAATGGTAGATGGAGTTGTTCAAGTAATAACAGAATCTGGCAGAGTCTTGTCTGAAGATGCAGTAAAGAACCCACAAATAAAAGCTAAAATCGCAGAGCTTAGAGCTAAAAAAGCTCAGCTAGAACAAGAAAAAGTTAAAGAAATTCAAGAGATTATCAATATAGAGAACGCTGGCATATCAACATTAGCAGCGGATAGCCCAGCAGCTAAGGTAGGACTTCTTGGAAGAGCAAAGAATGGTATGCGTGGAATGTTTACTGGAAGGGCTGGACTAGGTTCTTCTATGGCTATGATGGGCTTAGGAATGGCTACATCTATGGTTCCACAAACTGGTGGGGTTGGAAATATTGCAGGCGGAGCAATGATGGGTGCATCGATGGGTATGATGTTTGGTGCTCCAGGTGCAGCAGTAGGAGCAGCATTGGGTGCTTTAGTTCCTGCAATTAAGATGACTATAGATTATTTTAAGAAGTTGGCAGATATACAAGCATTAAGTATTAGACAATACCAGATAGATAAAGAGTATGCAAAAGCTGCTGGATTAAGCTTAAAGACAATTGGAGATATACAGTTAACACAAGTAACTGGTAAATCTGAAGAAGCGGCAAGCGCATTAGAGATACTAGCCCAAGCTGCACTAGAAGCAGCAACATCTACATCAACTGGTGCCTTGCGTGAAAAGACAAAGGGAGCGGACAGCTTTAAGGAAGTTCAAGATGAGTTCTTAAGCCAGTATCTAAGTTATATTGCTGCAGGAGTATCAGAAGAAACCGCTAAGCAAATGATGGCTGCTATTCTTAAAGCTGCAGGCAAAGAAGGATTCGCTACAGATCTAAAGATGCTTCTTGCAGGAGAGTCTGGAGTAACTCAAACTGGAGCATTAAAGAGAAACCTAGAAAGAATTAAGGGTAGTGCTGGATCAGTTGTTGGAACTGAATTCTCAACATTATTGGGTCAAGCAGGACAGTTCGGTATCGACCAGGGAATAGCTCAAAGAATGGCTATGTATGGAGAGGATGCTAGTGGCTTTAGTCCTGAAGCAGCTAAATACATAACAGATTTAACAACAGCCTATCAAAAATTAAATGCAGCACAAAGAGACAATGTATATTTTGGAACTGCTACAAAGCAGGCCATTGAAGCTATAAATAATGCAATGGCTAACTCAGATGCTGCAACATTTGCAGAAGCAATGAAAGAAGTTGCTGGTTCTGGTCTTATTACTCAGGAAGTAGTTGATGGAGTAGCTGGATCAATTGAGGGATTAACAAGGACAGACAAAACGGTTCTTGAAGGTTTAAAGAAAAATGGTGTTGATTCAGAAGCTCAAATGCTGGCACTTAAGATGCGTATTGAGGGAATTATTCCTAGCCTAGAAGCAGTTAAGAATTTTGATGGAATGAGAATCCGTGCCTACTTTGAGTTGTATCAAGCAAATCAAGCATTAGACAAAGCGAAGTCAGACTTGCAAGCATCGCTACAGGGAATGTTTGCTGGTGGAGCAGCAGGACCAAATAAAGATGCTCAGAAGAAAGCAATTCAAGCACAGATCGATGCGCTTGAAGAAATTGAGCGTAAAGAAAAGAATATTAATAAGATCAAGGAGCTTCAACTTAAGTACGAAGAAAAGCGTAGAAGCTTAGCGTTAGATTATCTAGGAGCATTAAGTTCTGGAGATATGGAAGGTGCTTTAAGAGCACAGCTAGAAATGCAAGCAGAGTCCGCTAGATTCTTAAAAGAAAAAGCAGAGACTGAAAAAGAAATTGCTAGAGACGACAAGAAAAAAGCACTTCAAGATAAGCTAAAAGCATTAGATAACGCTGCTGCTGGATCTGTAGCTAATGTAGCCAACAAAGCTAAAGATCTAGAAAAGAATATTAATGATGCTATACAGACTGTTCTTGGAGGATTCCAAAAGGATGGTAAGGTAACAGTATCATTTAAAGAGTTTGTGGAGAGCGAAGCATTTAGAAACTTTGAGTCTAAATTCAAGGGTGCTCTTTCTGGAGACGCTTTGCAAAAAGCAATGGCAACATTAAAAGCATCATTTAAGCAGTTAGAAGCAGATCTGGCTAATGTCGGAGGATTGACCGATGGTCCTGGTACATCAAAGAGCCCAAGAGATATTACAGTGGCGGCGGCAGCAGCTGGAATTACAAGTGCTGAAGGAAAAGACGGTGTTGCAACAGCACTTAGTGGAGACCAGAAACGAAAGCTGCTCTCATATCTTGCTGGACGTGGAGAGTCTTTTGTTGAAAATGAAATAGTAACCTTATTTGGTGAAAAGTATAGATATGATAAAGACAAAAATGACCTTATTAGAAATGATAAGAAGTGGATGGGCGGTAAGGTTCGTGGATATTATGGCGGCGGATTTATAACTGGTCCAGGAAATAGCGTTTCAGATAGCATTAATATTGCTGCATCAAATAATGAGTTTATGATGAATGCTAGAGCAGTATCGAAGTACGGCGTAGCAAATATGGAAAAGATAAACAATAGAACATTAGATCCACGAGCATTTGAGACTATGCGTAATGCTGGTTCATATAATGAGGGTGATGTTCGTGTTAATATTAATAATATAAATATTACAGATCCAGGCTGTTCACCAGAAGAAATTATTGCTAGAATTAAGAAGGACCTTGGTGCAGCCATCAAGAGAACAACTGATGATAGGAGGCTAAGCGTATGAGTTGGGTAGTAAATGGACTTAAGGATTCCCTTATTTATGTAAAGGGAGTTGGGGCTACATCCTACACAAAAATAACAGACCATAACAGACGCCCCCTAGGAATAAGCATTGAAGAAATATCAACATCTCAAAGAACAGCAAACGGAACTATGCGTAAAAATGTCATCGCTCAAAAGCATAGCTTTAATATTTCTTGGGAAGATGTTCCAAACACCTCTACCTATACTGTAGATGGTGGGTGGGGTGCAAGTCAAATATACGAGTTTTACAAGAATAACAAGCAGCCTTTTTATATTAAGATAGTACAAAAATTCAGTACAACAGGTACTGATGCATTTCAGGAGTTTTTAGTTAATTTCTCATCGTGTTCGTTTGATATAGTCAAGCGTAATCCAAGTGCGACTACACCATACATACGCATGAATATGAACATATCGCTAGAGGAGGTTTAATGTTAAATTTCCCAGCTATTAAGACCAAGATTGACACGTCTCATAATATAGAGCCATCCCAGAAGGTGTGGCTTGAATGGAACTATAATGCTACGGCAGGAATCCAAGAGATGGGTATTGATGACGTAAAGCTATATGAGTGGGACAATGATAAGTCTGAGTTAAAAGTTCTAGAGACATCTACGGTATACAACAAATATTACGAATCTCTGTACCCATTAACATCAGTAGTTAGTTTAGTAAGGCCTAGCGAATATGCTGTGCATAATAATCAAAAGGTGGGCGGAGTTGTAAAAGCAATTGCTGGATCTACCTCTGGTAATACAACATATAACCATAATGCCGCATCCAGAAACTACTTTGCATCAAAAGACGACGGGTATAAATACTGGGCTCATATCCGTAAGGGTCAAGCATCTACTGCAGTAAACAAATCAATTTATGCAATATATGACAGAAGCATACAGGTAAATAAGATCGTTGTTAAGTTTGAGACATTTCATACAACCCCACAGGCATATAAGATTTTTGTAAGAGTTGCTGGATCATGGGTAGAAGCATATGCATCTACGACTCCAATAACAAATGGTGGTCTTATCCTGTATCGTGGTGCAACAGCTTGGAGCACTACCAAGCATACTGCACCAAGCATATCTACAAATACTCAGACCATTAGCGGTATAAAGGTATTAGTAGAATCTGTAAATGTTGGATATGTTCCAGTTGAGATTATTGAAATGTCTCCTAGATTAGAGATTGATATTAGCGAAGATGTAGTGTCATGGTCTGTTAATAAGACTTTATATGAAGATCACGAAGTATTGCCAGTAGGAACAATCAGTTCAAATTCGGCAGAAATAAATTTTGATAACACATTTAATAACTTTAGCTATGAAAAGACTGATGCTAAGTATTATGGAATGATTGACAAGCGTGTAGGTGTAAGAATATATTCAGTTATTGATGGTATTGATATACCGCAGTTTACAGGTTTTGTGGACTCATGGTCGATATCTGCAAATGATACTGCTACTGCAAGCTGTTATGACATGGCAAAAATACTTCAGCAAACACAAGCACCAGATATGGTTATTGGATTTAACTACTCTCTAAATAAACTTATGCGTACAGCCTTTGATGGTATTGGACTAAATGAGCTTATCCTAGATGCTAATGCTGATGATAAAGATAGCGTACCAGTATTCTGGATGAATAAAGAACAAACATTTTGGGAAGCATTGCAACAACTTTGTATATCACACCAATGCGTTCTTTATTTCGACGAATATGGAAGACCAGTATTCAAGTCAAGAAAGTCTGTGTTAGATTCAGCAAGCGTAGAACAAAAGCTAACCTATGCACAGGATGGAACCCTTGTGCCAAACATTATTAGCGTAGGGCAATCTGCCAAACCACGTATTGGATCTTTAACCGTAAAGTATTCAAGAAGATCGTTTGAGACGCAAAATGATTTGCTTACAACATATAACCTAGCAAGTTCTGGTAAGTCTAAAGAGTCTGTAATGTTTAGAGGATCTACTTATGCCACAGTTTTGTGGGCACCAGATAAGTCTTGGGTGCTAGGAGCGGTACCATTGGCATATGCTATATCTGCAACTGCCACAGAGATTGATATTCAAAAGCCAGAGCTATATCAGATATTAGAAAAGAACAAAGAGCCTGTATACAAGATGCTTTATGGTTTGCCTCAACTATCAGGATATTTTTACCTTAACGGAGAGATTATTTATTATGGTGCCACACAGTTTAAGATTACATATAAAGATGGTCGTGGAGAAGAGCTAAAGAATATTGCTACAATGGAAGAGTACCAGTCTTTGGTTAACTCTGATCCAGGAATTAATTTAATCATTCATAATGGTAAGTTAACAAATGTTAAGCGTGGGCAGTTTATGACTACGGCTAAAGCACATAATCCAGTATCAGTAGATAATGGTGACTGGACGCTAAAGCAATTTAAAATTGGCGGGTCTGCCGCAGTAAAGAATTTATCAACCCCTAAGTTTGATATTGGCAATAGAGCACTTAAGTTAAGCACAGACAATGACTCTGGTGCTAGCTCATTAGATAAGCTAAAGCAAGATGAAAGAAGAAGCCATATTCAACTAGGATCTGTTAATCTAAAGAAGAATAACTATAAGAGATTTGAGGCAAACATGATGTTTGTCAAGCAAGAACCTACAGAAAAGGTGGGGGATGTAGACAGCATCGGCGGTATATTCTTTGACTTCAATGAGTCTAACAAAACAGGATACTTTATTGAGTTAGGGTTAGAGGATACAACTTTATCTTATAAGAAGGCAGACAAGAACAAGAGCATAATGATTTACAAGGTCAAAGCTAATGGAACCATGGAAATACTTGGATCTACTGATGCTCCTGCTGGTCGTGCAAAAAGAGATGGTGCCGATACAATATTTAAAGACAGCGTTTCGTTTGTAGAAAAACAAAATTATGACATGCAGGTTGTTAGAATAAAGAGCGGCGGAACAAACTGGATTGATTTATACATAATGGGTCAACTAGTTCTTCAGGTAGAAGACAAGACACCTCTAGCTCCTACTACTATGGCTGGATGTTTTGTGCGTGGAGACAGCACAGCATTCTTTTCTAAGTTTGCAGCATGGGGAGCAAACGACGAGTCAACTTTACAAGACGGATCATTCTTTGCAGATTCTATCCGTGGATTTATGACAGAGGTTATTGCTGCAGGAAGTATGGGCGTTCCAAGCAAAAATAGTTTAGAGAATGACTACGACTATTATGAGTTTTACCCACATATAAGAGAGATCAGAATTGCAGAGTTTGATTATACTCAACCTCCAGGATCTCCAATCAAGATTGCTGCTGGTGCATCTGTATCTCAATATGGGGCAACAATCCTAGAATCAAATTCGTTTAGAGCTAAGATTGCAGCGGCTAACGAGACTAATGAGCCATTAGATATATCAAGTTCATTCCCAGGAACCGCAGCAGCGGGCTACCCTAAGTTGCTTGGGTATACGCTAAAGAAGTTTGAGCCAAAGGAGTATAAGACTACAGTATCTAAATCAAGCGGGGACGACTCGAAGTTTGAAATAGATAGCGAATGGATTCAGGCTGAGTCACAGGCAAAAGACATAGCCGAATTTATTAAGGCTAACTCAGCTATCGTAAAGGCTGGTAAGACTAATGATCCTATTATTCTTGATGTAGAAATATTTACCAACCCTCTATTACAGCTGGGGGATACGGTAGACGTAGCATATCCAGATTTAGGCTTGTCTTATTCATCACATTCCTTTATAATTACTAGTATAAGTCAATCTTTTAGTAGTGGAATATCTACCAATATAAGACTTCAGGAAGTAATATGACCAATAAAAAGATAGCATACGGAAATAGAACGGTAAAGAGCGACGAAGAGCTCTTTGCCCCAGACGACCTAGACGTAGAAATTGTAGGCGGTAAGTCCCAGACAGACCCGTTTGGCTATCTAACAATAGAGTATGAAGGTGTAGAAGGTAATATCTTAACTGAGTCTGGCAAGACAAAGGGTAAGACTGGAAAATCTGGAGAGTTTGAAGAAGAAGAGGATGACGGAGAAGAGACAGAAGAAAAACTAGGATCCGTAACATCCGTACTATTTGAGCAAGAAGGTTCATTTACTGGGGATGGAACATACCTGGCAAATGTTACTGCAATTATATCTGATGTAAAAGGAGCTGACGACTATGACGTTGAATTTATCAAAATCTCTTAAAGGTGAGTATGTCTTTTATAGAGACGGAATTGAGGTTGCTCGCTCTAAAAATATTATTACTAATAATGGTAAAGAGCAAATAATTAATTATTTGTCTAGACAGAATTCTGAGTATGGTTCAAGAATAGTTCTGGGCTGCGGGTCATCAACCCCAACAGCAACAGATGAGTTTGTTGGTTTTGAAATGTTTCCAACACCCGTACAGTTTAAAACTGTAGACTACACACAAACACCAACACAAGTAGTTTTTAGAACAACTCTTCCTTCTACATTTAAGGGTGTAGTTTACGAAGCTGGGTTATCTACAACTGGCGGAGTAAATCTTTCTGACCTAAACGATGTAAATGATAACCAGGAAATATTTGCAACATTTGATCAGGACTATGAGTCTTGGGAATTATCTGCTGGCGTTACATTTCACGCAAATGATTTAGAGGGCACACCGAGATTACGAGTCGGTGATTCTGGTCTAGAATTTGTTGTGCCATCATCATCAGTAAAACAATCTACTTGGTATGGAGCAACCCCACTAGATTATTTAATTTCATCAGATAAAATTAAGATCGCTTTCCATGTATCTGGATCTATTCCAAGCTCAATTGGAATAAAAATGGCTGTGGATAGTTTGAACTATTTCCAGTACACAATACCTTCAGCAAGCATATCTTTAGGATATAACATAGTAACAATAAATTTTGCACAACTATCTCGTGTAGGAGATCCAAACATTGAGAACACTCAAGAGCTATCAGTAATAGTTTCTTCTGGTGCTTCCGCAACAACAGTAACAATGGATGCCATGAGATTTGATCAGTACTCAAATGTTGACAAGCCAGTTCTAGTTAGCAGATCATTACTTACAACACCGCTAGTAGTAGAAGGCGGGGTCCCATTTGATGTTGAGTATAGATTGGGGTTTAGTATTTAATGCCAGCTAAGAAAAAGATATCTGGACTAACACCAGGAACTTGGGCGTTTAGATTTAGACCTAAAGCTAATGATGGAAGAATAGGTGATTGGTCTGGAGCATTTAACTATACTGTTCTAGGAGATACAACTCCACCACCAGTACCTTCAAAGCCAACTGTAGAAGCTGTTATGGGCGGGGTATTTGTAAAGTGGGTAGAGTCTCTTTACCAAACACCTATAGATTTTAACAGAGTTGACGTTTATGTTTCAACAGGTGGAGCGTATACTAAATTTGGCTCCATTGCTACAATTAATGGCGGAATAACATATTCGGCTCCAGATGGGGTTACTGGTCCATTTACATTTAAATTTACTGGAGTAGATAGAAGCGGAAACGTATCTGCATTTTCAGAAGCATCAAATTCAATTTCTGCACTGTCCCTTGATATAGATACAACACCTCCATCAGTACCATCTGGACTTACAGTTTTAGCATACAATGACCCAGCAGATAAAAGTGGTGCAACTGGTTATGTGGACGTATCTTGGACTGGATCATCTTCTGCAGACTTGTTAGGTCATTATATTAGATATGGAAGATCAGCAACAGTTTGGGATGCCTATGAGTTTATGGAAAAAGGCCAGACAACAAAAAGGATAACTAATTTAAGATCTGGAACAACATATTATTTTCAAATAAATGCTACGGATGGAAGTAACCCTAGTGCATATATACCAGCAACACCAGTAACAGCAACAGTTCCTGGTGATACAACTGGTCCAGCAGCACCCTCTGGATTGGTAGCAGTTGCTGGATTCAATAATATTATTGCATACTGGAATAGAAATACTGAAGGCGACGTAGACCTTGGACGTGGAACATACCAGTTTCAACTTTCAACATCAAATACATTTTCTCCATTAACGCAAGATAGAACAATTACTGGTACTGTAGCTTCGTTTACTGGACTTACAACTGGAACAACATACTATGTTCGTGTTCGTGCTATTGATTCATCTGGAAATATAGGATCATGGTCTGCTGTAGCTACAGCAGTTCCTGGAAAAATTAATGCACAGACATCTATTACTGACGGAACTATTGTCGGAGACCTTATAGCAGCAACTACAATTGTTGGTGACAAATTAATTACAAATACAATTGATGCTGATAGGCTTAAGACAAATACTGGAATTGTTGGAAAACTTTTTGT
>Ga0208465_1000049_pt1 | contig 40352 bp, 40 predicted proteins | sample LakMenEpi31Aug10_FD_150749 | JGI IMG/M metagenome (GOLD analysis project Ga0208465, IMG submission 150749) | Freshwater microbial communities from Lake Mendota, WI - 31AUG2010 deep hole epilimnion (SPAdes) | ecosystem: Environmental > Aquatic > Freshwater > Lake > Epilimnion/Euphotic zone ...
TTACAAGGGAGTCATAGAGGGTCAAAAACCCATAGATGACCGGGTATGTATATCCCTACCTTAACCGAACTGTTACGGTTTGTAAAGAGGGTGGCTCTGGGAAAAGAGCGAGTGGCAGCGCCAGTCATTACCACCGCCGGCCTGTTGGAAACCGCCGTAGAAGGGATATATCCGACGCTGCAGTGGCTGGGTCGACCGGAGATCCGCTGGGTTAGGGTTGAAAGTGAACCCGACTATTGCTAATTCCTGCGTCGCGGTAGAAGTTATTCCAGCGATTGGCCAGGTCCCGATCGGCAAAGGGGCCAACCGCCACATGGGGACCCCGAGGGCTGGTGCGCTGTTGCACCCGGTCTGCCGGGGTACCCAGTTGCACCACCTGGGCGCTGAGCTGGGTAAGATTAGCCTGGCTGGTGGGAATGACTACGTAGTAGGGGGCGCTGGAGGCAGCAGTAGCGGTGGGGGCTACGGCGGTGGTATTGGGGGGAGGCATATTCACTGGGTAGGTGCTGGGGCTAGCGGGGGATGCGTAGCCGAGCTGCTGACCGAACTCCACCTGGCTCGGGGGAGCCGCCTGGGTGGGGGGTGGTTGGGCTGGTAGGGTGGTGCTGGCGGTGGTGGTACCTACTGCCGGTAGAGGCGGCAGTTCCCCGGTGCTGGCATAGACATTGGCGGGCAGTTGGGCATAGCTGGGCTGGGCCGCTGCCGCTGTGGTTGTCTCCGCCATCACCCCTTGGACCGCCAGGTCCGCCACCCGTTGTTGGGCATTAGGGGCCAGGTTAAACCGACCGGCTTGAATCACCGATCGCCCCTGAAAGGTGGTGCGAAAAGCCGTAGGCTCAATCAGCCGCACCTGGTTGAGCAATTGATCACTGGTGCCATTCACCACCACCACGTACTGCTGGGCCGTGGTGGTCGGAACCGGTAAGGTACTGGGAGAAACCGGAATAGCCCCAGCCGGCACGGCGGGTACCAATTCATAGTCCTGGGCTAACAGCGGACTGCCTAACCCAGCCAGGGACAGGGTGGCTAATAGTCTAACGATAGCCTTGGCGCCGTAGGGACAGCGCCCCATCCGTCGAAGGGAATAACCCTGCATGTCCATACCACTCCTAAACCTAATAATCAGCAACGTCACATCACCGGCAGGGCGGTCGGACCGTCAACCTGAACCTGGGAAAACCCCTCTGGACCCCTGCCCGTCTTAGATCATGTGGATGTTAGCGCAGTTTTCTGACTTTGCATCATCTTGGTTTGATGGAATGACACCGGAAAAACAGCGCCTGGTATACTTCCAGCTATGTGAACATGATGAGATGCAGCGGTCTATGGGGTTAAAACCCACCTCCGGGGGCGCGATCGCGGCCAGCTAGTCTAGCTGGCAGGGGGTGAAGCATCCCTGCGCTAGCTAGCCTACTTCGCCTGAAGCTGTGGCGCTAAGACCTGGGGCTGCCCTAATCATTCGCCGAAGTCAATGCGCCAGATACCAGCGGCCATATCCGCCATATATTTTTGACGGGTTTCGATTTTTTGTTCATCCCAAACATCGTAGCGTTCGGCAATGGCTCGGGTAATCTGGAAGTCGCTGCCCCCATAAACTAATCGCTTGGCCCCGTAGTCACCATTGCCCAGGTCGCGATTACGGGCGCTCTCCAGGGGGGTGATATTACCCAGTCGGTAAATTAACCGGTTCTGCTTAGCCTCTTCAATATAGGCCCAATGCTCCGTAGGATGCTCCGGTAGGATGTGCTCCAGGTTGTACAGGGCGCTTTCAAAGTCAAAGGCTTGGCCCGATCGCTGCTGTTCAATAGCAAACAGGATATAGCGGACAATTTTCTTATTGCGACTGTTGGTGGTGCGTAGTTCTTTCTCAGCAAAGGCCCCCTTAAATTGCGAATCCTCTGGATAGACCCGGGCCAGGGCTTCCCGCACTTGAGGGTAGCGGGTATAAGTTCCTTCAGAAACCTTGCGGGCGATTTCGTTGTAGAGGGTTTCCTGCTCGTGGGTGGGCAGATTGCAGATCACGTTGTAGCGCAGGGAAATTACGGCGATGGCCCGTAGGATGCGGGTAAAGGCGGATCGATCGACCTGAAAGAACCGTTGGTAACAGGCCAGCAGCATAGCCAGGGGTTGGCGGACCCCAAACATCATTAACTGCTTGAGGGCTTCGCCCTCCTCAGCTTGCCAGCGGTCATCCTGAGCATCCCGCAGGGCGGCGTAGATATCAGCTCCGTAGTCTAGATCACGCACCAGGCTAAAGGCCCCCTCCCGGCTGGTGATATTGCGGCGAATAGCCTTGAACAGATCGGTTTTGCGAACCAGCCGATGGCGACTGTTCCAGAACACCCGCAAAAACTCTGGGAAGCTCTCGCTGCCCAGGAGGCCAACAATTCGTTCCCACCGATCCTCCAGGGCCTGCACTTCGGTTTCGTGGGTGTCCTCGGTGCTAATCAGAGAAAACAGGTAGTTCTTCAGCAGGTCAGTGGAAGAAAGCCTCACCCCTCGGGCGTTGAGGGTTTCAAACACCTTAAAGGCATTCAGTTCGTCGGTGACGGTGATCACGGTAAAAAATAGCTTGTCCACCAGGGCATCAATCAAGGCCGCAAAGTTTTTGCCGCTGTCGGTCTGGCTGCCTAAACGGGCCTTGAGCCGTTCCTTAAACCAGTTGAAGGCTTTGCGTAGCTGGTGTTCAGAGGCATTAAGGCCCCGTTGGGGAATCCGCTCCAGGGGTACCAAATAGGTCTGATAGAAACGATTGTTATGGCGGTTGAGCTCCAGCTTAGAACGGGGCACCAGGCTCACCGGGTCCACGTAGCCTATGTAACCACTGCGCAGCTGATCTCGACGGAGCTTATTGTTCTCGGCATCCAGACCGGCGGCGATTAACTCCTCTAGATAGGCTAGACCCGCCAGCACCATAATGCTAATGGTGGTCATGCGCTGCTGGCCATCGATGATGTCAAAGCGTTTGCTATCGGCGGATTGCAACACCAGATAGCCCATGTAGTGGGCCGGTTCGCCATCCACTTCAAACAGGGCGGTAATATCTTGCCAGAGGTCATCCCACTCGTCTTCACCCCAGGAGTAGTCACGCTGAAAGGGGGGCACATGGTAGTTAAGGCCATTGCCGAGTAGCTGTCGAAAGGTGGCGTTGGTGGTGTTGAAGTTGAGGGTGGCCATAACTTCACTATAGGGACTGGCTCAGATCAGCAAGAGTTTTCATGGCTTTCCTATCCTATCCAATCAGGCTGGCAATAGCCTGAATCGACCATGCCCCCCTGTGCCAGGGGCGGAGTAAGGCGTACACTTTTAGAAACGCCCAATTTGCAATTCGGATATCCCTCTATGGCAGCCAACACCGGTCCCATCCCTGCCCAGCCTCGACCGATCAAATTTGGTACCGATGGCTGGCGAGGTATTATTGCCGCCGACTTTACCTTTGAACGGGTGGCCCAGGTGGCGGCGGTGGCCGCCCATGTGTTAAGTCAGTACTTTGGTCCCCAGACCGGTAGTCGCACCATTGCGGTGGGCTACGATCGCCGCTTTCTCTCCGCCGAATTTGCCCGCACCGCCGCTGAGGCCATCACCGATCAAGGCTTTGACGTGCTGCTGTCCCAATCCTATGCTCCCACCCCCGCCTTTAGCTTCGCCGCTAAGCACCAGGGGTTGCTGGGGGCAATTGTAATCACCGCCAGCCACAACCCCCCCATCTACTCCGGCTTAAAAATTAAGGGAGCCTTTGGCGGCTCCGTGGGGCCGGAGGTGACCCAGCAGGTGGAGGCCCTGCTGGCCACGCCACCTGCCCCCCTGGGGGGGAAGGGGCAGATGGTCAGCTTTGATCCCTGGCCCGACTACTGCCGCGCCCTGCAGGCCGCCGTGGATGTGGCGGCCATCCAGACCGCCATTGCCACGGGAAAACTGACCGTATTTGCCGATGTGATGCATGGGGCGGCGGCGGGGGGCCTGCCCCGCCTGCTGGGGGAGGAAAGCACCCACGAACTGCACCGCACCGCTGACCCCCTGTTTGGCGGCAATCCGCCGGAACCCCTGCCCCAGTACCTGGAGGAGCTGCTGCATACGGTCAAAACCTACCACCCCCCCCAGGCCGGGGTGAAGGTGGGGCTGGTGTTTGACGGCGATAGCGATCGCATCGCCGCCGTGGATGGGGCGGGGGAGTTCCTTAGTTCCCAGGTGTTAATTCCGATTTTGATCGACCACCTCAAGACCCGCCGGGGCTACAGCGGTGAAATCGTCAAAACCATCAGCGGATCTAACCTGATTCCGGCGGTGGCCAAACTCTACGGCCTGGGGCTGCACCAGACCCCGGTGGGCTACAAGTACATCGCCGATCGCATGCAGGTGGCCCAGGTGCTGCTGGGGGGGGAGGAATCGGGGGGGATTGGCTACGGCCACCACATCCCCGAGCGGGATGCCCTCCTGTCGGCCCTCTACGTGCTGGAGGCGGTGGTGATGTCAGGTTTAGATCTGAGCGCCTACTACCGATCCCTGCAGGACAAAACCGGCTACTACTCCGCCTACGATCGCATCGACCTGCCCCTGGCCAGCATGGCGGTGCAGGCCAAACTCCTGGACCAACTGGCCCAGCAACCCCCCAGTCGCATCGCCGACAAAGCTGTCAAAGACTGCCTGGCCATTGACGGCTACAAGTTTACCCTGGCGGATGATAGCTGGCTGCTGATTCGCTTTAGTGGCACCGAGCCGGTGCTGCGCCTCTACAGCGAAGCCCAAACCCTGGAGGAGGTGCAGAAGCACCTGGGTTGGGCCCGGGATTGGGCCGAGTCCTTCGTGGCCTAGGGGCGGTTCAGGCCGGTGGCCACTGCAGGTGGATCACCTGGCCCGTCTCCTGCAGATTCAGGGCAAGCCCCAGGGCCGCCGCCATGCGGGCCGCCACCGAGTAGTAGAAACCGGGGGAAAACCCCTGCGGGGGTGGGGCCTCGGCCTCTGGGGGAGTAGCCTCAACCGACCAGGGGACATCACTGCGCAGGCAGAGACCCTGGGGGTCAAGGCTAATATCAATCTGGCGGCTACCGGCGGCCAGGGCCCCATCCACCAGTAGCACCAGCACCTGGCGTAGCCACTGCGGATCGCTGTTCACCGTTCCCCGATCTGGGGATAGGTTGATCTGGAGGCGGCAATGGCGGTTGGTACATTTCATGGTGGTGAGTTGCTCCACCTCCGCCAGCAGCTCCGACAGGGACACCGCCTGGCGCTGGGGTTGGAGGGCACCGATCTCCAACTTGGAAAGTCGGATGAGCAAGTCTAAATTCTGTAGCACCCGGGTGATGGCCTGGTTAGCCTGGGCAATAAACTCCCGCTCTTCGGCGGGGCTTTCGCACAGGTCCTCTAAAATCAATTGGTGCAGGCTGAGAATTTGATTAATGGGGGCCCGCAATTCGTGGGAGGCGGTGCCCAGAAAACCGGCCAGAAATTGGTACTGCCCCTGCAGGCGATCGTAGGCCAGGGCCAGGCCATCGGTAGGGGTGGAACGCACGGGGTCACTCATGGCTGCTGCTCAAGATAAAGGGCCCCCTGGCGTAGCACCTGCCAGCCCTGGTCTTGCCAGGCCACTACCGTGGAGGGCTGGCCTGACCCCTGGGGCTGATCCGGGGCGGAACACCCAGGGTAAAGGGCGGCGATCGCCGAGGGGCTGAGGGTGACCAGTTGGGGAAACTCAGCCTCAATGGCGGCCATGGTCTGCAGGGGGGGCTGACCCGACCGGTTTACACTGGTGGTGGCCAGGGGGCCGCTGCGGGCCAGGATGGACTGGGCCAGGGGATGGGCTGGCACCCGCACCCCCAGGCTGGCGGTGCCGGTCAGGTTCATGGCGGGGGGCAGGCGATCGCTGGCGGGCAACACCAGGGTGAGGGCGCCGGGCCAGTGGCGTTGGATCAGCCGGGTCCAGGCGGCCAGCTCCGCTTCGTCGCCGGCCAGGTAGGGGCGCAGATCGGCAAAACTGGCGGCCATCAAAATCAGGGGTTTACTGGTGGAGCGCTGCTTTAACTGATAAATGCGATCGCTGGCCTCCGGAGCCGCCGCCAGGGCGGGCACCGTATCGGTGGGGAAACTGACCAGCTGCCCCCTAGAGAGGGCGGCCAGGTAGTCTGCCAGGGCCACTTGCACCATGGATTAAGAGTCCTATCAGCTTCACCAGCATACCCCGGCGGCCCCCCGGCCGTACAGATATAGCCCTAGCCATCAACTGACCCTAGACCGACCCTCCAACTCTACCGGCAGCGGAGGAAACCCCCCCTCACCAACCGCCGCCATCGCCGCCAGAATGGAAACTGTTCTCCCATGGATAGTACGGGACCATGACCAGACTTCACGACCAACCGATTACCGCCGAAGCCCTCAATGCCCGCGGCTGCGCCCTCTGTGAGCAGGCTGAATTCACCCAGGCCTTGAACACCTTCGACCAGGCCCTGGCCCTGGATAGTCGCTACTCCACCGCCTGGAATAACCGGGGCAATGCCCTGTCGGGGCTACAGCGCTATGCTGAGGCCCTGGCCGCCTATGACCGGGCGGTGGCCCTCAACCCCCAATACCACCAGGCCTGGTTTAACCGGGGCAAGCTCTTAACGGAGATGGGAGCCTACGGCAATGCGGTAGCCTCCTACGACCGGGCCATCGCCCTAGGGGATAATCCGATCTACCACCACGCCCGCTCCTCCATCTGGCTGAAAAAACAACTGGTGGAGACGGTGTAGGGAGCTACTCAGGGTTGGAGGGCACCGGGGATAGGCTAGTCTCCACCAGCACCACCTGCCGAGCCTGGGTCTGGGTATGGCGCAGCGCCTCCAGGGCCTGCTTAATCACCACGGAGGCTGGTACCGCCACCACCACCCCCAACAAACCTCCCACCCGGGCGCCGGAGAGGATGGCAATGAACACCCAGAAGGGATTCAGCCCCGTGACACTGCCCAGCACCCGGGGGGCCAGGCCATTTTCCACCACCTGCTGGACAATAACGGAGCTAATCAGCATGGGGATGGCAATTTTAATATCCCGTAGGGCCACCAACAGGGTGGTGAGCACAACCCCCACGGTGCCCCCAAAGGGCACCAGGGCCAGCAACCCCACGGTCAAGCCGAAGAAGGAACCAAAGGGGACATTAATCAAACTGTAGACGACGGTCAGAGCCGTTCCCAGACAGATAGCTAGAATTAACTGGCCCAGGAAGTAGTTGCGGAAACTCTGCCGTAGGGTTTGGGAAAAGGGCTGCTGGATGGGCCGGGGTAACCAGCTCACCACCCCTCCCCAGACCTCCTCCCCGTGTTGCAGCAGATAAAAGGTGAGCACCAGGGTGAGCACCACATCCACCAGCTTATTGGCGGTAAACACCGCAACGTTAATGGTCAGGTTCAAGGCTTCCCCAGCAATGGACTGAATTTCCCGTTTCAGTCGGTCACTGGTTTGGGTAATTAACCCATCCAGGTTGACCGGCCAGCCCCAGTCGGCAAACTTGGCATCTAACATCATCAACTGGGTCTTACCGGAGTCAAACCATTCTGGCAGGCGCACCACCAGTTGCTGGCCCTGGTCAATCACAAAGGGAAGGACGGTAATACCCAGGGCGGTAACCCCCACCAGGGCCAGGACCAGCACTAAAATGGCGGATTGTCCCCGTTTCAGGCCGAGTTTTTCCAGGCTGGCCATGGGGTAGCTGAGTAAAAAAGCCAGCAGGGCGGCGATCAAGAGGGTGACAAAAATGGAGTGGAAATAGCCCACCATTAGGGAAATGGCCCAAACGTTGAGCACTAGCAGGGGCATCGCCAGCATCACCACCAGGGACTGGGCAATGGGGTGGAGGGCATCCCACCAGCGGGTCAGCCAGCTTTTGCTCAGGGGCCCGCTGAGACCAGGGGAGGTACGGTCATCGGACTGAATCATAGGGGTGGTCCTAGGGCAATGGCGATCGGTGCTGAGTTTATCCTAGCAGAGAGGCTTCTAGCCCTTCTGTCAGTTGCTACCTGGGGGCTAATTCCATAGCAGCAGATCTGGGTATGGTTAGGAAGATCCGGTGATCTATTGATTCATGAGGCTAGTTTTAAGTTCCTGGCGGAAAGGATCTTCGAACCTATAGATCTCCCCTATATAGATTAATTTCTTTTGATTTGAAAGAGTCAGGCTATGGAGATTTGGGCTCCAACATTATGGATTCCGAGTAGAATTTGGAGAATGGAGAATGGAGAATGGAGAATGGAGAATGTTGTAATTAATGATGAATTCAGTCAATCAATGGCCCTGGCATGAATCTAATGGGAAGCGATATTCACCAATGAAGTTAGTTCCGGAGAGTAGTTTGCCCTCTGGCTTCGAGCCGATTGTGGTTAGCGATGCCCTAAGTGGGTTTCACTACCCTAGTTTACCCCCTGGCCAGTGGCCTCCCTACTGTCTTGAGCACCATCACCTACTCTGGGTAATAACCTCTACTCCGGAGCAGGGTGAGGTTAGGGTTGAAAATCACCTTAACGATCGCCATTACCCCCCCGATACCTATGGCGAAGGAGATAGCCTACTGGTACCGGCTGGAGTCACCCACCAGGTCACCCTATCCTCTACCCTGGGGGCCACCCTATGGTTGTTAGATAAATCCCTATTTAGCCAGATCATCAATCACCAATCCAGGTCGGATGGGCTACGACAGTTATTACCCCGGGTTAAGATCGATGACAGTAGCCTCTACAATCTGACCATGGTTCTGCAGGTCGACTTTAGCCGTCGACAGACCCACCCATCTCCCCCCCAGCCCTATCTCGACCTGCTGGTAGCCGCCCTGGCTGATCGCCTGATCCAATACCACAGCGTGTGTCAAGTAAGGCTGACCGCCCAGCTGAAAGCAGCCGATCTGGCCTTGCTGTTGGCTTACATTGATAGTCACCTGGAACAGGACCTGAATAGTCAGCACCTGGCGCCCCTGATTAACCTGGAGGCTGCCGTACTGGAGCAAAGCTTTGAGGAGCTGATGGGCTTACCCCTGCGAACCTACCTTCAGGAACAACGATACCAGCGTCTTCAACAACTCCTCAAAACCCTGGGACCAGGCCAGTCGCTGACCTTGCCCCCCAACCTGTTTCCTGCCATGGATAACGGGGCTATGCACACCCACCCCAGGAATCTGACTAGTTCCCCCCAAAATCGCTCGGTTCAGGCGGCGATCGCCTGGCTGAATCAGCGTCTTTTAGCCACCATCGGTAAACCCCTAACGGATACCCAGGTAAGGGTTCTGACCGGAGTTTTAGAGGGCCAGCGCTACAGCCAAATTGCCCACCAGTACAACCAGTCTGAGGGTCACCTGAAGGGGGTGGCGGCGGATCTCTGGAAACAGCTTTCCTCAACTTGCGGTGAACCGATTCGCAAACCCAACCTGTGGGCCTACCTACAGCGCCAGGGGCTATTGCCCCCTGGGGAAGCCTGACTAGCCCCCCGTTAACCGTTGTAGAGCCCGGTGGGCAACTTCGCTATAGCGTACTTCACCACAAAACAGCTTCACCAGGGTAACGCTGCTGGAGGGGCGCTTCACCCCAACTCGATAGGTGAGCTTGGGCAGCTGATACACCAAACGGGCAATGCGCCGGGCCCACCGCATCTCCTCCCCCCACTCCCGATTGATCACCTCAGTGTAGCGGGGCAGTGCCTGATCATCCCCCTGTAGGGCTTGGTGAATGGCGCGAGCGGCCTGCAACCCACTGAAAATCGAGGGACGGATGCCCTCCGCTGTAAAGGGATCCACCACACAGGCCGCTTCGCCGGCTAGCAACGCTCGCTGGGTATGGAGGGGTTGGGGCCCATCCCAAATCAGGATCGGATGGCCATAGGGCTGCACCTGACTGGGGTCAACCTTAAAGGTTTCGGTGTAATTGAGCAGGGGGGTGCGCAGGTCATAACGGCGCTGCCCCCCGGTGCGGAAGATGCCACCCCCAATGGAGTAGCCATCCGCCTTGGGGAAGTTCCACAGGTATCCCCCCCGTAATAGTCCTAAATCTGCATAGACCAGGGGCTCGGGGGCGATCGGGAGGCGTGGTTCCGCCTCTAGGGCGGCCGCCTGTTGGTAGCGGCGTTGGCTAAACCCTAGCCACTTGGCCATTGCCCCCCGCGCCCCATCCGCTGCGATCAAAAACCGCCCCCTGACGGGCCCCTGACTGGTGTCCACCTGCCAACTGTCTGCCCTGGCCACCACCCCCTGGGCCTTGGTGCGGTCCCACAGGGTTACCCCCTGGGCCTGGGCTTGTTTCACAATCAGGTGATCAAAGATATCCCGTCGCACCATCCAAAGGGCCTGTTCCGGAGGGAGTTCCACCTCCACCGGATCCTCCAGGTTAAGGGTATAGCGGACCCTGCTCACCGTCATCGAGATCGCCGGGGCAAAGTCAAAGTCAAACCAACCGGCGATCTGGGGGGAAACACCCCCACCGCAGGGTTTGTAACGGGGTAAGGCCGCCGCCTCTAGCAGCAGGACCTGGTGCCCCGCCTTACCCAGGTGGTAGGCCGCCGTGGCTCCGGCGGGGCCAGCGCCAACGATAATGCAATCGTACATGGTTGGGTTAGTGAACAGAGGGAACTGTGCCCGCCTAGGCCAGCCAGCAGGCCAGGGGAAACAGCAGGTACTCTAAAAAGAATAACTTCCAAATGAACTGATAAAAAGCTGGGTAGGAGAGCGGGGCCATCCCTCCCTGAGGTTGGGGCGTTACCCGTAGACTAACCACCCACAACCAGCCCAACAGTCCCAGGTGGGAGATCACCAGCAGGGGGCGGTTGACCTGGGTTAAGGCGGGGGCGGCTAGCACCATGGCCAGGTAGCACCCGGTGAGTAGGGCTCGGCCCAGGTTAAACACCTGACGTTGCCCCAGGCGGACGGAAAGGGTGCTGATGCCGTAGCGGCGATCGCCCTCAATGTCAGGGATATCCTTAAACCAGGCAATGGCGATACTAAAGCCCAAAATAAACAGGGTTAGGGCCCAGAGTTGGCTGGGCAGGGTCAGGGGGAGTTGCAGGCGATCGCTAAAGTGCAGAAATAACCCCAGGTTCACCACCATGCCCCGCACCGCCAAAATACAGAAGGAGGCCCAAAAGGGAAAACGCTTTAAGCGAAAGGGCGGTAGGGAATAGCCGGTACCAATGGCCAGACTCAGGGCCACCGTGGCCAGCAGCCAGGGGCCGCCCACGGTGGCCAGTCCTAGGGCACCAAAGCCTGCCAGGCCCACAATCCAGCGCCCCTGCGCCAGGGAAAACTCCCCCGATGCCAGGGGTAGGTGGGGTTTGTTGATGCGATCAATGGCAATGTCTTCTAACTGATTCAGACCAACGATATAGAGGTTGCCTAGCCAGCAGGCCCCCAGGGCGACCAGCAGAATGGGCAACCCTGACCCCAGCTGCCTGTCTGGCAGCTGGGCCACCACCATAATCGCAATGCCGACCACACTGAGGCCGGTGCCGATTACCGTGTGGGGGCGCCAGAATTTCCATAGGGCATAGAGCCAGGCTCGGGGCGATCGCCGCCAGGAGAGGGGAGCCAGGGGCGGGGCAACGGCGCCGGAGGGGGAGGAATCAGCCATGGTGCAGAGCCTTACCAGGAGGTTTCGTTTAATAGCCTATCGCCTACTAGTTTTTCGTGGGGACATTTTGGGTAGGCTTAGCCCGCATGGCCTCAATATCTAACCAGGTAATAATCACCCCCGCCACCGGCACCGCTAAAAACAGCCCCAAGACCCCCGCCACCGTTGCCCCCACAATCAGGGCGAAAAACATCACCACTGGATTGAGGTCCAGGGAATCCTTCATGACGTAGGGGAGCAGCAAATTTTCCTGCACCTGCTGTAGGGTAATGCAGACGATCAGGGCCTTTAGGGCTAACCAGACACCCTGGGAGAGAAGTAAGAGGCAGACCATGGCGATTCCTAACATCGCCCCAATCCCCGGAATTAGATCTAGCAGCCCCACCACTAATGCCAAAAAGGCGGCGTAGGGAACCCCCAGCAGCCAGAATACCAAAAAGGTTGACAGGCCAAGGAAAACCGATAGCAACAATAGCCCCCAAAAGAAGGCTAATAGGTTACGTTGAATGACATCGTTAAAACGCTCCTTATGGTAAATCGGCAGCCGACCCAGCAGCCACCACCAGATGCGATCCCCATCCAGCATCATAAACAAGGTCACTACGGCGATTAAAAATGCCAGCACCATATTGGTTAGGGTGGACTGCAGCAGCCCCAAGCTACTGGTTAGTAAGGACACCACCTGATTTTGCAATTGGGGTTCCATCCGCTGGAAGTTGAATGGGATGCGCCGACTGGCTAGCCAGGTCTCTAGATGGTCGAGCCAGGGACCCAAGGTATTGGACAGATCCTGCAGGCTGACCGCCAACTGTTGCCCCTGGGATAGGATCACGGTGCCCAGGGTCAAGGAAAACCCCAGGCTTAGCCCCAGCCAGCCCAGGAACACCACCACTGTGGCCAACCGTCGGGGTAACCAGCGGCTCCACCAGGCGGCTATGTGGTTGAGCAGGAAGGCCAAAATAGTAGCACTGACAAACACCACCGCCAGCACCTGGAAATAGGCTAACAACTGCACCATGGCCCAGCCACTGGCGGCTAGCAGCAAAAACCGGATCAGCAGGGAGTTGTGTCCTTCTATGGTGCCCCAGCGAGGGTCCCGTCCGGGGTGGGTTAGGGGTTGACCGCCCTTGGCTGGCAATTCCTCAGTCTCCATGGGCCTAGGCGGAAGGGGAGTCCTGCACTAGCACAAAGGGCTGGACGATCAGGGACTGGAAGCAGCGGGTCTGCTGCTGTTCCCAGGTTTCGATCTGGAGCGGCGATGGCTTCGCCAGCAGCGCCTCCGCCAGCCAGCGATTGACCCTGGCCACGTCATCGTGGGCGATCGCTAAGCCCACCTCCGCCAGATCAAGGCCAGCATCAACCAAAAACAGAGCCCCCCGTTCCGCATGGGGGCTAAGCCAACGCCACTCCGCCGGCCCCACCATGGCCGCCAGTTCCCGCTTTAAATCCTCAGCCATCCAGGGCTACCCCTTTCGCTACTGCTATCTGGCCAGGCTAGCAGACCTGGCCAGGGTTAGGGCCTAAGTTTATCAGGATTTTCTGGGGATAGGGGGTCCAATGGGATCAAACCCCCTCGACCAAACTTGGCAGAGGGGGCTGGGGGGAGGGCAAAGTCAGGGCTCAACCTAGGGTTTGTAATCCTCTGAGGCTAAGCCGCGGGTCAGCGCCGGTAGGGACTAGAATTCAATCGGTGTAGCCAGGTCCCTACCAGCCAGGATTAGACGGCATCTTCCCGTTCAATGTATAGGAACAAAAAGGCCATGGCCGCCGCTGGCATGACAATACCAACCAACGGCACCAGGATAGAGGGTAGGAAAGCAGCGGCCATAGGGGTTTCTCCCAATTCAAAAACACAGCAATGACCATAACAGTACTCCGATTGGGGATCTAGTATGTCCTTTTCGTTACAAACTGTTTTATAACGATAGCCTGGATGCACTCCACCAGGTGGGCGACCTCCGATTCCAGGGTGAGGTAGTGGGTGCAGGCCCGCAGGCAATGGGGGGAGAGTAAAATCCGCAGGAGCAGGCCCCGATCCTCCAGTTGTTCCACCAGATGACGATGCCAGGCCGGGTCGGGCTTTCCCCGGTGGCCTAGCTGAAAGGAGACCAGCCCCGACTCCGGTGGGGTCGGGCTGAGGCAGGATACCTGGGGGATCTGCCCCAGGGCGGTCCAGAGCTGTTGACTAAGGTGGCGAATCCGTTGGTAGCGCTGCTCAGGGGTGCCCCACTGATGCTGGGTGGCGATCGCCGTGGCCAGTCCGGCGTAGAGGCTGTAGTCGGAGGTGGCCACCTCAAACCGCTGGCCATTGGGTAGCCAACCGGTCGGGTTAGCGGCGCCATCGGTGGTGATCCCCCGCCAGCCAATGAAGGTGGGACGCAAATCCGCCAGCGCCGCCGGGTTAACGTAGAGCCCCCCCAGCCCGGCGGGGCCGCACCACCACTTGTGACCGGTAAAGGCGTAGAAATCCACCCCCAGTTGTTCCAGGTTAAGGGGCAGCATACCCACCGCCTGGGCCCCGTCCACCAGTACCCAGACCGGCTGGGGACGGTGCTGATGGCACAGATCGGCGATCGCCGCCAGGGGTAGGACCTGGCCAGTGTTCCAGAGCACGTGGCTGATCACCAGGAGGCGGGTGCGGGGTTGCAGGTGGGCGGCGATCGCCGCCAGCCCATCCCCCCCCTGGAGCGGACAGATGGTGTAGTCAAGCTGGTATCGTCGGCAGAGCTCCTGCACCGCCGCCACCACCCCGGGGTGCTCGCTGTCCGACAGCAAAATATGATCCCCCGGTCGCCAGGGCAGCCCCCAGAGGGCGATGTTACAGCCCACGGTGACATCCTCGGTGAGGCTGAGACTGTCTACCCCCACCCCCAACTCCGCCGCCAGCCCCTGGCGGATGGCGGCGGCCTGGGCCCCAATCCAGCGGTTAGCGGCGGTGGAAAAGGGACCGAGGCTCTGCAGATGACGGTGGGCCGCCGCCATACTCTCCAGGGTGGCGGTGGCCATCGGTCCCTGGCCACCGTAGTTAAAGTAGTGGTGCTGGGCCAGGGCGGGAAACCCTTGGCGGTGTTCTAACAGGCGATCGCTGTCCGTCGGTGCAGAAGTAGCCATGACCTTAGCCCTTACTTATTGGCCCTTATTTTAGTAATCTCTGGGAGCTGCAATCGCGGCACTATCTCCCCATCTCCCCATCTCCCCATCTCCCCATCTCCCCATCTCCCCATCTCCCCATCTCCCCACTACTGGTATCCATGCTGAACTAAAAACTCCAGGGACAGGGAGGGGGCTTCCGGGCCCTGGCGGTGACGCAACAACCCCTCCACGTACTTAGCCAGCACATCCCCCTCCAGGTTCACCGGTTGGCCTGGCTCGAGATCCTGCAGGGTGGTGTCCCGGTAGGTGACCGGAATCACCGCCACCGTAAACCAGGCGCCCTCGGGGTCACAGTCCGCCACCGTGAGGCTGACCCCATTGACGGCAATGCTGCCCTTGGCCACCAGGTAGGGGGCCACCCGTCGATCCGCCAGGGAGAACCTCAGGTCCCAGGCCTGGGCGGTGGCCCGGACCTGCTCCAGCACCCCCAGGCCATCGACGTGGCCGGTGACGAAATGGCCCCCCACCTTGCCCCCCGCCCGCAGGGAGGACTCTAGATTCACCCGGCCACCCTGGGGCAGTTGGCCCAGGGTGGATCGGGCCAGGGTTTCCGGTGAAACCGATGCCCCAAACCCCTGGGGGGTGAGGGTCTCCACCGTCAAACAAATGCCATCCACCGCAATGCTGTCCCCCAGGGCCATATCCCGCAGCAGGGCATGGCGGGGCTCCAGACAAACCACCTCCACCCGGGAGCTGCCCTGGCGGTAAAAATGACCTAGGGATTGAATTAAGCCGGTGAACATAGGAGATAGGGGGGAGTCGATTGGGGACCGGGGAACGAGGGCGGGCGGTCAAGCACCCAGTTTAATCATATCCTCAGCTTGATCACCCCCATTGGCCCCCGCTTCGAGGCATACTGGAGAAGGGTAGAGGCCAGGCTGATGGTCTTCTCCTCCCCCGCTGGTGCTCAGGCCTGCGACCTACCCCCTAGGGTAGATGGCGTCAGGAAATCCAGCGGATTGGCGCTAGGCTGACTAGGGTGCAGTGAATCCAGGAGGCTAGGTTCATGATTGAAATGAAAGTCGCTGGGATTGCCCTGGATGCGGTGTCCCGCAGCCCAGTGATCTTACTACGGGATGCCAGCGATCGCCGCCAGCTACCGATCTACATCAGCCGGGAACAGGCGGGCTCGATCATCACCGCCCTGGAAAACCAACCCGCCCCCCGCCCCCTCACCCACGATCTCTTCGTCAACCTGCTGGAGGACTGGGGGTTCACCCTGGAGCGGGTGGTGATCCATGCCCTGCGGGATAATACCTTCTACGCCCTGCTCACCCTGGTGCAGGGGGAGACCCGCCGGGAACTAGACGCTCGCCCCAGCGATGCCATCGCCATTGCCCTGCGCCTGGATGCCCCGATCTGGGTGATGGAGGAGGTGATTATGGAGGCCTCCATGCCGGTGGACCGCGATGCGGACGAGGCGGAAAAGGAAGCCTTCCACGACTTTTTGTCCAACCTCAGCCCCGCCGACTTCATTGAGCGGGGGGGGCGGTCCTCCGCCAGTAACGATCCCCTGGAAGGTTAGCCAGGTCGGCGATGCACTACCGGCGTTTTGGCCGCACCAATCTGCGGATGTCGGTGTTTTCCCTGGGCACCATGCATTGCCTGTCTACCTGGGAAGGGTTTACCGCCACCCTGGAGCGGGCCCTTGACCTGGGCATCAACCACCTGGAGACCGCCCGGGGCTACGGCCCCAGCGAGACCTGGCTAGGCCGCTGGCTAGCCCAGCGCGGTCGCCCCCAGGGTCTAATTCTCACCACGAAAATTCCCCCCACCCCCGATTACGCCACCATGGCCCGCCACCTGGAGGACTGTCGAGCCCGCTGGCAAGGGGCCCGGGTAGACTGCCTGGCGATCCATGGCCTCAACACCTGGGACCACCTGGCCTGGGTGCAGCAGCCCCAGGGTTGTATGGCGGCGGTGCGGCAGGCCCAGGCGGAGGGTTGGGTGAGGCATGTGGGGTTTTCCACCCATGGCGCCCCCGACCTGGTGGCGGCGGCGATCGCCACCGGCCTATTTGAGTTTGTTAACCTGCACTACTACTTTTTCCAGCCTCGCCTGGCTCCGGCGGTTGAGGCGGCCCTGGCCCAGGATCTGGGCCTATTCATCATTTCCCCCGGGGATAAGGGGGGCCTGCTCTACAGACCGCCCCCGCGGCTGGAGCATCTCTGCCAACCCTTTACCCCCCTGGCCCTCACCTATCGCTGGCTGCTCAGCCAGCCCGCCATCACCACCCTCAGCACTGGCCCCGCCCACCCTGGGGAACTGGATAGCCTGGCGGACCTGCCGGATCAGACCCAGCCCCTGACCGCCGCCGAGCGATCGGCCCTGGCCCGGGTTGATCAGTACCAACGGCAAAGCTTAGGAGCCGACCACTGTGGCCAATGCCATCAGTGCCTACCCTGCCCCGAGGGGATTGAGATTCCGGAGGTGCTACGGCTGCGTAACCTGGCGGTGGGTCTGGAGATGGAGGAGTTTGGCCGCTACCGCTACGCCATGTTTGAACGGGCGGGGCACTGGTTTCCCGGTCGCAAAGCTAACCGCTGCACTGACTGTGGTGACTGCCTGCCCCGTTGCCCCCAGCAATTACCGATTCCCACCCTGCTGCGGGATACCCACCAGCGGCTACAGGGCCAGGAGCGCCGCCGCCTCTGGGATGATTGAGGCCCAGGCCCTAGCGACCAATCGCCTTGACCAGAAAAATGCCGCCGAAGTAGAGGAATAGCACCGCTCCCCCCAGCAAACTCTGGGTCACCGGATCGGTGGAGGGAGTCAACACCGCCCCCAACACCGCCGCCCCCAGCAGCACATAGCGCCAACCGGAAAGCATCTGGCGGGAGTTGACCAGCCCCAGCAGCCCCAGCAACAGTTGTACCACCGGAATTTGGAAGGCCAGGCCGGTGCTAAACAGCAACAGCAGGACAAACTCAAAGTAGCGATCGATGGACCAGAGCTGTTCCACCACATCGGCCCCGTAGCTAATGAAAAAGTTGAGGGCGGCGGGAATCAGGGCAATGTAGGCAAAAAATAGGCCAGCGAAGAATAGCACACTGGAGCCCAGGACAATCGGCCCCACCAGGCGACGCTCCCGGCGGGTCAGACCTGGCAACACGAACATCACCACCTGGTAGAGGATAAAGGGGCTGGCCACCAACAGGCCGGAATAGCCCGCCACCTTAAGGGAAACGAAAAAGTATTCCCCCGGGGAGAGCTGCAAAAACTTAGCGCCCTGGGCCGGTACCTCCAACAGGCTAACGATTCGGTTAACCTGCCAAAAGCAAAGCACAATGCCCAGGCCAACGGCGATCAGGGCGTAGAAAATTCGTGTCCGCAGTTCCTCAAGGTGATCAAACAACGACATTTCCACGTCGTAGGGCACCTCATCAAGAGCAGCCTCAGGGTTAACTGGGACGGTATTAGGGCCAGTCGTATCCGTAACCGGGGTGTCAAGCTCAGTGGGTGACATGGCAAAGCGTTATCCAGGGGACTAGGATGACCAGCATAGTGTCTATTGTAGGGGCTGGGCAAGCTAAAGGAGAAGGGTACCCCCCCACGGGAGGGCCGTGGGTGAAGGGACAGCCTGGGAACTGCCCCTAGGGGGAGGCGATCGCCGCCGCCTTAGAGGTGGGGGTGAAGGTAAAGGTCTTGACGTCCCCGGCTGGACCGGCCACCACTGGGGCATCACCGTTGACCGCCAGGCTGACCGCTCCGGCGTTGCCGGTTTCAATCACCAGGTTCTTTTGGGCGCTCCAGGTTTTTTGATAGCCCTTGGTGGCTACCCCCTCGTAGAGGGATTTACCATCCGCCGTAATACTGAGCCAGGAGCGATCGCTGAGGATCACCTTGACCATCACCGGTGCCGACGGAGCCGCTGGAGGCTGGGGGGAGGCGTTGGCCGCGGGGGTGGGAGCAGGAACCGTTGCTGGCGTTGAGGATGGAGGCTTTGGGGTCTCGGACAACTGAGGGGGCGCCGGCCGAGGGCTACTGCGCAGTACCGCCGCCAGCCCAACCCCAGCCAGGGCCAGGCCGCCAAGGGCCAGAACCCAGGGGAGAAGGGCGGAGCGAGAACGTTGAGGGGACCTAACTGAGCCCTCTAACTTAACCCTGGGTCTAGGTTTAGTTCTTTCCTTAGGGGAGAACTGATCAGGGGTAGGGGGCTCATGGACCTTCAGGGGGGCGGTAGTAGCTTTCCCCTCCGTAACGGGTGGGTTATCGGCAAAGCTTCTATCATTCACCTCGGTCAACAGGCCCGTCGACGACGGTAGGGGAGGGGCATGAACCGGAAATTCCTGGGATAGGGCTCGACCATCCAGGCCTAAACTATCGGCATAGCGGCGAATAAATCCCTGGATGAAGATCGCCTGGGGTAGGTCCTGATCCCGTCCAGACTCGATCGCCTGTAAAAGCGGCAAACGGATAAAGGTAGCATTAGCAATCGATTCTAGGGACAACCCCTGCTCCTGGCGAACCTGTTGTAGATAGCTGCCAATTCGTTGCAGTTGTTCAACTTGAGTAGACGCTAAGTTAGTCACGGGCCCTCACTGACCTGGAGTAGTAATAAATGTCACGTTGCATCAGAACCCTTAGCACAGGATTAATCGAACCAAAATAGAGGATTTCATCATCGATAATCAGGGTGTCAGTTACAAAGTAGCAGAACGCTCAGTCTGAACAACCAACCAGTCTGTCTTGACCCGGTTACCCCGGGCAGCAGTTGTAAATTAATATCATAAATTAAAGCAGCAAGCTGGTCATTAATTAACCAGGGGATCCCAAAAGTATATTGACCGCCTCACCCAACTTGGGCCGAGTCCAAGGCGGGGTGATCTGAAGTCTGTAGTTTTCTTCACAGTTTTCCTTATCGAATTTTCCCTATGGATCTCAACACCTGGCACCTATTGGAAAGCATTGGCCTCGGTCTGGTGCTGGGAGTGGCCGCTGGTTTTCGGGTGGTGGTTCCATTCTTTATCCTCAGTGGGGCGGCCCTGTGGGGTCACCTCACCCTCACCGATACCATGGCCTGGCTGGACAGCCGTGCCGTCTTCATCAGCCTCGCCATTGCCCTCACGTTAGAAGTTCTAGCCTATAGCATTCCCTGGTTGGATAACTTGGTGGATGTCTTAGCCCTACCCCTGGCGACGATCGCCGGCACCCTGCTGATGGCCCTCACCACCGACCAGCTTGACCCCTTTGCCCGATGGAGTTTAGCGATCGTTGCGGGCGGCGGTGCGGCGGCGACGGTGAAGGGGCTAAGCGGCTTCACCCGGCTGATCTCCACCGCCACCACTGGCGGGCTGACCAACCTTCTAGTGGCGATCGCCGAACTGCTAGGGGCAGTTACCCTTTCCCTGCTAGCCCTGGTTGCCCCCCTCCTGGCCCTAATCGGGGTAGGGGTGCTGATTCTGGTGCTGATCGGGTTAGGGACCAAAAGGTTCAGGGGTCAGAAGCCAGAACTCCTCCGTCAGGAGAAGTCGGTGGATTGAGGCAGGGTCTATCAGGCTATGGCTGTGGCCAGAACTTGACCATGGATTGGCTGGCTAAGCCAGTACGTGGCGCTGGGTGAGCCGATCCAGCTGGTTGACCAGCAGGCTCAAAAACAGCCCCACGTCCGTGACCACTCCCGTGGACTCTAAGGAGCCGCGATCGGCGAGCTTGGTCACCACCGCTGGGTTAATGTCAACGCAGACCATTTTTACCCCGGCGGGGGTCATATTACCAACCCCAATCGCATGGAGCATGGTGGAGAGCATGAGAATTATGTCACTGCCCTGAATTAACCGGGCGTAGTCGGCCTGGGCCACCAGCAGATCCATCTGGGTATCGGGCAGGGGGCCGTCATCCCGGATAGAACCGGCCAGGGCAAAGGGCACCTGGTTACGGACGCATTCGTAGAACACCCCCTTGGTCAGCACCCCCTGTTCCACCGCCTGGGCAATGCTGCCACAGCGGCGAATGGTGTTGATCGCCCGCAGGTGATGGCGGTGCCCCCCCCGCACCGAGGTCCCCTGCTTCATATCCACCCCCAGGGAGGTACCCAGGAGGGCCTGCTCAATATCGTGGACCGCAATGGCATTGCCCCCCAGTAGGGCCTGTACGTAGCCCTCTCGAATCAGCCGCGATAGGTGGGCCCCCCCGCCGGTATGAATCACCACCGGACCCGCCACCACGGTCACCTTACCGCCCTGGTCCCGGAGGCGCCGCAGTTCCCAGGCCACCTGTTCAACAATCAACTCCACCCGCCGCTCACTGGACACCCCGGACCCCATGAAGCTAAATTCCTCCTGGGGCGCCCGGCTACGCTCGATGGCGCTGCGGACACTGCGGATGCCATCGTAGCCCACCACCACCCGGTCCCCCACCTGTAGGTCCCGTAGCAGTTTACAGTCCACCGCCACCTCGGAGCCCGAGCTGGAAATCACGATCACCCCATCCATGCGCTGATCACGAACCCGCACCCACTGCCCCGCCACCCGCACTTCAGTGGGGTAAATGGTGGAACTGTAAAAGTCATCGGGGGCTACCCCCGCCTGGGTAATGGTGACTAAGCGGGCATCCTGTTCCTGATCCGGTAGGGCCACGGCCCCCAAATCAATCAACTGGGCCATGATCTCGTCCATCAGCTCAGGGCTGGGGGCAGAGACTCGAATCTCAGCCGTGGAGGTACTCTGGCGCTGTTCCCCCAGATCAAACTTCAGCACCTGAAAGCTGCCGCCCCCCTCCACCACCAGGTCAAGGGCCCGGTTCACCAGGCCAGAGTCGAGCAGGTGCCCCTTCATGGTAATGGTGCGGACAACAATGCCCGCTTCGCCAGTGGGCTCTGGATGGAGGGGTTCGGTGACCCGTAGGGTGAGACATTTCGCCGCCCCGCCGGCCTTGAGAAACTCCGTCAGGGGGGTTTCCACCACCTCAAACCCCGCCGCCGCCAGTTTGGCCTTGAGGCCATCGCTGGCCTGGTTCATAATCACCGTGTGGTTGATGTTAACGGCGTTACAGGCAAAGGTGATGGCATCGGCTTCATCGATGGCAATGCGCTTTTCCGCGGGTACTCGCAGTTCAATCAGGCGATTGGAGTAGGCATCGAAGGCGGGGGGATAGTAGAGCAGGTAGCCGCCACTCAGGGGGCAAAAGCAGGTGTCAAGATGGTAGAAACGCTCATCCATCAGGTGCAGGGAGAGCACCTCAATGCCCAACCATTGGGCCACCAGGGCATGGGCATCGAGCTCAGTACGAAAACCGTAGCCGGCCCACAACCAACGGCCTTCCCGGTCTAGCAGGGCATCCCCGGCCCCCTCAAAGGGCAGCTCCGCCGGTAGGGTGTGGACGGTGTACCCCTGGGACTCAAACCATTCCTGGAAGAAGGGCTCCTCCCCCTGGCGCTCAGGGTGGAGGAAGCGGCTAAGTACCACCTGCTCCCCCAGGATCAACCCCGCATTGGCGGTAAACACCATGTCGGGCCAGCCGGGTTGGGGCTTGACCAGGTCCACATCGGCGCGACCGGCGATCACCTGGTAAAGCTGCTGCCATTGCTCCTGGGCCCGTTCCAGGGAGGAGCGATGAATATTCCCCTCCATCCAGGGATTAATAACGTAGTCCACTTCGTAATGGTGGGGAGCGCACATCAAAAAGCGAATGGAGGGAGTCATAGACCTAAGGGGGAATGGGGCCTGAGCAGGCCGTGGACAACACTTCATTTTAGCCCCGGCAGGCGCCCAATCCTGGCTATCGTCTGGGTGTTTTGCCCCGCCAGTCCCTATGGGGATGGACCAGAACCCCAGTCGGGCAAGCAATATCCTGACTGGGGTTTGGTCATGGCCTGGGGGCCCTGGTCAGGGTTCCATGACGGCGGCGATCGCCCCCAGGGTGACCGCTCCCCCTACTGACCTGGCCCTCAAGCCAACCTACTGGGTCAGGGCCCGAATAAAGCTCTGCAACTCGGATAAAAACCCACCCCGGCGGGGGGGGGCGGCCTCTGCCCCATCCCCCAACCGGGCGGCATCCGCCATCAGCACCCGATCGATCGCCTCCCCCCCGGGTCGCTGGGGAAATTCCGCCGCCAGGTCATAGCGGCCCTCTGGGGTGGCTTGCCAGAGTTGCCAAGGGGCGGGGTAGGCCCGCACCAGCACAGCGGCCTCCAGGGGTCGCAGGTAATAAACCGGCTCCAGGGTACTGAGAAACCGTTCCCGCAGTTGCCGACCGGCATAGCCAATGCCGATGGTGGCCACGTCCTCTAGCTTGGGGTTAAGCATGACGATGAAGCGATCGCCCGCCAGGTTGCAGATCTCCTCCACCTGGCTCACCTCAACGGCGGAGGGTTCCACAAAGACGTAGACCTGGTCTGCCGCCTCCACCTGACCCCCTAACTCATCCACCCCCCGGATAACGAACTCTGGGTTACCCCAATCGCGCCGGGCCAGGGCGGCAGCGCCGGCGTCGGGAAAGTAGATCTTAAAGGTTAGGCCCAGATCCTGCAGGACCGGGTAAAATTCCTGCGCCACCGGCATGCCCTTGAGTTCTGGATCCACCAGTTCCACGGTCATACGGCCAACTCCGGCGGCGATGGCGGCGCTAACGGCAACCCGAGCCTGGTGAATGGCCTCTTCTAGGGTGGTGGGTAGGGCGGTCATGGGGGTTGTTGTCCAAAGGTTAGGAAATAAAAGGTTAGGTTTGGCAGAGGGCCAGGGGCTCCAGGCAGCGCTCCAGCACCTGCCGCAGTACCAGGGCGGTCCAATCAATGTCATGGTCAGTGGTTTGGCGCCCCAGGGTAAGGCGAATGCCGCACCTGGCCAGACGATCGCCGTAACCCATCGCCAGTAAAATCGGACTGGGGTTGAGGACGCCGCTCTGGCAGGCGGCTCCGGCACTGATGCCGATGCCGGCCAGGTTCATTTGCCGCACCAGGGTTTTACCGTTCACCCGCTCACCGTCGGCGGTGGTGAGGCAAAAACTGACATGGTGGGGTAGACGCTGCTGGGGATGGCCGGTCAACTCCAGGTAGGGCAGGTCAGCCAGTTGGGCCACCAGGCGATCGCGCAGACTAATCAACCGACAGGTTTCCCCCGGCATATCCTGACTAGCCAGGGCCGCCGCCACCCCAAAGCCAGCAATATTGGGTAAAGCCTCGGTGCCAGAGCGCCGCCCCGCCTCCTGACCTCCCCCGGTAATCAGGGGGGCCAGGTCAACTCCGGGTCGCAGGTAAAGCGCCCCCACCCCCTGGGGACCGTAGATTTTATGGCTCGACAGGGACAGTAAATCCACCGGCAGGGTTTGCACATCCAGGGGCAACCGGCCCGCCACCTGCACCGCATCGGTATGGAACAGGGCGCCGTGGTCCCGGACGATCTGACCCAGGCTCTGGATATCCTGCAGGGTGCCCACTTCACTTTGACCGTAAATGATCGAAACCAGGACGGTGTTGTCCCGCAGGGCCTGACCCAGGGACTGGGGCGAAACCCGGCCGTAGCTATCCACCGGCAGGCGAGTCACCTGCCAGCCGGATTCCTCCAACTGGCTAGCGGGGCGGGCGATGGCGGCATGCTCGACAGCGGAAATAATTAAATGCTGGGGGCGATGGTAATGGCGAGCTACCCCCTGGATCGCCAGGTTGTCGGCCTCCGTGCCACCGGCGGTAAAGATGATCGCCTCGGCGGGCGCCTTGATTAACTCCGCCACCTGCAGGCGCGACTGCTCCAGCACCAGGGCGGATCGATTGCCCCACTGGTGCAGACTGGAGGGGTTGCCCCAGTGCTCCTCCATGACTCGCTGCACCGCCTCCATCACCTCGGGCCGGGGCGGCGTGGTGGCACTGTAATCAAGATAGATCTGCATATCAGAGTTACTCCGCCGAGCGCCACAAAAGCCAGGCTCTAATTACCATCCTATCAGGAAGGGTTGGTCTGTAGACCCTGACCATCGCCGGGGCACCGCCGACCTAAGGGGGGCTTTCATTTAGATTTGGTGAAGGAACATGGTTGACGTTGCCTTCAGATTCTGGTGGGTGACACCATAATTAATGGTAACTAGATAGTGGTTAATTCAATAATTCAGGAGGGTGGTGAGGGTAACCAGAGTTTGGGTACCCTGAGGGCGCCAGGGTTAATCCTGGGGGGCAGGCAAGACAGGGCCGACCCAGGGCAAGGGCAGGAAGAATCTTTGTCCATTAAGGGTGAAATCCAGGCAGGGGGGAGTAGCCAGGGGTCGGCAGGGTAAGTGTTGGACTTGGGCGACGGCCTGATTTAGGGCTTGGCTAAGGGAGGCTACCCTTTCTGGGCCAGTCTGCTGAAGGGCTTGTAGCCAGCTCCAACCGCATTCAACCAACTGGTCAACGGCGATTTCCTGATAGTGGGGAGCGAAGGGCCGTAGCCGGTTAACGCCTTCCCCTAACAAAATTGCTGCCCCTCGCCAGTTCTCGTTACCCAGGTGGTAAAAGCCGACCGCCACCTGCAGCATCCCCTGGTAGAAGGGTTTATTGACCGGATCGGCCGCCATCCACAGGGCCTCTAGCTGGTCATGGCAGTCGTAGAAGTCTCCCTGGTTAAAGGTGGCAACGGCGGTGGCAAAGGTGGGCAGGGGGGAGGGGTCAGTATCCATAGCGAACCTAACTGGCCGGGGGTTGGGGTTCATTCTAGGACAGAGATGGTATCCTCCAGGGGGAGTGTGTGTGATGAGGACTATAGAGCATGATTAATACTTCAGTGAATGGCGATAACACTTCTGCCCAGGGCACCAGCTCCGGCGATCGCCGCCAGGCCTTTGCCAGCGGTCTGACTGGGCTAAACCTACCGGCCGGCCCCCTCTTCGGCACCGACGGTATTCGCGGTAAGGCTGGGGAGTTGCTCACCGCACCCCTGGCCATGGAAATTGGTTTTTGGGCTGGCCAGGTGCTGCGGGCCTCGGGTCTAGATCAGGGGCCAGTGGTGGTGGGGCAAGATTCCCGTAACTCAGGCCATATGCTGGCTACGGCGCTGTCCGCTGGGCTCACCTCGGCGGGGCTAGATGTCTGGCAGGTGGGTCTGTGCCCCACTCCGGCGGTGGCCTACCTGGCGGAGTCCTGTCAGGCCCTGGGGGGCATCATGATTTCCGCTAGCCACAATCCTCCCCAGGATAATGGCATCAAATTTTTCGGTAGCGACGGCACCAAGCTGGCCACTTCCCTCCAAGCCAGCATCGAAGCGGCCCTGCGGGGCCAGACCAGGGATCTGCCAGTACCCGCCAATGCTCCCTGGGGCCAATGCTACTACCGGCCAGAGTTAGTGAATCGCTACGCTAGCTTTTTGCAGGAACCCCTGCTGCCGGGCCTGGATCTGCGGGGCATGACGGTGGTGTTGGATTTGGCCTGGGGCTCCGCTACCCGGCTCGGGGAGGAGGTGTTCAGGGCCACGGGGGCCCGGGTGGTTACCCTGCACGACCAGCCCGATGGCGATCGCATCAATGTCCACTGCGGTTCCACCCACCTGGAGCCCCTCAAGGCGGCGGTGCAAGCCCACCAAGCTGACCTGGGCTTTGCCTTCGATGGGGATGCTGACCGGGTGATGGCGGTGGATGGCGCCGGTCGGGTGGTGGATGGGGATTATATCCTTTACCTTTGGGGTCAGTACCTACAGGCCCAGGGACGTCTCCCTAACCACACCCTGATCTCCACCGTAATGGCCAACCTGGGCTTTGAGCGGGCCTGGGAAAAACTGGGGGGCACCTTGGTGCGCACCAAGGTGGGTGATCAGTACGTCCATGCCGAGATGGTCAAACGGGGGGCCAAGCTGGGGGGAGAACAGTCCGGCCACATCCTCTGCCACCATTACAGTCTGACCGGAGATGGGCTGCTCACCGCCCTACACCTGGCCGCCCTGGTGCAGAGCCTGGGGGGTTCCCTGGCCGATCTGGTCGATCGGAGCTTCCAAACCTATCCCCAACGGTTACAAAATGTCCAGGTAACTGACCGCGATCGCCGCCTCCATTGGCAGGACTGTGCAGCGGTCAGCCAGGCCATTAGCGAGGCTGAGCAGGCCATGGGCAACGAAGGGCGGGTGCTAGTGCGCCCCTCCGGCACAGAACCCCTCATCCGGGTGATGGTGGAGGCCAGCCAGGCCACCATGGTGGATCACTGGGTAGAGCATATTGCCGGGGTGGTGTCTCGCCATCTGGCGGCCTAGCCCACTCCCCTATTCCACGTCCCATTGGTAGGGCATCAATAGGTAAATGCCCTGGGGGTCATTCAAGGTTTTGATCAGGGTCAAATCCGCCAGGAACCGATCCAACTGATGGCGTAGGGGATCGGCTGCGATCCCCTGGGCTTTGAGGGTTTCGGTGAGATTCCATAGGAAGCGACTCCAGTCATCGGGTTCGGGATATTGGTGTAGTTGCCAGTCATCCCCCAGGTTGGCCAGGGTCGCCGCCCTGGTCAGGGCCATCTCCACCCCGCCGAGATCGTCCACCAGCCCTAGCTGCTTGGCGGTTTTACCCGACCAGACTCGGCCCTGGGCAATATCTGCCACCTTGGCCGGGGGTAAGTTTCGTCCCTGGGCCACCCGATCCAGGAATATCTGGTAAATGCGATCAACGGTGCCCTGTAAAATTGCCAGCTGTTGGGGGGTTTTCGGTCGGGTGGTGGAGCCCATATCCGCCAGAGCAGCGGTTTTAACCCCATCCCAACGCACCCCCAGGTTGCCGCCAAGTTCCTGTAGATTGAGAAATAGGCTAAAGACGCCGATGGACCCCGTAATGGTAGTGGGCTGGGCCAACACCAGATCCGCACCACTGGCAATCCAATAGCCGCCGGAGGCCGCCACATCCCCCATAGATACCACCACCGGTTTACCGGCATCCTGCAGCAACCTCACCTCCCGCGCCACCACTTCGGAGGCGGTGGCACTGCCGCCGGGGCTGTTGACCCGGAGCACCACCGCCTTAATTTCAGGGTTCTGTCGCAGTTGCCGCAGGCGACGAGCCAGGCTATCACCGGCAATCACCCCGGCGTCTTCCCAGGGATTGGGGGCTTGGCCATCCACAATGGTTCCTTCCGCGTAGACCAGGGCAATTTGCTGGTCGGGGTTACCCTGACCGTGGGGATAGGTAAGGGTCTGGGCGTAGGCCGATAGGCTAATTTTGGGAAAGGACTGGGAGTCCTCCCCTGGGGGCAGGTCTATATCCTGACCAGGGTCTTCAGGCTGATCGGTGATCTGACGGAGGGCGGTAATCACCTCATCTTCGTAGGCTAGCTTGTCTACCAAATTTGCCGTCTGGGCGGCGGCACCAAACAACAGCCCCTGCTGGTCGGCAATGGCCTGAAGTGCCTCGGGGGACTGAGATCGCCCCGCCGCCGCCGCCCTGATCAGCTCCTGCCAGACGTCCTGCAGCAACCGCTGACTCTGGTTCCGTTCCTCCGGACTCATGCTGTCCCGTAGGAAGGGCTCCACGGCAGATTTGTATTTACCTACCCGGGTCACCTGCACCCCCACCCCCAGCTTTTCCAGGGCCCTGGCCTGGTACATGGTTTCGGCGTAGAGACCGTTCATTTCCACCTCCCCGAGGGGATGGAGGTAGAGGCTATCCGCCAGGGAGGCGAGATAATATTCCCGCTCGCTCCAGCGGCTGTCGTAGGCCAGGATGGGCTTACCCGTGGCCTTGAAGGCGGCGATCGCCTGGTGCAGATCCACCTGGTTGGCCAGGCCCGCCCCCAGGCCAGTGTCACTCCCCTTCAGGTAGAGGGCAACAATGCGATCGTCCTCAGCGGCCTGTCTGATGGCCGTCACCGCCTGATAGAGGGAAAGTTGGGCCTGGGGCGCGCCCCCCAATAGAGCCTCGCCCCAATCCAGAGGGGTGGGAGCATCGACAATAATGGCGGAAAGGTCGTAGACCAGCACCGTATTTTTAGCCAGGCTGGGCCCACCGCCCCCCTTCAGCAGCCCGGCCGTAAACAGCCCCGCCAGGCCCAGGGCTCCCACGGTCAACCAAAATCCCAGCAGCAGAAAAAACAGCAGGGAGCCAGTGAAGCTGGCCAGGGTATACTTCCAGAATTTCCCCATGGCAAATCAGTTATAAACCGCGTCTAATTTGAAACCTGGGGTTTTCCTCAGCCTCAATCCCCACCTCGCCTAGCGGCCCGAAGGGCATAAATTGGGGGACTTTGAAATGCCAGGTAGGCTCCTGGCTCGCCTCCACCCCCTCATCCAGGGTTGAGCCTATAGCTCGCCCCTAGACCCTAACGATAGACATCCGCATCCTCAGCATCATCGTAGTCCTCCGAGGCGGAATCTAACTCGGCCCCCGAATTCATTTCTTCCTTAAAGCCCCGCAGGGTTTTACCCAGAGCACTGCCCAGTTGGGGAATTTTCTTGGGGCCGAAAATCAGCAAGGCCACCCCAATCACCAGAACAACCTCAGTCCAACCTAAATTAAACATCGCAATCCCCGGTACCGGTTAGCCGTCCATTTCACTATAACCGCTCAGGCGAGGCACGTACCGCTTTTCCCCGCCGCTCACCAGGACCATAACCCTACCAGTTTCATCCCCCAGGTAGGCATAGCCCCCACCTGAGGAATCCCCTATGATCCAGGGGTCGAATTCGAGAGAGTCACCCATGGCCTACAGTTTGCCCCCCCTCCCCTATGCCTATAACGCCCTGGAACCCTACATTTCCAAGGCTACCCTGGAATTTCACCACGACAAGCACCATGCCACCTACGTGAACAAGTACAACGAGGCGGTGCAGGGCACCCTCCACAATGACCATCCCATCGAGGTGGTGATTAAAACCATTGCTGGCGATACCACTTTGCAAGGCGTTTTCAATAACGCCGCCCAGGCCTGGAACCATAGCTTTTACTGGAACTCGATGACGCCTCAAGGGGGCGGGGAGCCCTCAGGCCCCCTGCTGGATCGGATCAAGGCTGACTTCGGTAGCTTTGGGGACTTTGTCAACGCCTTTAAATCCGCAGGGGCTAGCCAATTTGGCAGTGGCTGGGCCTGGCTGGTGCTAGCGGATGACCACCTCAAGGTCACTAAAACCGCCAACGCTGATTGCCCCCTCACCGCCGGGCAGGTGCCCCTATTGACCATGGATGTGTGGGAGCACGCCTACTACCTGGACTACCAAAACCGCCGCCCAGACTACATTGACAACTTTTTGAACCACCTCGTGAACTGGGACTTTGCGGCCCATAACCTGGCGGCGGCCTAGGCGATAATTTTGAACTTGTCCATGGCATGAATCCGCGGACAGGTTCCCCATGCCGATGGAGGGCCCCAGCTCCATTGCAGTCATTGTCCTATTTATGAGGGTTGATTACCATGGTATTTCCCGAGCCTGACTACCCCCATGTGATTATGGCGTTTACCTATCGAGGGTTTGAATTAGCGATAGAGAAAAGCGAGGACAATGGTCTCACCGTATTTTCTGTCTGGGCTGACCATGACTGGGGCACGGCGATCGCCGTGCCCGGTGTCTTAAATCGACAGGAGGCGATCTACAAAGCCCGCCGGTGGGTTGATCAACGCCTCAACCGATCGCCTGCCTAATCCTTCGACCTAAAAACACCTGCGTAAATTCTCGGATTCTTTCCCCGGTCTAATCACCTCAGCCAGAGAACTTAATACGGAAACCGGATCATTGCCTTGATTAACTCCCTCAGGGATGGTTTCAACGCTCAACAGTTGGGACTTTCATGGAAAGATAGCTGTTTCTCACCTGGGCAGTCCTGACCCCCAATAACTCCTGTACCGCCCTAGAGAGGTTCAAAATCGGCTCCAGGAACGTATGGTTTGCTACCCATTTTCAGGCGATTGCCACCGACTTTATCCGTGATTTAGTCATCTGACATCCAGGGGAAATTGTCTAAAGTCGATGATCCCCGTATAATTTATATCTATCTGAGCACTGTTCAAACAATTTGCAGCCACACCTATTAGATTTACCAGTGAAAGGCGAGGGTTCGATCCAGGCTCTTGATATGCAAAATCAGGAAACTTTCGTGATAGCCGCTGGGTAGGCTTCAGCCCCGCTGATCATCCTTTTAATTCGGAAGTTTTGGCTGCTGCTGTTCAGTCGGTTCACAGTTTGTCCATGACATTTTAATTGCGTTCTAGGGGCGATTGCTCGAGCCTTATCTGAGTTCCTGTTGATGGCGATTGTCTACCATGTCCCGTTCTTTTCTACAGCCCCATGTTGTCCTGATTACGGCCACTGGCCGTGATCCCATCACCATTACCTTCAGGCCTGTCTCTGTTCTCCTGGGGTTAGCCTTAGGGATCGGGCTACCAGCCCTTTGGATCAACCATCTGACTCGCCATAATCATCAGCTCGTTCAGGAGCATGAAACCCTATCCCATCAGGCCAATCAGGTGCTCACCGATCTGCAGGCGATTACGGATGACGTTGAGCAACTTAAAAATCGAGCTGGCCTGTCTACTGAAACCGTCGACCGGGAACGGCAGGACACTGCTGAAGGACTTAGCCCCCAAGGTGGTCTCGCCAAGGTTGCCTCTGTGCAGACCATTCTCAATTTAAGTAAAACCAGAATAGATGGCCTGGAAGCTGTCCTGAACAATGCTGTGAAGCCTGGCCTGGAGATCACCCTGACTTCAGAGACCAGGCGCAAATCCGCCTTTCCCCAGGGTAAACCCATAGCCGGTCCCCTAGAGGTGTCATCGGAGTTTGGTTTACGCCCCAGTCCCTTTGGGGGGCTTGATTATGAAATCCATGACGGGATAGATTTTGCTGGCCCCGTTGGCAAGCCAGTTTTAGCCACCGCTGATGGTACGGTGCTCCAGGCGGAGTATGACAGCGGCTATGGTAACCATGTCAAGCTTGACCACGGCTACGGCTATACCACCCTTTACGCCCACCTCTCCCGTACCACAGTACAACCCGGAGATTGGGTGGAGCGGGGTAACGTGGTGGGTTACCTGGGTAATACCGGTCGGTCGTCGGGGCCCCATCTACACTACGGTATCTACCGCCAGGGCCAGTCCGTTAACCCACGCCATTATTTAGGCCTGGGCAATGCCCCCTTCGACAATAGCCCTTAAGAAACCACCAAAGGCAATCTGCGGCCAGCTAAATGACCCTGCTAGGGATTAAACCCCTGCCTCCCAGGAGGTAGAAAGGGTAGGATCAATAGACCGTATTATGAAGGGCGCTGGTTTATGGGTAATACCTTTGGACACCTATTTCGGGTCACCACCTTTGGCGAGTCCCACGGGGGTGGGGTTGGCGTCGTGGTGGATGGCTGTCCACCCCGGCTTGCTCTTAAGGTTGAGGAAATTCAAGCCGAGCTCGATCGCCGCCGCCCTGGTCAGAGTAAAATCACCACCCCCCGTCAAGAGCAGGACCGCTGTGAGATTCTATCCGGTGTGTTTGACGGCCAAACCCTGGGTACCCCGATCGCCCTTCTAGTGCGTAACCAGGACACCCGACCCCAGGATTACAGCCAAATGGCCTCCACCTACCGACCCTCCCACGCTGACGCCACCTACGACGCCAAGTACGGCATTCGTAACTACCAGGGGGGCGGGCGCTCCTCCGCCCGGGAAACCATTGGTCGGGTGGCGGCGGGGGCGATCGCCAAAAAAATTCTGCAGCAGGTGGCCGGGGTGGACATCATTGGCTACGTGCAGCGAATCCAGGATATTGAGGCCAATATCGACCCCAACCAGGTCGATCTCGATCAGGTGGAGAGTACCATCGTCCGTTGCCCTGACCCCGAGGCGGCCCAACGCATGATCGATCGGATTGAAGCCGTGCGGGATCAGGGGGACTCCATCGGTGGCGTAGTGGAGTGTGTGGCGCGCCAGGTGCCGGTGGGGCTGGGGTCGCCGGTATTTGACAAACTGGAGGCGGACCTGGCTAAGGGAATGATGTCCCTGCCCGCCAGCAAGGGCTTTGAGATTGGATCCGGGTTTGCCGGTACCCTGTTGACCGGCAGTCAGCACAACGATGAGTTTTACACCGACGCCACCGGCACCCTGCGAACCCGCACCAATCGTTCGGGGGGCACCCAGGGGGGCATTAGTAACGGAGAAAATATTATTATACGGGTGGCATTTAAACCCACCGCCACCATTCGTAAAGCCCAAAATACCGTGACTAATACCGGCGAGGCAACGGTTTTGGCCGCCAAGGGCCGCCATGATCCCTGTGTTTTACCCCGCGCCGTGCCCATGGTGGAAGCCATGGCCGCCCTGGTGCTCTGCGATCACCTACTGCGACACCAGAGCCAATGTCGCCTGTGGTAGCGACCATGGGGCCACCCCAGACAAAGAAGAGCGACTGACCCATGCCATGGCCCGACTCAATCATCAACGAGTAATCACGTATGTTGACTAACCTATTGGTCCATAGCCTGGCGGTGGGGGTGGGTCTAGGCAGCCTCACCCTTTACCTGGCCGCCTTCTTTTTCCCAGAGGTGCACCGGCGCCATGACTTTTTCTGGAGTGGGGTGGGGTTGTTCTACGCCCTGGTGCTATGGTTCACGGCTGGATCGATGGATGCCACGGCACTGCTCGGCCATGGCGCCAGTGTCAGTTTATTAGGATGGTTGGGTTGGCAAACCTTGACCCTACGACGTAAACGCACACCCCTGGCCTTACAAACTCCCTACACCAGTGATTCCTGGCCCAACCTGCGGCGCGAAACCCTAGCCTTACTACAGGATTTGATCAACCAGACCGCCCTGGGTCGCTGGCTAACCCGCTCTTGTGGAAACGCTGCCCCTATCGTCGATCAGACCCAGGGTGTGGGGTTGCGGGCCTCCTCCCTCAAGCAGGTAGACTACGAATTTTTAGACGACCTGGCCAATGGGGCAGTCGCCTCGGAGCACAGGTCTGCTAATCCGGCGCTGCCACCAATGGCACAGACTGACTCAAGTCCGGTGGCCAGATTCCGTGAGTCCCGGGCGTCAGTGGAGATGGAAGCCCGGCCTGGGCCCAGCTCGATCCAGCTTAGCCCACAACGCCGGTCACCCCTCAACTGGAGGCAACGGGGGCAGGTTTTGGGAGCATGGATTGGGGATCTGTGGCGATCGCTGACAGCCCCTAAACCAAAACGAGCTGTGATCGAAATTCCCCCCCGTGAACCCATCCTCCATCCCCCCCCGGGGCCAGGCAGTGATGACTTAGGGTCCGTAGACAACGGCATCCTGGATGATCAGCCCGGAGAGCAAGACCCCTCCGCCAATTACCAAGATTGACCCAGTTGCAGCTCAACCGGTCTCCCCGGAGATCGCCAGCCCGGCCTCGCCTGAGGGGGTGGCTTGAAAGCTGAAGTTTTCCCAGGCATTGACCCCAGTTTAAGGATTAGCCTTTAGCATAGGGCTAGATTCGGTCCACAGTCTGAATCTAGCCTTGGTCCGGTGCCAGGGGCGGTAACTCAGACCCTCTCGCCAGTCTTGGCTTTCACTAGTTCATGGTGTCTTCAGGGTTCTGGCCAAAGCGATACATCCTAGTACTATGGATATCAAGCTGATCAACATTGGCTTCGGTAATATTGTTGCTGCCCAACGGGTAATTGCCATTGTTAGCCCCGAATCAGCCCCGATCAAACGCATTATTAACGATGCCCGGGAGCGGGGCCAGCTGGTTGACGCCACCTACGGTCGCCGGACCCGAGCGGTGATTATTACAGACTCTGGCCACACGATTCTGTCGGCGATTCAACCGGAAACCGTGGCCCATCGATTTTTGAGTGGCAAAGATGGTAAGGATCTCGATATGAAGACCTAGGCAGGCGGTCCCTTCGATCTATCGGGTTACGAATCCCTACAGCACCCCCTTAGAACTGGGAATCAAATGGGCTCGGCGGGGATCAATTTCCACCGCCATGCGCAGGGCCCGGGCAAAGGCCTTAAACCCAGCCTCGATAATATGATGGGAATTAATACCGTCCAACTGGCGTAGGTGCAGGGTCATCTGGCTATGGTTAACCACCGCCACAAAAAATTCCCGCACCAACTCAGTATCGTATTGCCCCACCCGCTGGCCAGGAATCTGGAGGCCATAGCTGAGGTGAGGCCGGCCGGAGAAATCTAGAACCACCTGGACGAGGGCCTCATCTAGGGGGGCGAGAAAATGACCAAAGCGGGTAATTCCCTTGCGATCGCCCAGGGCCTGGTGAAGGGCCATACCCAGGGTAATGCCCACATCCTCATTGGTGTGGTGATCATCAATATGGGTATCCCCCTGGGCTTGCACCTCTAGATCCACCAACCCATGGGAGGCGATTTGGTGCAGCATGTGATCGAGAAAGGGGATGCCCGTATTAGCGATACATTGCCCCGTACCATCCAGGTTGAGACTAACCTGAACATCGGTTTCCCCGGTGGTGCGACTAACCCGAGCCTGTCGCCAGATCACAGAGTCGGGGGCGGTTGACAGGGAAGAAGCTTGGGTAAGCATAGAGACCTCCAGGGTGGCAACCTGTATCTTAGCGTTTCTAGCCTCCCCCTAGGGGCTAACGGTCACCCTATCCCCATCCTGGAGAAACCCCACCCCGCTGGTCACCACCTGGTCCCCAGCTTGCAGGCCACGCCTCACCTCCACCAGGGGCGGTTGATCCCCCCTAGCCGGCAACCGACTGCCCAGTTCCAGGGTGCGGGCAGTGACCTGCTGATCAGGGCCCAGGAGAAACACCTGACTACTGCCATCTGCCTGGGGTTGCACCGCCGCCGCCGGAATCGTTAAGCCCTGGCGTGCAGCCGTGGTGATCTCCGCCCTTAGAAACATACCGACCTTCAACACCTCATTAGCAGGCAGAGTAATGTTAACCAGGGCCGTGCGAGTGGTGGCATTCACCACAGGGTCGATGGATTCTACCACCCCTTGCAGTTGCAGACGACTGTCGGTGTTAGAGGTGACCAGCGTTGCCGCTCCAGGGTTGACTCGATCCATCTGGGCTTGAGGGACCTCAGCCACCAATTTCAGCTGGTTATTTTGAATAAGGGTAACCACGGCCACACTGGGAGAGGAAATATCCCCTACCGTGGCCTGTCGTTCGGCCACAATACCCGCCGCCGGAGCCCGAACCACCGTTTGGGTGAGTTGGGTTTGCAATCGCTCCAGGGCAGCCTGCTGGGCCCTAACTCCGGAGCGGGCGCTTTCCACCTCTGCCTTAGCTAACCCCACCGCCTCCTGGGCCGTCAGTACCTGAGTGCGCTGACGGGTTAATTCCTGATCACTGATCGCTCCCCGATTAGCCAGGGCCTCACTGCGTTTCAGGTTTTGTTGCACCTCCATCAGGTTAGCCTGACCTTGGGCCAGAGCGGCTTGCCGTTGCGTTACCTGGGCCTGGGCTACCGCTAGTTGGGCCTCCGCCTGGCGTAGATCGGCCCGTAGTGTGGTGTCATCTAGTTGGGCCAACACTTGCCCTGCCGTCACCCTATCCCCCTCCCGCACCAGCACCTGACGAATTTGTAGACCACTAACCTGAGGAGCGATCGACAGCAAGTCCGTAGCCTTTACCGTACCATTGACCGCCAGGGTCTCCGTCACAGAACTAGAGGTAACCTTGGCGATCGTCACGGTTTGGCTAGCTGTAGGCGCCACCGTAGTCTGAACAGTCTCCGGTGGGGCTGGTTTACGAATTAGGAACTGGGTAACCCCCAAGGTTAAACCCACTCCGGCCAACACGCCCAACAGCAGGGTTTGCCAAATTAGGGGTCGGCGCCCCTGGCGATAGGTCATGACCGTAGCATTAGACTGAACTGCAACATCATCTATCTCCAGAGATTGGGGCGGGTGAAGGTCGTGCACAACAGCATCCTTAGGGAGAAGAAACATGGAGAATTATTACTTTTCCTATTATGACGTAAAGCAGGAACTTCCAGTGGCCATGCATACTGGTGTCATCTTTTACTGGCTGTACTGACCTGGGTCACACCCCTAACTAGTGAGGTCTGGTGTAATAAAGTCAAATGCTTGGTCGAAGAAGTTAGCTCTAGTTTGCCTGGTTATTTGAATCTGTTTTATATCTCTAATCTAAAAGTTTTATTTTTAGCCTATGCTTAGCCCTCAACCCATCACTCTGGTACAGGTTGACCTTTGGCCCGTGGGAGGTGGTGATGTTTAATGCGACAGAGGTTTTGGTTGATGAGTTTGTTAACCATCTGCAATCGGGCTATCGACGCACCTACGGGGGACAAAATCCTCAGTACGAAGACATTATTGGCTGGATCGGCAGCATGGCTCTGGAAAATATTGCTAATAGTGACGCGTTGTATCACAACGTTGAGCACACCATCCTGGTCACCCTGGTGGGGCAAGAAATTTTACGGGGCAAGCACATGCGGGAGGGCGGTATCACCGGTGAAGATTGGTTGCATGTGATTATTTCCCTGGTGTGCCATGACATTGGCTATGTGAAGGGAGTCTGTCGTTATGACCAGGAAAGTAACCACCTCTACAGCACGGGACGGGGAGAGGAGATGGTGATGCTGTTACCCGGTAACTCTGACGCCGCCCTAATGCCCTACCATGTCGATCGCGGCAAGCAGTTTATCGAGGAGCGTTTTGGCGGCAACCAACTGATTAATGCGGAGCGCATCAAACAAAACATTGAGCTCACCCGTTTCCCCGTGCCCTCTCAAGAAGACCACCAGGACACTCAAAATTTTCCGGGTCTGGTCAGGGCGGCTGACCTGATTGGCCAGCTCAGCGATCCCCGCTATCTGAAAAAAACCGCAGCGATTTTCTATGAATTTGAGGAAACTGGCCTGAACCATCACCTGGGGTATAAGACCCCTGCCGATTTACGGGCCAACTACCCCCAGTTTTACTGGCAGCGGGTGCACCCCTATATCCAGGATGGATTGCGCTATCTTTCCTTTACCCAGCAAGGTAAGCAGGTGATTGCCAACCTGCACTCTAATGTGTTTATGGTAGAGAATGAGAAAACCCTACTCTATAGTTGAGATCGGCCATGCATTGGTGGCGTAAGTTGCGGCTTAATCCCTTAGCTCGCTTGGGAGCACTTCTACTGATTGGTCTTTATGGTGTAGCCCTAGGCGCCAATTTTTTCGCCCCCTACAGCCCCTACGAGACTCAAATTAATGGGTCCCTACTGCCGCCCACCCAGATCTACTGGCGGGATGCCAATAGCGGTGATTTTTTTCCCCACGTTTATCCCACCACCCAAGGTTCAGTCAATCTGGAAACCGGTGAGCGTGAGATCCAGGTAGATTACAGCCAACCCTCAGCCCTGCGGGTACTCCATCGAGATTCCCAGGGGCATCTACATTTGTTTGACACCACTGGGCCCGCCAAAATAAACCTGCTGGGTACCGATGAACAAAGTCGGGATCAGTTTAGCCGCTTGCTCCACGGCAGTCGGGTGAGTCTCAGTGTTGGCCTGATTGGCATTGCCATTTCCTTTCCCCTGGGGATGGTGATTGGCGGCATTGCCGGGTATTTTGGCGGTGCCGTTGATGCTCTACTAATGCGTTTTGTAGAGGTGTTGATGACGATTCCCGGGATTTATCTGCTGGTGGCCCTGGCGGCGGTTTTACCGCCGGGGTTAACTAGCGTACAACGGTTTTTGTTGATCGTCCTGATTACTTCCCTGGTGGGCTGGGCTGGGCTGGCTCGGGTGATTCGGGGTCAGGTGCTAGCTATTAAGGAGGAAAACTTTGTTCAAGCCAGTCAGGTGATGGGGGCAGGGGCCTTCTATACTATTGTCCGCCATGTGTTGCCCCAGACGGCTACCTATGGCATTATTGCCGCGACCCTGGCCATTCCTGGGTTTATTCTGGCGGAGGCGGTACTCAGTTTTATCGGCTTGGGGATTCAACAGCCCGATGCCTCCTGGGGTAACATGCTAACCCTGGCCACCAATGCGTCTATTTTGGTGCTCCAACCCTGGCTAGTCTGGCCACCGGCGGTTTTAATCGTGATCACCTCCCTGGCCTTTAACCTACTGGGGGACGGACTGAGGGATGCCCTCGACCCCCGTACCCTAAAGTCCTAAGCTAGAGGGGGAGTCGATTGGGCTGAGGGTAGGAGATGGTGCAATGGCGATCAGTTAATCCCCTACGGCTACTGCTGGTGGGCTTACTCTGTTTTTGCCTGGGGGGCTGTGGTTTGCTAAATCCCCATCCCCCTAGGGCGGTGGTAGCCTCGGCGATCGCTAGCAAACTCAATCAAACCCAGGCGCTCCTATCGGATCAGTTGGGGTTAGCGGATCAGTCTGAAACCGCCCTCCAGGTCAGCCGGGTCCAGATTACCCAAGACCACTGGATGACGATTAACCAACAACCAGTTATGCAGGTACGGGGTACCTACCGATTATCAGGCAGGGGCTGGCGACAGCAACATCGACCTCAACCCTTTGAGATCTACCTGAAACGGGGGGATGGCCAACAACAATGGCTCCTGGTGGATCAGAGCTAAAACCCTGGGCTCTCCAAGCAGTAGGAGACCCCCTCAAAAGCGACCCACCCGGAGGTCTTAGGACGCAAATAGCGACCTACTGCAGCCCCCAATGGGGGTTAGGGGTTCTTGCTGTGTCCTGGGTCCAACTGAAATCCGGTATGGCTAGTTAATTACTTTTTCTAATTAAATAAACCCCTTCCTCTTGGTTAGCCCCTTCCCAATAATCCACCAGGCTCAGCTGGTATTGACGGAGAACGGTTTCTAGCTTAGGAGAGGTATAGCGATAGGAAAAGAAGAGTTGCACCTCATCCCCCTCCTGCCATTGAATCCTGTTATTGTCTATGTTTAAATCAATTTTTCGGCTGACTTTAAAGGTGCAGTTAATTCGCTTCAAGCCTGGCTCCATCAAGTCATCTTTGATGGAGAAACAGATTTCTCCATCATCTTTGTGCAGACCTACATCTAACAAAATTGTCATCAACCAATCTCTAGTCAAATCATTATCATATTGAAATAGAATTTTATCGATTCCTGCCAGATAATCTTCTCCAGGGGAGAGGTTTGCACTCATAAGAAGAATATCTTCTTGGTCTATGAACCTAGCCAGAATTGGCAGAATTTCATGGGGCAGAAAATTGGGAATCATGCCGAAGAAAGTAACTATCTTAGAACGCTTAGCCTGTTGGGACTGTATACCTGTAACTAAGTCACCAGCGGATAGGAGGTCACAAACTATTGGCATGATTTCTACATTTGAGGAATAGTCTCTGACTTTCTGGGCAGAAATCAACGATAGGGACAAACTCACATCCACAGGGTAGTAGGTTAGACTTCTGTAGCTACCAGCTAAGGTGATCAATAAACTTTTATCCTTCTCTCCGCCGCCACATCCCAGCCCAATTAAGTCAAGGTCTACGTGACTACCGATCTTATCCTTAAGGTGCTGAAAGCATCGCTGATAACACAGTATTCCATCATCATTGTTTCTGGCCGGAGAGTAACTGTCGTGGATTCTTAACCACTTTTGGCTCTGCTTAACGCTGTCGTAGTGGAACTTATGGTCAATTTTCTTGTTGATAAATCCCTGGATATAATCCTGATAAACCTTCTGGGGAAATTGACTGGGATGAACGTAAACCGGCTGGAACGTCTGTAGTTCAGTAGACATTAGGAGGATATTCTGCTAAGGGGTTGATCATCGCGACTAATTTCCAAGTTAGTAAGTTTTGAAGCCCTTAAACCATTGGAATTCCGTCATTACTCCCAGGGAAATCGGG
>Ga0208465_1000050_pt1 | contig 40118 bp, 50 predicted proteins | sample LakMenEpi31Aug10_FD_150749 | JGI IMG/M metagenome (GOLD analysis project Ga0208465, IMG submission 150749) | Freshwater microbial communities from Lake Mendota, WI - 31AUG2010 deep hole epilimnion (SPAdes) | ecosystem: Environmental > Aquatic > Freshwater > Lake > Epilimnion/Euphotic zone ...
TGCCTGCCCTGCTGCATGCCTTCAGGGAAGCCGGCTGGGAAGACATGGGCCGGGTGTACTCGGTCGAACACCCGACCAAGAAACACGTGTTCCGCGCGCCTGATTGGACGGGGAGCAAGAGCGAGGCGCGCCGCCTGGTGGACCTGCCCGAGCCCAGCGCGGCTGACATCATCGCGCGGGTCAAGGGCTGACAGGCAAGAAAAAGCCCGCCGGGCTTGTGGCCGGGCGGGCTTGAAGGCCCCGGGAGGGGCGTCAGGAGAAAGTTGGCAGGCCCGACTATAGATCAAGGATGATGATCAGTCCAGCAGCCAGCAGCAGGGCCAGGCCGGCCCAGATCATTCATCCTCCAAAAGTGACCAAGCGTCCGCCAGCGCGGCCTGGTGGTCCGGGCAAAGATCATCCTCAATTTGTTCAAGCGCCCAGCGTAGCGCGGTTTCTAGGTGCTCGATGTGAGCACGGGTCCGTACGCGGGCACGGCGGGCTTCCCAGCGTTCGTCGGCCAGCTCCTCGGCGTTAAGGGGTCGGTCAGGATCAAGGCAGGGGATGTAAGGCATAAATCAGTCCTTCAAAAACGCCAAAATTTCACGCTCTAATGCCGCCGTGGTCGGGCTTGACCCGAGCCGCACGGCCCCTCCAGGGATGTCCCTGTGGTCCCACTGGCACGGGTCGCACCTCACCCACACTGCGCCAAGTCGGTCCACCTCCAGCGCGAATGCGCCGGGGTAGATTTCCTGTGCGCGGCTCAAGAATTCCACGTTTTGAACGTACATGATCAATCCTCCAAATCAAACCAATAGGGCATGTCTTCGATGTACCCGAAAAAGTACCATCCTACGGCGCCCGTGTTTGGCATGGTCCCGTAGACTTCCACTTCTCCGCGCTGGCGGATACGGTAGCAGCGAGGGCCGAATTTGTCCCGCAGTGCGGCACGAAGTTTTTTCATAGGTCAGTCCTTTGAAGTGGCAAGGGCGATGGCGGCACGGGCAGCATCACGCGCATTTGCGTTTTCGACTGACCCGTAAGGGTTGATATTCGCGGCCAGTCGCAATGCCTCCAACAGCGCAGGCGCGGCGGCGATCAGGCGGGCGTCGGCCCAGCACTGCTCATCGCCTTCGGCATCGAGCAGCCAGTTGAACGCTTGGGCAACAAGCATCGGCCCGGCGTGGACCTCGGCCCGCCCATTGGATTGGGTCGGCTTGTTGGCCGTCCATGGCCCCGGTGTGTGCTTGTATTGCATGAGGTGGGCTCCTGCGGTCATGCTGCGATCCTTTCAAAACAGCGCCGGGGTGTCCGGCAGGGGTTGACGCGGCGCCACTGGCGCGCGCACGGGCTTAGGGTCCGGCGCGTGGCCGGGGGCCGGTAGCGTGGCAGGGAAGGGCCACGGGCGGGGACGGGGTGGCGTGGCGGGGTGCATAGGGTTGGAGCGGGACATGGTCAACCCCTATGCGTTACAGCACCCGCAGCATGGGGCATCCTCACAAAGCCCCCGGCGGTTTCGATAGAACTCCCGTCCGCCGGACGTCCAGAGATGGGAGACGCCGCGTTCCAGACTCTGGCGCAGATACCGGCCCGCATGCGATGCCGCATCCGGGTCGGCATCCGCCAGATCGGGGTCAATCGACCGGGCTAGGGCTAGGTCCGGGTCAACAGCGGGCAGGAGGTCCGAGAGGTAAGCCCGGCCCTTCCCGACGTAAACGATGGTGTCACCCGGGCGGATAGGCGCGCCAGTACGGGCGCACCGGCCCGGGAAACGTGCTGTCATGGTTCTCATGGTGTACCTTTCAGATAGAACGAATTGAAATCACTCGCTTTTCATGCCCTGCAGCATGGTCAGCTATCACGATGCTGCGCGCGGCTTTGCTGGTGCCGGCACACAGCATGCAATCAGAGCATTGGGCTTTGCGGCCACCCTCGACGCTGGCCGGGCACGTAACCTCAAGCGGGGCTTTGTCGACCCCAATGCTCACCCTGAAGTAACGCATTCCCATGGCCTGGGCTTGACGGGCTTCGTCTGCGGTATCGGCGGATGCCATCACCAGTGGCGCCCATGCGCGCGCGTCGAATCCTACGGATTGCCATTGGTGGGTGTATCCAACATGGCCGGCACTCAGGGACACCAGTAGCGCCCACAGCTCTACTGGTGCAGCTGCAGGATCGCCGTACGTGCCAAGACGCAGCTTGCGACCGCGCAGCATGGCGCGCACTTGGTCAACCGATGATGCGCGCGGATAGGACCCGCGACGATAGGCGCCGAACACTGACAGAACCGACTTGCCGACGTTGACGTAACAGGGCGCCGAGGGAAGCCCGGCACGCTCGAGCATTTTCGCGATAAGCGGGCGATGCGGGCACAGTCCGCACACGCTGGCATCGTCGCCGGTCTTCAGGGCATCCGTAGGCGCGACGTCACTGCGAATGATGAACGACTGAACGAGGTTCCCTGTCTTTGCGTTTTCGCTGGACTGGTCGAGCCCCGTGAGAACGACGATGATAGGCTTGCCATCGATAACGCTGGGGCCGTCATACACGATGAGTGAGTTTGTGTTCGGCATGGTGTACCTCAGTGGATTGGATTGGACTGTGCGATGCGTGGCGCATCCCATAGGCGCCCGATGGGGGCGCCTAGGCGGATGAGTCAGTAAGCACGCCAGAACGTGACGTTATCGTCGGTCCTGAAATAAGCATGCGCAAGGTATCCACCTCGGCGGTGCGTCATGCGCTGCAGCTTTCCCGCCATTTTCAGAGCTTGCGCCTTAGTGATCGGCGCGATGTCCACCCTGTCAGCGTACTGCGCCACCCATGCGTCGCGGGCTTGCCGAGTGTCAAAGCCTGCGACTTGCCAAGCGTTAGTGAGCCCCATGTCGGTCAAAGATCCGTAGATATTGTATTGAGCGTAAAACATGGTGTAGGTTCTCCTTATGTGTGAGGGTGGATTAGATGAATGCGGCGAGCAAAAGCCCGAGGGTCGCGCCGTAGGCGCAAGCGAAGATGATGTCGCGGGTGCGCATGGTGTCAGGCTCCGGTCATTTGTGTTTTGCGTGGCTAGCTACGAATGCAATGGTCAAGCAAAGCATGTCCATGGTGCGCGCCAATCGACGGGAATAGAACGCCAGTAGCTCGTCCGGGCTTGCGGTGGAAGGCCGTAGCCGCGCAATCTCATCCCCGTCGATTTGGATCATCCGATCCATGAGGTCCAAAAGCTTTTCCGGTGTCATGCTGCACCCCTAACAGCGTGCAGAGCCGCCAATGCTGCAGCGGCTTGCGTTTTTGTTTTCCATCCCATTTGCCCCATAGTGGCAGAGCCGGACAACAGCCCTTGTCCCGGATAGGTGCCACGCGGCCCGCTAACGGCGCGCCCGGTAGGCGCATGAATGATTTGCCACACCATGTGGCTGTTAGCGTTTGTCTTGCGGATTTCGAGGTCTTGCATGGTGTCAGGCTCCGATGATGGGCGGGGATCGCTCCCCGCCGGGTTGATGTCAGATGATGAACTCGGGTGACTTGTTCCACCCGTATGCGATGGCAAGAGACAACATTTCGGTCTTGGCCTTGTTGCGCATGCTGGCGCGGTACAAGGCGGACAGGGCGCGCGCTGCGAAGTCGGCGCCGAGGTGAGGCGCGTAGGCGATGATCTTGTTTACTTCACGCTGTTCGGACTTATTCATGATATGCGCTCTAGGCGGTGAGTTGAGACATCCATAATGTACGGGATTGTTGTTCACCCAGTAAAGTGTAGGGGCTTTGCCAATCGTATGATGATTGCCAAGGAATGGCGTTACCTAAGCTGGGACAAGGGGAATAGGCGCTGCAGCGCCGCCATCTTAGTCTGCCCGCTAGACCATGATCTAGGCGCCTCAACGCGGCTCATCTTCTAGGGGGATATGCTAGTTAGGTCATTAGATGATTGACTGTCAATCAAAAGAAGATATATAAGTATATAAGCATATACTGATATATGGGCATGGCGGCGCACGCTCCCGCCGCGACCCCGATATGCTATGCCCAAACCGCCTACCATGACCTATACCCTCAAGACCACGTTCGCGCAGCTGCGCACCCGTCAAGCCACATAGGCGCATGGCATTGCATAGCCTAGACCACCTAGCACCAGGCGGCCATGCTAGCCAGGGTATCGACCCGGATAGGCGATGCCTAAAGCGCCTAGCGGACCGCAGACTGCAGACGGCGTGCGGCCGGGCGCCAGGACGGGGGGGGAGGGGGGACCGGCGACCTGAGCGATCAAAAACGAAGGGCCCGCAGACAATTTTTATTTTTTGGGGCCACAAGCAAAAATTATTTTTGCAAACACAAACGGAAAAGGCTTACGCTATACTCAGATCGCCATGTTCAAGTCGCTCCCGCTGACCATCCGCGAAGTCAAGGCCACAGAGGCCGTGCTGAACCGCGTGTATGACGCGGCGAAACGGGGGTTGAAGGGCGACAACCTGGCGCTGGCGGCAGGGTTGTTGCCAAGCGAGTACCGGCGCTTGCGCGAACTGGACCCAATTGCGGAGTTGGCCGAGCAGAAAGGCCGCGCGGATAGCGAACTTGCCATGTCCGCGGTGTTGCATGAGGCGGCGTTGAACGGCGACTACAAAGCGGCGCTGGCGATCTTGCAGAACGTCCACGGTTGGGTGGCCAAGCAGCAGGTACAGATTGACGTGGCGCAGCAGATCAGCATCACGGCGGCGCTTGAGCAGGCGCAGTCGCGGGTGCTGGAACTCGTACATGAGGTGACGGATGCAAGAGCCCCGGTTTTCGGCGGACCAAGAGCAAGGCTTGATGGCCAGGCTCTGGAGTCCGGCGATAGCGAACGACCCTGAGAAGTTCGTCCTGTTTGCGTTCCCGTGGGGCGAGAACGGCACGCCGCTGGCCAAGCACAAAGGACCGCGCGTGTGGCAGCGTCAGGTGTTGCGCGACATCCGCGACCACATCGCCAAGAACCAGACCGTGGACGCCTACCAGGTGCTGCGCATGGCCACGGCGTCAGGTCGCGGCATCGGCAAGTCGGCGCTGGTCAGTTGGTTGGTGGTGTGGATGCTGACCACGCGCATTGGCTCAAGCGTGATCGTGTCGGCCAACAGCGAAGCGCAGCTCCGCAGCATCACATGGGCCGAGATCACGAAGTGGCTGGCGATGCTGATCAACAGCCACTGGTGGGAGATCAGCGCCACACGGATCACGCCGGCCAAGTGGTTGAGCGAGATCGTCGAGCGCGACTTGCGCAAGGGTACGCGGTACTGGGGCGCGGAGGGGCGGCTGTGGTCGGAGGAGAACCCTGACGCCTACGCCGGCCTGCACAACTCAGACGGTGTGCTGCTGATCTTCGACGAAGCCAGCGGCATACCGGACACGATCTGGGACGTGGCGCAGGGCTTCTTCACAGAGAACACGCCGCACAGGTTCTGGCTGGCGTTCAGCAACCCGCGGCGCAACCAAGGGTACTTCTACGAGTGCTTCAACGCCAAGCGGGCGTTCTGGAACACGCGGCAGATCGACGCCCGCACGGTCGAGGATACGGACAAGAGCGTCTACGAGCAGATCATTGAGGAGTACGGCGAGGACAGCCCGCAGGCCCGCATTGAGGTCTACGGCGAGTTCCCGTCAACGGGCGACGAGCAGTTCATTGCCCCAAGGCTGGTCGATGAGGCGTTCAAGCGAGCCAAGTACAAAGACCCCGGAGCGCCCATCGTGATCGGCGTGGACCCGGCGCGCAGCGGGGCGGACTCCACTGTCATCGTGGTCAGGCAGGGGCGCGACCTGCTGGAGATCCGGCGCTACCGCGGCGACGACACCATGACGGTCGTGGGGCACGTCATTGAGGCGATTGAGGATTTCAAGCCGACGCTGGTGGTGCTGGACGAGGGCGGGCTGGGGTACGGCATCCTTGACAGGCTGAACGAGCAGCGGTATAAGGTGCGCGGCGTCAATTTTGGCTGGAAAGCCAAGAATCAGGTCATGTGGGGCAACAAACGGGCCGAAATGTGGGGTGCGATGCGCGACTGGTTGCGCACCGCGGCCATCAAAGAGGACCGGCAGCTCAAAACGGACCTGACGGGGCCGAAAACCAAGCCTGACAGCAGCGGAACGCTCTATCTGGAGTCGAAAAAGGACATGAAAGCCCGCGGATTGGCCTCTCCAGACGCTGCAGACGCGCTGGCGGTCACGTTTGCCTTCCCCGTGGCCTCCAGAGAGCGCGTAGAGCGCCCCAGAACGCTTACAATGCGCGACAGAAGCCAAATGTCGGCGAGTTGGATGGGGGCGTAATGGCCGATTACACGGGAATCACCGCCGCAGCAGCCGTCGCCAACGGCGGCGGGGGCAAGAACAAGTCCGAATCGGACGTTTTGGCCACCGCCCGCACCCGGCTGAATCAGGCGATTTCGGCCTACAGCGAGAGCCGGGAAGACGAGATTGACGACCTCAAGTTCTTCGCCGGCAGTCCGGACAACCACTGGCAATGGCCAGCAGACGTTTTGGCCACCCGCGGCGCGGTGCAGGGGCAGACGATCAACGCCAGGCCGTGCCTGACGATCAACAAGCTGCCGCAGCACGTCCGGCAGGTCACCAACGACCAGCGGCAGAACCGCCCCAGCGGCAAGGTGATTCCGGCCGACGACAAGGCCGACATTGAGGTCGCGGAGATCTTTGACGGCGTGGTGCGGCACATTGAGTACATCTCTGACGCCGATGTCGCCTACGACACGGCCTGCGAGAACCAGGTGTCGTTCGGTGAGGGCTACATCCGCATCCTGACCGAGTACTGCGACGACAACACCTTCGATCAGGACATCAAGATCGGGCGGGTGCGCAACTCGTTCTCGGTCTACATGGACCCGATGATCCAAGACCCCTGCGGGGCTGACGCCAAGTGGTGCTTCATCACTGAGGACATCACCCGCGAGGAGTACCACCGGCTGTATCCCAAGGCGTCACCCGCCAACACGCTGATGAGTCTGGGTGTGGGCGACCAGTCCCTGAGCCAGTGGATCAACGACGACACGATCCGCATCGCTGAGTACTTCTACGTCGATTACGACACCGCCACGCTGAACCTGTATCCGGGCAACCAGACGGCGTTTGCCGGGTCGTTTGAGGACAAGGAACTCAAGGCGATGTTCGGCAAGCCGATCCGCTCGCGCCAGGCCGACCGCAAGAAGATCAAGTGGTGCAAGATCAACGGCTACGAGATCCTTGAGGAGCAGGAGTGGGCCGGCAAGTACATCCCCGTGGTGCGGGTGGTCGGCAACGAGTACGAGGTTGATGGCCGGGTGTACGTCTCGGGCTTGGTGCGCAACGCCAAGGACGCCCAGCGGATGTACAACTACTGGACCAGCCAAGAAGCAGAGATGCTGGCGCTGGCTCCGAAGGCACCGTTCATCGGCTACGGCGGGCAGTTTGAAGGGTACGAGATGCAGTGGAAGACTGCAAACACCCAGAACTGGCCGTATTTGGAGGTCAACCCTGACGTGACGGACGGCGCGGGCAACACGCTGCCGCTGCCGCAGCGCGCCATGCCGCCAATGGCCCAGACGGGCCTGATTCAGGCCAAGATGGGGGCCGCAGAGGACATCAAGGGCACCACGGGGCAGTACAACGCCTCGCTGGGGCTGGAAGGCAACGAACGCTCAGGCAAAGCCATCCTGGCCCGCCAGCGTGAAGGCGACACAGGGACGTACCACTATGTTGATAATCTGGCTCGGGCTGTGCGTCATGTTACTCGCCAACTGGTGGATCTGATCCCCAAGATCTACGACACGGAACGCATCGCTCGCATCATTGGCGAGGATGGCGAGTCCAGCATGGTCAAGATGAGCCCCATGCAGCCTGAGCCGGTGCGCAAGATCGTCAACCAGCAGGGCATCGTGATCGACAAGATCTACAACCCCAGCGTCGGCAAATACGACGTGGTGGTGGTGACGGGACCGGGCTACGCGACCAAGCGTCAAGAGGCGCTGGAGGCGATGGCTCAACTGCTGCAGACCAACCCGCAACTGTGGGCAGTGGCCGGCGACCTGTTTGTGAAGAACATGGACTGGCCTGGCGCGCAGGAGCTTGCCAAGCGGTTTGAGAAGACCATCGACCCGCAGATCATGAGCGACGCGGACGAAAACCCGGCGCTGCAAGCCGCCAATCAGCAGATGCAGGCGATGTCCGCTCAGATGGAGCAGATGGCTGGCATGCTGCAGCGCGTCAATCAGTCGATGGAGGCCCAGAAGCTGGAGATCGACAAGTTCAAGGCTGAGACGGACGCCGAGGTCAAGGCGTACGAAGCCGAGACGCGGCGACTGCAGGCAATGGCCGCGGGCATGCAGCCTGAACAAGTGCAGGAGGTCGTCATGCAGACGCTGCGCGACGTCATGACGGTCGGCGACATGGTGGTCAACCAGCGCGCGGCTGAGATGCCGATGGGCGAGCCGATGGGGGTGCCGGTATGAGTTGCGCGGATTTCGTTGGCACGCTGTTTCTGGCCCGCGATGTGGCCCATTCGGTCCATCTGAACACCAGGTCGTTTTCCAAGCATTCGGCGCTCAACGAGTTCTACGACAACATCTTGGACTTGACGGACAAGTTTGCCGAGGCGTATCAAGGCCGACATGGGCTGATCGGCCCGATCACCTTGATGAGCGCCAAGAAAACGGGCAACATCTTGGAGTTCCTTGAGGACTCCCTGTCCGAGGTCGAAAAGATGCGCTACGACGTGTGCAAGAAGGACGACACGCCGCTGCAGAACATCATTGACGAGATCGTCGGACAGTACCTGTCCTCAATCTACAAACTCAAGTTTTTGGCGTAAGGAAACACCATGTCCATGACCAACGCCGCCGAGGCGGCACTCCTCGACCTTTTGTTTCTCAACACCGATTGGGCGAACATTGGGGACGCTGCCGGCCTGCAGAACTCGGCCACGGCAGGTTCGTTTTACATCTCGCTGCACAGCGCAGACCCTGGAGAGGCGGGCAACCAGAGCACCAACGAGATCAGCTACACCGGCTACGCCCGCGTGGGTGTGGCCCGCACCGCAGGCGGCTGGACGCGGACAACCTCCACCATCGCCAACACCGCCCTCGTGCAGTTCGGCCAGTGCACGGGCGGCAGCGCCACGGCCACGCACTTCGGCATCGGCACGGACTCCACGGGCACCGGCAACCTGCTGCTGAAGGGCGCGCTCAACGCCAGCCTGTCCATCAGCAACGGCATCCAGCCGCAGTTTGCTGCTGGTGCCATGACCGCCACGGTGGACTGATGTGGTGTACCGCTGCGCCCACTGCCGTGAGCTGCTGACGCTGACAGACACCGAGTTGTCTCAGTGCTCAGAGCATCCTGACGGGGGCGTGGAATGGTCACCCGACGAGGTGGAGTGGATACCGCTGGAGGACCCTGATGCCGTTTAGGTCCGTTGCCGAGGTGGCTAATGCTGTTGAGCAAGGGCGGCATCACACTCAGCATTTTTTCCGCACTGGCGTGCCGGGTAGTTTTGGTGTCGTCAACATATTCGGGGACGCCTCCATTGGCAGTTCAGGCCCGCCCGTCTATAACCCATATCTTGGCAACGCGCTGGAGGCCACGCAACTCATCGGCCAGCGCAATCAAGGCATTTACACCGGGCCGACGCTGCCTGCGCAAGAGCGGTATCTGCTGTCTGTGTCCTTGACGCAAGCCGGAACGTCCGGGTTTTTCCCTGCGGTCTATTTCCTCGACTACTTGATGTTCTACCCGTACATCGACTGCGACAGCTTGGATGAGCAAGTTTTCGACAACCCGGTGTCGTTGCCACGTTACACGGATGGCGAAGGCGTGCGCATGGCTTTCTTCAGCCAAACGCCGGGCAGTGGGGCTGGCAACTCAATAACGGTGAACTACACCAACCAAGACGGTGTCGCCAAAACCACTGTTTCTCAGATTCGCGTCTCGGGCACTATCGGTGTGAGCGGCTCAGGCCACCCTGGCGGTACGAATGCTATGAGCCCGTTTGTACCGCTGGCGAATGGTGACCGGGGCGTGCGGTCTGTGCAGTCAGTTCAACTCGCGGGAGGTATAGGCGCTTTCGCCGTGCTGGTGCTGGTCAAGCCACTCTTCAACCTAGCACTGAACGAGCTTTCTTCTACGGTTGAAAAAAACTTCTTGCGTGAACAGGCTGCGTTGCCACGCATCTACGAAGGCGCGTACCTCAACTACATTTACAACCTGTCCACCAACACCGGCGCTTTGGGGCCGATCATCGGGCAAGCGCAATTCATCTGGACCTAAGGAATCACCATGCCATTTTCCTCAATGGACGATCTGGTCAACGAAATCACGAGCGGCAAGTTCAACCGTTCTGACTGGAACAAGATTACGGGCGGCACTGCTTACACCGCCGCCCGTTGGTATGACTTCAGCGGACTGGCCGGTACTCCCGTAGCAAATGCCTTTGCGGGCACTGCACTGGCCTGGAGAACCTGCGACGAATTGACTGGCAACGGCACGCAAATCTTCGGCTTGCCGCATGGCGGCAACGTCAGTCCAGATACCAAGCACGTTTTGAACGTCAATGCACTCACTGGCGTTGCCACGGGTGTCCCGGCGCAGTTGATGCTGGTGGACTTGCAGGGCTACTGGCCCGGTATCACGAACAACTCGGCCACGGCACAAACCCTCACGGGCACGCCCAGCCTGCGCTACGCCAACGGGGCCGGGTGCAGGTTGTTCTGGGTGCAGACCGCCGCAGCGGGTGCCACGGCCCAGAACATCGCGCTCAGCTACAGCAACACGGTGCCAACAGCAGGCAGGACGCTTCCGGTCACAGTTGCCATGACGGCCTCGGCCATCGTGGGCCACATTTCGCACTCCGGTGCTGCGTCAAACAACTACGGCCCCTTCCTGCCTTTGGCCTCGGGAGACACGGGCGTGTCCACCGTCGCAACGGTCACGTTCTCTGCCGCCAACACCGGCACCGGAGCGCTGTGCCTTGCCCGCCCGTTGTTGACGCTGCCACTGACTACCGCGTCCGTCGCTGCCGAGCGGGATCTGCTGAACCAACTGCCAAGCCTTCCTCGGGTGATGGACGGCGCGTGTCTGGTGTGGCTCTACTTCGCGGGCACGGCTACGGCGGCGGCCACCAACTTCTACGGCGCGGTCGAGGTCGGCTGGGGCTGATCGGGCTCATGGCTCTCAAGACAAACACCACGCTCCTGGCGCAGCTTCCGTTGCGCCAGATCGGCGGCTCGCCTGGAACTTTCCGTTCCATGTGGAGGCGTGGTGACCGGATGAACCAGTCCGTAGGCCAGGGCATTCCGTCCAAGCTGGCAGGCATCCCCAGCGGGCACTTGGCTCCATCGTCGTGGGTGCTGCCGTACAAGCCGGGGGCGATGTCGTCGTTCACCAATCTGGTGGTGACGGTCACGCCGGGTGCGCTGAACCTCGCGGCGGGCGTCAACATCAGCGGCGATGCGGCGGTCACGATCACCGTCAACCCGGCCGATGGCCAGCTCATCGTCTCGGCGGCCGGCAACGCTTCCATCACGTTCGACCTGGCCGCCAACCTGGCCGGCGCCCTGTCCGCATCTGGCAGTACGTCCTTCTCGTTTACGGTTGACAACGCCACGCTGGGCGCCATCGTTGATGCTATCGGCGCTGCGCTGGTCCAGTTCTCAAACAGTGCGACAATCAGGGCCACGGGCAACCTGTCGGGCGACATCACACCCTTCACAGAACTCAGTCCGCAAAACTTGGCTGCTGCGGTCTGGGCGCAAGTCATCGACGGAACATACGCGGCCAACGACTTGCTGAAGTTGATCGCGGCCTCCGCTGCGGGCGAACTGGCCGGCTCGCCTGGCGGGCCGATTTTGATCAAGAGCGTGAACGGCACTACAGTACGGATCACGGCCACAGTAGACGCCAACGGCAACCGCACGGGCGTGACCTACGATGTTTCCTAAGACGTACTTCGCAGCAGCGTTCTTCTCGGGGTACTTCTTTCCCCCGGTTGATGGCGGGCCTACGCCTCCAGAAACTGCGGTCCAACTAGATATAAAATTGCGGTCGTTTACCGAGCGCGGGAAATTCTAAGTGGCCATCAACCTCAAAGCCATCACGTCGTGTATCGGCTATGAGCAGATCACGTCACTATCGACGGCGACAGCACTGAACGCGCCGTCTACGGATGCCAATGGGCTGAATTGCCGCCCGTCGTTTGCGCTGATCAGTTGTGAAGCCGCCGCGGTGCGGTGGCGTGATGATGGCGTCGCCCCCACGGCCTCGGTGGGCATGCCGCTGGCTGCGGGGGTGACCTTGCAGTACGACGGCGACATCTCCCGCGTTCGGTTCATCCAGCAGACGCCTGGCGCCAAGCTGAACATTTCGTACTACGCCTGACATCATGTACATCTACAACGATCTGCCAGACAACCTGTCTTGGCCGCTGCACAAGAAGCTCGCGCACAAAATCGCTGGGTGGTACAGGCGTTTTGTGGTACAAGTCAAACTGAAATTCCTCGCGTAAGGACGCATCATGGAACTGCTCAAACCCCTGTCCGACTCATCGTTTGCCGCGCAGACTGTGGCCTTTACTGGTACGGCTGGCAGCACGACTGGGTGGCCCGCAGGCCCTCAAGGCGTGGTGGTGTGGTGTACGTCGGCGGCGTACATCCGTGTGGGGGAGGGCGTGACTGCTACGACGTCCGACACCCCAATTCCCGCCAACACGCCCATTCCGTTTGCTGTTCCTAACGGCACGGGAGCGCCTTGGCGCGTGAGCGCCATTCAAATCTCTTCTGGTGGTAGCGTATACGCAAAGCCCATCAACATCCAGTGAGTTGACATGCCCTATTTCGGCATTCCCATTCGCAACGGCTTGCCCATTGGGCTGGGGTCGGTAGCCGGGTTCGGCGTCCAGCAGTTCTCGCCTGCCGACCTGTTTTCTGCCGGCGAACAAGGCGCGTGGTATGACCCGAGCGACCTGAGCACGCTGTTTCAGGATTCGGCTGGAGGGACGCCGGTGACGGCGGTGGAGCAACCTGTTGGGCGGATGCTGGATAAATCGGGGCGAGGGAATCACGCGACGCAATCCACCTCCACCTCCCGCCCTGTGCTGCGGGCGCGGTATAACCTGCTGACGTATTCGGAGCAGTTTGATAATGCGGCGTGGACAAAGGCAGCTGGTGTTTCTGTTAGCGCAAATACAGATGTTGCACCTGACGGCACACTTACTGCGGATACGGTTACATCTGGTGCTAATGAACTCACACAAGGCGTGACTTGTGTAACAAACACAGTTTACACAGACAATTTATATTTCAAGAAAACATCTGGCGCAGCATACCAGCCCGGACTGTACTTGCTGTTTACTGGTGGAACGACCGTAATTTATGCCGTGCGCTTAAATACTGACACGGGCGTTGCTACTGCGGTATCGGCTGGCGGGTTTACGGCCCCATCTAGCTTTAATGTTCAAGATGTCAACGGGTACTGGCGTCTGTCAATTTCTGGAAATTCCAGCAACAACACCACGGCGTCCTTGCGTTTGTATACAAATTTGAACGCTGGCGGCGGGGGTGGGGCTGGTTCTCAAATTATCTGGGGCGCTCAACTCATCGTCACCAACAGCCTGACGAGCAACGCCTACCAGCGCATCGCCGCTGCGACGGACTACGACACCTCGGGCTTCCTGCCGTATCTGGCGTTTGACGGCACCGATGACTCGCTGCTGACCAACAGCGTAGACTTCACCGCGACGGACAAGATGACAGTCTGGGCGGGGCTGCGGAAGCTGAGCGCAAGCACTGGCATTTTCACTGAGTTGAGCGCAGATAACGCGGCCAACAATGGATCATTCCTGATTGGGACCGACAGCGGAGGTATTGAATACTTCTTCAACAGTCGAGGGACCACAAATCAGCAAGTCAATGCAAACAACGCCGCATACACATCCCCGGTCACCAACGTGTTGCAAATGTCTGGCAACATTTCTGGGCCTTCAGTCAGCGCTCGGATAAACGCCGTTGACATCAGTACCAACACAGGATCGCAAGGCACCGGCAACTTCGGCAACTACCCGCTCTACATCGGTCGCCGCAACAACGCCACATTCCCATTCAACGGCAACCTCTACAGCCTCATCATCCGAGGCGCACAATCCACTGCCGCGCAGATCAGCAGCACTGAAACTTGGGTCAACGGTAAGACGGGGGCGTACTGATGGACATCTTCCGCACCATGATCATCCCAGCCGCGCAGGTCGCGCTGGCCCGTGAGATTGCGGTCACGCTGGACCCGGCGCACAACGCCAACATGTGGATCACGCCTCTGTCGCCCACGGGTGCAGAGCCTGCCACACACTTCATCAGCAGCGGGCAGATTCCCGAGGCTTTTGCCAGCATGGTGCCGTGCGTGTTCTGGGCGTGGGAGAACGATGCTTGGGTGGAGACAGACGCCTATCCGGGCGACCCCATCACGGTGTACCACGCCTGCATTGCAGCGGGCATGACGGTGACGCAGGATGAGATTGACGACCTGTTTGCCGAGGCCGATGTGAGCGACCAAGAGCCCTTTGTGGCGATGGGCCGCATGGGTGTGCAATTGGTGCAAGAACCAGCAAACCCTACCCGATAACTTTTCGCTTGGGCGTAAATCATGGCCGACCAAAAAGTCTCTGATCTGCCGTCACTGAACGGCGTTGATGTCAACGCGGCGGATCTGCTGTACATCGTCGATTCTTCAGCCGGGACTGCCGGGTCGAAGAAGATCACGATGGGGCAGTTTGACATCTACAGCGCAGCAGCCACTCAGACGTTGACCAACAAGACCATCAGTGGCTTGAATAACACGATCAGCAACGTCTCGCTTACGACAGGCGTTACTGGCATTTTGCCTGTAGCCAACGGCGGTACGGGCGTGGGTACTTTCACGGCCAACAACGTCCTGCTGGGCAACGGTACGTCAACTTTCCAAGCGGTTGCTCCCGGAGCATCGGGGAATTTGCTGACCAGCAACGGAACGACTTGGCAGTCTGCAGCCCCGCCTGTTGGTTCGGCCAACCTCCAAGTCTTCTCATCCTCCGGCACCTGGACCAAACCATCCGGCGCAGTGTTTGTGATGGTGGAGCTTTGGGGCGCGGGGGGTGGTGGGGGAAGTGGGGCAACAACGCCGAGCAATGGTCGTGCAGGCGGGGGCGCGGGTGGCGGCGGGGCGTTTGTCAGCTTAATGTTTAGGGCGTCTGATCTGGCAGCAACAGTCAGCGTAACCATTGGTGCTGGCGGTGCCGGTGGCGCTGCGATCATAACCAACAGCACAAATGGAAATGCAGGAAGCACAGGCGGCACAACCACTTTTGGATCAGTTCTTTCAGCTTTTGGGGGAGGACAAGGAACCGGCGCTAACAGCAGCGGGGGCGACAGTCGCGGCGGCGGCGGTGGCGGGGCTGGTAGCGCGGGTACAACAAATATCGGAGGACTGCCAAGTTTTAGCACCCTCGGCAGCTTTGGCGGTGAAAATTACGACAATTTTGGTGGCGGCGGCGCTGGCGGGGTAAATGGCAATATAGGGGCGACAACCGGCAGATGCGCAGAGTACGGAGGCGGAGGGGGCTCTGGGGCTTACTCGAATGATGGAAACGGTGGCCTCGGCGGTTCTTCTTTATATGGCGGTGCTGGCGGCGGTAACGGCGGCGGCATTAATGCTGGCGGGACGGCAAACGGTGGATCTGCTGGAGGTGCAAATGCCTCCTACTCGGCTGGTGGAGGGGGGGCAGCGGGGGCAGCAGGCGCGGCGGGCACGGCAGGAACGCAATCGGTGCGCGGTGGTGGCTCTGGTGGCGGGGGCGGTGGCGCATCAACCACGGCAGCAGCAGGCGCGGGCGGCGCAGGAGGCCAAGGCGGCGGCGGGGGAGGAGGCGGCGGCACCTCATCCAACGGCTTTAACTCCGGTGCCGGTGGCACAGGCGGTGCAGGATACGCCCGCATCTACTCTTGGTGAGGTGAGCACATGAGACACGCAATCATCGAATCCGGCATCGTCAAGAACGCTGTTCTGGCGTCTCCCGAATACGCAGCCGAACAGGGCTGGGTGGAACTGCCCGAAGGGGCGGGCATCGGCTGGCTGTACGCAGACGGCGTGTTCAGCGCACCGCCTGCACCTCCACCACCTCCTGAGCCCCCCAAGCTGACAAAAGAGCAGTTATTCGCCAAGCTGCAGGAATTGCAGCAGCAAATAGCCGCGCTTTCTAACTGAATGCGTGTTTTTGACGGTCGCGCATAACAGTGATACCATGAAGCGTACTGGCCCGTTGACCAGGTTTATCAAGGCCCACACATGAGCCAAGAAGTCGCAGCGGAGATCGACACCGCACAAGCCGCACCGGAACCCACGGCAGTTACGGAAGCGAGTCCTGTTGAACAGCAGGGAACTGAGCCGGAAGTCGAACAACAGGCAAAGACGTTTACTCAAGAAGAGTTGGACGCCATTGTCCGGAAACGGCTTGATAGAGAGCAGCGTAAGTGGGAGCGTCAACGGGCACAGCAGCCCGTGGTTGAGCAGCCTAAGCAGTTACCGTCTGCCGAGCAGTTTGAATCGACTGAAGCCTACGCGGAAGCGTTGGCAGTTCAGAAGGCCGAACAGCTACTGGCACAGCGGGAGCAGCAGAAGCAGCACACCGAACTGCTGGAGGCTTATCACGACCGTGAGGAGCAAGCCAGGGAGAAGTACGACGACTTTGAACAGGTCGCCTACAACCCCAAGCTGCCCATCACAACCGTCATGGCTGACACCATCCGCGCATCTGACATTGGCCCCGACGTAGCGTACTACCTCGGCACCAACGTCAAGGAAACGGAACGTATCGCTCGCTTACCGCCCATCCTGCAAGCCAAGGAAATTGGGAAGATTGAAGCCAAACTGGCCGACAACCCACCCATCAAACGCTCAACATCTGCACCAGCACCGATCACACCCGTCACCGCACGCAGCGGCAACAACCCGTCGTATGACACGACTGACCCGCGTTCCATCAAGAACATGAGTACGTCGGAGTGGATTGAAGCCGAACGAGCAAGACAGATGCGAAAGATGCAGGCTCAGGCAAATCGCTAAATTTGAAAGGAGCCCGCTGTGGCCAATAGCATTCTGACCATTGACATGATCACCAGGAAGGCCCTGGAGATCCTGGAAAACAACCTGGTGCTCACGCGCAACGTGAACCGCCAGTACGACGACAGCTTCGCTGTCGAAGGGGCCAAGATCGGCTCCACGCTGCGCATCCGCCTGCCGGACCGCGCTCTGGTGACTGACGGCGCCGCTCTGCAAGTGCAGGACGACAACGAGCAGTTCACGACCCTGACCGTTTCCTCGCAGAAGCACATCGGCGTGAACTTCACGTCCGCCGAACTGACGATGCAGTTGGACGACTTCGCGGATCGTGTGCTGAAGCCTCGTATCAGCCAGCTTGCCGCCAGCATTGACGCTGACGTGGCCAACGCGTTCAACAAGATCGGCAACTCTGTCGGCACGCCCGGCACCACGCCGGCCACCTCGCTGGTTCTGCTGCAAGCTCAGCAGAAGCTCAACGAGAACGCCGCTGTGATGTCGCCGCGCTACGCAACGGTAAACCCCGCTGCGAACGCTGGTCTGGTGGAGGGGATGAAGGGTTTGTTCAACCCCACCGACACCATCAGCAAGCAGTTCAAGAACGGCATGATGGGCACTGGCGTGCTGGGCTTCGAAGAAGTCAACATGAGCCAGTCCATCAAGCAGTTCACGACTGGCTCGCGCACCAACGGCACGACGGCGGCTGCAGTGACGACCGAAGGCGCGACTTCGATCTCGCTCACCGGCTTGGGCAGCACCAACACCGTTCTTGCTGGCGACGTGTTCACCGTGGCGGGCTGCTTTGCGGTGAACCCGCAGACCCGTGAGTCCACTGGCTCGCTGTTCCAGTTTGTTGCGCTCGCAAGCGTGACTGCATCGGGCGGCGCGGCAACGGTCACGGTTGCTCCGATGTACTCGGCCAGCCAGGCGCTGGCCACCGTCAGCTCTCTGCCGGCCAACAGCCAAACGGTCACGTTCATCGGCGCTGCGTCCACGCAGTACCCGCAGAACCTGGTCTACCACAAGGACGCCATCACGTTTGCCACTGCTGACCTGCTTCTGCCGCAAGGCGTGGACATGGCCAGCCGTGCCAACCACAACGGCATCAGCCTGCGTGTCGTGCGTCAGTACGACATCAACAACGACCGGATGCCCTGCCGGATCGACGTGCTGTACGGCTACGGCGTGATCCGCCCGCAGATGGCTTGCCGTCTCTGGGGCTAAACCGAAACGGGGGCGGCTAAGCGTATAGCGGCCCCCGTTCTGAACTTCATCTGAAAGGAACTCATCATGGCTCTCCCTAATGGCGCTGGTGGCTACCAGCTTGGCGACGGCAACGTCAACGACCCGTTCATTGACCTGACCGCAGATCCGGTGGCGGTTACCGCTACTGCAACCTTGACCCCGGCGCAAGTGCTGAACGGTCTGATCTTGGCCAACAGCGGTGTCACCGCCGCGGCCCAGACCTACACGCTGCCCACGGTCACGGATCTGGAAAACGTGCTGATCAATTCTGACCGGATCGGCACCACGTTCACCTTCCGTGTGGTCAACCTCGGCACGTCTTCCGCTACCGCGATCATCGCCGCGGGCACCGGCTGGACTGTCTCGGGTTCGCTGACCATGACGATCCCCGTTACGACCGGCGCAAGCATGGTTGCTCGCAAGAGCGCCGCCGGTGCTTGGACGCTGTACCGCGTGGCTTGATAAGGAGCCATCATGCCTGATACCAAAGCAATCGGCGTTGCCTACGCCGACCCGCTGTTCGAGAGCGTGACCGTCACGGGCGCCATCACTGGCGCTTCGGTCGCGGTCACGGGTGCTCTGAACGGCACGCAACTGGATCTGAACGCGCCCGTCACCAAGGCGGCTTCGTTCTCTCTGGCTGACAACGAGAACTTCGTCGTCTGCAACGGCGCGGGCAGCATCACCGTCACGTTCCCCACTGCGTCGGCCAGCACTGGCCGCGTGGTGTGGATCAAGACGATTGCTGCCCAGACCGTTGTGTCCGCGTCGTCCAACGTGCTGCCGATTGGCTCGGCTACTGCTGGCACCGCGATCCTCGCGGGGACGGCGGGAGCCAACGCCATGCTGGTGTGCGACGGCACCAACTGGGTCATCATGACCTCGTAAGCAAAACGGGGGCTTCGGCCCCCGTCTTCTCTATGCCCAACATCTATCTGCGTCACCCCATTCATGGCGCCAAGATCGCCACGCTGGAAATGGAAGCGGTTTACGATGAGCGTAGCGGATGGGAGCGGTATACTCCCGGCACCGAGGATGAACCCGACACCGCGCCGCCCGTGAACACGCTGGGCCGCCGCCGTCGCAAGGAGCCCGAGCATGTCCACCACCGCGGGTGACCAGATCAACCGCGCCCTGCGTCTGCTGGGCGTCTTGGCAGAGGGCGAAACGTCTTCTGCCGCCGTCATGCAGGACTCGCTGACGGCGCTGAACCAGATGATCGAATCGTGGAACACCGAACGGTTGTCGGTGTTCTCGACACAGGATCAGGTATTCAGTTGGCCCACCAGCACGATCAGCCGCACGCTGGGGCCTACGGGCGACTTTGTGGGCAACAGGCCCATTCTGCTGGACGACGCGACGTACTTCCGCGACCCCAGCACGAACGTCAGCTTCGGCATCAAGCTGATCAACCAGCAGCAATACAACGGCATTGCGGTCAAGACGGTTACGTCAACGTACCCGCAGGTGCTGTGGGTCAACATGACCTACCCCAACATTGAGATGTACATCTATCCAGTACCCACGCGGCTGCTGGAGTGGCATTTCATTTCGGTTGAAGAATTGACGCAGCCGGCCACGTTGTCCACGGCGCTGTCGTTTCCGCCAGGCTACTTGCGGGCGTTCGTCTACAACTTGGCGATGGAGATCGCGCCTGAGTTTGGCGTTGAGCCCAGCCCGCAAGTGCAGCGCATCGCCATGACGTCCAAGCGCAACCTGAAGCGCATCAACAACCCGGACGACATCATGAGCCTGCCGTACTCGCTGGTGGCGACTCGCCAGCGGTTCAACGTGTACGCCGGCAACTACTGATGAAAACGCCGATCCTCGGCTCCAGCTATGTGGCCCGCAGCGTCAATGCTGCGGACAGCCGCATGGTGAACCTGTTTCCGGAGATCGTGCCCGAGGGTGGCAAAGAAGCGGCATTCCTGCAGCGGTGTGCTGGCCTGCGGTTTGTTGCTGAAGTCGGCGGCGGGCCTATTCGGGGGCTGTGGAAATTTGGCGACTACCTGTACGTTGCATCTGGCGGCGAGTTGTACAGGGTTGACGGCAACTACAGTGTGTCGTTTCTAGGCTACATTGACGGCAGCGGGCCAGTCAGCATGGTGGATAACGGCGAACAGTTGTTCATCGCCTGCAACCCCAGCGCGTTCATCTACAACGCCGACACGGGCGTCTTTGCGCAGATCACAGACCCTGATTTTCCCGGCGCGGTGACGGTCGGCTACCTAGACGGCTACTTCGTTTTCAACCAGCCAAACAGCCAGCGATTTTGGGTGACGTCCCTTAACGACGGCACGCAGATTGATCCGCTGGACTTCGCCAGCGCAGAAGGCAATCCTGACGATGTGGTGGCGCTGAACGTCAACCACCGCGAAGTGTGGCTGTTTGGCACCAACACGATTGAGGTTTGGTACAACGCTGGATTGGCTGACTTCCCGCTTGCCCGCATTGCCGGCGCGTTCATGGAAGTTGGCTGCGCCGCTCCCTACAGCGTGGCCAAGTTGGACAACTCGGTGTTCTGGCTGGGCGCGGACGCCCGCGGCAACGGCGTTGTCTACCGCAACAACGGCTACAACGGTCAGCGCATCAGCACGCACGCCGTTGAGTGGCAGATCCAGCAGTACGATGTCATCAATGACGCCATTGGTTACTCGTACCAGCAAGACGGGCATTCGTTTTACGTCTTGACGTTCCCGACTGCCAATGCAACCTGGTGCTACGACGTCAGCACAAACGCTTGGCATGAGCGCGCCGGATGGGATGGCGTCAGATTTGTGCGGCATCGCAGTAACTGCCAAGCCAACTTCAACAACGAAATCTTGGTTGGTGACTGGCTAAACGGACTGCTCTACGCTTTTGACTTAGAGGTGTACAGCGACAACAATTTCGCTCAGCGCTGGCTTCGATCTTGGCGCGCGCTGCCGCCCGGCCAGAACAATTTGAACCGCACGGCACAGCATACGCTGCAGCTTGATTGCGAAGCCGGCGTCGGGGGTTCGGACTCTGCGACGTTCTTGCTACTGCTTGAAGATAGCGGTTATCTGCTGCTTGAAAACGGCGACTTCATTGCGTCGGTCAGCACAGGTAACATTTCCGGCGCGGACCCTAAGGTCATGTTGCGTTGGAGCGACGATGGTGGCCACACTTGGTCAAACGAACACTGGGCGGGCATGGGCAAGATCGGCGAGTACGGACGCCGAGTGTTTTGGCGCCGGTTGGGCATGACGCTGAAACTGCGCGACCGCGTGTATGAGATCAGCGGCGCCGACCCGGTCAAGATCGCCATCATGGGGGCCGAAGTGTTGATGTCTCCGACGAGGGCGTGACATGCAACTGGCCCCCCGCGTGCCGGCTTCGCGTGACCCGCTGGTAGATGCCGGGGCGCTGACCACCCGCGCTTGGTTCCGCTTCTTTCAGTTGCTGGAATCTTCAGTTGAGAATTCTGCGCTGCGTCAATACACCATCGCGCAAAACTCCACCGGGTTTACGATGGCCAAAGGCACGGCGGTGGGTTTTGCGGGCGTGGGCAGCAACAACGTGCTGTCGGTCGCGCCGTACTTGGCTGACGGCAGCACGCCCACGCTGTTCATTCTTGGAGTGCTGGCCGAGCAGATACCTGACAGCGGATCGACGGGGCTGTGCTGCGTGTGGGGCGAGGTCAGCGGCATCGACACCAGCGCGTTCAACGTCGGGGACATTCTGTACGCCAGCCCGACAGTGGCCGGGGCGTTCACCAACGTCAAGCCTACCGCGCCGAACAACGTGATCCCGCTGGCCGCAGTGCTGATCAAGAGCGCCACGACGGGCGTCATCTTTGTGCGACCCACGATTGAACAACAGTCGTACTACGGCGAGTTCACCCGCATCACCGATCTGAGCGCGGCGGTCATCAACACGGCGTACCCAATCGCGCTGACCAACACTGAGGTGGCTGGCGGGGTGACTCTGGCCGGCTCACCGACTGACCGGCTTCAAGTCCCGCAGTCGGGCCTGTACCAGTTCTCGGCCCGGTATCAGTTGTCGTCTACCAGTTCGTCCTTGAAAAACGCGCGGTTTTGGTATCGGTTAAACGGCGCAACCGACTTGGACCACAGCACCGCTATCGTGTCAGTTGACTCCAACAACGGGTACGCCACAATATCAACGTCCGAAGTCGTTTCATTGGCGGCAAACGATTACATTCAGTTGATGTGGGCGGTTGACAATACTGCACTCTCGCTGTCGGCAGTGGCGGCTACGGGTTACGCACCTTCCGCTGCTTCTGTGTGGGTGGCAGTCACTCAGGTTCAACAGTAAGAGGACACTATGGCGATCAGCCTTTCCTTGTACGCGGGCGCAGGCGCTCAGTTCTTTGACAACAACGGCGTGCCGCTCAACGGCGGGCTGATCTACACCTACGACGCAGGGACCACTTCACCCGCATCGACGTACACCGACTCGTCTGCAGCGACCAACAACACGAACCCCATCGTGCTGGACAGCGCAGGCCGCACGCCCGCGCAGATCTGGCTGACGGCAGGCGCGGCGTACAAGTTCATCCTGCAGACGTCCACAAACGTACTGATCAAGACGGATGACAACATCTACGCCTCGTTTGAATTGACCAAAGAGGTCGGTATTGCGGTTGGTTTGGGTGGCAATCAGATCACCACCAACGTCGCGGTGGGCAACACGGCGCTGGATTCCAACACCACCGGCACCAACAACACGGCGGTGGGCTACGACGCCATGACGGCGACCACTGACGGCATCCAGAACTCGGCGTTTGGCGCCGGGGCGTTGGACGCCAACACGGGCGGCGACTACAACACCGCGCTGGGCTACAACGCCCTGACGACCGCCACCACTGCCAACTACAACACGGGCGTGGGCTACCGGGCGTTGAACGCGGTGGCCACCGGCAGCAACAACACGGCGCTGGGCAGCGACGCGCTGCTTCTGGCCACTGGCGGCGACAACACGGCTGTGGGCTACCAAGCCGGCAACAGCCTCACGACCGGCGCAAACAACACGGTGATCGGGTTTGACGCTGACGCGTCATCGGCCACGGTCAGCAACGAGGTGACGATTGGCAACTCCAGCGTCACGTCGTTCCGCATACCCGGCCTGACGCTGACGTTCAGCGTGAAGTACTTCAACCACGGCACGCTGACGGTGGCTACACTTCCGGCTGCGGCCACCGCAGGCGCTGGAGCCCGGGCTTTTGTGACCGACGCCAACGCCACGACGTTTACGTCGATTGTGGCCGCAGGTGGGGCGAACGGCGTTCCTGTGTACAGCGACGGCACCAACTGGCGCATCGGGTGAGGTAAATCATGGCGACCCAAAATAACTTGCTCGCGAAACCAATTGATCTTCGGTCTGTTGACTGGTCTAAAGGCTCGCAGATCATCAATGGCATAACGTACTCACCTCAGTTTGAAAACCAAACTCCAGGTGAGGGCGGGCTTATGGAAGGTGGCACGCTAGTCGCCATCCAGCGGCATACGCCGGGACAAAGTACTTTTGACACGCTTGACCCGACAACAGGGCAGGTAATTGGTACGTATGAGGGGGCAGAAGATAGCGGGTTTTTTGGCAATTTGGTCAGCCACGCCGGCAGCATTGGTAAGGACGTGGCGCCGTTGGTGTTGGCCGCTCTAGGTGTCAATGCTTTAGGCGCAGGGTTGGGGCAAGCCAGCATTTTTGGCCCGGGTGCTGCTGCCGGGGCTGGTGCTGGTGCTGGTGCTGGTGCTGGTGCTACGAACCTGACGCCCGCTGCGCTGGAAGCCGCCATTGGCACGCCAGGCTACGGGTACAACGCTGCTGCTGCCGCGTCGGGCATCACGCCGTCTGCTGGCTTTGCAGGCATGTCGGCTGCTAATTTCGGTATGACTGGCGCGCAGACCGCCGCGTATGACGCAGCAATTGCAGCCGGAGCCACGCCGGCTGCCGCTGCGGCTGCGGCTGCCGGGGCCGGAGCTGGTGCTGGAACCGCTGCGGGAACCGCTGCCGGAGCTGGTGCGGGAACCGCTGCCGGAGCTGGTGCTGGTGCGGGAACCGCTGCGGGAACCGCTGCTGGAGCTGGCGCCGGTACTGCCGCTGGTACTGCTGCCGGAACCGCAGCTACGACCGCCGCAACAACCGCCGCTACCAACGCCGCCACTGATCCCTTCGCGTATTTGTTGCCGGCCATCGGCTCGTTGATCAGCGGCTACACACAAGGGCAGTCCGCTAAAGAGGCGGCGGAGGCAACTGCTGCGGCGTCTACGCGGGCGGCGGAAATGCAGCGCGACGCGCAGCGCGAGGCGCTGGCGCTGCAAACGCGGATGTATGACGAGGCGGTTGCCCGTCAGCAGCCGTACTACCAAGCCGGCACCAACGCGCTTGCGCAGATGCAGCAGCGCACCAACGCCATGCCGGAAGCGTTCCAGTATGGCGGCGAGATTCCTCAGTTTTCGTACAGCGGCCAGCAGCCGGCAGCGTTTCAGTACACCGGCCAGCAGCCGACGTTTGAGTACGGCGGGCAGCAACCAGAGGCGTTCAAGTTCACCGCTGAGAATTTCCAAGCCGATCCTGGCTACGGGTTCCGTTTGAGCGAGGGCCTGAAGGCGCTGGAGCGCAGCGCTGCTGCGCGTGGCGGTCTGCTGAGCGGCGGTACTGGCAAGGCGCTGACTCGTTTTGGCCAAGAGATGGCGTCTCAGGAGTTCGGCAACGCTTACGGTCGGGCCTTCAATGAGTACGGCGCAGCGCGTCAGCGCGAGCAAGAGCAGTACGGGCGGGGGCTGACCGCTTTTGACATCGCCCGCCAACGCGAGGCGCAGGAGTACGGGCGCGGGCTGACCGGCTACGACATTGGTCGGCAGCGGGAGCAGGAGCAGTATGGCCGGGCGCTGACCGGCTACAACGCGCTGCGTTCGCGTGAGAGCGATATGTATGGCCGGGCGCTGACCGGCTACAACGCGCTGCGCCAACGCGAGGCCGATCAGTACAACCGTCTGGCTGGGCTGGCCGGCATCGGCGGCACGACGGCGCAGCAACTGACCGCTGCGGGTCAGAATTACGGCAGCCAAGCCGGTAACCTGATGGCCAACACCGCGACCAATTTGAGCAACCTTGCCATGCAGCAGGGGCAGACCGCAGGCAATGCGCTGCTGGCGCAAGGCGCGGCGTATGGCAGGGCGTTTGGCGATCTAGGCTACTTGGGCGGCCAGTACCTCGGTTATCCTCGCCCGTAAGGAACGGACATGGCACTCAACTTCGGCATCCTCTCGCAAGTTCCTTCGTTCGGCCAGCAGTTCGCAGCCGGCCAGCAGGCCGCGCAGGCGCAGCAGGAGCGCAACATGCTGCGTCAGGCGCAAGTTGAACAGATGGCGATGCAGCGCGAGAACATGCTGGCGCAACGTGAAGACCGAGCGGCGGTAACTCAAGAGCGGCAAGCGCGGCAAGCGCGGGCGGCGCAACGTCAACAGTTTTTGACCGGCGCGGCAGAAGCGCTGGCACAGGGCGGTCAAAAACTTGATCGACCCACGCTTACAAAGGTGCTGCAGTCTGGCGTTCAGGCCGAAGAGCCTTCGTTGATTCAGTTTGCCCGCGAGAGTTTGAAGGCGTTGGATGAAGAGGAGTTGTACCAGCGCGAGAGCCAGCGCCTAAGCGCCGCGCCTGGCGCTGCCCCTACACGCGAAGAAGTGCTGAACATGCTTCGCAGCCCAAGCCCTCGCGTGCGTGAGCAGGGCAAAGCGCTGTTGCCAACGCTGCCAACCCCTGAAAAGCCGATGGTTGTTGCTCCCGGCGCGTCGGTGTTTCAGCCCGGCTCAACCACGCCGATATTTACTGCGCCGACAAAGCCAGAAACACCAAGACTGCAAGATCGTTTTGTTCCAGTTGGTAAGTTGATGTTTGATCGGCAAGAACAGAAATACATACCACCACCGCAAGCGGCCATCGCGGCTACGCAAGAGCGCGGGACAGCAGCGCCTGCGCCGGCTAAAGAGCCTGCCGCCAAGCCGCTTACCGCTGCGCAAGAGGCAACGCGGCGCGACAAACTGGGCAAGGAATTTAAGTCGGCTTCGTCTGCGTTGCAAACAACGCAAGACGTGCTGGACTCGATTGCCGCAGTTAAAGATTCGCCGGGGCTGTCAAGAGCAACCGGGTTTACGGGCACCATGTTGCCTTCGTTTCCGGAAGGCCAAGCCGCGCAAGCAGAAACTCGTTTGGCGAATTTGAAAGGCAAGATCACTGCACTTGGTAAAGCGCAAGCTGCGGCAACAGGCGCGATTGGATCTATCGCTAACCAAGAGTGGAAAATTCTTTCCGATCAGATTGCGGCCATTGATCCTGTTAAGGGCGCAGGGCCTTTACTGGAACAGATTGGTCTTGTAGAGGCGCAGGCATTGGGCGCGATGGAGCGAATGCGCGATGAGTATTCACGCCAGTTCAATGAAGACTTTGAGCGGTTCCCGCAGTTCAGAGACCTACCGCCGCCAAAGTCAACGCAGCCCAAGGGGCGCAAGTCCGGTGGGGCTGTGACGCCTGCTGGCGCAGCGCCAGCCGCAACCAAATCCGGCGCAACGGTGAGTAACTGGTAATGCCACGCGACATCACAGTCACCTTCGACGACGGCACTTCGCACGTCTATCGCAACGCGCCCGATGACGTCACGCCTGACGCAGTTCAGACGCGGGCGCAAAAGGAGTTTGGTAAGGCTGTCAAGGCGATGGACGGTGGGCGAGCAGCCACGTCTGCCCAATCCATAGATTCAATCAAGGCCCCCGACGGCGTTTACAGAGTGACCATCACTGGCACCGGGAGTGCGCCCGCTCAACCGTCAGAAGTTCCGTTCGGGCGCCGCGCGATTCAGTTTGTGCGACCTACTGTCGAGGCGCTTGGTAGCGTAGGCGGCGGCATTGTGGGCGGCACCGCCGGCACGTTTGGCGCAGGGCCTGTCGGCACGCTGGTCGGCGCAATTACCGGCGAGGGGTTAGGGTACGGCGCCGCGAAGACAGGCTTGGACGTGTTGGAGACGGCGCTTGGCTATCGTCAAGGTCCACGCACCGTGCTTGAGGCAGTGGAAACCGGCGCCAAAGACGTTGCGACCGGCTCGCTTATAGGTGGTATTGGCCGTGGCATCGTAGGCCCTGCCGTGGCCAAGGCTGGCGAGTACGTCAGCAAGATCAAGAACATCAAGCTCGACACCTACTTGCAGGCCCTTGACAACAAGGGCGACGACATCATCGCCGCGCTGCGCGGCAAGCCGTCTGCTGTGCCAGGCGCGGCGCCGACTGCCGGCGAGATAGCCGCGCCTGCGGGCAGTGTACGGTTCTCGGCGTTGCAATCGCAAGCGTCCAAGGTGCCTGCAATGGCGTCTGATTACGCCGCGATGGCCGCGCAGACCAACCAAGCTCGGCTGGCGCAGCAGGGGCGGGCAGACGCCAAGTTCCAAGCGGCAGCCGCCAAGGCCAAGGCCAAGATTGATCGTGGCCTGACCACCGTAAGCCAGCGCGAAACTGGCGAGACATTGTTGGCTGCTGCCGAGGCTGAGAAGGAAGCCGTCAAGAAGCAGGTGGTTGAGCCGGCGTATGCAAAAGCGTTTGCGGCGGCTGGTGACGACAAGATCGACGTCAGCAACGTCGTCAAAGAAGCCGAGTCGATTCTGAAGCGCAAACTGTCTACGTTTGATCCCAGCACTGCACCAGAAACGGTTGGCAAGCTGCTGTCACTGCAACCAAAAGCCCCCGCCGCCAAGCCGGTTGGTGCTGGCGTCGTGTCGTCCAAACTGAAAGCCCCGACGCCGCCTGCTGGCGCGCCTGAGGTCACGTTGGCGCAGCTTGATGACGTGCGCAAAGCCATCAACGCCGACATCGCGGCTGCCGCGCGGTCAAGCGACCCGGCTGCGGCCACAACGCTGCGCAACTTGGGCAACCTGCACAAGTCAATTGACGAGGCAATAGCGGGCAGCGCCACGTTGTCCGATGAGGCCAAGGGTTTGTACCGCGAAGCGCTGAATACGTACCGCACGCAGTACGCGCCTCGGTTCAAGACCGGCGTCAACGCCAACCTGTTCAAGCAGACGGCGCTCAACGAGCCCAAGCTGAACCCGGATGATGTCGTCAAGACGTATTTCCAGCCCAAGGGCGAGCGCGAGGCCCAGCAGTTTGTGACGATGTTCGGCAAGAACGCCGATGCGTTGAAGGTGGCGCGCTCGGGCATTGAAGACCTGTACCGCCGCGAAGTCACGGACGCTGCTGGCCGCGTGACGCCCGAGGCACACGCCAAGTTTGTCAAGAAGTACGCAGACCCGCTGCGCATTCTTGACGACGCCGGAGTGAACGTCTCGCAGCGCCTTGACGTTGTTGCCAAGGATGCTGCGCGGCTGGCCAAGATCCAAGAACTTGCTGAAGCCAGCGGCAACAAACTTGCACCTGCGCTGCCGCCGGGCGCAAACGCGATGGCAGTGCAAAAGCGTATTGATGAGCTTACGCAAGGCTTGACGCCTCAGCAAAAGACGCACATCGGCGCTGTCAAGGAAGACCTGTTGCGAGAGGCCGAGTTTCAACGCCTTGTCCAAGCTGGCGCGCAATCTGAAGTTAAGGTCAAAGGGTTGGGTACGGAGACAGGCAAGCAGTTGGGCCTCCCACTACCCAATCCTTTGATAGTGGCGGTTACGCTTTTCAACAACGTCTACAAGCGGTTGGCGCTGCGGATGGACGATAAGATTGCGTTGGAGATTGCACGCGAACTTACCAGCCCTGCGATGGCTGCCGATTCAATTTCCAAGGCCATCCGTCTGCAGGCTGATCGTGCGGCAACTAACCAACTGCGCGGCCAACAGTATGGCCGCGCGGCAACAATAGGTGCTGGGGTCGAGATCGCGCCCCGAGCGGAACCGGCAAACTACAACGCCTTCACTCAACCTCAAAACGCCTTAGCACCATGAGCGACATCGACCCCGTGAAATTCGGCCTGCTGATCGGCCAGGTCAAGACGCTGGAAGACCAGGTGGCAGCGATGCAGAGTGACATCAAGGAGTTGCTGGCCTTGGCCAACAAGGGCAAGGGCGGCTTCTGGATGGGCATGACCATCGCGTCTGCGTTCGGCGGCATCGTGTCTTGGGTCGCTACTCACTGGCCAGGCAAATGAACTTCGACACCGCGTTCGCGCTACTGCTTGGCCACGAAAGCGACTTCAGCGATCACCCGGCAGACCCCGGAGGCAAGACCCGCTTCGGCGTCACCGAGGCGGTGGCCCGCGAGGTCGGCTACAAGGGCGACATGCGGGAGTTGCCGCTGGATTTGGCCAAGCGGATTTACCTTGAGCGGTACTGGAAGCCAGTGCGTGCTGACGATCTGCCGCCAGGCATCCGCTACGCTACGTTCGACGCCGCGGTGAACTCAGGGCCGCATCAAGCCACGCTGTGGCTGCAGCGGGCGCTGGGTGTGACGGCTGATGGGGTCATCGGCCCCAAGACGTTGGCTGCAACGTATGCGCAGGACATGAACGCGTTGCGGTTGCGGGTGCTGGCGCAGCGCCTGCGCTTCATGACCGGCCTGACCAACTGGCCGGCCTTCTCACGCGGCTGGGCTCGCCGCATCGCTGACTTGATGGAGACTTGACATGAACGCTACGATCATCCAGGCGCTGGTGCGCCACATCCTCACCGCTCTTGCTGGCGGCTTTGCCGTGAAGTACGGCGTGGACGGCGGCACGATGGACGCCGTCATCGGTGGGGCATCTGCAGCGGCTGGTCTGGGCTGGTCGCTGTGGGACAAGCGCCAGAAGTGATCTGACGCAGCAGCGGGCCAGCGGTGTAGACCCACCGGTACTTGGTCCGCGTTGTCGGGTCGGCGCGCTTGGTGCGGGTGACCCAGCCTGTTTGCTCGGCATAGCGCAGGGATGCGGCCACGTTGTTGGGCTTCATGTCCCACTTTATGCCGACGTCGTGGGTTGTCAGCTCTTCGTCGGGGTTGCGGGCAAAGAAAACCGCCACGTGGGTGACGATGCTCATGTGTTCTCCTTGATCCCATGCGCGGCCTCGACCGCTCGGGCAAATTCCCGGTGCTCCCAATCTGCGCTCATTGGCTCACGCCATAGGCGATCAAGCTCCTCGTCGCTCAGGGGCTCCTGCACCGTCTGCTCCAGCGCGGCGCGGAGGTTAATCAACACTTGGGCATGGTGCGACACCAGCAGACCGGACTCCAACACCTCCAGCGCCTGACGCGCAGCGTCTCTCAGGTCACTCATACCAACACCCCCACAACGAACGCAATCGCACCAACGAGACAAACAACGCCCAGCCCAAGCACCACCAGTTTGCCCAAGGACTCCACGGCGTCGTCATCAACGCCGACCTCGGTTGCGGCTTCCGCCGCCTCGGGGTAGCGGCCTTGATAGTCACAGCCTTTCGGCATCTTGTTCATGCACCCTCCCCAGCCAACGTGGCCTTCAGACGTTCGATGCGGTTCTGGTGGTACATCACCATAGCCTCGGCGTACTCACGGGCGCTGTGAGCCTCTAGCAGGGCTCGGCGGGCCTGGTCGTACTCTTGCGCGGCCAGCACCTCCGCAGACGGCGGCTGGTACAGCGACTTGAGGGTTTTCCACATGCTCACTTGATTGCCTCCTTCAGGATCTCCATGCGTTCCCGCGCGGCGCGCAGGACGGTGTAGCGTTGATGCAGCCGCTCCAAGATGGTGACGCGGCGCAGCGTCTTGCGCTCCTGCTCCAGCAGGGTCAGCACCTCTTGCTCAGTCTTGCTTGACAGGTGCTCGTTGAGCCATCGCCAGTTCATGCTTCTTCTCCAGTGTGTTGATGGTGACCAGCACCCTATGCAGCCTGCGCTGCGCCATGTTGAACGCCTTGAGCGCGATCTTGTGCTCCACCCGCGCTACCTTCAGCCGCTCCGTGATCTTCTTCACTTCAATGCCTCCAAGGCCAGTTGGGAAAGGGATTGCTTGTCGTGCAGCGCCACCCAGATCTTTTGGTCCACGGTGTCTGCAGTCAGCAGGACGTAGTTCCACACGTCACGCGCCTGGCCGCTGCGGTGCAGGCGCCCAATGGTCTGCTCGTACAACTCCAGCGACCACGGCAGCGACAGCCATATCATGTGGTGCCCGCCGTGCTGCAGGTTCAGCCCGTGGCCGGCGCTCTTGGGATGGATAGCCAGCAGCCGCACCTGGCCGGCGTTCCAGCCCCCGATCACGTCCCACTTCTCATCCATCGCCGCCAGCGTGGGGTAACGCCTGCGCAACTCGTTCAACTCCTCGACGTAGTTGTAGACGACGATGGTGTTGGCGTGCTGGTTCTCTGACAGGATGTCGTCCAGCGCGTCGAACTTGTGCGGCGACAACCAGCGCGGACCAAAGTCGGTGTACAAGAACCCGCTGGACATCTGCTGCAGTTTCTGCGTGACCACCGCGGCGTTCTGCGCGATGGTCGTCTCGTTGCCGAACTGCAGCACGAAGTCCTTCTTCATCTTCTTGTAGTCGTCCATCGCCATGCTGCAGGGCATCTCCACCGTGTGCAGCGGGGGCAGTTTGTCCTTGTACTCGCCAGGCTCCAGCACATAGGTGGCCGGCTTGATGCGCTGCATCACGGCGGGCAGCGAGCCAGGCCGGGGCTCCCACTCGGTGTGCGTGCCGCGGTTGTTCTGGTAGAAGTACTGCTGCATGAACGCGCCCTTGCTGCGGCCCAGCAGGCTCTGGTCAATCACCTTGCACTGCCCGAACACATCCTCCAGCCCGTTGCTGGTGAACGAGCCGGTCAGGCCCCAGCGGATCTCGACGGACTTGATGACCTTCTCAAACGCCTTGAAGCGTTTGCCGCTGGGGTTCTTCAGGCGCGTCAACTCGTCGAACACTACGCCCGTGAAGTCGGACAGGTCAAGGTCGCCTAGCCACTGCAGGTTGTCGTAGTTGATGACCACCACATCAGCGTCGGAGTACAGCGCAGCGATGCGTTGCGCTGGCGTACCGACCGCCACCCGCACCTTGAGATATGGCGCCCACTTGGTAGCCTCCACCGGCCAGACCGAAGTGACCACCCGCAACGGCGCGACGACGAGGAAGCGGATGCCTTCGGCAGCCACCAGATCGCGCATGGCCGTCAGCGTGATCGCTGTCTTGCCTGCGCCGACCGGCGCGAGGATCATCGCCCGGTCGTGCTCGTACAGGAAGTCGGCGGCCTGCTCTTGATAGGGTCTAAGAGTGATGCTCATTGAACGCTCGCGTAGGTTCGCCGTGAACGGATGCGAGATATAGCTGATGGATCGACGCCAAACTTTTTGGCAAGCGCGGCGTTGCTCATTTCGCTTGCTCGGACATGGCGCACTTGATCGTTGGTCAACTTCGACATCGGTTGCTTTTCGCCGCGCAACCGCTGCTCCGTAGTTGGCAAAACGATTCGGTTCTTCCGAGACGCATCACGCATGTTGTCGGCTGCTGTCCCCAGAAACAGATGATGGGGGTTGACGCAAAGCCTGACATCGCAGTGATGGCACACATACATGCCTTTTGGGATTTCCCCACAAAAAAGTCTCCAGCTTGCGCGGTGCGCATATTCGACCTCGCCGTTTGACACCCCAAATCGACCGTACCCCACTGACTCAATATGCGATGCAGTCCATATCCAACACCCGGCAATCGGCACCTGCACAACCTTGTCCATAAATCGCGCCATCAGCTTCATACCGACACCACCCAATCCAAGAAGTGATCCACGTCTTCGGCGCCGTAAAGGCAGCAGTAGTTGCACCCCATCAAACTCATGTCGTCGCGGAAAACCCGTTGCAGCGGGGACAAATAGCCCGACTTGGTCTTGACCTCGACGAACCACACGCGGCCACCAGGCAGCACGACCAGACGGTCGGCCACACCACGGTGAGCGGGCGATACGAACTTGTACGCCTTGCCGCCGAGGGCTTCTACGCCCTTGACCAGCCTGCGTTCGACATCTTTCTCAAGCATCGGCTTCTCCGAAATTTTGTGTTTGGCCATGTCCGTAACTTTACAGCGGCAAAAAGTCTTGTGCAAGTCTTTTTTGTCGGCTACACTGCGGACCTCATCACTTCACTGGAGTTCAATCATGGAAGACAAAAGCGGGCCGGCGTTTCCGTGTCACAACGACTCGGCGCTAGAGTACAACTGGATATCGTCTGGCATGACCCTGCGCGACTACTTCGCGGCCAAGGCGATGCAATCAATAATCCAAGCGAGGACTACGGTAAACGGGGAATTTGAGACCTCTTTTGCTACGGTGGTCGATTGCGGTCTTGGACACCCCATATATGAAGGGGTTACGTGGGCTGACGATGTTGCCGGGGACGCTTACTTCATGGCCGACGCCATGCTGAAAGCGAGGAACGAGTGCTGAAAGCGAGGAACGAGTGATGCAACACAGTAAAGTAGTCGGCGGTTCCTCCGCCAAGCGCGTCATCAACTGCCCAGGCAGCGTGGCGCTCGTTGCCAAGATGCCGCCGCAGGCGTCGTCCAAGTACGCCGAGGAGGGCACGCTCCTTCACGGCTGCATGGAGGACCTGCTGGCCGACGGCGAGATGGGCGACATCATCGCTAAGCACAACCTGTCGCCCGAGCAGGCCGAGAAGCTGCAGTTCTGCCTTGACGCGCTCGACCAGATCGACCCCGAGCAGACGATGCAGTTTGTGCAGGAGGTCGAGGTCGAGTTTGAGGGCGTCAAGGTGCTGGAAGGCGTTTTCGGCAACGCCGACCTGATCGGGCGCGTGGGTGACCGCGCTGTCGTGCTGGACTGGAAGTTCGGCGACGGCGTGATGGTCGAGGCCGAGGAGTCCGAGCAGGGGCTGTTCTACGCCGCGGCGGCTCTCAAGACCAGCAAGGTGCAGTGGGCCTTTGACGGCGCGACTGAGGTCGAGATCGTGATCGTCCAGCCGCCCCATGTGCGCCGCTGGGTGACGACGTTCAAGCGCGTGCATGAGTTTGAGCGTGAACTGGTCGTGGCCGTGCAAGCCGCCAAGCGGCCCGACGCGCCCGTCGTCATCGGCGACCACTGCCGCTGGTGTACTGCCAAGCCGATCTGCCCGCAAGTCAGTGGTGCGGTGGACCGCGTAACCCACACGGCGCTGGCCACGGTGGACCCCGAGGCGCTGGGCCAGGCGCTGGCGCTGGCCGAGCGGCTGGAGGACTTCATCGCTGACGCTCGCAAGCTGGCGCAGGAGCGGCTGGAGAAGGGCATGCCCGTGCCGGGTTATAAACTGGTGCCCAAGCGGGCGACCCGGCAGTGGGTCGACGACAAGGCGATGCACGTTTTGTGGCTCAACGCCGGCATCTGCCCCACTGTCTACCAAGAAATCAAATTGCGCAGTCCTGCTCAGATGGAGAAGGTCTGCAAGGAGCACGGCGTGGAGTTCCCGGCCAATCAGGTCGTGAGCGTCTCGTCAGGCAACACCCTCGCACCGGAGAGCGATCCCCGGCCCGCGGCGGTGCTTATCGGGCAGCAACTCGTTGCTGCTCTCTCGAAAATCAAGTGAAAGGTTCAATCGTGTCCAATATCGTTGCGTTCTCTCAAGCCGGTCTGCCGGCAGTTTCTTCCCTCTCCACGGCCCTCCGTGCCATCGCACCTGACGTGGGCTCTGCCACCGTCATCGTGAAGATGGACAAGACGGGCCACTGGGTGTTCGGCGCGGATCAGACCGAGGTGGAAGACGGCTCCCTGTGGGCCGTCAATCCCTTCAGTTTCGTCCACGGCTTCATCGCGTGGGGTGAGGGGGAGGTGCTGGGCGAGAAGATGGTCGGCATCACCCAGCCGCTGCCCGAACTCGACGTGGCGCCCCCCGGCGCCAAGCGGGGTTGGGAGGCACAGGTGGGGTTCAGCCTGAAGTGCGTCAGCGGCGAAGACGCCGGCATGGAGGCGCGGTATACCGTGACTTCTGTCGGCGGCAAGCGCGCAGTGCAGACGCTGGCGGTCGAGATCGCCACGCAAGTGGAGAAGGACCAGACCAAGCCGGTGCCGGTGATCGTTCTTGGGAAGGATCACTACCAGCACAAGTCCTACGGGCGCGTCTACACGCCCGAGTTCAAGGTGCAGCACTGGGTCGGCATGGACGGCGCGGCTGACGAAGCCACCGAGCCTGCCGAGGCGCCCGCCGCCGAGCCGGCACCGACTGGCCGTCGTCGTCGCGCGGCCTAACCAAGAGAGGGGGCCGGGGCCGAAAGGCTCCGGCTTTTTGCTATGGTTGACACCAAAACCGCGCATGAGCGCGTTATCTGCGCGTTTTTAGATGAGCATCCGAATTGGCGGCGTAACGGGCTTCGTAAGGCGGTTAACGCGGTCATGGAACATGATGAAGACATGCTGGATCGACCGCTTGGGTTCGTGCCGGATGCTTTTTTAATTGACGCTGGCGCGAAGCGCGTTCGGCTGTTAGAAGTGGACGGTCACAGCGCGCTGACGCCGCATAAACTGGATTTGCTGAAGAATCTTTGGTGGCATTTGGACGGGTGCGGTTGGTTCTTGGATTTGACCACCATCCATTTGTTTACTGGCGCGAAAAGTTTTATGGACGACGGCGATTTTGTGCGCTTGTGCGTGCGAGGCGAACATGCTGTGGGTTGACTTCGAAACCCGCAGCGCCTGCGATCTCACGGTGGCAGGGGCTTACAACTACGCGCAGGACGCCAGCACAGAAGTGCTGTGCATGGCGTATGCGCATGACGACGAGGAGGTGCAGGTCTGGACACCAGACCAGCCGTTTCCACAGAAAGTTTTGACGGCAATTCTTTCTGGTGTACAGATCCGCGCCCACAACGCGGCGTTTGAGCGGCTGATCTGGACGTATGTGCTGTGGTCAGACCACAACGCGCCCGTGCCGGCGCTGGAGCAGTTCTATTGCACCGCTGCGCAGGCCCGCTCCAACTGCGCGCCGGGTTCGCTGGAGGACGTGGGGCGGTTTGCCGGCGCCAGTATGCGCAAGGATCACAAGGGCGCTGCGCTGGTGCGCAAGTGCTGCATCCCGCCGTTCAAGCACACGCCCCAAGACCTGGCCGACCTGTTCGACTACTGCGCTCAGGACGTGCGTGCGATGCGGGCCATCAGCAAGGCCCTGCGCCCGCTGTCTGCCGAGGAACTGGCCGACTACTGGACAAACGAGCGCATCAACGACCGTGGCGTGCTGGTGGACGTAGACCTGGCCAAGGCCGCGCAGACGTACGCTGTGGAGGAACTCGACGCCATCCAGCAGGAGGTGCGCGAGGTGACGGACGGCGAGATCACATCGGTGCGCTCGCCCCGCATGCGCGAGTGGGTGTGGGCGCGGGTCGGCCCCGAGGCGCGCCGTTTGATGACGGTCCACAAAGACGGAGAAGAAAAGCAGTCCATCGACAAAACCGTCCGTGCCGCGCTGCTGATCCTAGCAGAGGAGAACCCCGATGAAGTACCCCCTGACGCGGCGACCGTCATCCAGTGCGCAGATGACCTCTGGGCCTCATCGGTCGCCAAGTTCGTCCGTATGGCCAACCTTGCGGATGTCGAGGATCACCGTGTGCGTGGCGCGTTCGTGTTCGCTGGCGGTGCTGCCACAGGCCGGGCGTCCAGCTACGGCCTGCAGGTCCACAATTTCGCCCGCAAAGTCGCCAAAGATCCGCAGGCCGTCCGTCATGCGATGTGCCGTGGACATCAGATCGTTCCTGCGTTCGGCAAGCGGGTCACCGACGTCTTAAAGGGGATGCTGCGCCCGGCGTTGATCCCGGCAGCGGGTAAACAGTTCGTCGTCGCTGACTGGTCGGCCATTGAAGGCCGCGTGAACCCGTGGCTGGCCGCAACGCCTGCGGGGGACACCAAGCTGGAGGCGTTCCGTCGCGGGCTGGACGCCTATATCGTCAACGCTGCCGCGACGTTCGGCGTCACATACGACGCCATATTGGCCGGTTACGAGGCCGAGGACGCGGTGTCCACCGGGCAGCGCCAGATCGGCAAGGTGCAAGAGCTTGCCTGCGGGTTTGGGGGTGGCGTGGGCGCGTTTGCTGCGATGGGGCGCGTGTACAACGTGAACCTGCCCGAGCATGAGGCCAAGCGCATGGTCAACGCCTGGCGCAAGGCGAACCCGTGGGCGCCGTTGTTCTGGTCGGATCTTGAGCGGGCCTACATGGGTGCCATGCGGCGCAAGGGTCAGGCGGTGCCGGCAGGGCGAGTGTCCTACCTGTTTGATGGGGCTCATCTCTGGTACGCGCTGCCATCTGGGCGCATACTCTGCTACCCCCACGCACGACTCGACGCCGATGGCATCAGCTACGCCAAAGCCTCTTGGAAACCCGCCGCTGACGCCAAGGAGTGGCCTCGCGCGCGCCTGTGGCCGGGCCTTGCATGTGAGAACGTCACACAAGCCGCGGCGCATGACATCCTGCGCCATGCGCTGCGGGAACTTGAGCGCGAGGGCGAGGACGTGGTCCTGCACGTCCACGACGAAATCGTCTGCGAGACGAGCGACCCTGCGCGAACTACCGAACTGATGAAGCGGGTGATGACCAACCCGCCAGCATGGGCGGCGGGTCTGCCGCTGGGCATCGGCATCAAAACAATGGAGAGATACGGCAAATGACATCACAAGAATTCATTGAGTACCTCGCCGCGCTCGCGCCTGCTGGCGAGACGGCGCTCATCGTGCGGCAGACGCCGCGCCTGGTGAACGGGGAAATGCAGTTCCACGCGAACGGCGCGATCAAAGCAAGCTGGCCGGCGTACCTGCCCACGCGGCGGATCAAGGAGGGCGAGGCGTGGTTCGGTAACACCGCCTCGTTCATCGTCGACCGCTTCATTGACGGCAAACCCAGCGCCAGCGCCGCCAACTGCGAGTACGTTCTGGTGATGATGCTGGACGACGTGGGCACCAAGAGCAAGACGCCCCCGCTGGCCCCGACGTGGATCATGGAGACGTCAGCGGGGAACTTCCAGTGGGGCTACGTCTTCAGTGACCAACCCACCAAGCTGGAGTTCGCCGGGGCCATCAACGCCATCGCCGCAGCAGGCTACACCGACGCCGGGGCCTGCAACCCCGTCAGAAACTTCCGACTGCCTGGCTCGGTCAACTTCAAGCCCGGTAAGGATGCGTTCGCCTCGCGCCTGGTAGAGTTCACGCCCGGGCGCGAGTACACGCTGGCCGAGATCTGCGCCGGCCTGGGCGTCACGCCCGAGGTGGTGGAGTCGTTGGGGCCGCGCCCGGTGCGCCTGTCCGACGACGGGGCCGACGATGTGGCCACTTGGTTGTCCGAGCAGGGGCTGGTGCTGTCGCGCCCGAACACCGAGGGCTGGATGGGGGTCGTGTGCCCCAACGCTGACCAGCACACCGACGGCAACCCCGAGGGCCGTTACCTGCCCAGCGGGCGGGCGTTCTGCTGCCTGCACTCGCACTGCATCGACCTCGACAGCGCCTGGTTCCTTGAGTGGGTGGCCGAGCGGGGCGGGCCGAAGCACACGCCTGGCCTGCGGGACGAACTCCTCCAGCAGGCGATGCTGCAGACCATCGGGCGGCTGACGCCCACGCCCGAGCTGGCCGGTGCGGTGGCCGAGGTGATGGCCGAGGTGGACCGGGCCGAGGCCGCGCGGACTGACAAAGCCGACTGGTGGCACCGTTTCGCGTACGTGGTGTCCGATGATGCCTACTTCGACATGCGCGAGAGACGCCAGTTCACGAGAACCAATTTCAACGCCCTGTTCCGCCATGTGTCCTGCCGCAGCATCCACGGCAAGAACCCCAAAATCGAAGCGTCGATCTGCTTTGACGAGCACCGGCAGACCAAGGGCGGGCGGGTGCTGGACGGTATCGCCTACAGCGCGGGCGATGACGTGCTGGTGGCCCGTGCTGGTGGCGTGTACGGCAACAAATGGCGCGACGGGCGCCCGGCAGTCGCTGGGGGTGCCTCGGACGCCGCGGTGCGTCCGTGGCTGGACCACGCCGAGCGGATGATTCCCGACGCCGCCGAGCGTGAGCATGTCCTGAACATCATGGCGTTCAAGGTCCAGCAGCCCAGCATCAAGATCAATCACGGTGTGCTGCACGCCGGCCGGCCTGGCAGCGGCAAGGATTCGCTGTGGGCACCGTTCCTGTGGGCGGTAGGTGGCGAGGGGAAGACGAACGTTGCGACCGTCCGGAACGAAGAGATCAATTCCCAGTGGGGCTACGCTTTCGAGTCCGAGGTGCTGGTCCTGAACGAACTGCGCCAGCCCGAGGCCAGCGACCGCCGCGCGCTAGAGAACCGACTCAAGCCCCTGCTCGCTGCGCCGCCCGAACTGATCTCAATCCAGAGGAAGGGCCTGCACCCCTACGATGCGGCCAACCGGTTGTTGGTCTTGGCGTTCTCCAACGAGCGTGCCGCCATCTCACTGCCGTCAGATGACCGCCGTTGGTTCGTCCTGTGGTCCGAGGCCGAGATCATGCCCCCCGACGTTGCCGCGCGGCTGTGGGCCTGGTACGCGGGCGGTGGCCTGGCGTCAGTGGCCGCGTGGCTCCATGCCCGTGACGTGTCCACGTTCCAGCCTGGCGCCGCCCCGCCCATGACGGAGGCCAAGGCCATCATGCTGCAGGCGGGCCTGAGCGGGTCCGAGGCGTGGTTGGTGGAGCAGATGACGCATCGCGTGGGCCTGTTCGCCCGTGGCGTAGTCGGTGGCCCGTGGCAGGGGTTTCTGGAGGGCCTGCAGGCCCGTGCACCGGCCCATATCAAGCTGGTAGTCCCTGCCCTGCTGCATGCGTTCCGTGAGGCCGGATGGGAAGACATGGGGCGGGTTTACTCGGTTGAGCACCCGACGAAGAAGCATGTGTTCCGCGCGCCTGATTGGACGGGGAGCAAGAGCGAGGCGCGCCGCCTGGTG
>Ga0208465_1000051_pt1 | contig 40019 bp, 59 predicted proteins | sample LakMenEpi31Aug10_FD_150749 | JGI IMG/M metagenome (GOLD analysis project Ga0208465, IMG submission 150749) | Freshwater microbial communities from Lake Mendota, WI - 31AUG2010 deep hole epilimnion (SPAdes) | ecosystem: Environmental > Aquatic > Freshwater > Lake > Epilimnion/Euphotic zone ...
TTTGCAAGATCGTCGCGGCCTTCTTCACGATAGCTCTTTGCCGCCTCCCGGTAATCGTCCGCGCTAAAGCGTCGATTTCCAGTTTTCGGCGTTTCAGAACCAGGCTGCGAAGCCTCCCGCTGGGCTTTCGCCTGCTCGATGGCTTCACGCTCTGCTTTGAGTCTTGCTTTTTCCGCTCGGACATCTTCCCACTCTTTTTCGAGTCTGCCCTTGGCCTTCTCGTATCGGGACGGCTTCTTTTGTTCGGAAGCCGACTCCGACTTGTCTTCTGAAGGTTGCGTTGTTAAAGAACTTTTTGCCTCCTCGGATTTCTCCTCAGTGGCGGAAACTTCACTCGAAGCTTCCTGTTTGGTTTCGGCTTCCTCGGCAGGCGCGGGTTTCTGCTCGGTATCTCCGCTCGCCTTCTCGGTTGCAGGTGCTTCAGCTTTGGGTTTTTCGTCTTCCTTGGGAGTGGGATTGTAGTCCCGTCCCTCGTCAGCCGCTTGCGCCATCGCCAGAATATCCGCTTCCGTCAGGTTATTCGAATCAGCCATTTGACCCTTTCTTACACCCATTCGCCGGGAGTCATTCGGCGGTGAGGTTAATCGGCTACTGGTTCATCCGATCCATCCCCATAGCCTGAGATGGCGGAGTTAAGTTTTTGGGTTGCGAGCGATTCGAGAACCGCAACACAACCTCTAAACCCTTTAGCATAACCACAAGCCTCTGCAAGTTTCTGTCCTTCTTTCATAACCGCAGATGAGTTTTGGCGCAGTGTTAGATTAAGCAAAATAAGGCTAATCCGCTTGCCGGTTGGGGTTCCAAGAAAGGCAGTCCAAGCCTTCTCGTCCTCATCCTCCCACTTGGGTTCGTCCACCCACTCCTGGTTGCGGATGAAGGACAGTATGGCTTTAAGCTTTCTCATACCACTAACGCCCAGGAGTCGCCTTGGAAAAGCGCGACTTCCTTGCCGTCAAGAGTCTCGGATAAAGCCTTCTGTACAGCCTGGAAGGACCAATCGTGTCCAGCCAGCACCCCGCCTTTACGCAGTTTCGGCTTCCACCCCTGGATGTCTGCCACAACCGCTTCATACCTGTGATCGCCATCAACATAGATTAGGTCAAGCGATTCATCGCCAACGAACTCCAAAGCGTCAAGACTTTTCCCACGGCTAAAAGATACGTTACCAAGACCCTTGGTACGGTTCTGGAAAGCCTCAAAAACAAACTTCATCGGGCATTGGTGGCTGGCGACATCATTCAGGTCGTAACCGTTGATCCAAGGATCGACCGCCAGAACCTCTTTGAAATACTTGGAGATAACCTCGGTACCCTCGCCGCTATACGCGCCTATCTCAACGGCCTTGCCGTTTGCGCCTTTCGCGTTTGCCCACTGGCAAAGTTTTGCCAACCCCTCCTGCTGGAAGGGCGGTCGCATTACCGGGACCTTCAAGCAGGCATCGGAGCGGCGGGTTGTGCGGCCTGCGGAGCAATCTGCTCGGCAGCACGCATTTCCTGTTTGGCCGCATCACGAAGCTGTTTCTGGATGGCGCGGGATGTGTTGGGGTCAACCTGCTCCAAGGCAGCCAAGTGCTGCTGGAGATGCTGCATGATCGCCTGCATGGCAACCTGGTCTACGGGTTGCTGGCGGGCCTGGGCTGCCTGGTTGAACTGGAATAGAACTTGGATATGGATCTTGTGATCGTCGGATGGCTTGATCTGGACGGGGAAGCCGGTGGCAAGCATGGTGGCAATCTCGGTCGCCTGATCCTCGCCCTGGTCGCCCATTCCGGCTTGAGGGTCTTGGAACAGACGGCGCACAAGGCTGGGGTCGTCCTGTTCGATGACAGACTTGACCAGTTCGCCCTGGTTGACGAAAGGATTGCCCTGGAACATCTGCATCCGGGCGACTGCCTTCTGGAGCGAGAATTGGCGGTTGATAAAGTCCAATCCGCCCTTCGGCTCAATCGAGTATTCCTCATGGATACCCTCTGGCGGCATCGCACCGGTCTCCTCGGCGTAGCGGAACATAAGGTCACGCTTATTGTACTGGACATAGAGCGACCAGCACTGCTTGAAAAGGTGGGACAGCCCCATTCGGAAAATGCGGTTACGAAGATCGCCGGATGCGGCGGCTTGAGCCTGCAACGCCGAAATCTCTGTCGCTGTCTTGCGGTCGGAAACCTGGTACTGCGATCCGGCACCGAAATCGGGATTACCCATCCGGGCCTCGGCCAGCATCCGCTCCTCCAGCATCAAACGCTGGAAGTCGAAGGGAGGTTGGCTGAACTGCACCGGCTTGAGACCCTGCGGGAGGATCTGGCCGGGTTGCATCTTGAGGTTGGCGGTGTTGAGGCTGATCGGATTCTGAGCTTCGAAAACGGGTCGGTTGGCCAGTTCAACGTAATCACTCAGGCTATTCTTCAGCTTGTTGAGTAGATTCTCTCCAGGGAGGAGAATTTCTGCAACTCCCCGTGGACTGTACCAACCGCCCCCTGTGACTTCATAGGGGAAATCAACAAAAGGAGGTTCGCCGTGGCGGTAGGGAAGGATGAACGGCTTCCTTACATCCTCGGTGACAACCAGCGGACTATAAGTTTCGACCTTCCATCCGTCTTCGGAGGGCGTATACATTTCCCAAAGAATGATGCGATCATTCTCAGCTTCCTGGGTAATTCCCTCACGGCGGTAAATCTCGTCCTGAATCTCACTTCGTAGGCCCACCGATTTGGACGGCTTACCCGAAATGATTTTGATAAAGTTTTCGTCCTGCTTGTAAAGGGGGTTAGCCTTATAGGAATCGACGCTCGTGGAGATGATGTGAACAATGAAATCGGCATCTTTGAATTCCTTGGTGTACGAGGGTACGATAATATGGAAGGGATCAATCGCCTCAAAGTCAATACGCTTCTTATCCTCGTTCCAGATCACCTTGGAAACACCACGGCCATAAAGAAGGATGTTATCGATGACGGAAACAATCTCCTTCTGGAAGTTGGACTTCTCCCGCATCTGATAATCAAACCAACGCTCGGCGGAAACGGTCAGCGGGGTCAACTGCTGGCGCATCGGGACGAAGCTGGAAAGGATGTCGTTGCCGATGGCGGAATTGACAAAGGAAGGCTTTAGCTTCTCAATGGCCGTGTCGATCAACTGAACGTGCAGATCGGCTGCGGTCGGCCAAGGCTTTACCTTGCGGCGGACACCGAAATAGCGAGCCTGGTAAAACAGCCGTTGCCGGTTCTCCCAGGTCTCGCGCTGGTTGAGAGCTTCGATGATCCTGACGTAGTAATCGTTACGGCGTGTGTCTTTGGCGTTCATTTCTCTCGCTCCCTATTCAGTTCAAATTGAAAATCGTTGATATAATGCAAAGCGCGTTTTGCCCATGCGCGGACGGCAGGAGAAGAATCGCGAACAGCAGGGTAGTTCTCATCGCGCATCAGAGCCTCAACGGCTCCGGTCGTGTTCGTCGTGGGATTGGTTGTCGCGCACCCACCAAGCAACAGTGCCAAGATCCCGATCAATGGAATCACGGTTGTTGCGCCACTCGCCTTCGGCGCGGTCGATGCGTTTCTCTTTCCAGCCTGGAATGAGGCGAAGGATCGACGCGATGATGTTAAGAATCGCACCGATCACTTAAAGTTATTTAATGTGAAGTCCGAGCGTCTTGAGGAAGTTGACGACCTTCTCCAACGCCGAATCGTCGGCGGGGGTCGGGGTCAGCTTCACAATGATGCGCGCGGCAAGCACGATGCCACCAAGGGCGGCAACAATCTCGGTCCAGTTTGCAGTGATCCAGTTCCAAATATTCATATTAACCTCCTGCGTCGAAGCCAGCCATAACGGGATCACTCGATTCCATCAAGGCTTGCAATGACCTCCACGTTGGCTTCTCCACCGGGAAGGTCAAGTCGAAACTGATATTACCACCATCAAGGCAGAGGGCAAGGGCATCGGCTCGGTCGGGGCTGGCGAGTCCCCTGGCTCGCATCGAATCCTTGGACTCGACTCCGAGCTTGCCCTTGGAGTTAACCAGGCTACGGCGGCAGGTCAGTTGCGCTGTCAGTTCGTCGTCTTCGGGCAGAATGATTTCAGCCGCCTCGATCTTCTTTGCCATCCCATACCACATCTCGGCAGCGCGGTTTGTGTAGGCATCGGTGTCGTAGGCGGTGGAGCCGAAGTTGACCCGCTGCACTTCCCAACCAGCCTCGGCCAGGGCATCGCACATAGGCATACCAAGGCCGCTTGCGTCAGCATAGATGTCTTCGGCTCTCAGGCCGTGTTTCTTGAACTCGACAATAAAACGGCCTACCGCAGACATGGTATCCCTTTCGCGCCATGCCGTGATGGGTAGAACCTTGTTCCCATCCCGCACGCAAAGCACGTTGCAGTCGCCACCAGCCGCAAAGTCTACACCGGCGATCTTTGTGCCAGGCTTGAAGTCCGGTGGGCTGGTAAGGCAGTTCTGAAGCTGATTCAGGTTAATAATCAGGCTCTCGTTGCCTATGTCCACGAACTCGCCATAGATCATGGAGCGGGTCAGGGGGTGTTTCTCACCATACCGCTGGATGACCTCGTCGATCTGCTTCTGGGTAATATGTGGGCAGTCGAAGGCGGTCACGGCGTGCTTCTTCCACATATCCGCCTCTTTGGTGAAGGCGCGATAGAAGGCACCGCTTGAGCCGCCAGGACTTGAGGCGATTAGCAGTCGCGTTGGTTGGCACCGACTGATGGCCTCGAAGAGAGGGTCGGCAACGGTCTTGGCTTCGTCCACCACCATGAGCAGGGGCGCGGTTTCGTGGTTCTCGGCGTGCCAGCCTTCAGCACGGCCAGGATCGGTCGCAGAGTAGCCTATAATGCGCGATGTGTTGCCGTCAGGGTGCAGGTAGCGGATCTCGCCGGATGTGACCTCCCAGGGGCCACCAAGCTTGGCGATGTGGGATCGTAGGCTCGGCCAAAGCTGGGACTCGACCTGGCGGAAGACCCCGGCGGTCGTGACCGCAATAGAACGCTTGTAGACGAGCGCGTGCCATATCAAAACGCCGGAAATTACCGTGGAAGTCTTGCCGGAACCGTTGGCGGCGCGTAGAGCCACTCTAGCGTCCACTGGCTCAATATCTGACAATACATCCTTTTGCCATTTGTAGAGATTGATGCCCAATACCTTATCTGCGAAATACGCAGGGTTTAGCAGTTGCTCTAAAACCTCTTCAGGTGCCTTTTGGGCTGACTTGGGAATACGCTTAGGCATAACCTCTTTTTGTTTTGTGGCGCAATTATTTGGGGGGTATTATGCGTGTGAATCGGTGGCGGGGGGCGTAGGGGTGGGGGTGTCGTGTACCGGCCACTTCTTAAGGCTTTCTTGCCTTGGCTTGCGTCTCCTCATCCTTAAGGGACGAGGCTTGCCAGGATTTTTAGGCATTGTGGTTGCAATAGGTTGCGGACTATCTGTCGCACAATAGCTATTGTATTTACCTTTGACATCTTCTATCTGCTTAACCTCCTGGCTATCAATCACTTGCGCTTTCTTCTCCGCTCGTCTCGATGCAAGTCCGGCAAGTAGTGCGGCAAATGATCCGCCTGCTGTATGTTCTACGCCACCAGAGACTTGCAACCTAGCCGAAGGTTGGGCATAAGAATAAACACGTTCGGCCATCCATGCTTTTGCCTGCCAAGACTTCTCTCCCGCAAGTTCGATGTCCCTTAAAAGTTTTAGCTCGTGATTTTTTCTTGCGGTTTCCATCTTTCTGCCGAAAGCCGGGTTTCTATGCACCCAAGTTTTAATCGTTCCAACTGGAACGCCTACCAAGCCAGCACACTTTTCGAGAGTGAATCCAGAGGAACAAGCCGCAAGGCACTTCTCCTCAATTTCCTTGGTAAATGCCACCTTCCCATTCTTTGATTTTTCTGGAAGTTCTTCGGGCGGGTTTTCCACTCGCCCAAGATACCATAAAAATATAATAAAAATAATTTGACACAACCAACCCGCTTGGACTAGGCTCTATTCATGCAAACAAACACAACCCAAATCCACTTCACCTTATCTTCATCCAATGCCAAAACCGGCCCCATCCCGGTTTCCACTACATCCGCCAATACTTGCCCAGATTCATGCCCGCTTAAGGCTGGCGGCGGTTGCTATGCCAACGGCGGCCCGCTTGGGATGCATTGGAGGAAAGTAACCGATGGCAAGCGCGGCACGGGTTGGGAAGATTTCCGCCGCGCGGTTGCCAGTTTGCCCCAAGGTCAACTATGGCGACACAACCAGGCGGGGGATTTGCCTGGAGAGAATGACGCAATCTCCGCGCCTATGTTGGAAGATTTGGTAATGGCTAACAAGGGCCGCCGGGGTTTTACATATACCCATAAGCCAGTTCTAGTTAATCAGCGCGGCCCCATAGAGCAGAACCGGGAAGCCATTGCCAAGGCGAACCGCGAAGGATTCACCATTAATCTCTCCGCAAATGGGCTGAGGCACGCTGACCAGCTTGCCGCGCTGAACATCGCGCCGGTTGCCACTATTCTGCCGCCCGGAGTCGAGGAGAACACCGTGACCCCGGATGGGCGGAAAGTTGTGGTATGTCCCGCTCAAAGGATCGAGGGAATGACCTGTTCCAGGTGTCGTTTGTGCCAACTTGCGAAACGCTCAATCATAATCGGCTTTATACCGCACGGGAACGCGAAGCGTAAAACCGGCGCGGTTGCAGATAAAAACTAAAAGAAGGGAAACACAAATATGATCGCAGAAATACACGGAGCCGTTTACTTCGCCCACGGCTTAATTTTGGGCGGGATCTTGGTTGCGTTTGCGATGTTTATCGGTCGGAAATAAGTCTTTCCTCGTTCCCCCTCGTCACGGAGGGGGACGGAGGTGGGACCCGATAGGGTCGAACCTGATAAACGGAACCGAAGCCTGGGCAATCTTGGCGGCGGGGATGATTAAGAAAAGGAACACATAATGAAAAAGTATAAAGTAATCGGAGAGCGAACCGAGTATTATCAAATTGAAATAAATGCAGAAAGCGAAAAAGAAGCACACCTAATTGCCGATGGTATTGGGTTGGAAAAATGGGAGGAGCTTGACGGGACATCATTTAGAATTGACGAGGAAAGCACCGAAGAAGTTTAACCAATATCCGCCAAGGTTCTACCCCTTGCCGGTTCTCGCCTAGTCCGCCATCCACCAATAATCGGTAGCGTGGCGATTTGGTTTGACCTATAAACGGTACTTTGGCTTATAAGGAGTCGATAAAAAATGACAAAAGAACAAATCATAAAAGAGTATCTGTCCACCCTTGGCAGAAAAGGCGGGAGCGTTAAAGGGCCGCAGAAAGCTCGCAAACTTCCACGGGAGCATTACGAAAACGTATCACGCATTCAGCGGGAGCGTTGGGCAAAGTGGCGGGAGCAGAACAAACGGTAGGTTGGTGGCTCTATAAGTGCGGTATAAAGAATGTCCTATAAGGGATATATAAAGAACGGTAGCCTAGCGACCAATAGAGACGCAGCAGGCACGGTTGCCTAGAGATTCTGGGATTTTGCGCTTTATAGCCGGTATCTTGCGTTGGGAGGTATGGTCTACCTGCTTGCCATCAATCCTCGCTTCTAGCGGCATCTCCGCTCGATTAAACGGTATCCTGGTGCCTTGTTTTACCACTTCCTGCAACTCCAGTAGCGTGCAGTCAGTTTGCCAGGAGGATTGCTGTCGCACCGATGCCTAGCCCTAAAACTCTTGCGCCGTCCGGGTATGGACTTCTTGATGGTCATCTTGGGATCTCCGAAACGGATGGTCTTGGACTTGCCATTGGCGCACGCCCTTACCTTAAACTTCTTTGACCCTCCAGGGGTACGCACCGGCCTATTGCATGGTGATTGTCTCATTGGTTTAACGCTCCTGCCAATAGTTTAATCTTTTCTTGGTGTACTTCAAGGAACTTTCCCAAGTCTTCTAGGTCATCTGTAAGGCTGACCATGTTCGCCTCGTATACCTCGCGGGAGCAGTCAGCTAATATGTCACCACAGAGTCGGTCCACCTTGCCTATGGTCTGATGCAGGCGGGAGTTCTCCGTAAGAAGAAGCTCTATATACGCCCAAGCTAGGTCAACGCGAGGGCTTTTCACGAAAGCCGCCCTTCTTGGCCTTCATCATGCGCCAAGTGCGGGGTGAAATGGTGGATTGGGACTTGGGACGGGATGTGCCAGCCTTACGGCGGGCGTTGATATTGGCATAGAGGCCGGGGCGTTTCATTCCCACAGTTTAGCACAAGCGGGTGGATCTAAAAGGGCTACACCAACACGGCTTCTTTGGCCGCACAAACCTCGCAGCCTATGTCCTCATATTCCCTGACCATCTTACCCCACTTATTCCAGCAGGTACGGCAATACCCTTCCGGCATGGGCGAAGCACCCATGGGCATAGTCGGCCTAACTTGGGACGTTTGGGATGCCTTTTCGTATGTCATCGGAGCATACCCCCCACCATGGTTTATGGTAGTAGTTTCTTTATTAGGGGGTGGGGGCATATTAGCTGAACTCAAAATAACCGTCCCAAACGTCCCAAACCGCTCTTTGTCGCATTTAGCGTCTATATGTTGTGTTTCTTTAATAGTCACTTTAGCAAGCCGCTTGGCTTCCGCCTCCCTCCTCTTCCTTGCTGCGACAAGATCCGCATCCCTCTCCCTCACCTCCTTGGCCACCTTCTCCATGTCCATTACGTGCTTTCCTATGAAGGTATTCTTCTGCTCCACCTTTCTTGGTACAATAGGCTCCGGCCTGCCCTTGTTCTTATCCCCGGCTAGATTCCATATAATTCTCCTATGATTTAGGTCATTTGGGTAGGCGGCGCAGGCAAAGGTAGCCCTGTCCTTGAACACTATAAGGTGCTGACCACCCGCATCCCCGCCACCCTGGGCGCAAGCTGGGCAGCGGTACTCATCGCCTTTGGCGGTCGTTTTGGTCGGCGTACCCCTGACCCAAGCCCCGCCGACATTACCAACCAGCTTCTTAGAATCCAGCATCGGCATAGCCCTCCTCCTCCTGACCCTGCACATGGATGTTTCTGAAGCCCTTCTTGGACTTCCTGACGCTGTTGGAGATATTGCTCTGGCGAAGCTCCAGCATCTTGTCCCTGATGAGATGACTCATGCGGGAGCCGGACAGCGGCCTCCAGCCCTTCTCGGCACAATACAGGCCGTATAGCTGAACAAACTCCTCCATCGTGACATCCGATCCTTTCACCTTGTCCACCCGGTCATGGATGAAGTGGTCAACCGACTCTGATTCTGCCAATAGGTTATGGATACGCTTGGCCTGGGAGTCGGGCAGTCGGATGTCGCCAGTCTCGTCCACGTCCTTCTGGAGAAGCAGGAAGCCGCGAAGACCCCAAGCCAAGATGGCCGGACCTTCCTCCTCCACCAGCTTCTCCGCAAAGCGGTCGATCTTCCTTGCGGGCGGTGGCTGGTTGAACTCCAGCAAAAGCAACCTGCGTCTCCAAGCCTCGACATCCCCCTCCAGGCTGACCCGCAGCTTCTCGTTGGCCGTGATGATGATGTTGTAGTTGCCAACGATATGATAACCATCGTTGATCCCCTTGCCTTCCGCATCCAGCACGTCCCCGCCGGTCAGTCCCTTGATGACCTTGGCTCCGCCCATTTGCAGAAAGTTCCCTGGCACGTCCACGCCGGACAGGAGCGTCTTGGCGCGGTAGCGGTAAAGCTCAAACTGCTTGTCGAGGTGCTGGGTGCGTAGCTGCGCCATGTTTTCCTTGCCCGAAAGCAGGTGAACCACGTTGTGCAGGGTTGATTTCCCGCCACCCGCCTGACCGTACAGCACCATGAACCTCTGGATGATGTTGCGCCCGAACAGGCACATCCCAAGATACTTCTGGAACAGGAGCAGGTCATCGGGGTCTGGGATGGCTGGCACGGCCAGTTCATTCAAAAACCTTTCCGGCACCAGATCCAACCCCCTGAACTCGACCGGGCATTGATTGCGCGAGAAGAAGTCAGGGCTGAACTCATGCTCCTCGATTGCGCCCGCCTCGAACTTGATGAAACGATTGGAGCAATGCACACCTGGAATGCGGTGCAGGGTGAAGGCATCCCGATGCTCCACGATACCGCGAAGCTGGCGCACGATTCCGGCCAGCGAGTTGTCCGATCTCATGTGTTCAATCTCCGGCCTGTTCTGCTCGCGGCTGAACTTCAGGATGTCGCGGCTGATCTCCTGCTTGATGGCATCCTCCGACTTGACCCGCCATATCCCGCGCTCGCCCTCGTATTCGTAAAAGTCCTGCTCCTGCGGTTCGTATAGTACCCGGTGGTCGTGCTGGTATTTACCCGCCCAGAAGGGTTGGTTAAGGCTGACGATGAACTCCCGCTCCTTCTTGTCCCTGACCTCCTTCCACGGCTTGCCAAACTCCTCGACTAGGTCGTTGTAGGCATTGTCCACCTTGATCTTCCAAGGCAGGTCCAGATGGTCCGGCCACACAATGTCGGAGAACTTGATCGTGATCGGCTTCTCCACCACGATCCATTTGTAATTGCCACCTGTCGGGTGCTTGCCCCAGATCACCGTCTGCCCGCCGTCACTCCTCCATTCCCCCCAATCGGTGATCTTGGCCAGAGGCGGAAACTCGCCCTCGATCCTGACCCAGAAGTTCCTGCCCCTGGCTCCCTTTGTCTGGAGCGTCTTGGTCAGGGTTGGGTTCAGCTTGGCAAACTCTTCCGCAGACTCGTCGCTGTCGATGTCAATCGAGCATAGCCCGCCACCAGCCTTGCCGAGCAACACCCCGATGTTTCCAGCCTCAAGTCGGCGCAGATGCTCCGGCTTCCTCGCAGCCGCCGGGGTTGTCTTCTGCCAGCCTGCATCCATCGGCCTCTTCTCGCCGGTAGGTATGGGCAAAAGCACGCAGTCTTCCCCCAAAAATTTCATCAGATCCATCACCTTTTCCTGTGTCATGCCGCGCCCTCCTTGATTAGTTGTTCCAGTGCTTTCGTTGATTGTGAAAACGTGCCGCTCGTTAGCGTCTCGATCATCTCACGCTTGTGGCAATGCCGTCCATACCAAAAATCATTTTCATATTCAGGCATTGAAATGAGCTGGTAAACGCCAGCATCGCCAATGTCCAGCAGCACCGGCTGGTTGCACCACAGGATAGACGTGCGCGGCCTCTTCCACCATATCCTGATGATGCCATCCCCGACATGATTGCTTGGCATTTCCTTGCCGATGCAGTCAAAGATCCAGACCATGTTGACGTAGCCAGCCTCGCGTTGCTGGATCTCCTCAACGCTGATCGGGCTGTGCTGGAACTCGATGGCATGACGAACCCCTCCTACATACATCCTCGCGTCCATGCGGTGCTTGATGCCGTCCACCTCGATTGACTTCTCTACGTTGTCCTTGTGGAAGTAAGTTTTCCATTCCCGGTGCCAGTCTGTCTCCGGCTCGCTCCATGTGTCCGGGTCGGCGGTTTCCCTGGCCCAATGGTGAAACTTGATCGGACCACACTTGGCGATCAACACCGTGTCGTCGTAGTCGATGCTTCTTGCGCCCTTGGTCGGGCGGTTGCCATGCTTGTCGTACATCATGGCAATGTCTTAGCTTGAAAGTTCATTTATTTCCCAGCACAATGACATCAGGATCGCATGACGCAAGGATGTTCGGTGTGCCTATTAGTTGGTCTAATGCAAAGTATAATGCCCCTTTGTTTCAAATGGCCGAACTTTCGTGGCCAGCCGCAAGATCTCCTTGCGTACCATTCGGGGCATCGATTCATAATAAAAACAATCCGGCTTTGTTTCAAGGGGAGAACACACTAGGAGGACTTCCCGTTGCGGAATCTCTCCGCACACCATGCGCCGGATTAAATTATCCCTCCAACTCCATCGCCTTCTTCGCCGCTTCGACGATGTCTTGGGCGGTGATGTTGCGTAGGGCATTGCACCACATCTGGGTTTTTGGAAGCTTGTTTGTCGCGTCCTTGCACTTCTGCTGCGGTAGACCCGCATGAGGGCGGCACGGAGCGTGCGGGCAGGTGTCAGGCTTGAAGACCGAGATGTTCTTTGGGTAGTAGGTCATCCGGTCGTCTGGGTGATAGCTACCCCAGAGCGACACACAAGGCGTGTCGAAGGCGGCGGCCACATGGTTGACGCTGCTGTCTGGTGCGACCACAAAGTCGGCTCCGCTGACAATCGGGAACAGCGAGCGGAACTGCTTGGTTGTGTTGAATAGGTCGATCACTCTGGGATGATCCACCTTGAAGTTGTTGGAGTTATCCAGCCCGATGATGACGGCCTTGTGGTTTGGGAACGCTTCAAGCAACGCCAGCACCGCATCCTGTCCCATCTTAGGCGGGTAGGTGCGGGTCGGCCCGGAACTAGAGACATGGTAGGCAAAGTAGTCGCCCTTGATCGGCCACTTGCCCATCTCCATAAGCTCCTTGTGGTCGGGTTCGATAAGGTACAGGTGTGGACGTTTATACTTCGGATCTACATCTCCGGCATTCATCCAGGTGTAGATGCGGTCGTAGCAGTTGCCGGGGCCGGTACCCAGCTTGGTATTTCCAACCTGACCGCTGAACAGGTCGTCCGTGGGAAGGTGCGCATCGTAGCTATCCCAAGCCTCAAGCGTGGGCGGCAGCGGGAATAGCTTGGCACCCAGTCCCGCATAGAGCGGCAGGTTTCTGGCAGGTGCGTAGACATCCACGCAGCCGCCCGATTCGTTGACTAGGTAATGCACGAAGGCGGTCGTGATGATCGCATCTCCGATGGCTCCGGCTCGGTACACCGCCGTCGCCCCTCCGGTCGCACGGCCGGGATAGTACGGCTTGATCTTGTGGGGGCATGGTATGGAATCTTCCCAAGTCGGCCCCGTCAGTTCATCCGGCAACACATAGGTGTTGCGCGGGAACAGCATTGAGTCGTCGACCTTGTGGATTGAGTTGGTTTGGTTGGTCCAGAGTTTCATGGTTGCTCCATTATGATGTTGATGTTTCGGATGATTTCCGCCGCGACTTGCGGGACGACGGCATTTCCCAATCCTTTAAGTCGGTGTGTCCTATTGGGTATCCCATCAGCCACTCGACCCACGAAGGATTCAGAGTCGCTTTTTTCGTTTGCCGGGTCTCTGGCAAACGATGAAATCCCATAAACCTTTGAATCCGATCTCCCTTCCATAACCTTGCCAATGTTTCCCACTTGTTCCCGCAATCCTTTCCTTCCGTTGCACATGGGGTCGGCCACATATTTACCGATGATCCAGACCCGATCCCTTCTGTGCGGTGCATCGACGGCGCAAGCTGGAATAATGATCGGTTCGACTTCGTAACCTTCCGCTTCCAGGTCAGCACACACCGTGTCGAGTGCCAGGTTGACGATTCCAGCAACATTCTCACCAATGATCCAAGCTGGCCTTGCCTCGCGTATGACTCGGAGCATTTCCGGCCAGAGATAGCGGTTGTCGTCCTTGCCTCGCTGCTTCCCGGCAACACTGAATGGCTGGCAGGGGAATCCGCCGGTGAGAAGAGTGACTCCTGCGTATAGGTCGCCTCGTACTTCCCTGATGTCCTTGTGGCACGGGACTTCCGGCCAGTGCTTCTTGAGGACGGCCTGGGAGTATGGTTCGTTGTCACAGAAGCCAACGGTTCTATACCCGTTCCATTTGGCTGCCAAGGCAAATCCTCCGATGCCTGAGAAAAGGTCGAGATGGGTGCGTTCATTCATTCCGCCCCCCAGTTATGCTCACGGGCATAATCAATCGAAGAGCGGTTGCACTTCCATGCGCTGGCAATCTGCCTGGTGGTGTAGCCCTGCTCGTACTGGATGCGCCATAGCCCCCAACGTTTCAGGACGATCTGTCTTGTCCTGTTGCCGCCACCGCTTTTCATCTTTCCCTTCCTAATCTTCGGCTTGGCGATCTTCAACGCCTCCGGCACCACGATCTCCCGCTCGTCACGAATTCCGGCCACGACCCGCGCTGCTTCCGATTCGTTGGCCTTGGTGCGCTCGATCCGCCCGATGCTGATCTCATGGCGCATCTGCTGGATGGTCTGGACTGCGGCGACAAGCCTCGCCTCCAGCACCTTGATGTTGTCCTCGGTCGCGCTGACCCGGTCAGTTAGTACTTGCGCTACTGCTTCCTGTGTGTTCATTATTCCTTATCTCCTTTGTGATGAGTGCCGCCGCGTCAACGTCTGCGATAATCTCGCGAACCTTGTGCGCCTCGGCGTGATTTATTTTGTCTCTATGGCTGGCCAACCCCCGGCGCACCCGCGCCAGGATGTCCGCCAACCATGCCATGCGATCTTCTGTCATGTTTTCTCGAACCTCCCTGTAACTAGATTTAGTTCCCAACCATTGCCTTGAAACTTGTCGTACATCATCTGGTTCATGACCCAATAAAGGGGAGAACATTCCGAATCAAACAACCCGCCCGGACGGCAGTTGCCCATGTCGATAAACTCCTTGAGCGCCTCAACCTCCAGCCTGGCTACCTGATATACGGTCACGCTGTCTCCTCTCCGACCACGCCATCAAACGCCTGTTCTTCTGCGTGGAAGACCTGTGTTTGTACCTTCAGCCATGTCGGCTTGACAACCCCATTCTTGCCTGTGAACGATGCCTCCGTGAATAAAACGTTGTTGCCCGGCACGCAGGCAATCCTTCCATTGGCAAGCTCAATGAAGTGGTGCGACTTGGTTTGACTCGGCTCCAGGCTGTACCCGTCCCCGTATGGTTCTGCGGTGAACATATAGGCTCCACGCATCCAAGTCTGCTTACCAGCCAGCCACACCTGGCAATCCAGTTCGCGCAGATAGTCGTACTCGATAGTGGTAAAGTTCCAGCCGAAACAGTCCCACCTCTGTGCGTCTCCCAGGGTCCACGGCTCACTCGTCCCATTGGTAAACGCCAATGCGTGCAGCGGTAACCCCCGGTACAACGCCCCGCACTTAAGCATGACCGTGCAACCCCATGCCCGGTGCGGCACCGAGTACAGTCCGAACCATACGGCATCCTCCCAGCCGCTCTCGTTGCCCTGTGAGATGAACTTGCGATCCACCATGACGTACTGGTGGCGCGGAAGGTTGGCGGCGAATGTCACTTGCGATCCATCCACATCGCCATGAGGGCAACTCCGATGGCGAACATCAACATCTCTGTCGGGCCTACTTCCATTGTGGCCCCGTGATCCATGCGACCAACGCCCAGCGCGTGCCGAGCAGGGGTGCCTTGGCCTTGTGCTTGATCCATGACGGAAAGAAGTTGGCCGCCCCCTGGTGCGTGGACTTCTCCACCCCATGCCAATCGGCCTCGACGCGCAACCCTCCGCCCACATACTCCTCCGGCCTGGAAAGGTTCACCACGCAGGTAAGCTTGCGGTCGCTGCCGTCATAGGTGTCGAAGTGCCACTTGAACTTTTGGAATGGGCGATACCTCAATACCTGAAGTTGTTGCATATCCATTATGTCGAAGCGATAGTGTTCCGTGTTGACCTGGTCCACCACTGCGGCCATGTAATTGTAAAGCCACTGGAAGTGAGGTGCCTTGGGTATCCAGCACGATGAGCAGGTCCGGGTACGGCTGGCAACGTGCGTGCCGTCCTTCGACAACACCGGCGCACGTTTCATCCCAATGACCTCCGCATCGCGGATAATCATCTCGCATTGCGAGCGGGTCAGGACTTGCGGTACGGTTACCGCCGTGAGGATTTTTTGCTTGAACGCTTTTTTGGTTTGCATTTGTTCTTCCTTTCAACGTATTCCTCCAGAAGCTTCTTGATGGCGTAACTCGCCAATTCCTCGCGATCATACTTGATCCTGTTAAATCCGATGGATGCCAGCTTGTCGGACGCAATGTCGTCCATGTCGAATTTCATTTCGACCATCTTTACTTCACGCTCTCCGAGAAACTTTATTTGTCCCAGTTCTTCCATTCTGACCTTTCCTCCCTCGACTTGGCGATCAGCCACGAGAGAAAGCTACCGGCAAACACAAGTAAAGAGATTCCGCCGCCAACCAGGAAGGCAAACAGGACAGCGTGAAAGAACACCTCGCTAAAGAACTTCAGATAGTCCGTCATCTTTCCTCCTCTTAAGCATTTTGTTCAGGGTGGATTGGTCGATGTTCGCCCCGCCCATCCTGCACCAGAAGAGTACGGTGCCGTTCTTGAAATCGTCAAGCAGGTTCTTGATGTTATCTTCCTCGCGGTAACAGCAACAGTCCTTCAGGCCAGGACGCTTGTTCGCCGGTGTCAGTTCGTCCCCGACCAATACCTTGCGGCGTTGCAGCAAACGCAGGTCGTAAATCGCCCGGATGGCAATCTCGCTGGCAAGGAGCTTGACTCGCTCCTCCTGGCTTAAGCGGTTCGCTTCAGCTTTGACCATTTCTTCCTCTTTCCAGAACGATCTTCAGCCCAGGCCGAATAAGCGTTCCATAGTCGCGCCGCATCCATAGCGTTCTGCTTGTCGTCAAAAATATCATCAGCCGGTGGCAATCCGTTGGGAGGCTCGGCACCCCAAAGGCGCGGACCAACCGGGTTCTCCATAGACTCCGTCACCACTCTCCACTTGTCTCCATGCGGGATCACCTTAACCGGGGTCATCGGATCTCCTCTTCCAGCTTCTTGATGTCAGCCTCAATCTGGCTGCGAAGCTTGGCCATGTCGTTGGATTGTCCGGCGTAGTGGATCATCTGGGCATCCATATATCGGTTCAGCCCGAAGTGTTCTTCCACGCTGGTCATGCAGTTAAAGGACGGATCAAGCTCCTGAAGGTCCAGATCGCACAGGTGCGCCATGATGTTCATCCAGGTCTGCTCGGCAAAGTGATTCGGGAACAAGCCGATTGGCGGCTGGGCAAAGATACCAGCCACGCTCTTTGTCACCACAAAGACACCGGTGTTGACGTAGAACCTTGGCTCGATCTTGTAACCAAACGCCTTGGCCAGTGCCGTCATTCCCGGCTTGCGGTCCAGGTAGGCACCTTCGTCAAAGGCGCAGAACTTCTCGACATCCTTGGAGATGTCAGGGCAGTCCAGCGCGACCAACACATCAGCGTCAAGGAAGGTTACGACATCGTAGCCCTTGGTCGTCATCAGGTGCGGGATGATAAGCTTGCTGTACTGGACAGGGTGCGCCAGCGGCTTCTCGATGGAGATAAAGTCCTGTTCGTGCCTGCGACAATACTCCTCCATGCGCGGCTTGGTCAGCTTGAGAACCTCCAGCCAATCGTCCCCGAAAGCCTGGGTGACTACAACTTTCTTCATGCCGCCTCGCAAAGTTGTTCGTCGGCTTCCTCCATGAGAAGCTGCTCGGCAAATTCCAGCAGTTCCGGCTCGGGGTTGGCGATGTCTGCGTCACCGTGGCAAACCGTGATACGCGAGATCGACATATCATATGGGACGTCCGCAATGACGTGTTCGCGGTAACCCTGTGGCCCGATGTCAACCCGGTGCGTCTTGTAATCGCAATCTCCCCATGCTGTGACCTCGCGGCCTCCCCAGATGAATGTTACTTTGATATCCTCTATTTTCTTCATAGTCGTGGTACTTCCTTTTTGATTTGCGCCCAGGCAAACAAGGCGCGGACCAAAGCCCTTTCGAGGTGATCCGCAGCCGTTTCGCCGTTGTTGTCCGGGCAAGGCGTTGACTTCTGCAACTGCAACATGGCCGTGGACAAGTGACGCATAGCACGACCTATATGGTAATCATGCACCGGCTTGTCAACATTAAACCATTCTCCGTAGGCGGATTTCTCCGAGCCTTTGCCCATAACGCGCCACGTTATATCCTCGGCGGCTTTACCAAGTTCTTCTATGGTGGGTGGTGTCATAGTTTCATCCCCGGCGGGTTGTACTTCTTTGACCACGCCCAGACCTTGAGCATGGCACTGAAGGCGATTCCGGCTTCGTGCAGTTCCTCCTCGCTCCACTGGTGTATCACCAACGTTTCGGGATCGTTGGCAGCCAGGACCACCGAAACACACGCAGCCTGGGGGTTATCCGAGGCTATGCGATAGGCCCAAAGTTGGGCGCAGTCGCTATCGTAGAACGGGTCGTACTTCGGATTTACCTTGCGGTTCTTAAGGTCGATGATTGCGTCACCAATTCCATTTAGCCTGACGTAGGCATCGCATCGTCCAGCGTAACCAGCACCAACCAGTGCCTTTTCGCACCAATAGGTTCTTTCGATATTGTCTTCAGCCCACTCTCTAAACGTCTTGATATACGGCTGGAGTTCCGGGTCTTTGGAACAATCACGTCCAAGTAGGATATGCTCCATTTGTTCGTGCATTTTCGTGCCGTGTTCCGCCGCCTTGGTTGTGGATTGCTTCGAGTCTTTGACGACCCGCTTCGCATACTCTTCGAGTGTTTCACCGTCCTCCTTTGGAAGCGTGAGCGAGGACATGATGGCCTGCTCGATCTTCCATGCTGTGAGTTGCGGCTTATCCATGATGCCCAAGACGCTCGTTACCGATGGGAGTAATCCCATCTTGCGAGCGTCCGTAACCGTGGTGTTACGCTCGTTGCCGTTCTTTCCTATGACAACGTGGGCAGACTCGCCTTCCTGTGTATACCAATGTCCCGCCTGGTCCGTTTGGACCAGACGGGATTGGCTAGGCTCTTTCTGGGTTAGGGTAAGAGCCACTTGATTAGAACGGCATTGCGTTGCCGTCCGCGTCAGTGCTTGTCGCAGCCTTGACCTGCGGTGCCGAAGACGCACCGGACAACTCCTTGCTGGAACGGATCTTATCCTGCAACCATTCCGGCAGTTCTCCGAACTGACCGCCCTCACCCTGCTCGATCTCGTAGAACACCTGGCTGTTTTGGGTGGTGGCCGGAGCCTTCATTGACTTGGGCAACTTGGCGATGCCTTGGATCGCGCAGTAGTTGCGTCCGGCTTGGCTGGTCTTGTGAACCAAGGTCAGCAAGCAGGCCTTGCCCAGAAGGTTCTTAAGGCTGAAGCTGGCAAGCTCCTTGCTGGTGAACGCCTGACCCCGCCAAGTTTCGAGGTGCTTCCGCAGGGTCGCACGCTCGCCAAGGCTGCGGGTCAGTTCGATGGAAACGACCATCGGCTTCGTCACCTTGGCCGTCTTGCCGTTCTCCGTCACCTCGCCTTCGATCACCTGTTCAGGCAACTCGAAAGCCAGGCGGAGTTTGGGGGTCCACTTGGTCTCTCCATCCCAGGTCACTTCTTGGGTGCCGAGATCGACTAGGCTGAATAGAACGCCCACGGTCGCTCCGGCTTCGGGCAACTGGCGTTCCGTGTTTTTGGATGTTTCGCTGATGGTTAGGCTCATGTTATTTTACCTTTCTATATTTGGTTTGGGTTTAGTGGGGTGGAAGGCATTACAAATCCTTGGGCTACGGTCGTTGCCACGGGCGCGGTCTGGACGACATCTACTGTGAAATTAGGAGGGGCAATATGACGGGCGATTTCGCAAAGGTCGTCGGCCTCAATGAGGGCCAGCCACTTCTTCTCTCCGTTGCGGCGAAAGAACACCGCCGGGATCTTGCCCTCCGGCGCATCGCCCTTAGCCTGCGCCATCCATTGCTCCGGCTTGATCTGCTGGCAACGCTTGACCTCGCAATGAAATGGGAAGTTCGCGCAGACCACATCCCCGGAACCTCCCTCGGGATCACCGGCGTATTGTTGGGTGCGCCTGGCCTTCTGCCAGCCTTGCTCTCTTAGGTAGGAGGCAAACTCCCGCTCGCCTGCCGCGCCTTTGCGTCTTGAATTGATTGCCATGCCCCACATTGGGGGCGTGTCAAAAATGAGTCAATACTTTTTTATGTCTTCGTCAAAGCAGGCTAACAGCCCAGCCCCGGTCATCTTCTTGGCAACCTGCGGGTGCCTGCGTATCCATTCGGCAGCCTTCTCAATATCATCAGTATCCTTAATGGCATCCTCGAACAGCCGCCAAGCCTGCTTGGGTGTCAGAGATCGTTTATGATTCGCCATGAGGAACCTGAATTTGGGTAAAACTTCTTGGTGGTGGTGCGACATTCATGCGGCTTTAGAATCCAGAATAAATCCTCATCCATCGCCCAGCAAATAATATAATCAACTTTGGCCTTGGTGTACATCACCTTTCCCTGATGCCCGGAACTCGTCATAAAACGATAATGAAGCTTGTCGTGTTCGGGCTTGCTGGTGGTCTTGATCTGGATGCGGTGAAATTTTCCGTTGCGCTCGGCCACCAGGTCGTAGCTGGAAAAATCCTCCATCGGGGTCAGCACGCTATACCCGTTGCGGAACAGCGCACCGGCCACGCGAGCCACGCCTACTGCACCTATTTGTCTGGCGGATAATTTCATGCTTGACTAGGCGGCGCAGATGCTGGAGTTTTTACGCATGAAAGCAATACTATTCCTAATGGCGGTGCTGGTGGCACCGGTGATGGGGGGGGATTTGGACGAATTCGTGGGAACTACATACCCGTCCGGCAATGCCGTGTTTAGCGGTGGGCGTGGGGTTGCCATTACACGCAATGGGCTAGTTGTGCAAAATGGTCCTTTATTCATAACTCCGCGTGGCTTGTATGGGTCTTGTGGAAATATGTATTATGGGAATGGAAAGCTAACCGTGATTGACGGAGACTTTTCTTACAGCAATGATGCAACCTTAAGAACAAGGGTTGGGAACTATTTTGCTGGCAATAATGGGCAGACCTATATTTACGAATCAGACGGCTCCGAATAGCGAGAGCCGGTTGTTGATCCTATTCTCAAGACCCTGAAGAAATTTCCTTCTTTCCGGGTTTGATCTGGCTCTAGCATACTCATCTTGTAATTGGGCCTGGCTTGCTGCTTTCATCAGGGCCTTTGGATCAACACCCTGGATTGCTTGCAATGTTTGAGGTCCAAGCCTTCCGTCTATTGATACTTTTTGCCCAAGACTGTTAAGACCCTGTTGGATGTATTTGGTTGCACCACCGGCACCACGGTTGAATGCAAGGTCTTGGGCGAATGGTCGAATCTGTTCAGGCAATTGATTTACAAATGGAGATGTGTATTGCCTAATATATTCGGCAGCCGCCTTTTCGCGTTGCTCTGCCGGTAGTGAAGATATTTTTTTAAATGCCTGGGGATGATATCGGTCATTGATACCAGCCACTTCGTAGTTTCCGCCAAGATCACCGCTGGGCAAGGCGTAAATTGACAGATTTCCGCGCTTATCCCTTCTGGCCTCCCAATCAACTGTCTGCATCGCCGCTGAAACAAGCGGGTCTTCCGCAAGCTTTTGAGGCTCGTCGGAAATAATTTCATACCCAACGCTCGGTATCTCGTATCCTTGTTCGGGCTGGACCGGAGTCTCTGTCTTGATCGGCGCAACTTGCTGCAATCCGGCCTGCCCTTGCATGGGGCGAACGGCGGGTTCTACCTTCTTAAACATTTCCGCCATCTTCTTTTCGTATCTTTGCATTTTATTTCTCCAATGGAATTAAATCATACCTATTTAAGCTTAAAAATTGTCTCAATCCATCATCAAATCCTTTGTCATAATTATTTTTTAATCTTTTAATTTGAAATTCGGGATTTGCAATTATGAAAGTTGCGCTTTCAACGTCCCTGTCCACAAGAGCCTTCCTTCTGCGCCCAACCTCTTCTTGAAAATCTACATACTGTTCTTCAGTAAGTCTGTATGTTGTCCCCTTGATCGTTATGTTTCTGTCTGGAACTGATGGCAACACATCTGGATTTCTGGTGTCTTTCCATAGTTTATAAAGAAACAAGTTTGATTCATCCGACTTAACCGATCTGCTTCTTGTTACATCAAAGAAATTATAGAAAAACGGATTTTCACCTTCTGGTGTCTGCTTTACCGGCTCACCCCACATATTTCTTGTTAGTGGTAGTTTTTCAAGATTAAGTGCATTAGCGGCAAATTCAGGCATTTTTGATTTTAAGACATTCTGGAATCCTTGAAGTTTGTTATCTGACTTTATGTCAACCATATACTCTCTTGTTGCACGATTGATTGCCTGCAATGTACCTGGAAATGCTACTGAAGAAACCGATCCATATAGCGACTGAAGATATCCATCATACTGCTCTCTGTTGATTGCGTTGAGCAGCGTGTTTGTGCTTTTAAGAAATGTTTGGTTTAATGTATAGCTTGCAACATTTGGTATGCCAAGGAATGCCACATTGGCAGCGTCCTCAATGATTCCAGAACTTCCCTCTTTTGAAAGAACGTTTGCATACACATTAAAAACAGTTCCAAGATATCCAAAATTTTCAAAACTCCTTATTTCATCACCAGGTTGTATGGATGGATCTTCACCACGCAAAAGTCTTTCTAGGCCAGATTTGTTTAATGTATTTGGAGGCTGAACTTCGTACTCAATACCTCGCTGTTTTTCGCTCTTACCGGCAGATCCAGTAATAAGACCAGCCCTATAAAGGGCCGATGCGGCCATGCCCATTACCGATCCAACAATACCCCTGGCAGCCATATCCAATGCCTGCCTTCTGTCTCCTTTATTTGCGTAGTATATGGACTTTACGAAAGCAATCGGAGGAACTGCGATATCCACAACATCACTCACCACGTTAACCGGAGTCCTAATATAGGGAATATTTGACCTTAAAAGTAGTGGGCCAACTGCCGGTATGCTTGCAATAACATCGGCCACTCTTTGAATTGCGCTTGTAAGCTTTGTGTTTTGCTGAAAGGTTGCCCTGGCTGCCTCATTCTCAATCGCGCTCAATTCAGATTTTTTCGGAAACCTTGCTGCTGCCAATGCTTCTTCCCTGCTGGCTCCTTTTAGCAATGCCCTTTCCGCAACTAGCCTTGCCTCTGCCGCCCTTCTAAATGGCAAATCTCCGACAGCAAGACCCCTGCCCATAGGCTCCGTATACGAACCGATCACGCCCTCAGCAAACTTTCTGATTCTGTCTGCGACCGCAACCTTTCCTTTTTCATTTACAACAAGGTCTTTTCCTGTTATGGCTTGTGCAAGGGATCTAAATACATCTGTACCCTTTACACCCTCACCGGCAAGCGCAGCTTTTTCAGGTATGCCTGTCTTAAAAAATGTTCTTCCAGCTTCCTTAAATCCAGATATTGCGCCACCAATTGCAGCCTGTGCGGTTGTTGGCGACTGTGCAATTGTCTTTGGTTGTTTTGATAAAAATGAAATAACTGAATCACCCACATTCGCAATCGCCCTTACACCTGTTTGGGCAACTGCCCTATTTACGTTAAAGAATATATTCTTTGTTAAAGATAGTGGTGTCAGCAATGTAAGCTGAATGGCCTGCGGAAAAGTTTCCGTTAAAAATCTTTTTGGTATTACATTTCTTGAGTATCGCTGAAGCTCTACCGCATCGCGCTGTGCATTTTTTTGCGCTTCTTCTGCAAGCCTTGCTGAATCGTCTGTTAGGGTATTTCTATAATTGTTTATTGCGGTTTTAAGATCATCTTTTGATTGTTTGCTTTTTGTAAACAAATCGGTCAGTCGTTGCTCAACTTGTGCTGGAATTTTTCTGCCAACTGATTCAGCCTGTTGCTTTATTGTTGAAACATATCCAGCCGGAGTATTTATGTATTCCTGTATATTTCTTAAGCCAAGTCCAAATTGCGAGTTCATTTTAACAAACTCGTTTAAATTCGCAGCCGCACTTGCGGGATCATTGTCAATGTTCCTTGCGTACAGCAATGCTCTTGCTCCCTGTGATTCAATCGGGTCTGTGCTTTCTCTGGCAACTCTTAACAATTCATCTGTTGGAAGATCCTCAAGCTCTGCACGCTTTGCCGCGACTCCGTAAATTTTCCTTACCGTATCCGGCTGGGTTGCAATCTCGGCCTTAACGGCAGTTGGAACTTTCTCTGATTTAAGCTCACGAAGCGCAGTTTTGGCTATTGCATAACCCTTGGGAGGCTCTGGCATTTTAAATTCAGGTGCCTTAACTCCACTTTCGAATCCTGCCTCACCAACTGTTCCAGGCCTAATTGGCTGACCAGCGGCAGCCTCTTCCGCCGCTCGCGCAACAGGCGCAATCTGCGGTTTAAAAGCTTGCTGGAATCTATCAATAGCAAGCGTAGGTCTTGCTGCACCGGCACCAATTGCAATTGGTGTCGCAATTTCAAGCGAAGTTGTGGCTATTGGGTATCTGGATTTATCGGCCTCGCGAAGCCTTTGGTAATCCTCATATCCCTGCTCTCCGGCCAAAAGCCTAGCCAAACCTTGCTGGCCTGTTTCGCCTATTTTATATCCAAGCGTACCGCCAGCCAATGCACCAGCAGCTATACCAACAGGGCCGCCTGGCGCACCAGCAGCAGCACCCAAAAGAGTCCCGGCTACGGCAGAGGCTCCAGGGATAACCTGCTCTCCAACCGATCTTAACGATGCGCCGATAAGAGATGGCTTTACCGGTTCGGTTGGCTCTGCCTGAACGGATTGTTTCTCGGTTTGCTCTGGAGTCGTAATTTCCTCAACAACCTCGTATCCGGCCTGCTCTTCTGGCAGTACTTCGTATCCGGGCTTTTCGTCCTCTAGGACTTCGTAGCCCATAAATTAACGGGTCAGTCTTACTTTTGCCGGACCGACCGTGCCATCTGCTTTTTTAACGTTTTGAAGGATGATAATGTCCCCAACCTTTGCGCCCGCTGCCTTGGCTGAGGCCTCGTCAGCATATGATGGAATTTCTGCTTGTTTCGCCGGTGCCTGCTGTGCTTGCTGTTGTTGTGCCTGTTGGGCTGGTTGTGCTGGTTGTGGTTTCGTGATGGGAGGAACACCGTAAGATTGCGGCATTGTTTCAGATGTCATGGATTGTGCGCCAAAACCGGCACGCATATATTTTTCCTGCTGCTCTTTAATCCTAGCGTCAATTTCAGACATTTGCTCTGTATAGGGTTTTGTGATTGGAAGAATATCTAGTCCAGGCCTTATATTTCCCTTATTTATTTCAGTTCCTATTTTCGCTCTTTCGGAATTTAGTTTATCCATTTCAACCTGTGCTTTGGTCATCTCTTTCTTGTAATTTTCCATCTTAACACTTTGATCCATCATCCAATTCATTTCCTGCTGTTGTTTCCATGCCTGTTTTTGCTCTGGACTTAAAGCGCGAAAATCAATCATTTCACCACCAACATTGATCTTGAAATTTTCAAAAGGCATCACTTGTCTTGATGCCTCATACTCCCTTGCCATTCTGTCTTCTTGGTATCGGCGAAGTTGCTCCTCCTGTAATGATTGGGTCATTTCCCGTGCTTTTTTGGTTTCCGGCCCCTCGATATTAAACTGAATCGGCATAACTTCTCCTTATTTGCTAAAGCTAAAGCTTGGTATTAGGCCGCTAATTCCGCTAAGAATCGAGCCGAATTGCTGTGCGCCTGTCGGCTGGGATGCGACAGCACGAGTATAGGCTCCGTAGGTTTGAGCCTGATAGTCAGACATGGTTCCGTAGATGTTGGCTGCATTGCCAGCAAGCTGTACTGGAATTTCTGGATTTGCAGCTTGATAAAACCGCTGCGGCATACCCTGGGTCTGGAACTGCCCAGGCAGAGGTTGATTGGCCTGAATGTACTGCTGCGCCGCAAGGTTCTGCTGGCCGAGCCGTTGCTGGGCAAGGTTGGCAAGCGAAGGTCCACCGGCCAGGAAGCCGGAAGCCGCGCCAAGCCGTTGTTGGGTCAACCCCTCACGAAGCGCGAGGTCACGGGCGGCTGCGCCACCGGTCGTTTCGCCGGAAGCCAGGAATTGCTGCGCCGCCCCGTAACGCGCAAGCTTGCGTTGTTCCCCGGCGGCACCAATCTGCGCCGCTTCCTGCACTGCCGGTCCAAGGCCAAAGATGTTGCCACGGGCGGTCTGGGCGGCACGCACCGCCTGCTCGTATCCACGCCTTTCTTCGGCTCCCAAGGTCGAGCCAAGGCGAAGCTGGTTGAGTGCTTCCTGCTCGATGATGTTGCGTAGTTGCTCGGTCTGCGGAGTCGTCGTTGCAGGCAACTCCTCCGTCGCAAGCTGACGATAGCGTTGCCCCAGGCCGACTGCGGTTTTGTAGGATTCTGGGTCGATCTGTTTGAGTTGTTCGCCAGCGCGTTCTTCAGGCAACTTGATAAACTCTCGGAACGCCGTGATCTCTTTAAGTCCCTCATCGTCGGCGGTTGTGATTGGTTTGAAATCGGCGATCTGTTGCCCAGCCTTTGTTACCGCACCCTGCACGCTGGCAAGGTCTGCCTTTAGCTGGTCAATGGAAACCTGAGCAGAGGTTCTGCGGGGATCTTTTGCCGGAAGGCTTTCAAGCAATTGATTGGCCGCATCAATACGCGCTTGAATTCCGGCAATCTGCGAGTTTCCGTCTTCCGCAATACGGTTAAGACGACCAAGGCGGGTGGCATTGTAATCGTCAACGATCTGCTGGTCGGATACTTGGAAGTTTAGGCGAGAGCCAAGATCTGACGAGCCATAGTTCCTGCCAGAGCCAAGCTGATTGAGTGCCTGATTTAATCCAGCACCAACTCCGGCAAGTCGATCCCGGCCAGTAAGACCGGCAATTTGTTCGGCTAGTGTATTATATGATCCCTCGCGATTGTAAATCGCATCCTGCAATTCTGTTTGCGCCGAAAGAAGCTGTGACAAAGTTTTTTCGTATTCAGGATTTTTTTGAACACTTGTTGACGGAACAACAACCTGTCCAACAATTCTTGTCCCGCTGCGTGGATTTCTTGCTGTAACATTCTGTTTCGATGTTGAGGTTGTAACACTAAAACTTTCCATGCTAGAAATCTTGCTGTTTAGGTCAGCAACTTTTTTGCGAAGATCTTCTACGCTTGCCATACTAAATCTCCCCAGCCCTAAATTTTGCTGTCGTCTTCTTCTGAGCCTCTACGTTACGCGCCAACACATCACCAATCTCGGTGGTATAGGCAGGCGCACCGATCTGCGGAGCAATGCCTCCGGTGTAATTGACCGGAGCCACGCCGCCTCCATAGGCAACCATTGGCTCAACGCTGGCAAACGGGCTAACACCATAGGTGCGCTCGAACTGGCGGGTAAGCTGGCTTCCCAGCCCACGATTTAGGGCAAAGGCTTCCGGGCTATACTCGTACTGCCGACGAAGCGTTTCCATCGTGCGTTGCGGTCCGTACTGCCTCTCAAGCTGGAGTCCGGTCTGAACCTGGGCAAGCTGGTCGGCTGCGGAAAGCTGGCGTTCCAACTGACGCTGTTCGGGCATATACTTGATCCGAAGGGCGTTTTCCAAAGCCGCAATGTCTGGAGCCTTCTCAACGTAGGTTTCCAGCGAGGATCGGTAGAAAAGGGAATTGGCCTGCGCCGCCTTTAGGGGGTCGGGAGGAGGAGGGGGTGCCGGGATGGATGGTCCGCCGCCCATTAGTTTAGTGCCTTTCGCATAAAATTGTAGTAGTCGTACTCCTTATATGTGCCGTTACGCTTGAAGGTGATCCTCCTGCGCGGACCGAATCTATCCCAAAGGATACTCAGCAGGCACTTTAGAGCCTTGCGACTCAAGGCGTTACTTTTACCATCAATCGAGGTCACGGTCAAGTCCACGAACACACTCTCTCCAGTTTCGTCATGTTCATAAGGCTCAGGGGCTTCCATGCCCTTAATGCACCTAGCAATGGCTACCCCGGCCACCTCATCGCCATCCTTGGCTACCCCAACCAAGCCACGCTCTGAGTGCCAGTTAAACCATTCCCTAAAGGTTGGCCAGGTTGACTCCGGCACGCCGGAAGCCTCGATAAACTCTACCGCCGTCACGATATGTTCTTCTGCACCTCAATGGTGTCTGGGTTGGCCGCAGCCGTGATCTGGCGTATAGCCATCTTGTTCGCCGCTGATTGGATCTTGATATTGATCAAACGCCATTTCTGGTACGCCCGAAGATCGCTGGCAAGCCTTTTCTTGACCGAGGATGGCAACTGAGCCGGGAGAACGAAGGGCAGGGTAAGGGCGGCACTGGAGATGTTGAGGTTTGGCTGAACGTCAATATCGCCAACGTCAATATCCCGCTGGATGGAGATGGTCGTATCGGTCGAGAATGAGTCGTCAAACACAATCTCAAAGTGGCTGCCATGCTTCTCGGCAAAAGGATCGCCAAAGTCCATATCGGCGGTACGGACATAGGATTCGTAGTCAACACCGGCATCCTGGTAGTCGGCGGTTGTAACCTGTGCCGGGGTTTTATATCCGCTATACTTTTGGATCTGTCCCGTGGTGGACTTCTTCATCAGACGAAGCCCCTCGTCTTGGAAATTGGTCAAAGCAAACTGCATGACATTCGGAGTCCAAGTCCCCTCAAATGCGCCCAAGACCGTGTTGTAAACAATGATGGTGTCGTTAAAATCGTTTGATTCTGTCGGCACGGCAAGGAAGTAGCGGTTGTCGTAGAAGGCCGCCGTGCAGATCCCGATCTCGGCCACGTTGATTTCCTGAATCACATCCTTGACGACCTCGGACAATGGCAGACCTACCGATGTAAAATCGTCCGCCGCAGACCTAACCAGAGAGCGGATGCCGTCATCGGAAAGGAAGAAGATGTCGGAATTGACCTGTACGGCTGAACCTTCCGCCACGCAGCCGGTGTTATTGGAGATAAGCTGGATCACCCAATCCGCCGCGCTGGTCATATCGGGAGGAATCGTAACTTGGAATATGCGCCGTTTCTTGAAGACGATGATGCGGTTCTCGTAATATGGAACGATGGCGGTGATCTCATCTCCGTCATCGGCGTTTACAATGACCGAGTTTGCCGCATCCCAAATGGAGGCATCCAGAATGTCGGAAGCATAAAGCGTATTTCGGTTGGCTGCTGATCCAACGCCAAAGAGCCGGTTCCCAGTGTTGATTAAAATCCTTAGATTGAGCGGAGGAGGGCTGACCGTTGCGGTGGCTGTTGCTCCAGACCCATTTCCAATAATGGTTACGATCGGTGCACTGGAATAGCCAGACCCGCCGTCCACCACGGTTACTCCCGTGACGGCCCCACCGGCCACTTGCGTGATTAGGGTTGGAAGCGTTCCGCCCCAATCCGGCCCGGTAACGATGGCCGTTGCGCTGGTGTAGCCTGTTCCGCCAGTAGAGATGGTGATAGCCCTGACCTTTCCTCCCTGCCTTGTGGCAACGTCACCGTCGAAGTAATACAATGGACCATCCGCATCGGCCAAATACATCTTGTCGTTAAACTGCGCCATGCTGACCTTGGTATCAAAAGTTGTTGAAAATCCGTCAGCCCACTGCTGGTTCTCGTTGTTCCAAATGCGAGTTACGCCGGTAAACGAATCCCAGATTTCATCCGGCGGGTGCAGGGTTGCGCTTCCGTTGGAGTTGATGCTGTAAAGCCTGCCCTGCGTTACCGTGACAAGGTTCTCGTATTGCGCCGTGTCAAAATACCGCATCCCTCCAATCGACCCCTCTTGGCTGGTCGCCGTGGTGTTAAAGTTTACCAGCCCACGCCGTGTCTCAAGGCTGCCCTTGGGCGACAGGGTCATATTAACCAACTGCTGAACCTGGTTCTCAGCCAATAGGTCTGATTGCAGACCGCTGGCCTGGCCACCCGCAAAACTGCGGATGCCGTCAAACGCCAATAGGTCGTCGAGGTTGTCCGAGTAGTATGGCATTAGGAGGCGGTGATTTCTTCGGTTGTAAGGTCGCCCAAGCTGGACGGCGTGATCTGCTTGATTCCGCCAACCTGACTCAGTTCGTAGTTAGCCATCGCCGCAAGATCGGCATTGGCGGTCTGCACGACCGACTGCGCCTTGGCGTACTGCCGTTCACGCTCCAAGGCATCGGCGTGGGTAAGCGAAAGCACGACCTGGTGAACGTGGGGTAGGCGAAGCTCGTCATCCAACGCTTGCGTGGTTGGCGGGAAATCAACGATAAGGTTTGTCCTAGTAAGGCACTTCAGCTTCTCCACCACCCGCAGGCTTATCGTCCCAGCAGTTTCCAATCGCGGATACAGATCAAGCTGTGCAATTCCGCTCGTATTGCGGCCAGTAAAGTGATACAGCACCGGAGTACCCGTTCGTGTGTCTTCGAGCAAATCAGCGTCTTGGCTGATGATGGTGGCAAGGTCGATGGGTTCAACTTCGGATTGATCATAGGATACGGATAGCGGTGTCTCCACGTTGGTTCCAAGCGTGATGGTGCGATTGGTTCCGACCGAATAGGTGGAACTGGTGACAGTCTCACGCCAAGGGGCAAAATTCCAGACCCGGCGGTAAGCCAGGCTTGCGGCTTTCTGGAGGAAAGTCAGTGTTTCGGAGTCGGTCTTTCCGACCTTCTCACCGGCGTATTGGGCTATTTCAGACAGGGTCATTTACTGGCTCCTCTGGTTGCGGGATCGGTTCGGTGTTAAAACGCTCGTACACCTCGCCATCCACCTCTTCAGTATACGCTCCTGTAACCCTTTCGCCAGCGGGTACGCTGGCTGGGTGGTATGGTTTAATGCCAATCTCGGCAAGCTGTTCCTTGCTCCAGCACCAGAAGATGCTGGCCGGATGGTTGACATCGTCGATGCGGATGCCTTGGGGTTGGCGGATGATGTTATTGGTTGATGTGATCCACATATAGTCTCCTATCTTGCTCTGGCGTATTTGAAGGGTGATTCTGCGAAGGCGGCGAAAATAAATGTGGAGCCGGATGCGTTTGTTGCGCCATCAGCAGACCTCATTTTGAATCCGTTTGATAGAATATCTATTCCGTTATCAGAAGCCTCTGCACCATTTGAATTTGGCCTTAATCTTGATGCAGATAAATTTGATTCATTTCTTGCAGCATCATGCTGAATCCAATTTATATCCACCTGATTTGTTGTTTTTATCAACACCCACCTTGGCCTAAAACCACACCAAACAAACGGACCGTCGGCTGACCCGTTGCCGGTGTAGCTACCAAATTTTGAGTAGCCTTCTATTTCTGAAAACAGGTAAGAGATATATGTGTCGTTATTTGCATTAACCGCTGCATTCGCCCCAAGTGAAAACACACTGGATGTAGGGCTAGTTGAGTTCCAATAGTCTGCACCGGTTGCAGTTGCGGAAGTTGAGTTAAGTCCTAGATATGTTGTGTTCGCAATGGACGTATGCCAGACCGGCCAACCCTGATCCGCCCCTGCCGTAGTTCGAGCCTTGACAATAATCATTTTGGGGGCAACGCCGAGGTTGTGCGATATTGTGCGATTAGTCCCGTTGCCGGTGTAGCTCACAATATCCAGACCAGCCTGAACCGATTCATCCCAACTCCAAGCCACATATTGCGTACCGCTTGTGTTGATTAGCGTGCTGGTCCCAATGGTAAATCCATTTGCATCAAATGAAGTAAGACCGCTTGAGCTTGTGACTTGATCCCCGGTTGTGTCGCTTGAAAGCTGTGACTGCGCTCCCCTGATCGTATCGTAAATGGCATGGCTTGTCGTCGTACCGCGATTCTTAATCCATACCAAATCTGGGCTGAATCCAAGGCTTGAGATGGAGTTGGATGCGCCGGCGCCGGTGTAGGCCAAGGCATCCATATACTTGCTTGGCTTCTGGATTGTCGGCTGCGGTAGGTTCTGGGTGCAGAGAGCCTTGAAGCCGGATGGAGGTGTATGCGCCCAAGCCTGTTGACCAAAGTTAATTGTGACATCATTTGCTGATGTTGCACTTCTACCAGAAGTGGCAAAATAATAAGGGCCTGAAGTTAATCCAGTGTATGCAGTGCCTTGCGAAACTCCATTTTTGTAAAATTCCAAAATTCCATTGTCTGCATCAAAAGCGCATCCAATTTTATCCCCGCTAGTATACGAAGATCCATAGGTTGCGCTTATTGCATTGTTGTATTTTGGCCCGTTAGAGCGATAACCCCAGCTATCTGAGGTAGATCCAACATAGGTGTTCAGAATATTTAATCCTTGAGATACTCCTAGCGTGCTTTCTGCGCCAACAGTTGTAACATACATTTCGCAAAACCACTTTCCAGAACTCATCCCTATGGTTGCAATAGATCCGCGATCTCCTCCGTTTGTGCGAAGGTTTCCGTCAATGATCGTACCCCTAATCGTGCTGATTGGATTAAGGGTTGCGTAGTTGCCGCGAACCTCGCCACCAACTCCTGTGTCTGATCCGTAGTTTGTCGGGCTATCCACAAGGCTGTCGTTTGTTGCACCGGCAGTAATTGAAAAATTTGTTGGAGTCCAGTTGTTTCCCTTGCCGCTAGAGTCTTTGCCAAGTGTAGTTGCAGTGGTTCCAGAATTATCAGCAAAGTTAAGATAAAAATCAGATGCACCATACGCGCCTGCGTATGCCTTTGCCTTCCATCTTCCGGTTATTGGATCTGTTTCACCAAAACTTGTTGGAGCAAGCGTTTGTGCATTTATATAATTTATTTCTGCCAAATACCCGCTAAAATAAGATCCGGTCGGAGATGCTCCGTAACCCTGCGTTCCAATATATTTATGAGATATATATGCTAAAAACGAACCAAGATTTAGGCCGGGAAATGTTCCGCTTATTGTTTGCAATACACCATTTACATATACCTTAATTCTATTTGTCGAAGTTGCTTCCCTGCTGTCGTAAATTAAAACAATATGATACCAAGAGGAAGGATCTCTAAATACTGCTGATGTTGATATATTTGATTGAATTACACCTCCAACATTTTCATAAAAGAAAAATTTATCCGAAGAATCAAATCCAATTTGACCAAAATTGCTTGAGCTTGTCCCGCCAGAAATAAATACTTGAGTGGATGTAAGTAGGCTTCTCTTAATCCAAAAACTATATGTAAAATATGTGGTTGTTCCACCGACCGTGTCGTTCCAGTATAGTCTGGTGGAATCCCCAGAATTAAACCTCAGACTTCTTTCGATTCTGTATGTATCAAAACCGCCTCCTATGCCAAAGAAGCCGGTCGGATGGACGGGCCAAGGCATAGGGGTTAGGAGAAGTCTTGGCTGGTTACGCCGTAGAGTACGGTGCCGTTTGAAACGAAGGCAAGAACGTCAACGTCAGCGGAGCCAACGGACAGGGTGGGAGCCACGCCTCCGGGGAACTTGTAGGCCGTGCTGAATGAGAGAGTGTTGTTTCCAGCAGTGCCTTGAGTGACGACCAGTATATAGGTTGCACCGTCAACCGGATTGGTAGGGGTGCTTAAGGTTGAGTTGGTGGTCACTTCCAGCTTGGCAACTTGATTGGCGGACAGATCCCACGCAATCGTGCTGCCAGTGCTGATCGTGAGGCTTGTGGCGTTGAAGTTGTGGGCGGCAGTATATTCCTGCGCCGTGTTGACCACGGCCACACGGGTTCCGACCGTGGCAGATCCGGTGCTGATGGTAAGATCGCCAACCAGCGTGGTTGAAAGATTTGTAATTGTTCCAGTGGTGGAATTAAGCGTTCCAATCGTCCCGGCAGTGCTGTTGATTGCGCCGGAAAACGTGCCGGTGGAGCTATTCAGTAAACCGCTGAAGGTTCCGCCGGTGATGGTAGCAGTGCTGGAGGTAAGCGCCTGGATCGTTCCGTTGGTAATGTTGGCAGCAGTGGAGGTAGTGGTTCCGGCGGTCAGAGTCGGGATGGTTCCGATGGTAATGCTGGCCGTGCTGGAGGTAAGGTTCGGGATCGTTCCTGTCGTGATCGACGCATTGGTGGAAACAATCCGAGTGCCGGTGGATGTGCCGTAGGAAATGTTATTGATATTGGCGTTGGTGTAGGTGCTGATCGTCAACGCATCTTCAAACAACTCGTTAACCGTAACGGCTCGAGGAGCGTCGCCAGCGGTCAAATCCGCATCGGCAATCAATAGCTCGTCGCCGGAGCCAACCGAAGTAAGGTTGGTCTGATCGGTGATTAACGCCTGATAGATGTCGGTTCCATCAATAAGGTTGTGTAACCCGGCAGCAGTCACCGTGCCGTTGGTGGCGAAGGTCTGGGAACGATTGAATTTAATAGCCATATTAAGCCGTGAACCTCAGTGCGGTCATGTGCAGGGTTCCGGCGGGAACCGTGCCAGCAGTGGTGGTCGGGTTGGTGATGGAGTAGCGAACCACGTTGTTCGCTATGCAATGAAAGCCGATAATCAAGCCGGAAGATCCGGTCGCAGATCCAAGTGAATTAAGAGTTCCGATGACAATATCGCTATTCTGCGCCCCGGTAAGTGCAACCGTTCCGTGGGTGGTTCCGGCAGAGTTGTGGGCTGCAACCGTGGAAAGCGTGAAAGCCGCAGTTCCGTAGGAGGCATTTGTGAGGTTTGGTCCTGTTGCACCAATCTCAAGCGTGCCGACCGTGGCGGTGGTCGCAACAGACAGACCATTAAGCGTGGAGATGGTTCCGATGGTGGCCGTGTTTACGCTGATCGTGCCGAGGGTGTTCGTTCCGGTGGAGGCGGTGATGCTGGAACCAAACGTCACCGCCCCAAGCTGAAGCGGGATGGTGGCCGTGGAAATCGTGGCCGTGCTTGCGGACAGCGTGCCGATGGTCGCCGTGCCGGTGGATGCCGTGACGTTAGAGCCAAAGGTTACCGCGCCAAGTTGGAGCGGGATGGTGGCCGTGCTGATGGAGGCGGTCGAAATGGTGGCCGTGCTGATCGTAGCCGTGGAAATGGTCGCTGTGCTTGCAGAAAGGGTTCCGATGGTGGCGGTTCCAGTGGATGCGGTTAGGCTGGTTCCGAAAGTTACAATGCCGGAAAGAAGGCTGGTTCCATCCACCGCCAAAGAGCCGGTGCTTTGCACGCCGGTGGTGGAAAGGCTTAGAGCCGAGGAGGTATTGTCGCCATCAGTAATGACTTGGAGATTGCCATCAACACCGCCAAGCCCAAAAGTCTTAAGAAGCTGGGGATAGCTGGTCGAGATATTCTGTGTACCTAAAGTGGGCATTTATCCTCCGTTGGTGAGCCTGGAGCGGATCGCATCCCAGACCACACTGACAATAGCACCAATCGAGCCTGCCACAAGGAGCATCTTGGTTTTAAGGTGTTCCAGGGAAGTCACCCTATTGGACAGGTCGCCAAAACTGGATAGGGAGCGTTCCACCATCCCGATTAGGGTAACTTGTCGTTCTTCCATCCTGGCAAGCCGCTCTGACATTGACCCAAACTTTTCCCGAAGGTCATGGATCTCATCAAGACTCACGACCTTTACCCTCCAAATACTTTAGCGCAACGGCCAGATGCACGACAGCGTCCACAATCTCGTCCCGATCCCGACCCTCCTCCACAATCCGCTTGATCGAGCGGTTGACGCTCAACAGGTGTTTCACCTTCCCGATGTACTTTGTTTCCCTCGCAACCGTGTTGTTCTCCCCGGCAAACCTCAAAGCCTCCTTGAAACAGGCGTACTCCTTTTGCGTCATCAAGAAACGCAAACTCAAATTGGTGAGCCAGATGGCGAGGGGTTTTATCATTCAACGTGGTATTGGTTGGCGTAACTTTCGGCTGCCTTGCCCATCACGAACTGTACATACTCGGCATCGGTATTTATCTTGTCGTCAGAGTCATCGGCCAAGGCTGCATTGTATGCTTCCCTGGCTTTGGTAATGCCATCAAGATGGCTTTGCTCGGTAATTTCAATCGAAAAGATCATTCCGCTTTATCCTTAGCAGTTAGCTGTTCCTCAATCGCCTGTGCAATCGGCAACGCCAAGACGGAGGCGTTCAACCCTCCCGCTTTCACGGCTAGGTCTAATAGTTGCATGGCGTTTTTGGCCTGTTCTTCGGTGAGGTGGATTTGTTTCATAAATTACCAAGTGGCAATGGCCACCCGCTTCCAAGTATTTGTGGCGGTGCAGATATAGATATAATCAGAATCATATCGAACATCACCAGCCGTACCTGTCGCTCCTGCCGTGGCTGGCGCAGTCCCCTGAAGCCTTAATTGCGCGTCCAGAGTCGTGTAGCCAGTATCATCGGCCAATCGAATCTGAAGAATTGCAGATGATCTCTTTAGGGCTGGGAAAGATGAGGTTGCCCCGCCAAACTCAAGCATTGTTGCAGAACCGCCAAACACAAGACGAAGATTTCTGTTGCTACTATTATGAGTAAGCTGAGATCCGCTTGACCAGCCATAAGATGCATTCCAGTCGCCAAAAGTTGAATTAGTGGCACTAAATACCCAACTACCAGAAGTAAAATTACCAAATTTATCCATCTTAAATAATGAGGCACCGTTTTTTTGAAAATCAAAAACAAGGCTAGAATTTGATGATGCAGTATCGGTAAAATTAACAACAAACCCGCTAAATGTTACGCCAGAGCTATTCCAAGTTTGTGTAATTGAAAGTGGCGTTGATACCGTTACCGTTCCAAGCGCAAATCTAAGTTGCCTCTGCGTCCCCGTCCCAGCCGCCTCCGCCCCAATCTCTAGAACATTCGTGTTCCACCGAAAGAACCCACGCTCATAGTTACTTGCGTCTGTAAAGGTGTTGTAGAGGCGGAAGGTTTGGGCGTTGGTGGAGTTGCGCTGGGCGAAAGTGTTTGCGGCATCTCTGGCTAAAATAACATCGCTATTTATTCTAAATGATCCACCAGAAGAAGTTTGATTTATGAAGTTACTATCAAAAATACTACCACCCATAGTAACTGTAAATTGTCCGGCAGTTATTGTCTTTTGATTTGTGGGGCCGCCAAATGTTATGACTCCAGATTTGTTTACGTTGAAAAAACTACTTCCACCCACCTGCAAATCCATCAGCAAGCTCGATGCATTGCTGGCCGTATCGGTTACATTGGCTCGCAAGGCCGTAAACACCACGCCTGCGCTGTTCCATGTCTGGGCAAGGGTAAAGGCTGGAGAGCTTGAGGTCAGCGTTCCATTGTTCGCCGACAGCGTGGTAAACGCCCCAGTGTTCGGCGTGGTGGAGCCGATGGGTCCGGGCGATGTCAGATCAACGCTTGATCCACCGAAGAAGCCCATAAACTAACCCTGCACTCCGATGACTCTGGCAGTTCCAGTAGAAGTAATCGCCGCAATCGCCCCGGTGGGGATGAATGATCCCTCCCAAGTAATGCCCTGACCAGCGGTAAGCTGAATGTCGTCGGTCGCACTGGCCGTGCCGTTGGTGTCAATAAACACCGTTCCGCTGGTGCATTGCACCAGAAGATAGTTGCGGGTGGAGTTGGTGGCAAACAAGGTTCCGTTGGTCGTGCCAGCGGTTAAAGTTCCGGTTGTGGTCGCGCCACGAATCGGCGGAATACCATCCGCCACATCCGCCTGAAGCGTGGTAAGCAACGCCTCGATCTCGGTGAGATTGGCGTTAATCGACATGGTTCCGCCGGATAGCGGTCCCAAGCTCTCAATAATCGTGTTCCACTGGCGGCCCATTATTTTGTCTCCATTGCGTCAACTGCGCTCTGCATCGTTGGGGTATTAGGGTATATGGTTTCTGGGAAGTCGTCAACGCCCTGCTCCGGCTTGCACCCGGCAAGCAGAAGGCAGAGCGTCAACGCCCTAACCACAAATTTAGTCCTTGCGGACGTAGATTGCGATAGGCCCACCGGACGACAGGATCACTTGGGAAATATCCCCAACAACCGTTGCCCCGCCAGCCATGGCGAGTCCTGTGTGCGTCACGCCACTGATGGTCAATCCGATGGTTCCAGCCGAGAGAGCCGTCACGCCATCGAAAGATCCATCATTGGTGGAAGCAGAGGTTGCAATGATTGTCCCCGCTTCACCCAGAGTAAGTCTGGATAGAAGGCGCATTAGCTGTGCAGTGCGATGCGGTAGGAAGTGCCGTTGAGGGTCACGTTGAGCGAAGCCGGAGCGGTCGCAACGGTGTTAACCGTGCCGCCGCTGGACGAGGCCGTGAACTCAATGACGTTGGTGAAGCCCTGGCCGTCGATGCGGACGGCCTTGTTCTTCGCCTTGATAGGACTGCGCTGAAACTCACTTGCCATATAATTTATCTCCTTTGAGCCGCCGCACGTTTGATGTTATCTGGCGTGTATCGGCTCTTGAATCTACTGCCAAGTTTTTGTTCCTGGCGGTAATACCCCTTCATAAGATTTGTTTGATTGACTCCCAGCGGATTGTCGAGGGGTTCGCCAACCCCCACTAGGCTCAATCTTTGTGGCACTTGGAACCTTTTAAGGTAACCCGGGACTGAGTCCCGCTCCGCAACCGGCTTCTCCAGTTCGACGACAGATCCGTTTCGGGTGTCTTCGTACTGGTAGATCGGCATTAGGAGTAGTTCTCCTTGTCGGATTCCTCGGCCATCTTCATCATCCGGTCTTCCTCGGACATCTCGGGCTTGTTGGATTCCTCGGATTCGGACTCCTCGGCCATCGCATTGCTCACGCTCACGATAGCCATTTCGCCGTCAATCCGTTCCACTTTGCCTTCGAGTTCCACCATGTCGCCAACTTCGGGGGTAGAGTTCTCCTCGCCCTCGCTGATTTCAAACATGGACAGAGGAAGCTTAACCATACCTTCTTTCATCGACTTCTCCTTGGTGGAAGGAGCGGGGGAGGTTTTACCCTCCCCCGCCTTCCGGGGACCCATACCGATAATCAGCATGGCTCCCATTAGAATTACGAGTAGTTCGACTTGCTGAACAACACCCGGAAGAACCGAGGGTCGAGCTGCTTGGCGGCGTAGAACGTCTTGAAGGACGCAACAACGCGCTGGCCGTAGGGGTCGGACTTGTCAGCGGCATCCAGGATCGTGACCTTCGGAGCGAAGGGCGAGCCGGAAGCGGCGACCGAGGACAGGCTCGGAACGCCAAACGCACCACCACCGAGCAACACATTCGCGTAGACCGCGCCGGTGCTGACCGTGGCTTCACCCACGCCGGAGGCGGAGGTGTTGAACGTCTGAACGTTGGTGGAGCTAATCACGCTCACGCCGAACAGTTTGCCAGTTTCGCCCTTGAAGATTTGATCCGGGGCGGAGTAGCTGGAGACCTTCAGCCAATCGTCGTCCTGCTGGAGATCGCGGATAACGGCGGGGTGCGCGACGAGCGCGTAGCCGTCCTTGATCTTGGGAGCGCGGGCGATGAACAGGCTGGTCGCACCGTCCAGAAGGTCGGTGGCGGTCATGCTGCTGTTGGGGGTGGAGGCCGTGCCGAAGGTCGTGCCGTTAGTGCCGTTCTGGGCATAACGAGCGTAGGACTTCACGGCAACGCCAGTGCCAGTGCTGGTCGAGGAATCCTGGACCAAAGCGCGGTGGCAGAGGGTGTCGGCGTGCAACGCAGCGTCTTCGCCGAGTTGCTTGGTGGCCTGGGCGAGGTGCGAGAAAAGCTCAGTGGCGAGCAAAACATCGGTGAGGATGATTTTGGAGCCGTACTGAACCAAGGTCGCTTCGACCGAGGAGAGCGTCAGATCACGCTCGTCACCGCTGGAAGGCGTAGTGCCTTCGGAGAGGTTGGCGATTGCGCTGATGCTCGGGTCTGAGAACCGGAAGAACCGGATCGTTTTGTTCCCACCCGTTTTGGTCGGGTAGGGGGTTTTCATAGCAAACTGCTCCATTTGGAGCAAGGGGAGCGCACGCTCCAGCAACGCCTTCGAGAAGTACGTCTGGAACTGCGCGGTTACTGAACCAGTAGTGACCATTGTAGTTATATCCTTTGTTGTGACTAACCGTTCCTATCAGCCTCACCCGCCATCCTCATCAATTCGCGTTCCTGCTCGTCTAGCGAGAGTTCGCTGAAAGATTTGGTCTTGGCCGGGCCTGACGGTTGGCTGGAAGCCGGTGTCGTCGCTTTTCTGAGTTGAGCGAGTTCTCGCTCATACTCTGCAACCTTCTTCTTCAAGTCGGAGGCGGTTTCCGCCTGGAGCCGGATCTTGGCAATCCCAACCGCATCCTTGATTCCCGCAGGGTAATTGCGGAGGATCGCGTGGTTTTGCAGCATTTCAGAGACGGCCTTGTAGAGCGAGCTATTGGAATCCTTGAGATCGGGGTTGGCCTCGACCTCATCAAGCAGGTTTTTGTCCCAAGCCGACTTTAGTTCGGTTTGGGTTTTCTGCTCGATTTCCTTGCGCTCTTCAGTCTCGACTTCGGTGGCTTTTGTCTCAGCGAGCTTTGCAAGATCGTCGCGGCCTTCTTCACGATAGCTCTTTGCCGCCTCCCGGTAATCGTCCGCGCTAAAGCGTCGATTTCCAGTTTTCGGCGTTTCAGAA
>Ga0208465_1000052_pt1 | contig 39729 bp, 33 predicted proteins | sample LakMenEpi31Aug10_FD_150749 | JGI IMG/M metagenome (GOLD analysis project Ga0208465, IMG submission 150749) | Freshwater microbial communities from Lake Mendota, WI - 31AUG2010 deep hole epilimnion (SPAdes) | ecosystem: Environmental > Aquatic > Freshwater > Lake > Epilimnion/Euphotic zone ...
TAGATCACTCTCAAAACCACTGATTTCTGGTTGCCGAAACCAGGATTTACACAAAATTCTGAACAGTCCCTAAGAGCTACTCTCGTCCAACTGATCAGCCCAGACCTCCAGGGTGATGCCGACGGTTTGCTCCAGCTGGGCAACGCTATTGAGAAAGGCCATGCGGGACTCCAGCTCATTGGTTTGGGCGGTGACCAGGTCTTCCTCCTGGGCAATAATCTGAAACAGGGTGACACTACCTCGACCCAGGCGGTATTGTTCCTGGTTTGCCTGCAGTTGGCGACGGGCATTTTGGGTGGCCCGTTCCGCCGCCGCCACCGCCCGCTGGTTAGCGGCCACGTCCCCCAGGCGGGTGGTGACATCGTTACGGATTTGATCCTGCTGTTGGGCCAGGGTGTTGTCCTGCTGTTGCAGTTTTACCTGGCTGCTGACCAGGGTGGTCTCCAGTTGGGGATCATTGAGGGTGCGGCGGGCCACCAGGCCCAGCTCGGTGCGGGACCCATCCCCCAGGTTGCCATCCACAATGGCATCCACTTGCCAGCGCTGCTGATCGGCGGCCAGTTGTTGCTCCAGGGCTAACTGCTGGCGCTGCAGCTGGCTTTGCTGGTAATCGGGGCGCTGGGCCAGGGCGATCGCAATCAGGTCCGTTTTCTGGTACTGGGCAGCCCGCTCCTGGGCCAGGAGAAACAGTTGATCAAGGTCAGCGGGGTCCACCACAAAGGTCACCACCCGATCGGTGCCGATCAGATTTAGCAGGGCGTTGTTGGCCTGCAGCAATTGGTTTTGGGCATCCACCAGACGGCGCTGGGTGTCCGCCAGCGATCGCTCGGTATCAAACAGGTCGATCGGCGCTCGCCGACCCGCCGCCACCAGGGCCTGCAAAATCTCCAGCTGTCGTTGCCGACGGACCAAGGCCTGGGACTGGATCTCCACCTGGGTTTGGGCCCTAATCAGGTCCGTATAACCGGCGATACTGGCGGTTAGGGTGTCAATCAGGGTGCGGCGCAGGGCCAGTTGATTACGGCCTTCCTCCAGGCGGGCCTGGTTTAATGGGGCCTCGTTAATGGTTGGGCCAAACCCCCGGGCCAGGGGTTGGGTCAGTCGAAATTCCAGGGGTTGGCTGGCCAGGGGGTCGACCGCCACGGTCAGGCGGCTCCCCAGGCGGGTGGCCCAGTCCAGGTTAAGCCGGAGCTGGCCCTCCAGGTCGGTCTCTATCCCCCCCTGATTGAGTAGACCGTCGCCGGGGCTGGCCTCACCATTATCCTCCCTGAGGGAGGAGCTCACCCCCAGGCTAGGGGTAAGGCGAGGATCAAACTGCTGCTCCGCCTCCGCCAGCTGTTGTTGTTGTACCAGGCGATCAAGGCGGCGGTTCTGGAGGTCGCGATTGCCCGCCAGGGTCAGGTTCAGGAGCTCAGTCAGGGTGAGGGCGACCGGGGCCGGAGTTTCCCCAGGGGCTGGATCGATGCCCTGGCCAGGAGTAGACCCAGGCAGGGAGAGCGAGGGAAAGGGGAGGCTGGGCTGGGCTAGGAGGGGTTGGCCCAGGAGGGTGGTAAGGGCCAAGGCTACTCCCCCGGCATAGGCGGCTTTAATCATGGTGGTTAACCTACTCCCCCCGCAGGGCGCTGACCACATCAATGCGGGTGATGCGCAGGGCTGGCACCAGGCTGGAACCCACCCCAACCGCAAAGGCCGCCCCCATGGCGATCGCTGCATCCTGGAGTTGAAACTGGTAGGGTGCCTCAAAAATGGTGGTGGTGGCCACCTTGGTCAGCAGGTGCACGGTGGTCACGGCGGTTAGCCCCCCCACCAGACTAAGCAGGGCCGCCTCCGCAATGAACTGGCCCATCACCTCCAGATCGGTGGCGCCAATGGCTCGCCGCAGGCCAATTTCCCGGGTCCGTTCCATGATCGCCGCCACCGTGATGTTGGCAATCCCCACACCGCCAATCACCAGGGCTAGCAGCCCCACCGCCTTGAGCAGGCGCAGGGCGGCCCGCTGCTGTTGCTCCGCTTCGTAGAGGTCCTCCACATTGCCCCTCAGCAGGACCGTATAGCCGGGATACATCTGCTCCAGTTGCTGCTTAAGGGCGGTTTCCACGGTTTCGTAGTCCGCCAGACTGGCGATGGCGATTTGAATCTGGCGCCCAAAGTGGCTCCCGCCCTGCAACACCTCACCGTAGCTTGCCGGTATCCAGAGGCTGCCGGTGGGTTCCCGGTCTTCGCTGTTCACCTTGGTTTCGCTCACCCCTACCACGGTAAACCGGGCATTGTCTAGAAAAATGCCCTGACCGACCGGGTTGGCCCCCTCAAATAATTGCTGGGCCAGCACCTGATCAATCACCACCACCGGTCGATAGTGGCTAAAGTCGGCGGGTTCAAAAAAACGCCCCTGGAGCATGCGCCGTCCCGTGGTGCGCTGGTAGTTTTCCGATACGCTTTTGGCATCCACATTGTCGGCCACATTGCCCTGGTATTGCACCTGGTTAATGAACAGCCACCCCACCCGGCTAATGCTAACAATACCGGGTAGGCTGGTTTGCAATTCGGCGATCGCCGCCTCACTGTATTCCACCGGAGGCTGATCGCGGCCGTAGACCCAGGGGGTCAGGTAGGGGTTATCCCGCGCCGCCAGGCGATTAGCCAGCACCCGGTTACTGATGCTATCGATGTTCAGGGTGGCATTGACGGCGGCGACCCCCATAAAAATCCCCAGGGTGGTGAGGCCTGACCGGACCCAATTGCCGGTCACATCCCGCAGGGTATTGAGACTTAAATCGAGGGGGGATAGGGCCATGGTTCCAGCCTTGGGGTTAGGGAGCAGGCAGGGCGGGGGCCGGGGGGGTGCTGACCGCCATGCCATCGCTGAGGGGAAAATCCACGGGGGGCGTGGCAATCACCCGGTCCCCCTCCTGGAGGCCCTGGGTAATTTCCACCGCTTCCAGGGTGCTGAGCCCGGTCTGCACGGTACGGCGGCGAGCCTTGCTGGCCCCATCCACCACCCAAAGGTAGGTTTCCTGGCCATCCCGCTGTAGGGCCGTGGTGGGCACCGCCAGCACCCCCTGCCGCTGGGACAGCAGCACCTCCACGCTGACGGCACTGCCGGGGATCAGTTGACCGCTGGGCCGATCCAGTTGGGCAATGGCCTGGACCGTGGCCTGATCGCCGGTATTGTCCTGGCCGGGGCTGAGGGCCTGGGGGGCAATGCTCACCACCTGGCCGGTAAAGGGTTGGGGGTTAGGCCCAATCATACTCACCCGCACGGGCATGGCGATCGCCACCTGGCGAGCATCCAGGGCCATCAACTCAAAGATTACCCGTTCCTGGGCGGGGTCACCCAGGGTGAGCAGTTCCCCCTCCCGGGGCACCCCATCGCCGGGTTGGGCCTTGATGTTGAGTACCAGGGCATCGAAGGGGGCCAGAATGGCATTGTCGGCCATGCGGGCCTTGAGGTTGTCAAGGGTGGCCTGGTTTTTGCGCATTTCCAGTTCCGACTTTTGCCGATCCAGTTGGGTTTGTCGCAGTTCCGCCTGGGCCGACTCCAGGCTATCCCGGTCCCGTTCGTACTCATCCTCAGAAATAAAGCCCCGCCCCACCAGCTCCTGGGACTCTGCCAACCGATCCTGGGCCCGCTCCACCTGGCGGCTTTTCTCCTGCAGTCGTCGGTCCTGCCCCTGCCGCTCCAGGGCCAAAATATCCCGTTGGATCAGGGCCTCATCCAGCTGCTGTTCCAGGCCGCGATCGCGCAACCGCAGCAGCACCGTTCCCCGCCGCACCCGCTGGCCCGCCTCCACCAGCACCGCCTCCACCGTCACATCCCCCGGGGCCTTAAGGGTTTGCTGGTTGCCCAGGGTGACGGTGCCGGAGGCGTCAACGCGGTTCTCCAGGTTCTGACGGCTCACCGCCGCCGTGGTCACCACCGGCGGTTCCCCGGACTGCCCCTGCCAATGGCGATAGGCCCACCAGCCGGCTAGCCCCAGGGCCAATACCACCCCAGTCCCCAGCAGCCAGGGCCAACCTGACCACCCCCGCGGCTCCGGCTCCTCGCCAAACAGTTCGGCAATCACCGCCGCCGAGCCCCCCCGATCAAGCGGTGTCGGAGAGGGCGAGTCGGAGGGCGGATCGAGGGGCATGGGGGGATAGGACATCGGCGATGGCAGGATCCTGGGTAGGGGTAGACCAGGTTTCAAGCTGCCGCCATTGTATCAGCAGCCGTCAAGGGTCTATCCGGTCTGGTTGACCCCATGGCTTTGGTCAGCCTGAGTAGAGGAGAAAGGCTAGGGGGCTAGAAAGATTTAGGTGAGCAGTAAATCTCTCCCCGTCCCCCTATCCCCCCGGCTCCCCTGCTGGTCTCAACCCGTCACTTTAAGGTTGATAGAGTACTAGGGGTCTGAGTCGCCATAGCTTTCCAGCCCCGGCTACCCTTGCCACCATAAGTTTGCTACCGTTGACCTAAGGTCAACCGAAGCTGGTTTTGAAAAAGGGATGATTCGCCAATCTGCCGTTGATATCCTTGACGAATACGAAGTCGTGGTGGTGGGGGCCGGGCACGCTGGCTGTGAGGCGGCCCTGGCCACTGCCCGGCTGGGGTGTCGCACCCTGCTGATCACCCTTAACCTGGACAAAATTGCCTGGCAACCCTGCAACCCCGCCGTGGGGGGGCCGGCCAAATCCCAACTTACCCACGAGGTGGATGCCCTGGGGGGAGAGCTCGGCAAAATGGCCGATCGCACCTATCTGCAAAAGCGCATCCTCAACCAATCTCGAGGTCCGGCGGTGTGGGCGCTACGGGCCCAGACCGACAAACGCGAGTACGCCGCCGTGATGAAGACCATCGTCGAGAACCAGGACAACCTGGTGATCCGGGAGGGCATGGTGACGGACCTGCTGCTGGGGGCCGACGATCAGGTGGTGGGGGTGGAAACCTACTTCGGCGTTGGCTTTCGCTGCCAGGCGGTGATCCTCACCACCGGTACCTTTTTGGGGGGCACCATCTGGGTGGGCGATCGCTCCATGGCGGCGGGGCGGGCCGGGGAGTTTGCCGCCACTGGCCTGACCACCACCCTGAACCGGTTGGGGTTTGAAACCGGGCGGTTAAAAACCGGTACCCCGGCCCGGGTGGATCGGCGATCGATTGATTTTGATGGCCTCGAACCCCAACCCGGAGACCCCCAGGTGGGTTGGTTTAGCTTTGATCCCGAGGTCTGGGTAGAGCGCCCCCAGATGCCCTGCCACCTGACCCGCACCACCGCCGCCACCCACCAACTGATTCGAGATCATCTCCACCTATCCCCCATCTATGGCGGCTGGGTGGATGCCAAGGGGCCCCGCTACTGCCCCAGCATTGAGGACAAAATTGTTCGCTTTGCCGATAAGGACAGTCACCAGATTTTCCTCGAGCCGGAGGGACGGGATATCCCGGAAATTTACGTGCAGGGCTTCTCCACCGGTCTACCGGAAAAACTCCAGCTGGCTTTGCTGCGCACCCTGCCGGGGTTAGAGCAGTGCACCATGCTGCGGCCAGCCTACGCGGTGGAGTACGACTACCTACCCGCCACCCAGTGCTACCCCACCCTGATGACCAAGCGGGTGCCGGGCCTATTTTGCGCCGGTCAGATTAATGGCACCACCGGCTATGAGGAGGCGGCGGCCCAGGGGTTAGTGGCGGGAATCAACGCGGCCCGGCGGGTGCGACACCAGGAAATGGTGGTCTTTCCCCGGGAGCAAAGCTACATCGGTACCCTGGTGGATGACCTGTGCACCAAGGATCTGCGGGAGCCCTACCGGATGCTGACCTCCCGCTCTGAATACCGCCTGGTGTTGCGATCGGATAATGCTGACCAGCGCCTGACCCCCCTGGGGCGGGAAATTGGCCTGGTTGATGATCGCCGTTGGGGTATCTTCACCGACAAGTACGATCGCATCGCCGCTGAGAAACAGCGCCTGCACAGCACCCGCCTGAAGGAACAGGACCCGATCGCCCAGGCGATCGTGGCCAGCACCGGCGATCGCATCAAGGGCTCCATCACCCTGGCGGATCTGCTGCGCCGACCCGGTATCCACAGCGTTGATCTAGACCGCTACGGCCTGGGCAACCCGGCCCTCACCCGGGAGGAAAAGCAGGGGGCGGAGATCGACATCAAGTACGCCGGCTACCTGAAACGGCAGCAAACCCAAATTGATCAGGTGGCCAAAAATGCTAACCGCAAGCTACCGGCGGAGATCGACTACAACACCATCGGCACCCTCTCCAAGGAGGCCCGGGAAAAGCTCAGCCAGGTACGGCCCCTGACCATTGGTCAGGCCTCCCGCCTTGGCGGCGTCAACCCCGCCGATGTCAACGCCCTGCTGGTGTACCTGGAGGTGCAGTCCCGGCAGGCGGCCCTGGCGGGGTTGGGGAGCTAGGGGCCCAGGCGGTGACTGGCGCCGCCCCAGACCAACCCAGTTGATCGAGGGTGGCGGGCGATCGCACGTAGTTCATCAGATAGTCGTGCACCAGTTGATACTGGGCCATGGGGATATCGGGGATGTGAAAAATCAACCCCGAACCCACCAGGATCTCCAACACCAGATCCAGCTGCTCAGGGGTGTAGGGAAATTGCCGCAGGGTCAGTTCCGCCTCCAGGTCATCCCGACTTTTTTTAGGCCGGTAGAGGTACTGGTCGCGATCGTGGCGATCGGTCAGCAGGTAGAGCACCGCCTGGGCCAGGGGGGCGTTTTCCGGACCGCAGTCATTGATGACGGTGTCTAGAAATTGCTCCACCAGGGTCTCCTTAGGGCAGGGCCCCAGGCTCTGGTAGGCGGCCAGGCGATCGATGCCCTGCCGTTGCAGTTGGGCCCCCACCACCTGCAGCTCGATCGGCTTGACCTGATGGTCGGCACCCGCCAAATCCCTAACCAGCTGTTCCACCAGGCCATCCTCCAGGTAAAACCGCACCTGGTTGGTGAGGCGGCGAATCAGGGTTTTGGCCGCCTGGGGGGTAAAGTCCCCCAGGTAATAGCGGTGATCGCGACAGAGAATGTCCTGGTTGAGGATATCTAAATCAAAACCCCGCTCAATTTCCAGCAGATAGTGCAGGTAGTCTTCCCGCAGGGCCAGCAGCACCTTCAGGTAGGGAGCCTCCAGGCAGCCCACCAAAAAGCTGTAAAAGTCGTGCCGTTCTGCCCGGTCTGGCACATCGGCAAAGAATTCCTCAACCTGATCGAAGAGCAGCACCACCTGCAGGTAGTGGTGGTCAATCAGGTGGCGCAGCCGAGCCAGGAGAGCTGGACCCTCCATCCCCCCGGCATCAGGGATCGGTACCACCTCCGCCAGGGTGGGATTGGCCAGCAAGGTGGTTTCGATAGCCTGGTAAAGGCTCTGGGGCCAATCCCGATAGTTTTGAATCAACAGCGGCAGGGTTCTACGCCCTTCAGGAAAGGACCGGGCCAGGGCGGGGATCAGCCCGCCCACCAGCATGGAACTTTTGCCCACCCCAGAGGGACCGTGGAGAACCACCAGGGGATAGCGGGGCAGCGCTAAACGGGTGACCAAATTCTGTACATCAGCCTGCCGGCCAGAGGCATCGATCTCCGTCGCCAGCCAGTCATCCTGGGGTTGGATGGGACTGGCGCCAATGAAGGCCCGGCGCTTAAAGCGGGTGTCGATCTGCCGTTGGTCCAGCTTGACGTGGAAGGCCGCCCGGTAGTTTTTTTGTTGGAAATACTGATTCCGCAGGCTTTCCAGGATCCGCTGGTGCAGGGATAGATCGTGCTTGGGGTGGCTGTGGTGGCGAGCCTGTTGCAGCAGGGCGATCGCCACCAGGGGTTGCCCCTGGGCAAGCTGGGCTTGGGCCAGCAGGTAGAGATACCAGCCCCGGTGGTAGCGATGGGCCAGGCTAGCCATGGGGTCTGGGTGGGAGGCGGTGGTGGACCCATCTAAACCCACCTCAGCTGGGGCTTCAGATCCGCTAGCCGCATCCACAGGTTGGGACGGGTAGCCGGCCACCGCCGTGGCGATTTTGAGGATATCCAGGGCTTTTTGGGCATGGAATTGAGCTAACTCCGGTTCTCCCCGAGCCATCGCCACCTCCGCCAGATAGCCATGATCGCGGGCCAATCGCACCCCATCGCCCCGGTGCAGGGTGAGCCCCTCCTGGGCAATTCGCTGCAGCCCTTCCCAATCCCCTAGTTTTTGCCTGACCTCCGCCAAGGCGTGGAGGAACTTACCCACCAACTGTCGCTGCTGGTGCTGGCGAAAAATCCCTAGACAGTCACTAAAGCAGGCCTGGGCCTTGGCCAACAAGGGTCGATAGACAGAGCGTTCTAGCACCGCCCGGCTGCGCCAGGTCACCCCCAGGTAAAACAACAGTAGGGCCTGTTTATAGGCAGGGCAGGGAGGCGGGGGAGAGCCGGGCGAACGTCCCTGATTAAAGTGATCCAAATTTTGCTGCCAATAGTGCAGGCTGCGATCAAAGTAGTAACGGGCCAGGTCGAAATTGCTGCGGCCAAGGGCGTCTCGACCCTGCAAAAAGTCAAGGCTGGCCTGGATCTCCTGATCGGGGATAGGACTGATGGTGGAGGGGCGGGCCAGTCTAGCACCAGCATCCTGGGATCCTGGATCGATGGGCTGGGCAAGCTCCGCCAGGGCAAACTCTAACTCCGTGCGGAGGCTAGAGCCCGGTTGGTAGGCGGGGGCATAGTCAGGGTAGGGGCTGTCATCCCCCAGGGACAGCATGGTTTGGAAAAACTCATTAGCCCGGCGATGCAACGCGTAGATCAACTCGCCGGGGGGATACTCAAAGAGGATGGGGGTGCCGGCAAAACTCTTGAAGTCGGGGGCATGGCGGCTGATCAGGGGCAGGGTGCGATCGTTCACCCAGATCACCACTGGTAGGGTCAAGGTTTTGGGAAATTCATCACGACCCAGGTTGGCGGCTTGCAGGAGGGGAATGAGGGGCTGTACCGTTTCCAAACCGGTGACCAGTAAGGCCACCGCCTGGGGTGGCAGTAACGCTTGCTCCAGGGCCTGGCGCAGGTTACGGGTTGGGGGGGAGAGGATCACCACCGCCAGGGGCATGGTCTCCTGCAGGTGTTGCACCAGCCGCGATCGCAGACGAGCATAGTTACAACGGGCCAAAATCAGGGAAAAGCGCTGGGGCCGTAGGCTAATGGCCCGCTGCAGTTCGGTCAGGGCCCCCTGGTTGTGGGCGATAATTTCCGCCTGGGAATGGGGAGGACTCATGGCGCCCCCAGGGACTGCGATCGCCAGGCCTGGTAGGGAGGGGTTTCCGCCAACAGAGGATTAATCCCAAACCAGCGCCCCTCCGCATCCCGATACTCATAGAGAAACAGGCTACGCACTAAAATGTTGTAATCCTCATTGCCCTGTACATCCTGGCGGGATACGGCTCGCAACAGCAGTTGCCACTCCTGATCGCTGATCAAACCCATGAGGCTGTCGCGCTCATTGCGGATCACCGCCTCCAGCACCGACCGCTGGAAGGGGGGATCCTGCTTACGTAGGCAACCATCTAGCAGTCTGATTAGGTTGCGCATATGACCGCCACTGATATAACAGAGGCGATCCAAAGTAGACAGCTGATCAAACACCTCCCCGACTTGGTCCAAGCGTTGATTCACGTTCAAGTCAGGGAAGGCACGACTCAGCACCATTTGCTGTAGCAGGGCTAGGCCCTGGGGATTGGCCTTGCCCTGGCGGTCCTGCAGGGGTACCATGGGCAGCACCATGGGGTTGCTACCAAAGCGGTTAGCCAGACGCACCAGATCGTTGGAAAACATTAGCTCCAACGGAATGGTATAAACCATATGGCAGTCTAGCTGTTTCAGTTGCTCCCCGCGGTCGACAAACAGATACTCTGACTGCAGCCGCCCCTGGGCCCGGGAGGTACTGTCGATGCGGTCCAGATTGTCCATAATTACCACCAGTCGGTTCTTGCCCTGCTCCTGCAGCCACTGATTAGCGGGGGTGAGTAATTCCTCGTTGAGGGCGTTGATCAGGCTGCGGGTGCGGGGTTCCAGGTACTGCCGCAGCTGACTGCGCAAGTCGGGACTTTGTTTGGCGGAGGCGGTAATGCTGGCAATGCCGGCGGAAACGCTGAGGCTGGAAATTTCCATCGGGGTGCGCAGGGCCTCCGCCAGATTTTGGCAAAGACTTTGCAGGTAGGTGGTGGGTGCAACCATACCCCGTTTCTCCAGGTGGGCCGTGAGGTTATGGGCAACGCTAAGGAGAATGTCGGAGATCTCGACGTCCGCCATTTCCAGATCGCGATCGGATTCAAAATAGATCACTTCATAGTTGCGCCGCTCCAGGGCCGCCTTAAGGCGAAACAGCTCGGTGGATTTACCGCAGCCAATGTGGCCGGTAAACAGTTGGGTGGTGGGGTGGTTGCGGGCCAGACGCACAATTTTACGCTCTAACTCCTGCACCAGATCCCCCCCCCGGACCGCCGAAAAATCGATGTAGTAGCGGCGATCGCGCAGGGGCTGGGTGGGGTCGCAGGCGTCGTAGAACTGCTGGAGATTCAGCATGGTGAGGCTGGGGAAAGGGGGGCTGGGGACAGATAGCAGAGGCGTATAGACAGGGAAGGGGTTATGGGTTTCACCATTGCATCAACGGTACCGCCGTTCTTCCCGCACCGATTTACCCATAAGATTAAATCTAACCGGGTTTCTTCCTCCTGAATCGGTAGAAAGTTATGCTCAGGCGTCTGTTAGACCAGCTTCGCGATGATATCTTTATCCATCGGCTAGACCAATTTGAGGGAACAATTTCCAAAATCCTCTCCCTGGGGATGATTGGGGTAATCCTGGCGATGGTGGTGGATCTGGCCATTGTCATGACTCGATCCATCCTAACCACCGCCCCCGGGGATTTTTTAGGGCAACCGGTAATCGATCTGTTTGGCCTATTTCTAGGGGTGTTGATTGCCCTGGAGATTTTGGAAAATATCACCGCCTACATTAAAACCCATGTGGTGGAGGTGGAGCTGGTGATCGCCACGGCATTAACGGCGGTGGGGCGAAAATTCATCATTCTCGACCTGGCGAAGGTGTCGGGCCTTACCCTGGTGGGTTTGGCGATCGCCATTCTAGCCCTAGCCCTGGCCTACGGCATTATTCGTCTGAGCCATCAGCGGGAGCGCTGAAGTTAACCTGCCGGGCAATCAATTCTGAAAAGTTCGTCTTTTGCGACCGTGGGCGGAGGGGGTTAGGGCTATGCCCAGCAGGCTTTCCACCGTGGCAACACTCCAGCTGGTTTGCGCCCCCCCCAGCGCTGCCGATAATCCAGTAGGGGATAATATTTGCTGCCAGGTTTCATGGTTGCACAGAGACAGGGGTTGCCGGTGGCCACTCCAGGGCCCAGGCCCCCAGCAGGCCGGTACGGAAGTCGTTGAGCAGGCGTTTGGCGGCCCGGTCCTGATCGGTGTGGAAGCGCTGGCTAGCCAAGTCAGCTAACCAGGCCTCGCCCGACTGCTGACTCAGATCGAGGCCATAGCGTTCCTTTAGTATGGGACCATAGCTATCCAACGACTGGGGTTCCAGCTGCTGCAGCAGATCCAGAAAGGCGGTGGCGATCCGTTGGCTGTCGTAGGCGGCGACCCCGATGTCGTCGCACATGGCCAGTTTTAGGGCAGCGGCCTGGTCCGTCAGCCGGGCCGGCATGACGCCGGGGGCGTCTAGCAGGTCGAGATCGGCGGCCAGGCGCACCCAGCGGAGTTGGCGGGTAACCCCGGCCCGTCGAGCACTGTCAACGACCCGTCGATTTAATAGCCGATTGATCAGGGCTGACTTACCCACATTAGGGAAGCCAATCACGACGGCCCGAATTGGGCGGGGCTTCATGCCCCGGGCCTGGCGGCGCTGGTTGACCGCCTGACCGGCTATCTGGGTTGCCTGGGCGATGGCCTTTACCCCCTGGCCCTGCTGGGCATTGGTAAACCAGGGGACCTGCCCCTGCTGGCGAAACCAAGCCTCCCACCCTTGGCGAGCCGCTGGCGAAATCATATCGACCCGGTTTAAGACCAACACCCGGCCCCGTTCCCCCACCCACTGGTCTAAACGGGGATGGCAGGTAGCTAGGGGAATGCGGGCATCCCGCACATCCAGCACCACATCCACACGACTGAGCTGATCCACCAGGGCTTTTTCTGCCTTGGCGATATGGCCGGGATACCATTGAATGTCGGGGGATACCATAGGAAAACCTGAGGGAGGGGTAGGCCGATCTCGGCACAGGATTATGCAGATGAGTTCATTCTAGTCATCCCTCTGGACTTTGCGACCCCGAGGGCTGGGGCGATCGCCTACACTGGAAGCACTCCCCCGGCCCCCTGGCTACCATGTCCAAGTCCCTACTCCGGTTGCCCTTGCCCCCCCTCTCCCGGATGGGAGGACTGGGGATGTTACTGCTCTCCCTGGGGCTCCATGGGCTGTTGCTGGAGTGGCCGCTTCCCCCACCGTCGTTCCCAGTGCTGGAGCCAGCCTCCACACCGGGGCTGCCGCCATTACCCACCATAGCCGTGGTCACCCTACCTCCTCCCCTGCCCCTAGGGAGGGCCCCCATCCAGGAACCCCCCAGCCCTCCCTCGCCAGCCGCCCCGGTCTTGCCATCTCCACCCGTGGCCCCGGCGCCAGTGGATGGGGCGGGCGCAGAGCCAGCGGTGCCGCCCCCTACGGCTCCGGCCTACAACCACCAGGCCAGGGCCCTGACCACGACCACCGAGAGCTTTTTAGACTGGTATATCCAGCAGGACTGGGGCAGCCTTGATCCGTCCCCATCCCCGGGCCGGGAAACCCTAGCCCCCCTACAACTTAGCTATGGCCTGGGGGTCTGCCTCGATCCACCACCGGCGCCCGGACGCTTGGAGGTGATCGTCGATGGCCACGGAGCCCTGGTGCGATCGCCCCGGCTACTAGCCTCCACCGGCTACGATCCACTGGACGCTGCTGCCCTGGAGCAAGCCCGTCAGACGGTCTTCAGCCAACTGCAGAGTGACCACGGGGCTAACCCACGGGTATACTGGTTGCCCCTGGAGGTGCAATACGACCCCAAAACCTGTACCTCCAGCCCACCCTAGGGCGAGGTCTAGCCAATTCCCAGGGCGGAGGCTTCCTCGCTATCCCCCGCCACCTCCTGGAAGCGGATAATATCCTGGCGGGGGCTAGCGTGGCTAACCCGTACCTGGAACCGCTCCCCCAGGGCCACCGGGCGATCCAACCGCATCCCCAACTCTAAACCCAGATCCTCCACCATGATTAGGCCCAGGCCTTCGTCTTCCCGCAGCCAGCGCAGCAACATCACATCCCAGACCTGACCCTGATGGCGTCGCAGGTACTCGAGGGCCCAGTAACGTTTGGTTTGACGCTCCACCAGGGTGGCCTCATAGGCTGCTGAACTGGCCCCCTGGGCTAACTCAGTCACCTCCAGCGGTGAAAACGGCAGGGGGTCGCCCCGCAGGTGAGCCTTGAGCTGAAAGTGCACCAACAAATCCAGGTAACGACGAATCGGTGAGGTCACCTGACTGTAGCTGTCTAACCCCAGGGTGGCATGGCGGCTAGGGGTTAACCCCACCTCACTGCGGGGCATACAGCGACGAATGGCGGAGTCTCGCACCCAGCCGGTGGGCAGTTGGATGAGCTCGTGATCGGAGGGCAGTTCCGGTTGGGGTTGGCTACGGAAGGGAATGGCCAGGTCGTGGACCTGACCGTAGCGGGCCGCCACCTCCCCCGCCAAAATCATCATTTCCGCCACCATCTGTCGAGAGGCGGAGTCCTCCAGCACCTCAATGATGATGTCCTGCTCCTGGTGATCTGAGTGATCGGTGATCACCTTGATGCTGGCCTCCGGCATACTGATATTGATCGCCCCCTGGGTGAGGCGCCAGTGGCTGCGCACCTGGGCCCACTGGGCCAGCCCCTGCAGCTCCAGTTCGGCCGTAATCCCTAACTGCAGCATCTCATCCACATCATCGTAGGTGAGGCGGTAGGTGGGCTTAATCAAACTGGGGTGGATAGTGTAGGCTTCGATGTCGCCGGTGGGGGTGAGATCGATGGCAAAACTGAGGGCACAGCAGACCTGCCCCTGGGTCAGACTCATAGCTCCGGTGGCAAGCTCCTCCGGAAACATGGGGATCATACCCGTGGGCAGATAGACGGTGGTACAGCGCCGCCGGGCCTCCAGGTCAAGCTCATCACCCGGCAATAGCCAACGGGTGGGGTCAGCAATGTGGACCCAAACCCGATCTCGCCCATCCCCTAGGCTCTCCAGACTAAGGCCGTCATCAATTTCTTGGGTGCTAGCATCATCAACGGTGTATACCTTCAGACGGGTTAGGTCTAGCCGTTCAAGATCCAGATCGGGCGGGGGAGATTCCATCCGGCGGCGCGCCATAATCAAAAGTTCCTCCGAGAACTGGTTAGGAATTTGGCTACGTCGCAGGGCCAAATTTTCGTGGTTATTCCACAGGCCAAGGGCCACCAGGGCATCAAAGGCAGCACTAGGGGTGGCGGCGTGGCCCAAGGCACTGAGCACCTCAACCGCCTGAGCTCGCTGGCTAGTTTCATCGCCGAAGAGAGCAAACCGCTCTAAGTATTCTAACTTAGGGCGATCGGTCTTGTCCCAGGTCACGCGCTCTCCCCCCAGAGCCCCCTGGGCCTTCTCCAGAAAACCTGCCCACTCCTGTTGACGTTGGGTTTCTCTCTGGATTTGATAAAGTAGCTCCTCAACCTGGGATGGGGTGCGGGGTTCGAAGTAATTGCCCTTCTGCTTGAAGTACACCCGATCCTCCGTCAGTAGACGGTGAGCCGCGTAGCAGAGGGGCGGGCTTTGATCGGAAAATAGCAAAAGAGCTAGAGAAATCGGTTCCGCCGTTTCCTCCATTTCCCTCAGCAGCTCCCAGGCCACCTCCAGGCTGGAGGGATCGATGTGGGCTTCAGCGATGGTAAGAAAGGCCTGAATTTCCCCAGGGCTACAGGTGAAATTCGGTATGGTGTAGGTGATTTCTCGGGGATGGAGGGTGTGGGACTGCCCCCGCTGATCAACCACGACCCAATTCTTTTTGCCCTCCGGTCGCTCCACCACCCCCAAACGAGGCTGTCCCTGCCACTTAAACTCAACCAGTGTCCCCTTTTCCACTCAACCCTGTTCCTATCTTTGCTATCTTTCTAGCCTAGCCTAGAGGGGCGGAGACGGATCGACAGCTAGGCTAGCTTCGACCAGAAGGCTTAGGCTAAGGCTGATCGGTCAAAGTAATCAAGTAATGCTGAAATAGGAATTCTGGATTACCGTTCCACCAGGTTAAGAGCCTAGATATGAAAAGCTAGGCCCTTACCGGTGAGGGCCTGCCGTAAGGGCAAAAGGCTTTTTAAACCCTAGGGTTGTCCCTGCAGGGTGGGTCAGTAGTAAGGCTAGCTCTCACCGTTGACGTAGGGCAACAGAGCCAGGATTCTAGCCCGCTTAATGGCACTGGTCAGGTCCCGTTGCTGCTGCGCTGTTAAGCCAGTAATGCGACGGGGTAGGATCTTGCCCCGTTCGGTAACAAATTTGCGCAGCAGATCAACGTCCTTGTAATCGATCTTTTCCTCAGGCTTGATGGGGGAAACACGACGACGAAAGTAGGCCATGGTGATGATTGAGATGAGTTACTTAATTTCTTTGTGGATGGTGTGCTTGTTACAGTGGGGACAAAACTTTTTCAGTTCGATCCGGCTAGTGGTGTTACGCCGGTTCTTTTGTGTAGTGTAGCGCGATACCCCATTGGAGCGTTTGGCCGGGTTAGTACGGCATTCAGTACACTCGAGGGTGATGACGAGGCGGACGCCTTTGGCCATGACAGGTTACCTAGACTAGCGACGAGCAAGAGATAAACACACAGTCTTTTATCCTCTCATGACTCCTAACTAATTGCCAAGCCTAATTCCTAAGATTTTGCGTGGCTAGACCCTGACTATGGCCAGGGGAGGTGCCTAACTGAATCAGCTCCACCTTGTAGCCATCGGGATCTTCCACAAAGGCGATCACGGTGGAGCCGTGTTTCATCGGGCCGGGCTCACGCACGACCGGAGCCCCCAGGGCCTTGAGGCGATCGCAGGTGGCGTAAATATCATCCACCCCCAGGGCGATATGGCCGTAGGCCGTCCCCAGGTCGTAATGATCGGTGCCCCAGTTATAGGTCAGTTCCAGGACGGTATGGTCGGCTTCGTCGCCATAGCCCACAAAGGCCAGGGTAAACTCCCCGCTGGGATAATCCTTGCGGCGCAGTAGGCGCATACCCAGTACATCGCAGTAAAAGGCCAGGGATCGCTCCAGGTCACCCACCCGTAGCATAGTGTGAAGCAGTCGCATGGTTACAAGAATGGAAGACAGATTTTCATTATGGCAGATTCGTCCCTACCAGCCCCAGGATTGGCCTGCGGTTTGGGGGATGCTAGGGCCGGTGTTTCGGGCTGGGGAGACCTACGTCTATGGCCCGCAGACCACTGAGGCAGAGGCCCAGCAGATCTGGGTAGAGAGGCCCCAGGTAACCCTGGTGGCCCTCGCCCCTGACCAAGGGCTGGTGGGTACCTATTACCTGAGACCCAACCAGGCCGAACTGGGCAGCCATGTGGCCAATTGTGGTTACGTGGTATCCACCGCCGCCCGGGGGCAAGGGGTGGGCACCGCCATGGCGGAGCATTCTCAGCAGTTAGCCAGGGATTTAGGGTTTCGGGCAATGCAATTCAACCTGGTGGTGGCCACCAACGAGGCCGCGGTGCGACTGTGGCAACGGCTAGGCTTTCAGGTGGTGGGGCGGCTACCGGGGGCCTTTCGCCATAGTCGCTACGGTTTTGTCGATGCCCTGGTGTTCTACAAACCCCTATAGATGTTGCTGTTGCCAGCGTTGGTAGAGATCCGGGCGACGGGCCTGGGTCCGCTCTAGCTGTTGTTGGTAACGCCACTGGGCGATGGCCTGATGGTCTCCCGATCGCAGCACTTCCGGCACGGTCCAACCCCGAAACTCGGCTGGGCGCGTGTAGTGGGGATAGTCCAGCAGGGGTGTTTGGAAACTATCCTGGGTGAGGGACTCGGCGTTACCAACCGTACCCGGTAGCAGCCGTATTACCCCGTTGATCAGGGCCAGGGCCGGAATTTCCCCACAGGTGAGCACAAAATCCCCTAGGGAAACTTCCCGGGTGAGCAGATGGGTGACCCGCTCATCCACCCCTTCGTAGTGGCCACAAATCAGCACCACCTGCTGGCAATGCTGGGCCAACTGGTGAAATAGGGGTTGATCCATAATTTGCCCCTGGGGGCTGAGTAAAATCACCTCGCGAACCGGCAACTGGGGTAGGGAGTCTACGGCGGCAAAGATCGGCTCTGGCTTCATCACCATACCCACCCCCCCGCCGTAGGGCTGATCATCAACCCGGTGATGCTTATCGGTAGTAAAGTCCCGAGGATTGGTAAGATGAACTTCGGCAAGTCCTCGCGCCAGGGCCTTAGCAATTAGACCAGAGGCCAGGGGTGAGGTGAAAAAATCTGGAAACAGGCTGACCACATCAAATCTGAGTTGTGGCGGCCGGTTTAGATTGGTCGTCATGGTCGGGATGATTCCTCTGCAATGACCTGATCTTAAACCCGAAATCTTGTCTATCATGCAGCAAGGCTGCCCCATCAATCACTGTTAATTCCCTTGTTTGATCAACCCATGTCCCCTGTTATGCAACACGCCATACTAGCCGTTGGTGGTGCAGAAGATAAAGTGCACGGTAAGGAAATCCTGCATACCTTCTTTGAACACGCGGGTGGATCAACCGCTCGGATTGGTATCATTCCCTGTGCGTCTCAGGATCCGGCGGCGATCGCCGGTCGTTATCAGCAGATTTTTGAAGCCATGGGGGCGTTGCAGATTGCCGTTATGGATATTCGCACCCGGGCCCAGGGGGAAGACCCATCCTGGAAAACTGTGGTGGAACCCTGTACCGGGGTGTTTATTACCGGCGGCGATCAGGTGCGCCTCTGTGGTTTACTGGCGGATACCCCGTTGATTGACACTATTCGCCAGCGGGCCCAGCTCGGCCAGCTCACCCTGGCGGGCACCAGTGCTGGAGCGGCGGTGATGGGACACCACATGATCGCCGGTGGTGGTAGTGGTGAGTCGCCCAACCGTACCCTGGTGGATATGGCTATTGGCTTAGGTTTTGTGCCTGAGGTGATTGTTGATCAACACTTTCACAACCGTAACCGGATGGCACGGCTGATCAGCGCCATTGCCATGCAGCCCGATCGCCTAGGGGTGGGGATCGATGAAGATACCTGTGCCCTGTTTAGCGGTGACGGCTGTTTTCGAGTGATCGGCAAAGGGGTGGTGACGGTGTTGGATGCCGAGGGGATGACCCACACTAACGAACCGGATATTCAGCCCGACGATCCCTTGAGCATCCATGGCTTACGCCTACACCTGCTGGCCCACGGCGATCGTTTTGACCTCAACCACCGCCGGGTCCTTGCCGCCGTCTAGTAGACTTTGGCATAGCTTTACCGACTTCTCCTGAGTTCTGACCCCTGACTCCCCGGACAGAGCGGCCCAATTTACCCCGACCAGTACTAGGGGGCTAGCAAGATTTAAGTGAGCAGTAAATCTCTCCCCGTCCCCCTATCCCTCCGTCTCCCCTGCTGGTCTCAACCCGTCACTTTAAGGTTTATAGAGTACTAGGGCCGGTCACCAGGCAGGCGCCATAGGTATACCTGGGGCTGTTCTCCACCAATGGTAATTAGGGTGGAGGGGGACTGGAGCACAAATCGCCAGATATCCCGATCAAAACCCTCGATCCGGCGTATCGGCTTTTGTTGGTGTAGATCCCAAATCAGCAGGGTGCCATCCTGATCAGCGCTCCAGAGGTCAGTCCCCTCAATCCGCAGGCTATTAACATAGCTTTGGTGGCCCTCCAACACCCCCTGCTGGACCCCAGAATCAATCTGCCACAGGCGAATAGTTTGATCAGCGGAGGCGCTGATCAAGGTCTGGTCATCCTCACTAATGGCCAGTTGATTAATAAAACTAGTGTGCCCCTGCAGGGTACGGGGGGTGGGGATGGCGCCCTTCTCCAGGTTGACTAGGGGCCACAGCTGCAGACTTTTCCCACCGCTGGCTAAAAGACTGTCATCGCGCCTGAAGCGCAGATCGTTCACCGTGCCCTCCGCCTGCCAGCTCCGCTGGCCCGCCTCCATGGCCCTGGGCTGGGGTGAGGACCCCAGGGGCCAGAGTTTGATCAGGCCGCTGCCGTCGGCGCTGGCCAGTTGCCGGTTATCGTTACTCACCGCCAGGGCATTAATCGGGGCCGGGTGGGCATTGGCAATTTGACCGCGGGGCTGGCCGCTGGGCAGGGCCCAAAACCGGATGGTGCGATCGTCCCCAGTACTGATCAGGATCGTCTGGTCAGTGGTCACCGCCAGGGCCTTGACCACATTGGTGTGTTGATTGAGGGTGCGGATCAATTGGCCAGTGGAGAGATTCCACAGCCGGATAGTACGATCGGTACCGGCGGTGATTAGGGTTTTACCGTCGTTTAAGAGCAGCAGGTCCTTAATCTCTCCCTGGTGTCCTGTTAGGGTGCCTGCGGCAGTCACCCTGGTTTCTGGGAACGAGAACTCAGCTAGGCCCGGTAGCCTAAGCAAACCAGAACGCTGTAGGAGGTACCCCCCTAGGGGCAGGGCTAGGGCCAGGGCTCCGCAGCCCGCCAGCAACCAGGGCCGCAAAGGATGGTGTTTGGCCTGGGGGTTTAGGGTGGTGACGGGCCAGGCGGGGCTGGCCTTTGGATCGGATGGCGCAGCAAGAGCTGGGGTGGAGTGCGATCGCAATTGGGCCAGTCGCTTTAAAATTGCCGCCGTATTCTGGGGCCGGTTGGCCGCCGCTGGCGCCGTCAGCTGATCGATCAAATCCGCCAGCTCAGCGGAAATCTGGGGAGCGTACTGCCGCCAACCAAACTGATTGGTGCGAGAGTCATAGATGCCTGGGTCATTGGGCAGCTTAGCGGTCAAGAGATAGATTAGGGTACGACCCAGGGCATAGAAATCTGACTGGGGTACCGCCTGTCCCTGTTCCTGTTCCGGTGGGGTGTATCCCGCCGAACTCACCGTGGTAATGCCACTATCCCCCAACTGGGCCAGGTAGGTCTGGGTCATTTCCCGGGCCGCCCCAAAATCCACCAGCACCAGTTGTCCGGAGGACCGCAGCATAATATTTTCTGGTTTTATATCCCGGTGAAAGTAATTTTGCTGGTGCACCAGGTGTAGCACATCGGTGAGTTGGGCCAGCCATAGAATGGCCTGTTGCTGGCTAATCGGGTGGTTACCCTGCTGGACCATCCACTGCTTCAGGTTAGGGCCGTCAATTTTTTCCATCACCAGGCAATGGCTAGGTTCGGTGCTGTCCTTGGGAAAATAGTGAAAGTAACCGTTGGCGTCCACCCGAGGTACCCCAGGATGACGCAGTCGACTGAGGACCTGGGCCTCCCGTCGAAATAACTCCACCACCTTGGGATTCTGGTTGTAATTCTCCTTCAAAACCTTGAGAACCTTGGGGACATTGCCGTCGTAGGCTTCGTAAACCCGGCCAAACCCACTTTGGTGGCTAATCAGGCGCATCACCCGATACTGCCCCTGCAGCAATAAACTGGAACCGCAGGCGGCACAGTTGGGACGACTGTTATTTTCAGGGTGCTGGGGCTGGGGACAGCGAGGATTGATACAAAGACTCATAGATTAGGGCAAAGGGCATGCCGCTATGGTATGTCAGGGGAGGTAAGGAAACCAACCTAATGTTTTCCGGCAATGAGTCGATTGAACTGCGATCAGCGGGTCGAAGAAATGGCTATGGGGATCGCCGGTGTTCGAGACTAGCCTATTCATAGGATTTATCTATATGCTAGGGCTAATCTACGACTGAGGCTATTTTCCTGAGCGTAATCTATTGTCAACATTGAGGAGACACTATGGAGGCTGCCTCCGATTCTCTCCAGAGAGGCCAGGTACAACTCAAGCTACTGTTATTTATTGACAAGCGTCCCAGCTTGACCCAGCAAGTACAGTACATTCGCCAGTACCTGAAGGGGTTTGCCAGCCAGTCTCCCTTTCACCTAGACGTGGTGGATATTGGTGAGCAGCCCTACCTGGCGGAGCACTACAAGCTGGTGGCTAGCCCTGCCCTGATTAAAATCGCCCCCCTGCCCCAACAAATGTTAGCGGGTAGCGATATTGTCAGCCAACTAGAGTACTGGTGGCCCAAGTGGCAGCAGGAAACCCTAGATCATGCTAGCGGAGCGGACAATGGTGAGGCCGGTGAACCGGTCCCAAGTCCGTCCCAATTCACCCAGGATGGCCTGATTTACCCAACGGAACTGATCAAACTCTCCGATGAGATTTTCCGGATTAATCAAGCCCGGGAAGAGTTAGAAGCTCAATTACGGTTTAAAGACCGGATTATTGCCATGATGGCCCATGATCTGAGAAACCCCCTAACCGCCGCCTCCATCGCGATTGAGACCTTGGAGCTGGGTTATGCCCCAGATCAGAGTCGCCACCTGAACCTGAGCCCAGAATTAACCGGCCAACTCCTGAAACACGCCAAAACCCAAATTCAGACCATTAATCGGATGATCACCGATATCCTGAAAACCGCTCGGGGAGCCTCCGTAGAATTGCAACTCCATCCTCAGGAACTAGACCTGGTAACTCTTTGTGGTGATATTGTCGGGGGGTTTCAAGACCGCCTCCAGGCTAAGCAACAGCGGTTAACCCAGGAAATTCCCACGGACTTGCCGACGGTTTATGCCGATGGCAACCAGGTGAAGCGGGTGATTATCAACCTTTTGGATAATGCTATCAAGTACACTCCCCAGGGGGGGCAGGTATCTCTCACGGCCCTCCACCGCACTACCCAGAAAGTCCAGGTGGGGGTGATTGACACCGGTCCTGGCATCCCTCCAGAAAACCGAGACAGGGTGTTTGAAGAAAGTTTTCGACTGCAGCGGGATAGCAGCAAGGAAGGATACGGGTTAGGGTTGGCCCTCTGCCAACGGATTATTCGGGCCCACTATGGCCAGATCTGGGTAGACTCGGTACCGGAGGAGGGCAGCGCCTTTTACTTTACCCTGCCGGTCTACCGAGGCTAAATCAACCATTAGATTAGTCAACCCCAGAAAACGCTGCTGATATTGAATAGATTTAGGCTAATTTAGGATATGGCTATCCTAAGATTGGTCACCCTAGTGCCACTCTGGCTGGGGTCAGAATCCTGACCCGTTGATCGGTGCCTCTCCTAATTGCTCTCAAGACTAACTATCACCGACTATGGATAACAAATTAATGCTGATGATTCCCGGCCCTACCCCGGTGCCGGAACAGGTTCTCCTGGCCATGGCCAAGCATCCCATGGGCCACCGCAGCGGTGAGTTTAGTGCAATGATGGCGGAGGTGACGGCTAACCTGCAGTGGCTGCACCAGACCCAGAATGATCTGCTAATTTTGGCCGCCAGTGGCACCGGCGCCATGGAGGCCGGTATTATCAACTTCCTGCGTCACGGCGATCGGGTCCTGGTGGGGAATAACGGTAAGTTTGGAGAACGCTGGGGTCAGGTGGCCCGGGCCTATGGCCTGGAAGTCCAGGAGATCACGGCACCCTGGGGGCAGCCCCTCGACCCTGAAGACTTTAAATCCGTCCTAGATGCCGATATTGACAAGCAGATCAGGGCGGTGATTATCACCCACAGTGAAACTTCCACCGGTGTACTGAATGACCTGGAAACCATTAACCGCCATGTTAAGACCCATGGCGATGCCCTGATTATCGTTGATGCGGTGACTAGCCTGGGGGCCTGTTCCGTACCGGTGGATGCCTGGGACCTGGACGTGGTGGCCTCCGGTTCCCAGAAGGGTTACATGATTCCGCCGGGTTTGGCCTTTGTTTCTGTCGGCCCTAAGGCCTGGGCTGCCTATGAAACCGCTAATTTGCCCCGTTTTTATCTAGATTTGGGGCCCTACCGCAAGGATAGCCGTAAACATACCACCCCCTTTACACCGCCGGTAAACCTGTTCTTTGCCCTACAGGCGGCTTTAAAAATGATGCAAAAGGAGGGACTGGAGGCGATTTTTGAACGCCACGATCGCCACCGTCGGGCTACCCGGGCCGCCATGGCCGCCCTTAACCTGCCGCTGTTTGGTGCCGACCACTGCGCCAGCCCCGCCATCACCGCCGTTATGCCCGATCAGGTGGATGCGGAACAGGTACGTTCCACCATGAAGAAGCGGTTTGATATCGCCCTGGCTGGCGGCCAGGATCACCTGAAAGGCAAGATCTTTAGGATCGGCCACCTGGGTTTTGTCTGCGATCGCGACATTCTCACCGCTGTTGCCGCCCTAGAGGCCACCCTGGGTCATCTGGGCTACCCCCAGGCTAACCTGGGGGCTGGGGTCCAGGCGGCGAGCCAGATCCTATTGGGTTAGGGTAGCTGCTCTTCAAAACCGCAGGAGAAGAGGGGCGTTAATTTATTGTTGTAGCGCCGTTTGGCTGGATAGCATAGTCATAGGAGGCCTGTTGTGCCCCCCCTCAGTATCATCTGGAGTGTCATCCTGTGGATAACAGCTTGATTTTTCGTCAGTTGTTCGATGCTGATTCCGCCACCTACACCTACCTGCTGGCCGATCCCATCAGTGGAGAAGCGGTGCTGATTGACCCGGTATTTGAGCAGTATCGGCGTGATCGGGCCCTACTGGAGGAGTTGGGGCTGACCCTGCTCTATACCCTGGATACCCATTGTCATGCTGATCATGTCACTGGGGCCTGGCTGATGCAACAGGCCCTGGGTTCTAAAATCGGTATTTCTGGCCGCTACGGCCCGATGGTGACAGGGGCTGACCAACTCCTCGATCAAGGGGATCGGGTCAGGTTTGGCGATCGCTACCTGGAGGTGCGAGCCACCCCAGGGCACACCGATGGCTGTCTAACCTACGTACTCGATGATCACACCATGGCCTTTACCGGTGACTGTCTGCTGATTCGCGGCGCCGGTCGCTGCGACTTTCAGCAGGGTAACGCCAGCACCATGTACCACTCCATTACGGAGCAGATCTTCAGCCTGCCGGATAGCTGCCTGGTCTACCCCGCCCATGACTATATTGGTCGCACCGTTTCCACCGTCGCCGAGGAGAAACAATACAATCCCCGCATTGGTGGCCAGGCCGATGAACGGGACTTTGTGGGCTACATGGATAACCTGGGCCTACCCCACCCGAAGAAAATCGATCGGGCAATTCCGGCCAACTGTGTCTGTGGCCGCCCTGACCCTGCCATCCTGCCCAGCTTGGTCAGCTGGGGACCGGTGTACCTCACCTACGCCGGCATTCGGGAAATTTCACCCCAATGGTTGGGGGAGAACCTGGCCCAGGTGCATGTGCTGGATGTGCGGGAGGTGGAGGAATTTAACGGCCCTCTGGGTCACATTGCCAACGCCCAGCTGATCCCCCTGCCAGAATTAGCCCAGCGGATCGATGAAATCCCCCCCCATGGCCCCCTGGTCACGGTTTGTCAGTCTGGGCGACGCTCTGCCCAGGCTACGGTAATTCTGGCCAAACAGGGATGGACGGAGGCGGCTAGTTTACAGGGTGGTATGCGCGGCTGGCAAGCGGCCAACCTACCGGTTACTCGTGGTTAGCTCCGAGATTAGGGCTACGGCCAGGCCGCAGTCGCTGCCATAGTAGCTGTAGCCCCAATAAAAACAGTCCCAGGGCGGCAATGCCAAACACCCCAGCCCCCAGGGCCACCATCCCCACCACCAGGGTGCGGACAGCGGCGGTCAGGTTGATCACCGTTGGGTTGTCGGAAAGGACGGGCTTCTGGGCAAAGCTAAGGGCGATCGCCATCATCAGGCGGTAGGCCAGCAGGGCAATGGTAGCCGCCATCAGGGCGCCGCTAAAGCACTTCAGCACCTTAGCCGGAGAAGCCAGGACAACGGGATGGGGGGGAGGGGAGGAGGGATCGGACATGGCTATTGTTCTACGAGTTGTACCCCATGGGGTAGGCACTGGGCAGTCCACAGATCCAGGTCAGGATCGGGCAGAGCCTGCCGCAGCTGCTGTACCAGCTGGTCTGCCTCTGCCTGGTGGCTGACCAGGGTAAATACGGAAGGCCCGGATCCGGACATGAGGGTACCCAGGGCCCCCACACTAGCCCCCAGCTCTGCCATGGTGGCCTTTAGTTGGGCGGTCTGGGGCTGGGCGGGTAGGACTACCTTCTCTAAGTCATTATAGAGGTGTTGCCCCATCGTCAGGCTATCCCGGTGGGTTAGGGCTGCCACCATAGGACCAGCCTTCACCTGGGACCGCCGCGGAGCAAAGTCGCGGCGATAGCCATGGCCAAACTGGCTACGGTAGGTACCATAGGCCCAGGGGGTGGAGACCATAGCGGATTGATACTTGGCCAGCACCACCCAGAGATCCTCGATTCCCGGTAGGGAATCCAACTGTTCCCCTCGACCGGTGGCAAACAGGGTGCCCCCGGCGATACAGAAGGGCACATCCGATCCTAACTCCGCCCCTAGGGCTTGCAGTTCCCCTTGGGTTAAACCCAACTGCCAGAGTAGATCCAGGCCCACCAGCACCGCCGCGGCATTACTGGAGCCCCCGGCCAACCCCGCTCCCACCGGAATCTGCTTATCCAGAGTGATTTCCACCCCACCCCACTTCCCCATGATGCCCGGAAAGCGCTGCACCAGCAGAGCCGCCGCGCGATAGGCCAGGTTGGTATGATCCGTGGGCACCAGGGGATGGTGGCAAACCAACCGAATGGTGTCGACCCCGATGCTGCGCACCGTGACCCGGTCCGCCAGGCTGATGCTCTGCATCACCATGATCAATTCATGGAACCCATCGGGGCGATCGCCGACAATTTCTAGATAAAGGTTAATTTTGGCCGCCGCCAACAGGGAGTACAAACGCATAGGAGAAAAAAACTAGATTCAAGAAGCTTGAGAATGCTTAAAAACCCAAGCCAAGGAGGGATGGGCAAGGATTGGCTAAGGGTTGATTTTGCTAAGGTTTTAGCCCTGGCCCTTAGCCCTATTAACCATTCCCCCCAGGATTTTACCTTTCTATGGGGTATCCGGGGGGCAACCCAGGTTGCCCTTATGCCTGGGCCAGATAATAACGCGACCAACGGCAGAGAAAGTTCCCCGCTGTTAACCCCCCTGGTGGCATGGTAGGACCCGTAATTGAGCGACCGACGCAGTGATGCCGAACCTGGTATCCCCAAACCTGCTCAGGATGGCGCCAGAGTTGGTGATGGCTGACGGCGGGTTGGCTGACAAAATTGACCTGACCCGGGCCCAACCAACCCGAGGTAACATGGGTGAACCCATCATGGCTGAGGCGATGGAGAGGTATGGGTCCGACAGTGGGGACGCCCCAGCCATCCGCTAAAAATAGGGCCAAAACCTGGCCTCGGTAGCGTTGCCAGTGTTGGGCCAGGGCCACCGCCCCAACACAGCCGGCGCTAAAGGCCCAGATGATTAAATGGGGATAGTCGGAGTTGATCTGCCGGGCTGGCTGGTCATTCCCCTCCAGCCAATGGCGTAGAGCCGCTCCTGACAACACCGCCATGGGCGATCTAGGGCTAAAATGCCGGATAGGCAGCTGGCTGAGCAGATCATCCTGACTAACCATGGTGAGGATTCCATCGGTCTCCCTGGGGGAGTGAATACCATCACAGATCACCAGCCACACCGGTCTATCAGTCATCCACCGGTCTCCATAGGATGAGAGTGATACCTTCAAGGTGTTTGAGAAATGTTAGTAATTTCATAATTTTATATTGATTTTCTTGATTTCATGACAATCGAGTCTTTTTTTACCTAAGCTTAGAATATAGCCTGGCTCTATAGCGTCCACTAGAACCCCAAGACAGGATAGATCCTTCGAGCTACTGTGGGCGGAGACTCTGGTTTGCTCCCGCCTCTGTGCAGGGGACGAGGGCTATCAATGACCATAGTGGGGGCAGAGATTGCCTGCAGGCTAAGACATATCCAGCTAAGCGATTAGGGAGAGAACCAGCCATGGCTCCCAGTCCAGATGTGAATCGAGGTGTGCAAAATGTCTCAAAGAATTCTGAACATAACATTGCCTGTGGTGTCCGCTAAGGTCGACCAGGTTCTGATGGACAATGCGCTTAAATCGACCCTTGATGCCCTTGCCATAAATGACTTGCGGGACCGCCTCACCACCTATGTGGTACGCCGCTTACCAGCGGTTTATCTCACCCTCGAAGGTGAGGAGGCTAGCACCTTAAAGGATCCATCCCATCCTACTACCTGTAACTATTATCCTGAACAGCAGTTGGCGGAGATTGAGCAACTGATCCAACAGGGTTTACATGCTTTAATGGCGATAGAACCCCCTTATCCCACCACCACCCTAGAAGCGATGGAGGGCGTTTCCTGTTGGTTTGGCTAGTTTGCGATGATTCCGAGAGGAATCTAACAGCGCCCAGGTTTCGCCAACCAATCCTAGGGGTTCGGTTCTACCCAATAGGCCAATGGGCGACAACGCTTTACCCTCATATATAGCGTACTTAAACAGTGTTCCAGGGACAATCCTAACCGTGGCACTGTAAAGGGAGGTAGAGCGTTGATAGAGGTCCCCCTATCCCTTAGTCAGGTCCTGCGGGAGGTTTCTCCTTTGCCAATAGGTGAAGGGAGGAAATCCGCCGGAGTAAATCAGTACCTTGACCTAGGTTTCACCAGTACGGGCAGGGAGGGGGACCTGCCGATGTTGACCCTGGTTCGCCAACAGGCAGAACAAGAATGGCTAGGGGCGATCGCAGCCTTGGCGAAATTGCTCCTCTATGCCAACTCCACCCTAGAGACCGACCCCCTGCCCACCCCGCCCGAGCAACCCATGGGGGTTGCCCTGTCAGGACCGTTTCCAGTGCTTCCTGATCAGCTCTTTGGACAAACCCTGACCCACTGGCTGTTGATTCCCGAGCCTCTGGAACAGATTTTAGCGGTAACCCGTCCTCTTTTGCCCGGTCAACCTTCCCCCCTGGCCGCCAACCTCCGATCTAAGGTGACCATGGTTCCCCTCGCTGGCAGAGATCCCCTGGCTCGGGAGCGATTTTGTCTATTGTTGACCGCCAGGTTTAGTTTGATTTTACTACTGGGAGAAGATGGGAGCGGTCAACCCCAATTTCAATTCTCCTTTGACCCGGCCGCGATCGCCGCCGTGTGCCAGCAATTGCGAGGGCGGGTTTTGCAGACCCGACCGCCCCTCCTCCCTGCCCTTGATCAGGCGGTGGAGGAATTTCCACCATTACCGCCCGATTATCGCCTGGTCACCTATTACAGCCATTTACTCCTACAGGAGATCCGCTCCCTTTCGCTTGCACCCCCTCTAGTCGATCGGCCGGAACCCATGCAGGGGTTGGTGGAACCATCAACCCGCCTGGCTGTGCTGCAGGAGAAGGGCAATGGACAAAGATTCCATCGGTTATCAGGGCCAAGTAAGGCGGAACACCGCCGCAAAGCGGACTCCCCCGGTCAAAGCAGCGATCGAGAATTACTCAAGGCCATGGCCCATGAAATCCGGACACCCCTCACCACCATTCGGACCTTAACCCGGTCCCTACTCAAGCGTAAGGATATTGGTGAGGAAATACGCAAGCGTCTAGGATCCATCGATCGGGAGTGCACCCAACAAATTGAGCGTTTCAACCTCATCTTTACCGCCGTAGAACTTGACGCCACCTCGACTCAACGGCGGCGATCCCCCCTATCTCCCATTTCTCTGCAGCAGTTGTTCGAAGACTCTATTCCCCTATGGCAACAACAGGTGAGCCGTCGTAACCTCACCCTAGCGGTCAATTTACCCCCCCATTTACCCCGAGTGACCAGTGACCCGATCATGTTGAACCAGGTTTTGACTGGCCTGGTTGATCGCTTTACCCATAGCCTTTCTCCCTATAGCCACATCGAACTGACCGTTACTCTGGCCGGTCACCAGCTCAAGCTCCAGTTTCAGTCCCGTCGCCCCGATCAAGGACAAACAGATGGGACCAGTGAGACGGTCGATCAATTTTTAGCTTCCCCGTTTAAAACCCTGGGGGAATTACTGATCTTTCAGCCGGAAACCGGTGGTCTTAGCCTCAATCTGAAGGCCACTAAAAACCTTTTTCAAGCCCTGGGGGGTAAGCTAACGGTACGTCAACGGTCCCAAAGTGGTGAGGTGCTGACGGTATTTTTGCCCCTAGAAACTCAGTAGGCCAGGCAAGTTATAGCCGTCCTCCTAAAACCAGGTCAGATCAGCGCCTAATCCAGATGGGACGCAATCCAGCGGCCCTGGCACCAACAATATCATCTCCCTGGCTATCCCCCACATGCCAGGCGGCAGCTGGCTGACAATGGTGTTTCTGTAGAGCAACGGTGAAAATGTAAGGGTCGGGTTTAGCCGCTCCCACTTCAGAGGAAATGGTGACCGACTGAAAATACTGGGCCAGGTTAAGCACCTCCAGAACTCGGTACAAGCGAGTATCAAAATTAGAAATGATTCCCAACTCAACCCCCTGTTGTCGCCAACGGGCCAAGGAGACTTGCACATCCGGATAGACTACCCAGGGATCGGCGGTGGAGAAATGGGCGTAAAGATGGCTAAAAAACTCGTCAAAGTTGACGAAGTGATCGAGCACTCCCGCACTACTAAAGGTTTGTTGGGCAACCAGACGCCACCAGTGGTATTCCTGGTCGACCACTGACATTCCCGGGCCTACTCCAAAGGCCATGGGCGGAGCTACTTTAAAGGCCCGAAAAAAGGCTTGATTAAGAGTACTACTATCGGCTTCAACCCCGTAACGATGAGCTAAGTCCCCGTAGACCTGGCCAACACTGCCGGCCACCCCGAACAGAGTACCCACCGCATCTAGAAAAATAACCTGGGGAAAATTAACCGCCATGCCACCAAGCTATTCTTCTACACCGATAGGGGAACATCAAGACCAGCAGCGGTCAAGTCGACCGGCTGCCAGGGTTTACCATCTAGGGCCATCTGCTCAATTAAGCTGGCGAGACGGAGGGCCTTAAGGGCCTGTTCCCCTCCAACGGAGGGGGGTTCACCACCCCGCACACAGTTAATGAAATGTTCTAGTTCCGCATGGAGAGGCTCAATATTACTGGTATAAACCTTTTCAATTAAGCCGTCCTGGCGATACAACACCTGTCCGTAGTCACTGGAACAGTCGGCGGTGGTTTGACGGTGAATCAGAATTTCGTTGTTGAGAAAATCCGCTTCCGTGAGGGAGTTTTTGCAGTGGGCGGCGATGGTGCGGATTTTGCGATGGGTCACCTTACTCGCGGTTAAGGTGGCGACAATACCATTACTAAAACCCAGGGTAGCGGTGACATAATCCAGATAGCCAGATGCCGCCACCCGACCCCCACTGGCGGTTAAGGTAGAAACCCCTGCCCCCGCCAGCTCTAGCAACAGATCAATGTCGTGGATCATTAAGTCCAACACGACGGAAACATCATTGGCCCGCTGGGAATAGGGACTCATGCGACGAGCCTCAAGGGCAAGTAGCTCCTCCGTGTTGAGAACTTTATGTAATTCCTGAAAGGCTGGATTAAAGCGCTCAATATGACCCACCTGAAGAATACAGTTGGCTGCCGCTGCCGCATTCACCAGGGACTCGGCTTCCGCAATACTGGCGGCAATAGGTTTTTCAATTAAGACATGTACCCCAGCCTCTAGACAGGTCGTACCAACGGTGTGATGTAAGCGGGTGGGTACGGCGATACAGACCGCATCAATGTGGCTCAGGAGGTCCTGATAATCTTCAAAGAAACGGACCCTGTATTTACCAGCCGTATCTAAGCCCCGTTCGACGTTGACATCAGAAATACCAACGAGTTCTACGTCTTTAAAGCGACTCAGAACGCGGGTATGGTGCTGTCCCATATTACCCACGCCAATTACACCAAGACGAACCGGATCGGAGAAATGGCGGTGGGGAGAAGTCATATCTAGAGTGGATGGAGATGGGCAAGTGGGTTGGGGCATGCCTGTCCCTCCTTATGGGGACGAGAAGAGGCTGAATCATCGGGATAGCTGGGCCAACAGGATTACGGTCAAACGGTAGCAGAGACGGGAAAAAGGCTAACTAACCCTTCACAGTTGCTCCAGATAGATTACCTTCGATGTCCTGGCCCTTTAGACAGTAGCTATGGTAGGCAAGGGTTAAAACCCTTAATCTTCATAATTCTTTCAGATACTATCACACTGATCAGGGCTACAAGGATTAACCCGAAGAACCCAGTTGCCACAGACTTTATAGCCTATTTTTTGTCGCCATAGCGGTGCACATGGGGCGGAGGCGAACTAGAAGGTCTACCCAGTCAGGAGCTTTGCTGGCTCACTGTGTGTTTAGGGTTACGGTCAAAGCTTATAGATCCATTATCCTGGCTCAAACTAGTAGATCCTCTAACTGCCCAGCTTAGTCATCAGGATATCCTCTAGTTTAGGGCCATCGGTAGACACGACGACCCAACGGCGATCGCCATAAACGTAGGCCTCCCCCTCCCGGGGAATCTTTTGCATGCGATCGATTAAAAAGCCTCCCAGGGTTTGGTAATCATCGCTATAGGGTAGATTCAAGCCCAGTAACTCATTCACGGTGTATAGATCGGCTTGGGCCTTAATCCGGTAAGAGGTTTCGTCCAGTTTTTTCACCACATCCTCAGTGGTTCCATGGGCTTGGTGCACCTCACCAATAATTTCCGTCGTTAGATCCCGTAGGGTAAGTAACCCTGCCGTACCGCCAAACTCGTCTACCACCATCACCAGTTCCTGCCCCGTGCGTTGCATGGTAGAAAGAATCTCGTGGAGAGGAGTTGGTTCAGGCACAAATCGGGCAGGCTGTACCCAGGGCTGAATCGGGGTATCTAAGGTGATTTGACCCTTGGCCAGGGGCTGCAGCAAGTGCTTCAAGTCCACAATGCCCTGAATATCATCGAGGGATTCGCCAATAACCGGATAACGGGAATGGGCCGTGGCTGCCACCGCCTCAAACAAATCAGCCAAACTGGCGGAATCGGCCATGGCGTCAATCTGGGTACGGGGCACCATGATTTCTCCAGCGGTCACATCCCGAAACTCAAACACGTTGTTCAGTAGTTCCCGTTCCTCCGCCTCCAGTCCGGGGGTTTCGGTGGTGGTGCGAATGATCAACTGCAGCTCCTCTGGAGTGAGGCGACTATAACCAAGCTGGCTACTGTCGGGGATCCTCAGGGAGCGGAGGAGCATCCGGGTGGATTGGTTCAAAATCCAGATCAAGGGGTTAAATAGGCGGGCAATGGTTAAGCTGGGGGGGCTCAGCAGCCGGGCTAACTGCTCTGGGTAGAGCATGGCTAGGGATTTGGGGCACAGCTCCCCCAATACGATCTGCAGGTAGGCCACCAGGAAAAAGGCCATGGGGATGGCAACGGCATGGGCTAGGGCGTCTCCCTGATCCGGCTCAAGGGGAAGGTGGCTAATGCCAAAAGCCACAATCATGGCCATCGTTCCCTCTCCAATCCACCCCAGGGCCAGGCTAGAGAGGGTAATGCCCAATTGGGTCGTGGATAGTAAGCGATCCAGGCTACGCTGTAAACGCTGGACTGTCTTAGCCTGGGTATCTCCCTGGGAGACTAGTTGGCTAATGCGCGATCGCCGCACCGACACGATAGAGAATTCGGCGGCGACGAAGAAAGCGTTAATGCCAATCAGCAAAAAGACCGCCATCAGTCGAGAAGCGATCGCGCTGAGGGGCAACGTCTCAGGAATGACTAGACTCAGGCATGGGGGAGGAAGGGACATACAATGATCAGCAAGGCCAACAAAAACAGCAGTTCTCCTACTGACCTCCGCCATTCATGCGAGCCTTTACCTTTTCCAAGATTTCCGCTTCCTTAGCCAGTACTAAATCTCCATGGTGACCGAGATTAGGTTGCTGGCTGACAGGAGTACCACTGGTGGGGCGAGCGTCAGGCTGTCGAACCCCAGTCAGAGCTTCCCGCCCCAGGGTAAATCCCCAAGATGCACTGACCACCCCGGCCCCGATCATTAAAGACAGCAAAATTAGAGTTAAGGCGACGGCAGAATTCATGACTTTCTAGGGCAATAACAGATGAATAGGCCAGAATTAAAGCTTGGGGTTACAATAGGTTGAGGATTAATAGCCAGGGTTGGCCGAGCGGATGAGGCAGCGAACTCATAATTCGCCCTAGGCAGGTTCAACTCCTGCACCCTGGATAGGCTTTCTACTTCCACTTCCGCCATTAGCAACGAGTTAGATTCTTGACGAAACTAACGTCCTTCGAAGATGAACTGTGTTCCCAAATTGGCAGAGCCGCTACCCTTCATGGTCAGCAAGCTAGTGCTGTAGGGATTAGTTAAGTCAGTCACCCTTAAGACTGGATCCATGCTGTTTTGTCGATACATGGTATCCCTAGAGGCGGCAGAAAGGCTATGGGCATCCCACTCTAGTTCTCGCTCGGGAAAACCAAAGCCAAACATCCGACCGGCCTGTCGCCCAATACTACGATTACTAAAGTAATCCTGGGAATAGGTTGAAGCTAAATTTTCCATGGCTTCTGACACTGTTAGAGGCCTGGTCTCCTGGCCTAGAGCCCTAGGAGCAGCAAAGCTGGTTAGGGCAACCAGCGCCAGGGTAATGCTGGAAAAACCCATGAATCTGATAGCCATAACTAAATCTCCTAATTCAAGTATTATTAAGGGCCTTGACTAGGCTCCAAGGTTAGTTCTTTATCTAAGAAGGTCTCCACTGAGCTGGCAAAATACCAAGACTTTCACGCACAACAGACCCTTAGAAGCCAGACTGGATCTAAGCTACAAAAACCCTGCATTCCTTATACCGCAAAACAGTCAAACTGACACAATTAAAACCCCTCCTGCTTTACCGTTAGAGAATTAGCACCGTTAGAGAATTAGCTATGAGTGACCGTCTACCCATCAAGACCCCGACTTCAAGTCCGGTGCCCTTCCAACTTGATATTCCTGGGGCGATCCTAGTGACCCTCCCTGGTGAACAGTTGCGGTCCCACCTACTCAACCTCATCTGTCGGGAAGCCTACCAGGAGGGTGACTTCATGCTGAGCTCTGGTCAACCGAGTCCCTATTACATCAATGGTAAGCTAGTCACTCTCCATCCACAGGGGGCCGTGATGGTGGCTCGATTATTGCTGGATCAAGTCCATCCAGAGACCCTGGGGGTAGCTGGTCTCACCCTCGGGGCCGATCCTATGGTAACCGCGGTTAGCCTGGTGGGGCTCTACGCTAATCGCTCCCTGTTTCCCCTAATTATTCGAAAAGAGGCCAAGGGACATGGCACAAAAGCCTACATTGAGGGATTGAATCTACCACCTGGCAGCTTGATTGCGGTTCTAGAAGATGTCGTCACCACGGGTCAATCGGCCCTGAAGGCTGTAGATCGGCTGCAGGCAGCGGGCTATCAAGTCAGCCAGGTCTTAGCCCTGGTTGACCGCCAGCAGGGGGGAGGAGAGTTGTATGCAGAGCATAAATTAGGGTTTAGCAGCCTATTTACCATCGCTGAAATTCAAGCTTATCGACACCAGCTAGAGCTTTCCACCACCGCTTGAGCCCAAGCCCATATGGTAAGCAACCCACCACCAATTTTCTCCGACTGGAGTTATTAACTTGTGAAAAGTTCCCTTACCAAGGGCCACGGCGATTCTGTAACTTGTTACTTAACTTGTCTTGGTTTTCTAGGAGCCATGGTGGCCCGTTTTACTCGAGCCGCCCTTTAGGGTCTATAGATTCCAGGCGATCACCATACAAGGACTACACTCCTGAAAGATGATCCTGGTCGGTTGAACCTTACACCTCCAGGGTTTTGTCAAAAGTGGGTAATACGGTTGGTTTTCAGCCCTATACGTGAGCTTTCTCTATAGATTGTTCCTATGTATAGAAAGCGTCGTTATCCGCTCTGTATTTTCGAGTAGTAGAGAGGAGAATCCAATGACCATAAGTCCCCCTGAACCGGGGCAAAAAGTCAGGGTAGTGGTAGATAAGGATCCGGTCGCGACCTCATTTGAGAGGTGGGCGAAACCGGGTCATTTTGACCGCACCCTGGCGAAGGGACCAAAGACCACGACATGGATTTGGAACCTTCACGCCGACGCTCACGACTTCGACAGTCACACCAGTGACCTGGAAGATATATCTCGCAAGATCTTTAGTGCGCACTTTGGCCATTTGGCCGTGATTTTCATTTGGCTAAGCGGCATGTATTTTCATGGCGCTAAGTTTTCAAACTATGAAGCCTGGCTAACCAACCCAACGGGCATCAAGCCCAGTGCGCAGGTGGTGTGGCCAATTTTTGGCCAGGAGATTCTCAACGCCGATGTAGGCGGAGGGTTTCGGGGTATCCAGATTACCTCAGGGCTGTTCCAGCTGTGGCGAGCGAACGGCATCACCAGTGGCTATGAGCTGTACTGCACAGCGATAGGGGCGTTGGTGATGGCGGGGTTAATGCTGTTTGCGGGGTGGTTCCACTACCACAAAGCGGCACCGAAGCTGGAATGGTTCCAGAACGTGGAATCGATGATGAACCATCACCTGGCTGGATTGCTGGGGCTGGGGTGTTTGGGGTATGCGGGTCAGCAGATCCACGTATCGCTGCCGATTAACGCCTGCCTGGACGCGATTGATGCGGGCAAGCCCTTAACCTTAGGGGGTCGGGTGATTGACACGGTGAGTGCCATACCGTTGCCCCACGAGTGGCTGTTTAACCGGGAGTTGATGGCGGAGTTATACCCGAGCTTTGCGTTAGGGTTGAAGCCCTTTTTCACGCTGAATTGGGGGGTGTACGCCGACTTTTTAACCTTCAAGGGGGGCTTAAATCCGCAGACCGGTGGGTTATGGCTATCGGACACGGCGCACCACCACCTGGCGTTAGCGGTGCTATTCATCGTAGCGGGTCATTTCTACCGCACCAACTGGGGGATTGGCCATAGCTTCAAGGAAGTGCTGGAGGCCCATAAGGGTCCCTTCACCGGGGAAGGGCACAAGGGCCTGTACGAAGTGTTTACCACCTCGTGGCATGCACAGTTGGCGCTGAACCTGGCCTTAATGGGGTCCTTATCGATTATTGTGGCGCACCACATGTACGCCATGCCGCCCTACCCGTACATTGCCACGGACTACCCGACCCAGTTATCGCTCTTTACCCACCACATGTGGATAGGAGGCTTTCTAGTGGTAGGTGCCGGGGCCCATGCGGCGATTTTCATGGTGCGGGACTACGACCCGGCGACCCATGTGAATAACCTGTTAGACCGGGTGTTGCGGCATCGGGATGCGATTATCTCGCACCTGAACTGGGTGTGTATCTTCCTGGGCTTCCATAGCTTTGGGTTGTACATCCACAACGACACGATGCGGGCCCTGGGCCGACCCCAGGACATGTTCTCGGATACGGCGATTAAGCTGCAACCGGTGTTTGCCCAGTGGGTGCAGGGCATCCACGCGGCGGCGGCGGGCAACACGGCCCCCCACGCCCTGGCGGGGGTGAGCCCGGTGTTCAACGGGGAGGTGTTAGCGGTCGGGGGTAAGGTGGCGATGTCGGCCATTCCGTTAGGGACGGCTGACTTCATGGTGCACCATATCCACGCCTTCACCATCCACGTGACGGTGTTGATCCTGTTGAAGGGGGTGCTGTACGCCCGCAGTTCCCGACTGATTCCCGACAAGGGTGAACTGGGCTTCCGCTTCCCCTGTGACGGCCCAGGTCGGGGCGGCACCTGTCAAGTCTCCGGATGGGACCATGTGTTCTTGGGCCTATTTTGGATGTACAACTCCCTGTCGATTGTGATTTTCCACTTTAGCTGGAAGATGCAGTCCGATGTCTGGGGAACGGTATCGGCGGATGGCAGTGTCAGCCACATTACCGCCGGTAACTTCGCGCAAAGCGCCATTACCATCAATGGCTGGCTGCGGGACTTTTTGTGGGCGCAGGCGTCCCAGGTGATTGGTTCCTACGGGTCGGCGTTGTCGGCCTACGGGCTAATGTTTTTGGGGGCGCACTTTGTGTGGGCCTTTAGTCTGATGTTTTTGTTCAGTGGCCGTGGCTACTGGCAGGAGCTGATTGAATCGATTGTGTGGGCCCACAACAAATTGAAAGTAGCGCCAGCGATTCAACCGCGGGCCCTGAGTATTACCCAGGGCCGGGCGGTGGGGGTAGCCCATTATTTATTAGGGGGCATTGCCACCACCTGGGCCTTCTTCCTGGCTCGGATTATTGCGGTGGGATGACCGCTGTGGTCATTGGATTAGGGGGGCGAGCCCTGCGGGGTGAGCCCCTTTCCTCCACCGTTTAGCTTTGACCATTCGTACTTCAAACCTGTTTTGATTCATGGCAACTAAATTCCCTAAATTCAGCCAGGAATTGGCAGCGGATCCGACCACGCGGCGGATCTGGTACGGGATTGCCACGGCCCACGACTTTGAAAGCCACGATGGCATGACGGAGGAGAATCTTTATCAAAAGATTTTTGCTTCGCACTTTGGCCATCTAGCGATCATTTTTCTGTGGACGTCGGGCAACCTGTTCCATGTGGCCTGGCAAGGCAACTTTGAGCAGTGGATAAAGGATCCGCTGAATGTGAAACCCATCGCCCATGCCATTTGGGACCCCCAATTTGGGCAGCCGGCGGTGGATGCATTCTCCCAGGCGGGTTCGAGTTTTCCGGTGAATATTTCGTTTTCCGGGGTGTACCACTGGTGGTACACCATTGGCATGCGCACCAATATGGACCTCTATAGCGGTGCGGTGTTTTTGCTGATTTTGTCAGCGGTATTTTTATTTGCGGGCTGGCTGCACCTACAGCCGAAGTTTCGGCCTAGCCTATCCTGGTTTAAGAATGCCGAATCACGGCTCAACCATCACCTGGCGGGGTTGTTTGGGGTGAGTTCTCTGGCTTGGACGGGGCACCTGGTGCATGTGGCTATCCCGGAATCGCGGGGGGTGCACGTGGGCTGGGATAACTTCCTGTCGGTGAAGCCCCATCCGGAGGGGTTACTGCCCTTCTTTACCGGTAATTGGGGGGTCTATGCCCAGAACCCCGACACCAGCAGTCATATCTTTGGTACGGCGACGGGGTCGGGTTCAGCGATTCTGACCTTTTTGGGCGGTTTCCATCCCCAAACCGAGTCGCTGTGGCTGACGGACATGGCCCACCACCATCTGGCGATCGCGGTGATTTTCATCATTGCGGGCCACATGTACCGGACCAACTTTGGCATTGGCCATAGCATCAAGGAGATCTTGAATGCCCACCGGCCCCCCAAGGGAGGCTTGGGCGAGGGCCACAAGGGTCTGTACGACACCTTGAATAACTCCCTGCACTTCCAGTTAGCGCTGGCCTTGGCTAGCCTGGGAGTGGTGACCTCCCTGGTGGCGCAGCATATGTATGCGCTGCCGCCCTATGCCTTCATGGCGCGGGATTACACCACCATGGCGGCGCTCTATACCCACCACCAGTACATTGCTGGCTTCATCATGGTGGGGGCCTTTGCCCATGGCGCTATCTTCCTAATCCGGGACTACGACCCGGCGGCCAATCGGAATAACGTTCTAGACCGGGTGCTACAGCACAAGGAAGCGATTATTTCCCACCTCAGTTGGGTGTCGCTGTTCCTGGGCTTCCACACCCTGGGTCTGTATGTCCACAACGATGTGGTGGTGGCCTTTGGTACCCCAGAAAAGCAAATCCTGGTGGAACCGGTGTTTGCCCAGTGGGTGCAGGCGGCGTCGGGCAAAATGCTCTACGGCTTTGATACCCTGCTATCCAATCCGGACAGTATTACCCAGACTGCTAATGCGGTGTGGTTGCCGGGGTGGTTTGAAGCGATTAACAGCGGTACCAACTCTCTGTTCCTCACCATTGGGCCCGGAGACTTCCTGGTGCACCACGCCATTGCCCTGGGCCTGCATACCACCACCCTGATTTTAGTGAAGGGGGCGTTGGATGCGCGGGGGTCTAAGCTGATGCCGGATAAGAAGGACTTCGGCTATAGCTTCCCCTGTGATGGTCCGGGACGGGGCGGTACCTGCGATATTTCCGCCTGGGATGCCTTTTACCTGGCCATGTTCTGGATGCTCAACACCATTGGTTGGGTGACCTTCTACTGGCACTGGAAGCACCTCTCCATTTGGGGTGGCAACGTGGCCCAGTTCAACGAGAGCTCCAATTACCTGATGGGGTGGCTGCGGGATTACCTGTGGCTCAATTCCTCCCAGTTGATTAACGGCTACAACCCCTACGGGATGAATAACCTGGCGGTTTGGGCCTGGATGTTCCTGTTTGGCCACCTGATCTGGGCGACCGGCTTTATGTTCTTGATCTCCTGGCGGGGCTACTGGCAGGAATTGATTGAGACCATTGTCTGGGCCCATGAGCGTACCCCCCTGGCTAACCTGGTGCGGTGGAAGGATAAGCCCGTCGCCCTTTCCATTGTCCAGGCCCGCGTGGTGGGTCTGGCCCACTTTACCGTTGGCTACATTGTCACCTATGCAGCCTTCCTGATTGCTTCCACCTCTAGCCGCTTTGGCTAGCCCTGCAGTCAGTTAATACCCTAAGGTCCTGGAGAGTTCACTCTCCAGGACTTTTTTATGGCGATCGCCGGACGACCCATGGGCT
>Ga0208465_1000053_pt1 | contig 39551 bp, 60 predicted proteins | sample LakMenEpi31Aug10_FD_150749 | JGI IMG/M metagenome (GOLD analysis project Ga0208465, IMG submission 150749) | Freshwater microbial communities from Lake Mendota, WI - 31AUG2010 deep hole epilimnion (SPAdes) | ecosystem: Environmental > Aquatic > Freshwater > Lake > Epilimnion/Euphotic zone ...
CGCCTGCTCAATTCCAGCGATGCCGTGATTTGGGAAACGGGCATCAACAACACCACCGAGCCTCGCGTCATTTCCGGCACCGGCGACCCGCTAAACGATGTATGCGGCAAACGACTGAGCAGTTGCAAGGTGCGATTCGGTGAAAATGCCGAGCTGCCCTTCGGCTCATTCCCAGGCGTTGGAGCGTCCTACTAATGAAAAGCTGGCAAAAGGCAGCAGTTGAGCACGCTTTAGCCGAAGCGCCACGGGAAGCTTGCGGCTTGGTGGTGGTGATCAAAGGACGCGAGCGGTACTGGCCATGCCAAAACCTTGCCCCCACCGCCGACGACTTCTTCCTGCTGGATCCTGCCGACTACGCCGATGCCGAGGATGCCGGTGAGGTGGTCGCTGTTTTCCATAGCCACCCCAAAACACCCGCCACCCCCAGTGACGCCGATCGCCTCGGTTGCACCAAGTCCGGCCTGCGCTGGTACATCGTCAACCCCGGCACGCTGGCATGGTGCGAAATCGCCCCAAGTGACTACAAAGCGCCACTGATCGGTCGGCAATGGGTTTGGAGCATCAGTGATTGCTGGACACTGGTACGCGACTGGTACAAAGAAACTTGGGATCTCGACCTACCTGACTGGGAACGCCCGCTCGACATGGACGGCTTCACCGCCAACCCGATGTTTGATGGCTGCTGGAAAGAGGCCGGTTTTGTTGAGGTGCCGCTGGAAACGATGCAGGTCGGTGACGCCATCTTGATGTCGCTGGATGGATCGTCCGGCCTTAATCACGTCGCGGTGTACGTGGGTGAGCAGCAGATTCTTCACCACATTCGCGGACGACTTAGTTCCCGCGACATCTACGGCGGCTACTATCAAAAGCAGACGGGGCGAGTGCTCCGCCACTCCAGTAGGTGCCGCTGATGAGGGTCATCAAGGTCTACGGCAGCCTGGCTAAATTCCTCGGCCACCGCAGCTTCAAAGCAGCAGTCAGCACCCCTGCCGAGGCAATTCGTTTCCTGCTGGCCAACTTCCCAAAGCTGGAAGGGCACATGGCGCAGCACCACTACAAGGTGACTACCGGACGCCTGCAGCTTGCGATTGCTGATCATCCAGAGGTGCTGGGTTATCCCGTTGCCGAAAGCGAGCCAATTCGCATCATTCCTGTTGTTGCTGGTGCAGGTAGCGGTTTCGGTCAGATTGCGGCTGGCATCGGTCTCGTGGCGCTGGCGATCTTGGCCGGCCCCGCTGTCGGAGGTTTTCTCGGTGTTGGTTTTGGTGGAGCAGCCGGATCTGCATTGTTGGGAGGTGCTGCAGCTCAAGCCATAGGCGCCGTCGGTTTATCACTGGCGCTGGCAGGTACTGCTCAATTATTGACACCAACAGCACAAACATCAGCCGTCACAAGCGGCAGTGACAGCTTCAATGATCCGCGCAAGTCATACAGCTTCAGCGGCATCCAAAACGTAAGCCGTCAAGGTGTACCTGTGCCGATTATTTATGGCGAAACGATCGTTGGCTCGGTCGTTATTTCGTCCGGCGTCAACACTGAGATGATTCCCGTATCATGACAAACCCACATATTGTTGGCGCTGGTAGCGCACCTTCCTATTCGGCACCTTCGCCGCCCAGCACTGAGCCTGACAACCTTGAATCCAAACAATACGCCCGCATCATCGATTTAATCAGTGAGGGCGAAATTGAAGGTTTTCCTTCCGCTCGCGCTTATGTCCGTGGCACGGATTCCTACAACCGCGCACTACTCAAAGACGTTTACATCGAAGAAACACCATTAGTGCGAGCTGATGCTGATGCCAGTCAGCCTTATCAAGATGCGGACTTTAACTTCAAAGGCATCACAGTACATCCGCGCTACGGCACACAAAACCAGACCTACCTGACTGAGCTTGGCACGTCAATTCAAGAAGAAATTGGCGTCAATGTCAAAGTACAAAAAGCTACTCCCGTTACACGCAGCATTACAGATGTAAATGTCAACGGAGTGCGCGTAACGGTATCGGTTCCTCAACTGCAAAGTATTCACAGCAACGGCGAAATTGACGGCGAAATAATTAACCTTGAGATTCGCGTCTCGTATGCTGGCGGACCCTACACCACGGTCATCGCTGATGCCATTAAAGGTCGTACCGCTGACTTGTACCAGCGCAAGTATCGCATTGATTTTACGCAGCCTCCGCCTGTCGATATCCGGGTGGTGCGTATTAACGACGACCCCGAAACTCAAAGCGCGGGGCAGCGTTTCGTTGTTATCAGTGACTTTTACTGGGCAAGCTATACCGAACTGATCTACGCAAAGACCACTTATCCCAACAGCGCAGTCATAGGCATCTTTGCTGACGCCGAACAGTTCAGCAGCTTCCCGCAGCGTTCCTATCGCATCCGTGGCATCAAGGTTGCCATCCCCAGCAACGCCACCGTCGATTCGACCAATGGCCGCCTGATTTACAGCGGTGTCTGGAACGGCACCTTCCAAAGCGCCAAGTGGTGCAGCGATCCGGCATGGATCCTGTGGGATCTCCTTACATCAACCCGCTACGGATTCGGCGATTACATTGCCGCCGCCAGCTTGGACAAGTGGGCGTTCTACGCAGCCAGTGTTTACTGCAACGAACTGGTGCCAAACGGTTTGGGTGGCACTGAACCCCGCTTTTCTTGCAACGTCAACATCCAGACGCAGGAGGAGGCATACAAGCTCATCAACGACCTGTGCTCAGTCTTCCGCGCCCAACCGTTCTGGAGCACCGGCAGCCTGACGATCGCACAGGATCGCCCCACTGATCCCACCTTCGTCTTCAACCAAGGCAACGTCACCCCCGAGGGTTTCACATACAGCGGCAGCAGCCTCAAAACGCGCCACACCGTCGCAGTTGTCAGCTACCTGGATCTTGAAACCCGCGAGACGGCCTACGAGATGGTCGAAGACACCGACGCAATGCGAAAGTACGGCGTCAACAAAATTGAGGTGGCCGCTTTTGCCTGCACCAGTCGCGGTCAGGCCCGCCGTGTTGGCGAATGGCTGCTGTATTCAGAGCAGCGCCAAAGCGAAATTATCAGCTTTGCAACCGGCATTGCAGAGGGCACCCAAGTGCGTCCCGGTCAGATCGTGCAGGTGGCTGATCCTGTTAAAGCCGGGCGCTTCCGTGCTGGACGCATCACAGGCGGCACCGCACTGGCAGTCACGCTGGATCGCTCAGCAGAAGACATGTTCGCTGACGGTATGCCCGCCACCATGGATTTCAGCGTGGTGTTGCCCACCGGCGTAAGCCAAACCATCACCGGCATCAACGGCACCGCCCTCAACGGCAGCACCCTGACCCTGCCGTCATCGCTGGACCTGGTGCCCACGGCTGGCTCGACCTGGGCGATCTCCACCAGCAGCCTTAACACCCAGCTCTACCAAGTGCTGACGGTGCAGGAGCAGGAAGGCGGCCAGACCTTTGCTATCACCGCACTACTGCATGAAACCGGCAAATACGACTACATCGAACGCGACATTCCACTGGTGGCGCGGGACATCACTGAGCTGGACGTAGCACCCACAACCCCGCAAGGACTTGGTGCTGCCGAGTTGTTGTACGAATCCAACGGCCAGGTGCTATCCAAATTGATCGTGAGCTGGCAGCCGGTCGAAAACGCCGCTCGGTATGTCTTCCGCTACCGCTACAACAACGGCAACTGGACAACGATTAATACCCGTTCGCCTGATTACGAAATTCTCAACAGCGTGGTTGGGTTTTATGACTTTGAGCTGCAGGCCGAAAGCAGCGGCTTCAAACGCTCTGGCACCAGCACCGCCAGCTTCAACGCCCTCGGCAAGACCGCACCACCGGAAAGCATCCCGGACCTGTTCATCGCACCAATCGACGACCGCAACGCAGAGCTGTATTGGCCGCAAGCGGTTGACCTTGACGTTCGCATTGGTGGTCAAGTCCGCATTCGCCACACCCCGAACATCGGAGTCAACGCCACCTGGGGCCGCGCCAACGACATCGTTCCTGCGGTCAACGGCAGCAGCACCCGCAAAATTGTCCCGCTACTGGAGGGCACTTACCTCATCCGCGCTGTCGATAGCACCGGCAACGAATCCGCCAACGTGGCAACCGTGGTGGTGGACCTGCCCGCCCCGCAGGACATTTACCTGATTCAGGAATACCGCGAGGACGACGACACCCCGCCATTCCAGGGCAGCGCCACCAACATGTTCTACAGCGCCGATGAAGGCGGCTTAGTCCTGACCGCCACCGGCCTGATCGACGACATCCCGGACTGGGACGCCATCAGCAACGTTGACTTCTACGGCGACACCAGCAGCAGCGGCAGCTACCAGTTCCTGAACACGCTGGACCTCAGCAACGTCTACGACATTGACCTGCGGGCGATCCTGCTGACCCGCGCCTTCCAGCCTGGTGATGCCTGGGACGAGCGTACCGAACTGATCGACGAGTGGGACGACATTGACGGCGACGACCTCAGCGCAGTCAACGCCCAGCTCTACGTGCGAACAACCAACGACAACCCCAGCGGCACTCCGACCTGGAACGACTGGCAGCCGTTCGTCAATGGCACCACCCGTGGCCGCGCCTTCCAGTTCCGCGTTGATGCCACCAGCCACAACCCCGCGCAGAACATCCTGATCGACGAACTCGGTGTTGTTACACAATTCCAAAGGCGAACGGAAACCCAGCGCAACCTCAGCAGTGGTGCTGCCGCTTATACCGTCACCTTCCCGACGGCGTTTTATGCTGCCCCAAGCGTTGGCATCACGGCGCAAGATATGGCCACCGGCGACTTCTTCACACTGTCAAGTATTAGTCGCACCGGATTTACGGTGACCTTCAGAAACAGTGGAGGTAGCATGGTGAGTAAGACCTTTGACTACCAAGCCGTTGGCCACGGCAGGCAGATCACCTAATGGCACAGGCAACTGACTATTCGCTAGCCAACCAATCGGGCGCAAACTTCCGCTCGGAGCTAAACACCATCCTGGCGGCAGTTGTCAGCCAGAACTCCGGCTCGACCGCCCCGAGCACCACTTACGCCTACCAGTGGTGGATCGACACCGGCGTTAGTCCCGCCCTGCTCAAGATCCGCAACGCCGCCAACGACGGCTGGATCACGGTGGGCGACGTTACCGCCGCGAACCTGGGCCTGCTGACCAGCTCCACCGCAGCCAGCACCTACCTCGCCTTGGCTGGTGGCACGGTTACCGGCGCATTGGAGATCGGCACCGCAGGCTCACTGGTATTTGAGGGCAGCACCGCTGATGGCTTTGAGACCACGCTGGCGGTAACCGATCCCACGGCTGACCGGACCGTCACGCTGCAGAACGCCACCTACACCGTGGCTGGCACAAACATCAACCAGAACTTCACCGTTGCCCAGCGCGGCAGCATCACGGCACTGACCGATGGGGCGACTGTAACTCCAGATTTACAAGCAGCAAACAACTACTCTTTAACGCTCGGTGGCAACCGCACACTAGCTAACCCAACCAACATCACCGCTGGTCAGAGCGGCGTGATTGTATTGACGCAAGATGGCACTGGGGGGCGGACCTTAGCGTTCGGCAGCTACTGGAAGTTCCCCGGCGGCACCGCACCGACGCTGACGACAACGGCAAACGCGGTGGATGTGCTGGCGTACTACGTCGAATCCGCCACCCGCATTTCCGCCCGCCTGATCTCGGACCTGAAGTAATGAGCGTTATCAATAACGGCATCCTGCTTGGCGCTGACGCTGACGCTGCGGTGGGGTATCAGGTATCGCGTTCGCTCAGGTTTAACGCACCTGACTCTGCCTATCTCAGTCGGACCCCCGGATCTGCTGGCGACCGAAACAAGTGGACCTTTTCGTGTTGGGTAAAGCTTGGAGCAGGTCTTGCTAATAACATTTTTTCTGTTTTTACAGCCAACAGCGGAAACACCGGTCTCATAATTCGCAGCGGCTCAATAGGAAGCCCTTATCAGATTGAACTTTTTACTCAGTCCGGCGCAACTGTTCCTCTTGATTTAATCACAACCAGAGTATTTAGAGACTACGGAGCATGGTTTCATCTCCTATTTTATTTTGATCTTGCAAATTCTACTCAAGCCGATCGAGCGCAAATCTACATCAACGGAGTTCGCGAGACAAATTTTTCTACTAATACTAATACGATAAGCACATCCTCTGTTGGCCGCGACATTAACAATACGTCTGAGCACAGAATAGGTGCGGGCAATGGCTATGCAGACGGCTACCTCGCCGACGTTCACTTCTGCGATGGTTACGCATACGACCCCAGCTATTTCACCGAAACCGACGCCATTACCGGCCAGCTCATACCCAAGGCTTTCACGGGCAGCTACGGCACCAACGGCTTCAGACTGACCTTCTCGGATAACTCGGGCACGACGGCCACGACCCTTGGTAAGGATGCAGCGGGCAGCAACAACTGGACCCCCAGCGGCTTCTCAGTGGCATCTGGTGCGGGCAACGATTCGCTCGTCGATTCACCCACCGGCTACGGCACGGACACTGGTGCCGGGGGTGAGGTAAGGGGGAACTACGCGACCATCAACCCGCTGCAGAACGCTGGCGGCGATACATTCTCCAACGGTAATCTGCAGGTTGCCTCTAGCGCATCTAACTACGGAACACACACCTCGACTATTGCCACCCCACTGTCAGGTAAGTGGTATGCCGAAGTCACCATTGGATCTGCTTCGCCGTACTCGGCAGTTGGCTTGGTATCTGCCAGCAGTAACTTCACGACAACATCTTGGACCGGATCTCTAAACGGTGTTGCCTACTACGGCAATAATGGCAACAAATACGTTGATGCATCTTCATCAAGTTACGGCGCATCATTTGGCAATGGCGACGTTATTGGTATTGCCTACGACGCAGACAATGGAACAGTAGCTTTTTACAAAAACGGCACCAGTCAAGGCACTATTTCGTCTGTCACGGTGCGCTCCTACTACTTTGGCGGATCTGATTTTGATACCGGTTCGTCAGTTACCTACAACTGGAACTTCGGCCAACGTAGTTGGGCCTATGCACCACCCTCAGGCTACAAAGCACTGTGCTCGCATAATCTCCCCGAGCCGACCATCCTCAAGGGCAATACCGCGATGGATGTGAAGCTCTACACCGGGAATGGTTCAGGGCAAACGATCAGCGGATTGGGATTCAGTCCTGATCTGGTGTGGATTAAAAACAGAGCAGATGCTGAAGTGCATGGTCTTTTTGATGTAGTCAGGGGAGCTGATAATTGGCTATCGTCAAACACAACAGATGCTGAAACAAATTACGGTGGCGGATTTGGTGTGACCTCGTTCACGTCGGATGGTTTTGCCGTTGGAACCGGTACGGCTATTAACGCAAATGGAAAAGCGATCGTTGCTTGGAATTGGGACTGCGGATCGAGCACGGTCACGAACACCAGCGGCAGCATCAGCAGCCAAGTGAGGGCATCGGCTACCAATGGCTGCAGCGTGGTCACCTATACCGGGACGGGTTCAGCGGCGACTGTGGGTCATGGATGCGGGGCGGCACCGAGCCTGATTATCACGAAGCGCCGTAATTCAACATCTAACTGGGGCGTCTATCACAGAAGCATCGGGGCAACTAAGTATCTGCTCTTAAATACAACTGACGCTGAACAAACTTCGATCGCCCCTTGGAATGACACCGCGCCTACAAGTACGGTATTTAGCGTAAGGGATGCAACTTTCTCGAACGAGTCTGCCAGCTTTACCTACGTCGCCTACTGCTTCGCCCCTGTGGCTGGTTTTAGCGCCTTTGGAAGCTTTGTTACAAATGGGGCGGACGATAATGCGTTTGTATTCACCGGCTTCCGCCCCCGGTGGGTCATGTGGAAGCGCACTGATGGCGCCAACGCATGGGGAATCGTTGATTCAGCGCGAAGTAGTTACAACGTAATTGGCAACTATTTATTGGCTAACGCAAGCGATGCCGAAGCGAACTCAACGCTTTGCGACCTCCTTTCCAACGGATTCAAAATGCGAACCAGTGGATTTGGGAACGGCCAAACCTTTGTCTACGCCGCCTTCGCGGAGTCGCCCTTTAAGTATTCCCGCGCTCGCTAACCTTCATTTACGGACCTAGACCCATGCCCTACGCACTTCCCGATGGCCGCACCCTCCCGATGGACACACCATGGGAGTACGAGAACATCAATTACCCCGCCAACTGGCTGCGTCTGAGCACTGAGGTGGACCGCGATCGCCTTGGCATCGTCTGGATCAATCCACCCGAACCGTGCGACGAGCGGTTCTACTGGGGCCGCACCGAAGACGGCGAGCTGATCCCCAAGGACCACGCGCAACTTGTTGATCAGTGGGTGGCCCAAACCCGCACCACCGCCAACACCCTGCTGGCTCCCACCGACTGGATCATCATCCGCGAGGCTGACAACGGCAAAGCGGCTGACCCGGTGCTGAAGACCTGGCGCGAGGAGGTTCGTCTAGCGGCTGGCAGCAAGGTGTTCGAGATCAAACAAACCGCCGACACCCCGGCATTGGCGGCATACATTACTGGTGCCGACTACCCCGCCTGGCCCGTTGACCCTTATGCTCCTCGGCCTGCTGAGCCTGTTCCTGCTGATGATGTGGAGCCTGCTGGCGATGGCGGGTTCACAGGGTCCCATGACGCCGGACTCGAATAATGGCGGTCAAGAGTAAAACCGGCACTGCCCGAATTGAGCACAAGTCGGGTCCACCCAAAACAACCCGTCAAGGCCACGGCCAGCATTCAAGGCCACGCCGTCGCGGACAAAAACCCTTACGTGGACAGGGAACCTAAGCCGGTCTAGACTGTTCAGGAATTCTTTCAATCATGGTCGAGATCTTAGCTGCCATTACCGGTGCTTCGATCACGATCGGCGCCATGGGCGTTATGGGTTTCACAAAGCGTAATGAAGAAGGTCGCGAAGCGGTTGTGAGATTGACCACTGCTGTTGAGCATATTGCCACACAGCTTGAAGTATTGCATGTTGATATGAAAGAAGACAGACGCGAAACTTTTAGCCGCATTAGCGGTGTTGAACAGAGAATCTCTAAGCTGGAAGCAAGGCCTAATTGCCAAACCTAATGGACCCCACCACACTCGCCACTATCGCGATCATCGTTGCTGCCGGTAGCGAAATCATCGCCATCCTGCCGATCCGTGAGAACAGCTGGGTGCAGCTGGCTGTCAAAGTGCTGAAGATGCTTTTTCCTAAGCGCTGACATGGGCAACGCAGCCGCAATTTCGCTGCAAACGCTGTTTAGGTATTACAAAGGACTGCCGCATCAGGCCGCGGCAGTCAGTCTGCTTGAGCAAGATCTGGCTGCTAACGGCTACAAAGCTGCAATGCGGCGCGATCGTCCTTGGTTTGAAGCCTGGAGCCAGGATGGCAAGCAAACTGATCTTTCTCAAGCTATAAAGTTGATCAAGGATTTTGAAGGCTGCCATCTAACTGCCTACCCAGATCCGCTTAGTGGTGGTGATCCGTGGACGATCGGTTATGGCACCACCCGATACAGCGGTGGTGTGCCGGTAAAGCGCGGCGATAAAATCAACGTGATCGAGGCCGACATGCTATTGCGCCTCGAAGTTGATCGAATCGCAGACAAGTTGACATCGACCGTGCCCTACTGGCGCGAGATGAATGATGGCCAAAAATGCGCGCTAATCAGTTTCGCCTACAACCTGGGGTCGGGGTTCTACGGTTCAAATGGATTCGAGACCATCACGAAGCGCCTGGCCGATCGGAGCTGGTCGGAGGTACCTGCGGCACTGCTTTTGTACCGCAACCCCGGCACCAATGTCGAAGCCGGTCTCCGGCGCCGTCGTGAGGCAGAAGGACGCGTCTGGGCTGGCACCCCGATGCAGCAGCAGGTGTTCATGCCCAATTCCAGTTTTGCTTTGAAGATCACGCCGCATATCACCTACGGCGAATTCGCCCTGGAGCAAGAGGCCAGAAGATTCGATCACCAGTACCAGTGCCACACAGCTCAAAAGCTAGCTGAATTCATAGAACGCGCACGCACTGAATTCGGTGGCAAGCCAGTGATCATCACATCCGGTTACAGACCGCCCGCGATCAACAAGTCTGTGGGCGGCGCTAGCAACTCAGAACATCTATACAACGCACCCGATGTGGGCGCTGTGGATTGGTATATCCAAGGTGCCGATATTTATGCAGTCCAGGACTGGTGTGACAAGCATTGGCCCTACAGCCTGGGATATGGAGCCAAAAAGGGCTTCGTGCATTTGGGCATGCGTGCTGGCAAACCACGCGTGCGCTGGGACTACTGATAGGCTCTGGCCTTAATGCGCAGCTTATTGATGATCAGATTCTCTTTGTGTCTGATCGCTTCGCGGCTCAAAAACATCCCTGTGCCGATATCCTGCAGTGACATCGGTGGTGAATTATCCAAGCCGTAATGCTTGGTGAGCAGGTCCCTTTCTTCATGGCTCAGCGATAACATCCAGCGTTGCAAGTCTTCGTGCAAGATGCTGCGTTCGATCGATTCTTCCAAAGACCGGTCATGATCGATGACAACATCTATGAGCTCACTTGCATGATTTTCACTGTTGCATTTGGCATTCAAAGATGAGCATCCATCCATGTGTGCGATATACGCATTGAACAGATGCACGGAGACGTCACAGTGTTCGATGCATTCAGTTTTGCTCGGGTATCTGCCATTCTTGCGGTAAAACTCCAATGTGAATTTGCGCAGTTTGCCCAGCGTCTGAACACCGACCACTGGCAGCTTGATCATGCGATCGTATGCCTCGAGCCCCCTGGCAATAGACTGCCTTATCCACCAATAGGCATAGGTGCTGAATTTGTAGCCTCTTTCTGGGTCGAACTTCTCGATGCTGCGTGCGAGGCCCATGCAACCTTCTTGCACCAGATCATCGATGGTCATCGACTTTGATTTGATCATGTAGCGCTTGGCAGCGAAGACCACCAACCGCAGATTGGCACAAAAGAATTTGTCATATGCACGGCGCCCAATCATTGCAGTGCGCTGTTCCGATTTGCTCAGTTTGGTCCGCTTGCGCAACGGCATCCAAGCTTGAATTTGCCTAGCAAGTTCGATCTCTTCCGAAGGGGTGAGCAACGGAAACCGGCCAATGCTCTCGAGAAAATCGTCAAATGCGGTTGACATCAGTAGCTGAACTCGCAACTAAGGACCCGTGGCTCAAGATCTGTGCGTGCAGCCGCCACTTTGGCGACATGACATGCGCGCTCGAATGTCACGAATTTTAAGGCGGTAAGCTCATTGTTTGTGAGTCTGATGCCGCTGTCATCCGGCGCTGGATCAGCCAGATACAGATCACCGATGGAGATCAAATAGCGGGTGCGTGTGCGGGTCATGCGTTTGGCAGTGAAAGATCTGCGATAAGTGCTTTGAGGAGAATCAGATAGAGGATCGCGTCATCGATGCGTCCGTCGATAGGCTCAGACAGCACCGGCATGCGTCCATCCTGAATGGCGCTGACATACTCCGCAATAGCATCGAGATGCTTCTGCATGTATACCAGCAACACGGTGGAGGGCTGCAGCCGTAGCTGACTGCCTAGCCGCTTGAAATTGGCTAACTGATCAGCATCGTGTGCATATTCTGCGCCTTTGCTCTCAGTCAGCACCCACAGGTGTTCTGTTGTTTCGTTTAGCAGCAGCTTGAATTCAGAACCATTCACGGCTGACGCGCTCCCAGGGTGCTTCGATCGGTTCTTTGTTGTCAGGGCGCCACACCCAGGGCTGCTGCATCCACCATTCCCGCAGCTTCGGCGGCATCCGATCTTCGGGGTGGGGTAATGGACCGAGCATATCTTCGATCTCTCGGTAGCTCACACCATCGACGCAAGCCGAGATGTAAAGGTTGGAGTAGCCTCGCTGCTTAAGCTCGAGGATCTCTTTGTGCTGAAGCTCGGTCATGTGCTGTGCAGTGTGGAATGGAACGCGTTGATGAGTGTGACCTGGACAGCGGGATCAAATGGCGACATGGCCAATCGATCCAACATTTGCTGGCGCAGCAGTGCTTTTACCTCTGCCGCGTGTTTGCCCAGCCCATTCACTTCGAGAAAGAGCACCGCTTCGGCGGTGTCGCAGTGCTTGACCAGAGCGTGCACCTTTGCGGGTGCCTGCTCCTCCAACACACGGAGTTCAGGATAAATCTCCTGCTCAACTCGCGCTAGATGCGCTTTAAGCTCTGTAGTCTTGTGCGGCGTCGGTGCATCACCAGTGCGAATCTCCGGCAGGTCATGCATCAAGGCAAGCTGCTCAGCCAAAAATTGCTCGTCGGCGGTGAGTCCGACGATCGGTCCCCAGGCACGCACAAGCAGCCACACGCGGTACATGTGCTCCGCGATGTTTTGTGGGACCGCGGTCTGCACGATTCCCCATCTGGTAATGTGGCTTGCACGCAGAAATTCTGCTGCAGTGCGCAATTCAAGCTGAGACATGCTTCATGGCTCCGTTATCTGCGATGCGCCACACGCGGTGGCGGTTGACGCGCATTTTGCGCTGCACAGCATCGGTCAGGTCAATTCCTTTTATGTGTGCCAAATCCAGCGCCAGGATCAACACATCCGCCAGCTCGAGCGGATCATCCTGCCTGTCTGAGGCGATAAGCTCACCTAGCTCCTCAAGCATTTTGGCAATGATGCTCAGTGCGGTGCGGTGCGGGTTGAGCCTATCTGCCCATTCTGCAATGTCAGCTTGCAGCTCTTGCACGCTCATAGATTTCTCGGACATGTTCCTCTGTGATGTTGGGTGAGCCGACGCGCACGATGTCGTCGATTTTGGGACCGAAGCCGAGGTACGAGACCATCGAGCATTCATTGAGCCTGAGCCACAGATCGCGCAGATCCTTCCAACTGGTGCAATACTGTGCGAAGTTCAGGAAGATGAAATCGACCTTGTTCTGCACACAGGATTCGATCGCCTGCTGGTGGCTAAATGTGAAGATGCGCCGTGGGAGCTGAGTCACCGTGGTGAGTTCCTGGGCCTGTCCGATCGCCTCGAAGGTGGTTTCCTGCGAGTCTGGGTATGTTGGGCCGCTCCACTCGCCAGAAATGGGTCGGTTAGCCACACGAATGGGGTACGTGCGGAATACGCCATAGACAGTCACTGCGGACCAGCGCATGTACGGCATGCCACAGTCTGCAAGCAGGCTGTAGGTGGACACGTCACGGCAGGTGACATACGGATACTGACCGTGATAGATGCTCAGGCTGTAGCCCTGGCACCCTTCCACCTGAATGCGGTTGGCTTCCAGATAGATGCGCTGCAGTTCGTGGGTGCCTACCAGCTTGATGCGGTCAAAAACCGGGTGCACCGGCTGCATCAGCCCAATGATGTTGTTCTCATCAGGCTTGCGGCGAATCCGCTCTATCTGGGCTGCGCCGACCCCTTTGCGGGTTGAGCCTGGCGCAGTGCCGCCACCTGATTCTGCATCGCGGTGGCGATTTGTCACTACCGCTGCATTCTGGTGCACGCAAATCTGAATAGATGGCTGCAGCAAATTGAGCATTTCAGCACTCTGGATCTCTTCCCAGAGGACATCGAGATCGATCAGGCTGCCTGGGCCGAGCACGATGGTGTGCAGGCTGTCTGACACTATGCCGAGTGGCAACATCCGGTGCACCAGTTTGATGCCGTCTTCAAGGATCAGAGTATGTCCAGCGTTGGGCGAGAGCGCGCAGGCTAAGACTTCGGGATTGTGCTTGGATGCCAGATAACCGGCAAAGAGGCCCTTGCCGGTTGATCCGTACTGGCCATCCATGATGACTTCGACAGATCTCATGCTCCGAATTGGCGTTCGTAGTAATTGGCGATGGTCTGGCGGTAGTCCTCAGTGAGCTGTTCAAGTTCGATCTCGAGCGCCGCATTGAAGATGCCATGCCGGTTGAGAATCCCGGAGATAGCTTCGTGCACAGATAATTTGCCTTTGTCACGCCGGATGAAGATAGGAAACCGATCGATCAGATCAGCGATGCGGCGCAGCTCGTCTGCTTCATAGAAAGCCATCAGAACAGGTCTCCGCTGCTAGCTTTGGCGGCAGGCTTGGCGTCTGGCCGCGGCTGCTCAAGCTGAATGGATAGCGAGATGTAAGTGGTGCCTTTGGCGGATTCTTTGCGCCAACCTGCGACACGCACCTTGATAGCGCCGTTGTCATCGAACACCGCTTTATCGGAGACGGCGGCGTCATAGATGGCCTTGAGGTTTTCGGGGGTGACGGTACCAGGACCGGTGAAATCGGGCTGGTTGTCTTGCTCTTTGCGCTCGTTTTTGAACAGCGAAGCATTGATAGCGGGATTAGGCACGGATGGTGACTCCAATGTTGTGGGCGGTTTCGAATTCCTTGACGGAATCGAGAAGGTAAAACACGCGACCGGCTGCGCCGATCTTGATGAAATTGGGACCTTTCTCGTCTCGGCGCCACCTGCTGAGGGTGACATTCGAGACGGGGTACAGAGACTGCTCCCAGCGTTTAACGAGTTCACTGGGGGTCAGGAGATTGCTCCGGTCAAGATCGGGCGACATGATGAGTCTGTTCCTGAATGATTAAGACAGATGCTGATGCATCTTGAGCAGGCAGACCCATTAAAGCATCAGAAGAAATCTTTTGCATCGTGATCAGTCTGTTTTTTAACAAAGGTTGATTCGGCATCATCGTCATCATCTCCAGCCAACCCATAGATCGACAAGAGACCATAGCGGCGGGCATAGGTGAGCGCTGAGCCAAGCTGCTGCATGGCATTACCGCGCCCACCTTCAAACCTGACCGGGATCGGCAGATCAGATTCGATTCTCTCACCACAAACATGCATCAGCGTGGTGCGGATCGACATCAGCCCCTCACCGAGGTAGTGCATGGTCTGAGCATGCGCCAGGCCAAATGCCGTTGCAGGCTGGACTGCCTGCAGGGCATCTGCCAAGGTGACATACTGCCCATAATTGCCGCGACCTGACCTGCTGGCGCTGTGGTGTGTGGCTTGGAAAGCGGCAAGCGCCTGTGCGAGGTTTTCCATCACATTTCCGGCAGGCGTGGGCTCATCCACGTCGGCGGGTCCAGCGTTGTTACGTGCTGACTGTATCCTGGCCATGGCAATCCAAGTGGGTAGGTGGAAGCTGCGTGCGCTAACGCCTGCAGGTTGCGGTTGGCTTCGAGGGCACCTGCTTCGATTAGCAGCGGTGATGCTTCGAAGACTTGAACCGCCCAAGGGTCGGTGCTTTCAACCGCGATGAAGATGAAACCACGGGGCTGTGTGCCCGTAGCGAGCTTGAAGACATTCAGATAGTGCGCCGCCTGCACGTGGTAGCGGTAGGTGGCAACCGCTTTTTGAAATCCCTTGAGTGAGGCATCCTGCGTGGTCTTCAGATCAACCAGCCAGCCGGAGTCTGTCAGCCAATCAGGGCGGCACTTGAGCTCGAGGCCAGTATGCGGGCACTTTGCAAAGAAGGATTCCTCTGCGCGGCCAGGCGCGGCCAAGATCTTATGCGCCATCGGATGCTCGAGCACCGATCGCAGCATGTACTGCACAGTGTCCCAGTCATCCTTTTTCAGGAGCTTCTTGCCATCCGCTGCGGCCAGCTCCCATTCGAGCTTGCCTGCTTTGGTGGTGCGGCTGACGTCCGGCGCCTGGGCATAGGTTGCCGCGAACTTTTCGGGTTCGAGGACTGCCATGTGAACGGCAGTGCCACGCTCCATAGCAGGTGTTGGTGCGGGTTCAAGCCTACTGGGATCGCACCATCGGCTCCAATAATGGAGTGGTGATTTGGCGATCGAGTCGAGTTTGGATTTGGATACGCCGCTGTGGGCGTGGTAGTCGATGATGTCCATGTGAAAAAGCGGACTGATGTAGTAAATCACGATCGATCAGATGCGTCAAGTATTGCAAGATCTGTTATGATAAAACGGTCGCATTCACTTCATGCTCAAAAACGACGCCTGGATCCGCAGCACGCCCGGCCTGATCACCCCGCTAGTCCCGCAGCTAGAGCGGCACATCGGGGTCATCCCGGCGCTCAGCTACGGCTGTAGCAGCTACGGATATGATCTGCGCCTGTCGCCTAAAGATTTCAAAATCTTCCGCCACGTGCCTGGCACCGTGATGGACCCCAAGCGGTTCAATCCACAAAATCTGGAGCAGGTCAAGTTGCACGCCGATACTGAAGGCATGTGGTTCGTACTGCCCGCCCACAGTTACGGCTTGGGCGTGGCCCTGGAACGTCTGCAAATGCCAGGCAATGTCACGGCGATCTGCGTTGGCAAATCCACCTACGCCCGCATGGGCATCATCGTGAATGTGACCCCCGCTGAGGCTGGCTGGAGCGGCCACTTGACCCTGGAATTCAGTAACTCTAGCGGTGCCGACTGCCGCATCTACGCAAATGAAGGCGTCTGTCAGCTGCTATTCCTCGAAGGCGAGCCCTGCGACACCACCTATCAGGACCGCTGTGGTAAATATCAAGGCCAACAAGAACAAGTCACCCTGCCGATCGTGTGATGCCCGAATTCAAAGCAACCGAAAAACAGTGGGCAGAAGTGGTCTTTTGGTCATCAAAAGATAGCGGCGGATCTGCCTGCATCCTCGAGCTGCGTGACAGAATCGAGAGACTTGAACTCGGCGCCGGTATTCACGCTGCTGTGAAACATGAAGTCACAGATGCTTATGCCGCCAAGCCAGGTCGATCATTGGTGCGGCGGGTAGCGTCTGCCATGGCCCGCGCTGATGGCGACTTTGGCTATGACACAGAAGCAGCCGCAGCAATCCGTGAAGTAGCCGAATGGCTGCGCAACAGCCGGATGCAGTATGCGGAGACGTTTGCAGACCTGCTCGAGCAGGAGGCATCACGATGACCAATCCCATCACCCCACCGCCGGACTTGGTGCAGAAGTGGGGGCACGACGCCAATTTGGCTGGCGCTCCCTGGACTGACGAGAACTGGTCTTACGAACAACACATTGCCACCCAAGCCGCCCAATGGGGCGCAGACCAGGAGCTGGAGGCGTGCGTAAAGCTGCTAGAGCTGTCCGATAAAAACGCACGGGATTTTCTGTACTCCGCCCGCCGCCCCAAGCCGCCGAGTGCCAAAGAACAGGCTTTGTTTGCCTTGGCAGTTTTGACGTCTGCAGACGAAACCTGCAGCATTGCTGAAATCCAGCAGCACTGGCACACCATTCGCCGCGCACTGGAGCAGCTCGATGATTGATTCAGCAAAAGACACGTTGTTTGGGGATTTGCGGTGATGGGCCTGCGCACGTACCAAATTGATTTAATCGACCAGATCCGAGCTGAACTGCAGGAGCATCGGCGGATCTTGGCGGTGCTGCCCACTGGTGCCGGTAAGACGCACACGTTCTGCACCATTGCCCAGCTGAGCACGTACCGTAACCACAATGTGCTCATCTTGGTGCACCGCAGTGAGCTGATTGCACAGACATCTGCGCGGCTTACGGCGATGGACGTGCCGCATGGTGTGATCGCGCCGGGCCACCCTGTCGTGCACGCGCAGGTGCAGGTCGCGTCGATCCATTCAGCTGCCCGCCGCCTAAAGGCGTTTCCCTGGTCGCCCAATCTGCTGATCGTCGATGAGGCACATCATTGTGCGGCGCGGTCTTGGAAACAGGTGCTCGACGGCTATTCCAATGCCCACGTGCTGGGCTGGACGGCCACACCCCAGCGGCTGGATGGCAAAGGCCTGTCGGATTCTTTCGATGCGTTGGTCGAGGGTCCGTCTGTAGCCAGGCTCATGGAGATGGGTCATCTGTCGCGCTACAAGCTCTACGCACCACCTACGGGCGCCGATCTGTCTGGTCTGTCGAAACGGGCTGGTGACTACAGGGTCGAGCAGATCGAAGAGCGCATGATCGAATCGCGGGTGCTCTATAGTGCTGTGCAGAATTTCAAGAAGTATGCACCTGACCGCCGTGCGATCGCATTTTGCACGTCGATCAAGCATGCCGAGCTGACCTGCGGTGCATTCAACGAAGCTGGCGTGGCCGCGGCCTCCGTTGATGGCACCCTGTCTGCCGCCGAGCGTGCCGCCAGGCTTGATGCTTTCAAATCTGGCGATGTACGGGTGCTGGTGTCTGTAGATCTGATTTCCGAGGGCTTCGATGTGCCCGCCTGCGACTGCGCCATCTTGCTGCGCCCTACAGCATCGCTCAGCGTGTATCTACAGCAAGTCGGGCGCGCCCTCAGGCCCTCAGACCGTGAGGCCGTGATATTGGACTGCGCTGGCAATTCCCAAACGCATGGGTTGCCTTGTGACGTGCGCCCCTGGAGCCTGCAGGGCATCGCACCGAAGAGCCGCAGCGACCTGCGCGCCGTAGCCGTTCGCATCTGTCCGTCGTGCTATGGGGTACACCGACCTGCCGCCCTCTGCCCGTTCTGTGGACATGTGCATGCGGTGGATCGCGAGATGCCCAAGGAAGTCAAGGCAGATCTAGTGGAGGTGGACACCCGCCGTGCCGCAGCCGAGGAAAGAGCTGCTGCAAAGAGCAAGCGCAAAGAGGTTGGTAAAGCACGCACCCTTGAGGAACTGCTGCAGATCGCCAAGGACCGCGGGTACAAGCCAGGCTGGGCATATGCGGTGATGAAGTCGCGCAAATGATAGACATGTTACAAGCTGTATATTCATGATTGCTTTGATTTTTTTGAAGTGTTTTGATATATAAATCGGGGGCAAAGAGCCCCCACCACTCTCCAAATCATGACTCACGCTCTGACCCTCAACGGCGAAATCATCAAGTTCACCCCCAATGGTGAGTTTGTTGAAATCGATCAAACCACTACCCAAGTGATCAACATTAAGGAAATTGAAACCATCAATGAATGGCATGGCACTTGGTGCTATACCGGTAAGGTCAACCAGCAAGTCATCAAAGGCAATTCTTGGACTTCAGTGTCGATCACCAAAGCCCGCACAATTTGGTCAGATTTGATCAAGCAAGGCGCTGTCCTGCCCGCCTGATGCGGGTCCCTTGATTCCGTTTTTTGCCCTAAGATTCATGAACCCCTGGATCAACCGCTTCGCCATCTTCGCCATCGTCTTCGGTGTGTGGGCGATGGCTTATGACACTGGTCGCCATGTTTGCACCCAACATCAGCTTCAAACGCATCGCTGAAGTAGCTGCAGCCCGTGGTCTGACGATCACAAAGGCTTGCAAGCCCTATCGCAGATGCGGTTTGGTGCTCTATGACGTGCATCACGGCACCGACTACCTAGGCACATTCTCTGTTCGCGGTCTCAACCTGTTTTTCTCAGATGGAAATCCCTAGCTATCCCGAGCTCGAAGAGCTGTTTATCAAGTGGTGGGCAGAGTCCTATCCCATGGCTCCCCCAGGCCCGCACGCGATTCGCACGCATGCCGCTTTTGCGCTGTTTGTGCTGAATCTGGAGTCCATGCAGGCACAGCGCTGATGGAAGACCAAATCACCTTGCTGCTGTGCATTGCTGGCGCACTGCTTTTGGGTTTCATGTACCTGTCTATGCGATGACCCTGCCCGCAGATTGTCTGGCCGAGTATTGGCACCCGCGGCACAACGAGTGCATCATTGATTCATCCTGTCGGATGGAGTGTGTCTTGCTCGCCGTTGCAGATGCTGTGGTGCCTGCCGAGCCCGAGCCTGGCGCTGATGCCTCGCTTGTCGAATATACAACTTGGGCAGAACGCATGCGCCTTCGTCGTTTGATCCTGACCGATGTTTCCTAGCTTTGGCGCGATTCGCGTTGGCACGCCGGTAAAGGTCTACATGGGTGCAGATTGGCAGCGCGGTTTTGTGCGCGTCTGCGAGTCCTCTTACGTCTGCGTGCAACTTACTCACCGTCTGATCACCGTCTACGATCTACGCAACATCAAACCCTCATGACCTGGTTCACTCGATTTTTGCTCTTTTTGCTTTCTCGACGCCCTGATGTCAACGTGGCTGTGACCTACCTAGAGTCGGAGTACACCGACGACATCGATGCGGTCGATTTTCTGGAATGGTGCTATGAGCTCGATTTAGCCATCGATTTCGACCGATCTTTTTATGGAGAGGATCCGCCGCGCCGCGGATACTATGACTAAGGACGAGCTGCTGATTGTTGTGCACCAGCTTTCGCACGCTTACAGTGTGCAGCGTGCTGCCGCCGTCTGGGCAGTTAATCAAGCTGCCGAGAACTTGAGCTATGGGTGCACAGCCAGAGACTGTCCTGCAAAACGAAATTCGCCTGGCGCTCTCGGCTAAGTGCCCAGGCTCCACGATTTTTCGGAATCATTGCGGCGCTCTGCGTGATGTAAACGGTCGTATGGTGCAATTTGGCCTGCATCCTGGCTCACCTGACCTTGTGGGCTGGAAAACCGTAGAGATCACGCCCGAGATGGTCGGCACCAAGGTGGCCGTCTTCTGCGGCATCGAGATCAAGACGCCCACAGGCAAGGTCCGTGAAGACCAGCTGCATTTTTTAGATCGCCTGCGCTGCGCCGGTGGTGTTGCAGGCGTGGCCCGCTCCGTTGACGATGCTGTGACGCTCCTTTCGGATCGTGTTACCGTGTCATATACGGAATGACCCCGGTGGGTGCCAGCCCAAGCCGGGGTCGAATCCTGCTCTTCGAATTATTTTACCATGCTCTCGAGCACGAGAACGCCCTGTCCTGTCTGTGGCCGCACGTCGAGTGGCTGCAAGTGGGAGGAAGATCTGCTCTATTGCCGCATTGGCAATTCCTGTAGCCCCATGCAGCGCCACCCGCATCTGAAGGTGGGCGAGATCGTGGCGGATGGTTGGGCATGCGTGAAGATCAATGATGACGCCGAGTGCGTGACATTCAAGCGCCACACAGAGCGCGAGATTGTCCGCACCCGCCAGTGGGAGTATTTCACACCTGCTGGCAAGCGCAGTCTGCACCGCCGTATCGACTACACATATGGCCCCAAAGATGTGTCCTGGTCTAAGGGCACAAAGACTGATGACCTGTTGCCGCTGTGGTATGAGGATCTGCCCGAGTCTGGTGCCACGGTGTTTGTGGTCGAGGGCGAGACCTGCGCCGAGGCATTGCGGGCGATGGACCTGCACGTCACATCTGTGCCCAACGGCAGCGGCTCTTGGAAGTCCAAGATGCCCGACCTGCCCAAGTTTGCTGCCAACCGCCTGATCCTGTGTCCAGATAGGGACCGCCCTGGGATCGAGCTCATGCAGCGTCTGGCCGCGGCGTTTCCAGGGTCCAGATGGCTCTGGCCGCAGTCATCGAATGTTGACGCCTGGGAGGACCCGAACGACGGATACGACATCGCGGATTGGATCGCAGACGGTGCCACCAAGGATGCCCTGCGCGGTGCCGTGCGGATGGAAGGTCCCACATTGCCGCAGTTGCCCTGGTACGAGCGCCTCGGGCAACATCACACAGATACTGGTCGCCTGGTCAAGCCCCGCGGGCTGGAGCTTAAGCACATCATCGATAACGGCCTGGGTGGTGCCCTGCGGTTCAACACCCTGAAGCGCGCCATCGAGATCGACGGCACCTGCATGGACGAGACTGCGCTGCGCCTGGCCTATATCGACCTGCAGCACAGCGGTATCGATGTGCAAACACAGACTGCGCAGGATGCCCTGTTGCGTGCGGCCTGCGACCGCCCCTATCACCCGATCCGGCAATACCTGGACACCTGCACAGATCCGCTGCCCGACGGGGTGTGGGCGAACATCGCAGGCGAGCTTCTCGGTGGTGATGCCCACGATTTCGATAACAGCGCTCTGCGCAAATGGTTGATCTTTGCTGTGGCTCGCATCTATGAGCCGGGCTGCCCCTGCGGCTTCGTGCACATCTTGGCTGGCGACCAGCACCTGCACAAGACACGCTTCTACAACACCCTGGCCAGCGAGCCCTGGTTCTATGAGGGCTTCATTAAGTCCAATAAGGATGCAGACGACATCGTGGGCCTGCACATGCGCTGGATCGCGGAATGGGGCGAGCTGGACGGTGGGATCAAGAACCACGAGTCAGCTGGGCTGAAGAACTTCATCACCCGCAAGACCGATCTTGTGCGCGAGGCGTATGGCAAGGGGCACCAGGAGAGGCCGCGGCAGTTCGTGCTCTGCGGCACGACCAACAAGCACGATGGCTTCTTCTCGGACGAGACCGGCAACCGGCGGTTTGTGATCTACACGGTGGAGAAGAAGATCGATTCTGAAAAGATCGAGGATTTGCGCGACAGGATCTGGAGCAGCGCTCGCCGTGAGTATTTGGCTGGGGCGAAATGGTTCCTTGATGAGCAGGAAACAGAAGTCAATAATGCCCGCAACCGAGGCATGTACGCAGAGGATGCTTGGCGCGACAAGATATCCACGTGGCTGGCTGTACGGCGCTTCGAATACATACTGAGCAGCGATATTCTGACCAACTGTCTGGAAATTCCGTTGGAGCGACAGGACCAACGGGGTCTTACAAGGGTGAATCGGATCCTGAGATCACTCGGATATTACAAGACGCGTAAGGACCTGTCGGGAGAATTCAAGACAATATGGAGACAATCAGTATGAGCCTGTAAGGGTATGTGGTGCCAATCTGCCCGTCCCGATTGGCCGTTTACCTGTTTTTACAACTTACTTAATAATATTTTTGGAAAAAAAAGGGAAGAAGGGGGGTTTTTAGGGAAAAAAAGGAACCAGTATGTATGTAGTAAGGTCGGTAGACTTCAGACATGCCAGCCCTATCACCCAAGCGCCGTAAAGAGCTCAAGACGCAGTTGCGGCTGTGGATGGACATGGGCTGGCCGCGCTGGCGGATTAATGCCGCCTGCAATGAACAACTCGATATCAACCCAGAGACTGCGGATGAGCTGATTCAGGAGATCAGGCATGAGCAGCAGCAAGAGCTCACCATTGAGCGGAGTGAGTTCATGACCCAGCAACTCATCAGGCTCGAGGCGCTGGCAACCAAGGCTCAGGAGGATGGCAATCTGGGCGTCGCCCTGGGTGCCTACAAGGAGATGCACTTGCTCATAGGTCTGCACGCTCAGCGCTGATGCGCACGGAGTGGCCGCTCGGAGCCTCGGGAAGGTGTCTTAGATCGGTTGTCCGGCACTGAGTACCGGAGAGCACTCAGAACGGCCACGGAAGGCCACGGAAGGCCAGATACAGAAAAGCCCCCATTGCGGGGGCTGGAGGCTCTCCAATTCAGACGGTAGCTTGAAAAATCGCACGGCCACGCTCGGTCAGTTGCAGCCACCCCTTGCCGCCGTGCTCAAAAACGCCAGCCTTCTTGAGGTTGGTCAGGCGTGGTGCATTAGCCAGGCCGATGCTGGGAATGTCTTTGCCGATCTTGGCGCCGACAATCATGTCGGCATCATGTGTTGCTGATTGAATCTGCTCGCACAGCTGGAAGAAGAGAGCCTGTGTGGCTGCATTGAGTTTCTCAAAAGACAGACGGGCGGGCGCCGAAAATGCACCGATGACGGCTTCTTGCTGGAGAGCAGTCAGCACGGCCATGGCGCGTTCTTTGGAGATGCGGGTGCCATTCTCTGAGAAATAGCCCTTTTCGCTGCAGGCGATGGAGTGGCGACCCTTGAGTTGGCCGAGAGCTTGAGCGATTTCGAAAGTGGTCATGATTGGAAAATGCGGTGGGCTTTCGCCTCTTGAAATCATTAAATTTCAAAGCGATCATAGCTGTCAATCCATATCAACCATTTTGCAAAATGTCTGCGATATCTTGACATTTCGTGATCGGTTCTGATATGATATGTTTACAGATCGGGAGGAACCGATGTTCACTCACAACAGCTACCGCGAGGCAATCAGCTTCCTGGAAGGCGACAAGACCTTCGCCGGCACCGTTTGTTGGGATGCAGGTGAAGGCTGGAAAGCTGAGGCCTATTGGCACCGTGGCCGCATCCTGCAGGTCAGCATCAATCCAGCCGGCATGAGGATCGTATGAATTATGAAAAGCGACATGCCATCTCCAGCGCTTGGATCAAGGCGCTGGATTGGCAATTCTTTTACCAACGCTGTGGCGATATCGACAAAGCCCAGCTATGGGCCAAGCGAGCAGCCAAGCTTGAAAAACGCGTACTCTCTGAGGATCCCAATGTTTGAAGCCACCAAAGATTTCTTTTCTGACGCCTTCCATCACAGACTGGAGGACACCCGCATGCTCGATATTGTGCTGTCATTGACAGGATTCGGCAGTCACATCAAGCAAGGCACGCTGATGCACGACTTCCACAGGCTGACACCCAAGCAGCGCAATTACATCTGCTGCGTGCTGCTCGAGCGTGATCAGGATCCTGAAGCCTGGGAGGCCGAGTGGTCTAAGCTTGAATCGGAGGCTTTCGAGTGATGGCACAGCGCAGGGATTCCAAAGGCCGATTCGCTGGCAGCGGCGCTATTGCTGCTGCAACACGCAGCACTTCTAGTGGCAGCCGCGCTCGATGAGCAGCCACGTCTGTAAAGGCTGAACAACAAGGCAAAAAAGCCAGAATGCAAGCTGATAGACGGTCCGAATTAGCTGGATATGGGCCTTCATTTGGTGGTGTGCGTCGTCGTGTGGCAGCACCATCTGTCGGGCGTCGTGCAACACAGGATGTTTCAGCAAGCCGCAAAAAGCTGAAAACCATGGAGCGCGAGCGCCGCAGTCTCCTGCGTCGTGGTTCGATGCGTGGTGGCGCTTAAATCGCGTTGAGATCCAGCCCGTCTAAGCAGGTCACCTTGTAGCAGATGCTGGCCTGCTCGACGATCTTCAAATCACGCTGAGTCAGCCCAGCCCGGTCCAGTATCTCGGTCATCGTGCCACCTTCCGCTGCTGCTTCGCGAAATTTCTGCAATTTGCGCTTGGCGCCACTGGAGATCCGGATCATGCCGGTTTTCATGTCGATCGATCTTGTGATCGACTGGCGGATCCACCAGTATGCGTAGGTGGACATCTTGTAGCCGCATTCTGGGTCGTATTTTTCAGCCGCACGCTGCAGGCCGATCGTGCCCTCCTGGAGCAGGTCGGCAAAGGTGATGCTCGTGCCCGAAATGCGCCTGAGGTACTTCTTAGCAACTGCCACTACAAGGCGTAGGTTGCAGCAGACGAATTGATCACGGGCGCGCCGACCTGACCTGACCAGGCCCCGTGGAGGATCTGGGTGCTTGAGCCATAGCTGGATTCGCCGCCCAAGCTCAATCTCCTGCTGCTGGGTCAACAGCGGATACCGCGCTGCCATGTCGATGAATTCTTTCACATCAGACATATCGTGCATGATCCTAAATTAAGATCACAGCCATTACAGCGCAGAACACAATGCCCGGCATCCTGGATTGTGTCGCCGGTGGCAACATCCTTACCGGGCCCAGTCACAGTGGGCCAAGCTCAGCTGAGATCCTCGATAAGCTCAACAGCACACTGCTGCCGCACCAGGCGCAGTTTTGCAGCAACGTCGATCACCGGATCCTCGGGCTGGTCAGTGGATTTGGCGCAGGCAAAACCTATGGCCTGTGCGCAAAAGCAATCAATATCGCCGCGGCCAACATCGGCTACGTGTCAGCCCTATTTGAGCCTGTTGCGCCGATGTTGCGCGACATTCTGATGCGCTCTTTGGACGATATGCTCGAGTGGCTTGGCTTGCCATTCGATTTCAGGGTCAGCCCGCTGCCCGAATACGTGTTGCATTTCAGGGAAGGTGACCATACGATCTTGCTGCGGACCATGGAGACCTGGAACCGCATCAGGGGCCAGAACCTGTGTGCGATCGGCTTTGACGAGGTAGACACGGCCAACCGCCGCGTTGCCGAGCAGGCGGCTCGAATGGCACTTGCCCGTCTGCGCTCGGGCAATGTGCAGCAGTTCTATGTGGCAACCACGCCGGAAGGCTTCGGATGGGCCTGGGAGACATTCGAGAAGAACACCGCACCTGATAGGCACCTGATCCGTGCGCGCACCCAGGACAACCCACACCTGCCGGAGGGATTCATCGACTCTTTGATGGCCAATTATCCCGAACAGTTGATTCGGGCGTACCTCGATGGCCAATTCGTCAATCTCAACACGGGGCAGGTCTACGACCGGTTCAACCGGGCCAAGCATGTCACCCAGACGCCGTACGACAGCGCAGCTGTGGAGCCACTGCGCGTGGGCATCGACTTCAACGTGGGCAATATGTCAGCCGTGATTGCCGTGCGCCGTGGTAATGAGCTGCTTGTCGTCGATGAAGTCAGCGGGGCGCATGACACTGATGCAATTGCTAAGGAGATCAGGGCCAGATATCCTGCGCATCCGGTCTACATGTACCCAGATGCTTCGGGTGGAAATCGCAGCACCAATGCCACGCAGACGGACATCGCGATCCTGGAATCTTACGGGTTTAAAAATCAATCCCCACGGAGCAATCCCCCCATACGCGATCGGGTGGCTGCTGTTCAGGCTCTTTTGGAGAATGGGCGTGGAGAAACAAGGATCCAGATTCTCGATAAGTGTGTTCGGCTGATCGAATCTTTGGAGCTGCAGAGCTACACAGACAAGGGCGAGCCCGATAAGGACGCCGGATTTGACCATATGAATGACGCGCTGGGTTATCTGGTCTGGCGTGAGTTCAACCCACTCCACGCAAATGCCGGACGCGGCACCGGAATCAGGCTCTACTGATTTCACGTAGAATCGCAGAAAGCCCAGCCGCGACGGATGACTTACACCGGATACAGGTTCTACGACCGTGCCGTGTTCAGCAGGGTCGCGAATGTCGGGGACACAAACTCAACTTGGGCTGCCCAAGAGCCTCATTGGGTGCTGATCGAGGACCTGATGCAAGGCACCTACGGCATGCGGAGGAAGCATCGTAGATACCTTCCCCAAGAGCCCAGGGAGCTCGACGAAAGCTACGATAATCGTCTGGCGCGCAGTGTGTGCCCGCCGTATTATCAGCGACTTGAGCGGATGCTTGCAGGCATGCTCACCCGCAAGCCTGTGCGGCTCGAAAATGTCGATGATGTCGTGCGAGAGCACCTGTTTGATGTTGACTTGCAGGGCCACGACCTAAATGTGTGGACCTACGAAACGGCCCGCAAGTTGGTCAGGTACGGACATGTGGGTGTATTGGTGGACGCGCCACAGGGTGGTGAGGGTCGCCCATATTGGGTTACCTATACGCCGCGGGACATCCTCGGGTGGCGCACTGAGCAGGCCAATGGCTCGCAGCGCCTCACCCAACTGCGCCTGCGCGAATCTGTGATTCTGCCCGATGGCGACTGGGGCGAGAAACAGGTGGACCAGGTGCGCGTGCTCAAGCCTGGCGAGTACGAAATTTGGCAGCGCAACGAGAAATCGGAATGGTCTCGCACCGAGCAGGGTGGAACCAGCCTGCCCGAGATCCCATTCACAGTGGCCTATGCCAACCGCGTTGGGTTCATGGACTCGAGGCCGCCGCTCGAGGACATCGCAGAACTCAACCTGAAGATGTATCAGGTGCAGAGTGACCTAGACAACCAGCTACATATTTCGGCGGTGCCGATGTTGGCGTTCTTCGGATTCCCATCCGCAGCCGAGGAGGTATCAGCAGGGCCTGGCGAGGCGATCGCATTCCCAGCCGAGGGACGAGCTGAATATATCGAGCCCGGTGGATCAAGTTTTGATTCACAGTTCCGCCGCATGGAGCAGCTCGAGAAGCAGATCAACGAGCTGGGCCTGTCTGCAGTGCTAGGCCAAAAGCTCGCCGCAGAAACTGCAGAAGCCAAGCGGATCGACCGGAGTCAGGGCGACAGCACCATGATGGTGATCGCACAGCAGGTGCAAGACATGATCGACAACTGCCTGCAATTTCATGCCGACTACCTGAACATCACGCAGGCTGGCAGCTGTCTGGTCAATCGCGATTTTGTGGGCACCAAACTTGATCCGGCAGAACAGCTGGCACTTTTGCAGCTTTATACCGCAGGCACGATCACTCAGAAGACGCTGCTCGATCAACTCGCGCAAGGCGAAGTCTTGGGTGATGATTTTGACACCGACGAAGAGATCATGGCCACTCAATCCGGTGGCCTGATCGAGATGGAGGGCCCTGCGGTGGAACCGCCCAGCATCGAAGAAGAGATGCCGCCGATCGAAGAATGATGACAGACCACATTGTGGACGTCACAGATCCCTTGGAGCCGCGGCCACCTCGGCGCCAAACGCTGGGCTATAGCCGCAAACCATTGCCTGACCACATCTTCGCTGTGGTGCGGCTCAGCTGGTTTAAAGAGGGTAGACCTCAAGAAGTAGATGAATTTCAGATCGTGGAGCGCACAAACAACAGCTACGAAGCCTTTATGGCCGCGATCACTCAGGCTATCCAGTGTGGTGCCGATGTGACTGTGATGTGTGATTTAGATCCTGCTGAGTTTGGGCTTGATTGATGGTCGTACCGGCAGCGCTGTATCGAAACGCGATCGATCTGAATCGCTACAGCAACAGCGTGGCCAGGCGTATTATCAACGCCTACAACGACATGATCATCAATGCTGTTGATCAGCTACGCAGCATTGATGAGCTGTCGGCACCAAATAAGGCCGCAAGGCTGCGCGGCATTCTGCAACAGCTCAAAGAAAGCCTCGGCACATGGGCAGGCGACAGCACAGAACTGGCCACCAGTGAGCTGCAGGGGCTGGCCGAGTTGCAATCGGAATTTGTGGCTGAGCAGCTGCGCAAAGCTCTGCCTAAAGACGCGCGCAGACTGGTCAACACGGTAGAGATCAGCCCGCAATTTGCAGAGTCTGTGGTCACTACGGATCCAACGCAAATCAATGTGGTGACACTGAGCGATGACTTGGTAGCTGCAGTCCAGGGCGCGCCGCAAACATTCAGCCTGACTGCATCACAAGGCACGACGATCACGCTGCCCAACGGAAAGACCGTCGAGAAGGCCTTCCGGGGCCTGGCGGTAGACCAGGCCGAGAGATTTAGTCAAACGGTACGGACGGGGCTCTTGTCGGGCGAGACGACGCCGCAGATCGCAAAGAAGTTGATTGGCTCTCTGCAGTTTGGCGAAGAGGCCAAATCCGTGCGGCAGCTGATCGCAGCCGGTGGCCAGTCAACTGCTGTTGCGGACAATCAGATCATGGCGCTGGTCAGAACCAGCATCAACCAGGTGGCGAACACAGCCAGCCAGCAGGTGTATGAGGCCAACCAAGATATCACCAAAAAGTACAAGTATGTAGCCACGCTCGATACCAAGACGTCACCGATCTGCCGGGCACTCGATGGTAAGGAATTCGAGTATGGCAAGGGGCCGATGCCGCCGCAGCATTTCAACTGCCGCAGCACCACGGTGCCGATCGTGGATTATGAAGGCCTAAAAGAGGCCGGATACGACTTCGTACCACCAGCGGCAGGCCGCAGGGCAAGTATGGATGGGCCAGTACCTGCCAACACCACATATGGCAAGTGGCTCTACGACCAGCCTGCGTCAGTCAAGGCCGATGTGCTGGGTAAATCGAAGGTCGCATACTTCGACAAATTGACTCAAGAATATGGCGCCGACAATGCGATGGCGAAGTTAGTGCGAGATGACGGGTCGGAATTAACCTTGGATCAGTTGCGTCGCCGCTACGGCAAGATCGATGCCTAAAGATATGAGCAAAAAGCAAGCCAAGATCGGCAAAGTGATGTCCGAGTTCAAGGCCGGTCAACTGCACAGCGGCAAACCTGGGCCAGGTAAAGGACCGACCGTCAAAAGCAAAAAGCAGGCACTCGCTATTGCGCTGCGCCAAGCTGGCGTACCCAAAAAAGGCAAGCGCGGCAAAAAGTGATCAGTTAAGATGCGTCTGAAATAGCCCTACGGGTCATTCATGTCTGACGAAATCATTCAGGAGCCTACGGCGACTGATAGTGAAGATCTCACTGGCCTGAAGCGCAGCATCGAAGCGCTTGAGCGCAAAAACCACGAATTGATCGGCAAGATCAAGGACTTGAAATCTAAGGCGCCACCCGTGCCGGATGGTGTTGATATCAACGAACTGCTCGAGTTCAAACGCCGCAAAGAGCAGGAAGAGCTCGAGAGCCAAGGTAAGTACAACGAAGCTCGCCAGGCACTGGAGCAGCAATTCCGCGAAGTCACGTCTGAAAAAGACAAGCGGATATCTGAGCTCGAAGCACGCGTCCGGGAATTAGAGCTTGTCAGTCCTGCAGTGTCAGCGCTGGCAGATGTTGTGCACGACCCCGATTTGATCCTCAAGACCAAGCTCAGCGCCGACAAGATCGAACGCGAGCAGGATGGCACAGTCGTGGTGGTGGACGGCTACCAGCGCATTCCGGTTCAGGAATGGGCAAAGACGTTGCCCGCATGGATGCAAAAACAACCCAAGCCCCAGGGCAGCGGGGCACCCACCAATCGAGGCTCGAGCGAAATGCCGACCGGCCTGAAAAATCCATTCACGCCCGAGCATTTCAACCTCACTGAGCAATCGCGATTATTCCGGACCGACCGCGATCTATATGAGAGAATGAAAGCTGCAGCCAAATCGATGTAAGATGAAGCTGTAAGTGCGCAAGGCTACGCCGAGCCGCTGGGGCTACGCCCACAACCGTAAACCAATCTTGAGGATCTGTCGTGGCGACTCTTCGCTCTGACATCATCATCCCCGAGGTATTTACGCCGTATGTCATCGAGCAGACCACCCAGCGTGATGCCTTCCTGGCTTCCGGTGTGGTGCAGCCGATGGCTGAGCTGAATGCCACGGAGGGCGGTGATTTTATCAACGTGCCTTTCTGGAAAGCCAACCTTTCCGGCGACTTCGAAGTGCTGTCTGACAGCACCAGTCTGACCCCCGGCAAAATCACTGCTGACAAGCAAGTCGGCGTGATCCTGCACCGCGGTCGTGCCTTCGAGGCCCGCGACCTTGCTGCCCTTGCAGCAGGCGCTGACCCCATGGCCGCCATCGGTGCCAAAATTGCCGATTACGTTGCTAACCAGCGCCAAAAGGACCTGCTGTCCTGCCTCGGCGGTGTGTTCGGCAGCCTGGGCGCTACCAGCAGCTCTGCCGCCTTCTTTGGTCTGACCATCGACGGCGAATCGGGTGATACCCCGACTGTGCTGAGCCCCCGTCACGTGGCTGAAGCCCGCGCGCTCCTGGGCGACCAGGGCGACAAGCTGACTGCCGTTGCCATGCACTCCAAGGTCTACTACGACCTGGTTGAGCGCAAGGCGATCGACTACGTGACCGAGACCGATGCCCGTCTCACCTCCAGCGTGACCGATTTTGTGGGTGGCAGCATTGCCTCCGCCTACGGTCCCGTGAGCGTGCCCACCTACATGGGCCTGCGTGTGATCGTGTCTGACGATGTGCAGACCGATGGCAGCGGTTCCTCGACCGAGTATGCCACCTACTTCTTCACTGCTGGCGCTGTTGCCAGTGGCGAACAGATGGCAATGCAGACAGAGACCGACCGTGACATCCTCGCCAAGAGCGATGCCATGTCGATCGACCTGCACTACTGCTATCACCCCGTTGGCGCAAAATGGGGGGTGACCACCACCAATCCCACCCGCGCTCAGCTGGAGACCGTGGGCAACTGGTCGAAGGTGTACGAGCTGAAGAATCTCGGCATCGTGCGCGCCACCAATACCTCCAACATGGATTGAGGTAACTAATCATGGCACAACCTTCCCAGTTTGAACTGTCTTCTGAGCAGTACATCACCGCTACCCACTACATCGCTTCTTCGGTTGCTGATGTGCAGTTCTTCACCGCTCCGGTGAAGTGCGAAGTGGTCAGCATCCGCGAAGTGCATGCCACCGCTGGCAACGATGCTTCTGATGTGACCGGCACGATCCGTCGTTGCCAAGGCACTGAAGCCGCCACCGCTGGTGATGACCTGCTTGGCACCACCAAGATCAACCTCAAAGGCACTGCTCTGACCGAGCAGAAGTTCGATGCGGCTGATTCTGGTGAGCTGACCAGCACTGCTGCCCATCTCATCCTCGAGGCTGGCGACCGCCTGTCCCTCGATGTGACTGGTACCACCACCACTCTGGCTGGTGTGATCCTTTCTGTGCTCTTGAAGCGCGTCTGATGGGGCTGTTCGCTTTCCGGCGACTGCGTGAACGGGAGGCTCTGGCTACGGCTGGAGCCTTTTTTTCTATGGCGGAGCCCGAACCTAAACTTGAGGTAGTCGAAGAGCAGCCAGCACCCAAAAGGCGCCGTGCTGTGAAGTCCAAGCCGGAGTCAACAAATGGCGATCGTAATTAACGCGACTGTTGGCTCGGCATCGGCCAATTCATATGTCACGCTGGCTCAGGCTGACGCGATAATTGAAGGCCTGGTACAAGATCCAGATGTCCAGCACTGGAACTCTGGAAATACCGACAGCCGCAACCGAGCGCTGTACACGGCTACCCAGCGCCTAGACCGCGAGCGGTTTCTGGGTGCGCGTGCCACCGACACGCAGGCTTTGCAGTGGCCTCGAACGGGTGTGCGCAAGCCGGACACGTACATCAACACCTACGCCGTAGGGTTTCCGTTTCGAATCACGACAGACTATTACACAGACACCGAGATTCCAGATCAGATCAAGCGTGCGCAGATTCAGCTAGCCGTTTATCTGCATAACAACACCGATGGCCTGGGGCTAAGTGGCCTTGAGGATTACAAAAATGTCAAGATCGGCAGTCTCGATGTGACGCCGAATTTGGGCTTTGGAGCTGTCGGTGCTGACAAAGTACCACCGCTGTTCGAAAGGTATCTGACAGGCCTTAGAATCAGTGGACCAGGCAATTTCTCGATTCGACGGAGCTGATCATGGGCAACGGCGGCAGCTACAACATCGGGTTTGAATACATCACCGACACAAATGCTCATACCGGGCGGTTTTGCAGGCTGTATGCGCTGGCTGATGCCGTGATCAGCACGGCCACAGTCCAAAATGCCAGCGGCAACACTTTCAGCTCAGTGCCGTTGAATCATGGTGATGAGATCGAGGGTGTCTTCACCAGCGTGACACTCGCATCAGGCAAAATCATCGCCTATAAGATCTGATGGCCATTGCAACACCGCTACGCAAAGTCGCCAGCAAATTGATGCTGCGATTCGGCGGTGATGTCACATTCCGCAAAATCACACCTGGAGCATACAACTCGACCACAGGTGCCATCGCAGAGACTGTTGTAGACACGGGCATCAAAGGAGTGCTCGAGGATGTCAATTTGCGCGAAGTCAACGAGCTGATTCAGGCTAGCGACAAGCGCTTGATCATAGCTGCGTTGGATCTGAATGGCACCACGCCATCGACATTTGATCGTGTTGTGATTAGCAATATCGTGCACCAAATCATCAGGGTGCAGACAATCGAGCAGAACAACGAGCCCATCACGTATGAATTAATTCTGAGGGTTTGATATGGCACGGCGAATCAACCTGGCACAGACAGGCGATTACGCCGCCGATCAATTCGAAAAGCTGTTGCGTGTGACGGTGCTCAACACCGATCGCAAACTAAAAGAAGAAAGCCCTGTGCTCACGGGCAGATTCAGATCAAGCTGGGTGGTCTCCGAAAACGATGTGACCGAGTTCGAGGCAGAAGGAGCACAGATATCCAAAGATGTGAAGGCGATGAACAGGCAAAACTACCAGCAAGAGAAGCTCGGTGGTGTCTATCACATTTCAAATAGCCTGCCTTATGCGGAAGCGCTGTGCTACGGCACCAATTTGCCGCCATCGTGGAAAGCGGCAGGCGTGAATGGCAGCTTGCAGAATCCGCCGGGCTGGGTGGACCTGATCGCTGCTGAGATCACAGCTAGCGTGCGGGCAAGTGCCGAGAACATCGCAAGATCATCCTGATGGCAGCAATCAATCTCAATACTGTTAGAGCCACGATTGAGGGCCGACTTGCCACAGAGCTGGCGCTGTCGCCTGCGATCCCAGTGGTTTTTCATAATATGCCTTACAACCCGGTGAACAACGGCACCTGGGTTCAGTGCTTGGTATCTTTCGGCGCCAACACCTACCTGACCATGGGTGGCACGACGGGCAGCAGCAATAATGTGCTTGGTGTCGTGGTGATCAACATATTCTCGGCCAAAGGTGTGGGTCCAGGCGCCAACCTGACGGTTGGAAAACGCATTCGGGATCTCTACAATAGAATCGTTGTAAGTGGGGTCCATTTTGATCCCCCAACAGGGCCCGAGGTGGTGGCTTCGCCATCTCCAGAGGGTTTCTTCCAAACACGGGTCAGACTGACCTTTGAAACCTTCGAGGATCTGTAATCATGGCGTTCTACCGAGGCCAGCAAGGCTCAATCAAATTCGATGATGCGGGCTCTACTGCAGCCACCATCACCAGCACGCGATCATGGTCGATGACCGTTGAGAAAGAGTCGCTGGACACCACTGCCCTTGGCGCCACCTATCGCGCAAACGTCGGCGGTCTGATCAGCGGCTCCGGGTCTTGCGAGGTCCTCTACACCGCCAGTAGCGCAGATGAAACCAATGCTTTCATCGAAATGGTCAATTCGACCAATGATGAAGGCGCCGCGCTCTTTGAGCTCTATATGGACACTACGGGCGGCAAAAAGATCACCTTTGACGGCGTGATCACTTCCGCTGAGTATTCTGCCACCGTAGGCGAAATCGAGATCATCACTCTCAATTTCGTTACTAACGGTTCCATCACCCTGGACATCTGATCATGGCTTTTTATCGCGGCCAACAAGGCACAGTCTTTTTTGACAAGGATTCAAGCGGCGGCCTGTCCGAAATCGCCGCGGTGCGGTCTTGGTCTATGACCGTCGAAAAAGAATCACTCGATGTGACGGCGCATGGTGCCACCTATCGGGCCAACAATGGTGGTTTGATCAGCGGTTCAGGCTCAATCGAGGTGATGTACGACGCGCCAGGCTCTGGTGACAAACTTGATCTCATCAAAGAGGCCAACACGGCCACTGACCCCGCCAATGCCAGCGTCGAGCTCTATCTTGATGAAGCTGGCACCAAAAAGATCACAGGCGACATCCTAGTGACAAGCGCTGAATATTCTGCTACAGTGGGAGAGATCGAAATAATCACGATTAATTTCGTGACTAACGGATCTATCACACTTAGCATCTAACACCGCATGTCGGCTACTCGTCAGCGCCCCGTTGATCTGCTCACTGGGGCGTTTGATCTCAACCAACGTCGTCGGTTTGATATCAAGAATCCTGCAGGCGATGTAGTGTTGTCGCTGTATTTCAAGCCGATCACCCGCGCCGATCGCAAGCGTGCAACCGCGATGGCGGGCACCGATGAAGCTCTAGAGATCAGCACGCAGATGCTTTGCCAGATGGCCGAGCTCGAAGACGGTACCAAGGCCTTTGCTGCTGCTGACGCCGCCAAGCTGCAACGCGAACTGCCCGAAGACGTTCTTAACGAGCTTGAGATGTTCCTGTTTGGTCTGGGTAATGCACCCTCGCTTGAAGAAGCAAAAAACGAGTAGAGGAAGACTCATGGCTATTCTTTGAGCTCTTCCTTGCAACCGAGCTTGGCAAGACGGTGAGCGAGCTAAGGCAGCAGCTCACCGAGGGCGAATTCATGATGTTTGCCGCCTACTACGAAGTGAAAGGCAAACGAGAAAAAGAGGAAATGGATAAGGCCAAAGCACGTCAGCGCAGGTAGACTGAAATCAAGATAGGTCGAGAACCGTGCCCGCTGTTGCCGTAGTAGACGTACAGGTAAACAGCCAGAGCGCTGTACGCAATCTGCAGCAGGTCAATACAGCGTCCAAAGCTGCACAAACCAGTATCGGTGGTCTGCAGAATGCTGTCACCAAGCTGGCAAGTTCTTTTGCAGCTATTCAGGCAGTTCGGTTCGTTTTTGCTAAAACGGCAGAGATCGAGACACAGACAAAGAGCTTGCAGGTGCTGACAGGCAGTGTCCAGCAAGCCAAACAGATCATCCAAGAGCTGCAACAGTTAGGTGCTGTTACGCCATTCACAAGCACCGAGCTTATTGATGCTGCCAAACGTCTCCAAGCCTTTGGTGTAGCTGGCAATCAGGTTGTCGAAGTCACTCGCAGGCTGGCAGATGCATCGGGAGCGACCGGTGCCGAGTTGCAGGGCTTGGTCACAGCATATGGGCAGGTAGTCGCCAAAGGGCGCCTACAGGGCGAAGAGCTTCTGCAATTCCAGGAGCGAGGTGTTGGCCTGCAGCAAGAGCTGCAGAAAATGTACAAGCTCTCAGGCGAAGAGCTGCAGAAGGCACTGAGTAAGGGGCAGATCAATGCCCGCGCCGTTGAGATCGCATTCCAGCGGCTCACCGACGTTGGCGGCAAATATGCAAATGGCGCAGTAGCTCAATCTGACACGCTTTCGGGCAAGCTCAGCACGCTTCAGGATGGCGTCGATGCATTGGCGCGCCGTATTGGCCAGGCTTTGACGCCCGCGCTTAAAGCCATCTTTTCTCAGGCCATTGCTGTTGTTGATGCGGTCAATCAAGCCATAGCCGCTGGACGTGGGGCTGGGTTCACGCGAAGCGTCATAGGTGCAAGGGGATTCATTACAGGAGGGGCAACCAGTCAGGCAGTAGACAACATTGCAAAAGGTATCAATCAGATCACGTCGCAATCAAACAAAACCGGCATTGCTCAGAATTTGCAGGCTTTGCAACAATATCAGCGCCTTTTGCAGTCGATTGCGCCAGAGGATCCCAACAGCGACCGCGCTGTGCAGTTGCAGGGTGTCATCCTTCAGAAAATCAACCAGAACATCGAGGCACAAAAGACACTCAATAAACAAACAGGTGCAGCAGCCAAAGTCTTTGATATTCCAGCATTGGGCGGCGCCAAGGACGGCAAAGGTGGTCGCAAAGGCAAATCAGACGCTGAGCGCGCCGCTGAGGCTGCGGCCAAGGAAAGGCAACGCGTGGCGGACGTGGTGCGCGATCGTACCGCAGAAGCCGCGATCCTGCGCATCAATTCTGACTTGCAGGACAAGATTGCCGCAGCCCAGGCTGCCCGTGATCCGATGGAAGTGGCACGTCTGCAGAGTTTGCAACGAGAAGTCGATCTGCAATACAAGTATGCACAACAGCTCGCCGCCGAAGACAAATTGCGTGCCCAGCAGGCCATTGTTCTTCTAGGCAACACTGATCTGATCGCGAATCAGCGCGAAAAAGAACGCAATCTGGCGGAGATCCAGCGACAGCAAGATCAAGATCATATGGATGCGTTGAAAAAGCACATCGAGCAACAATATGAGCTCAACACAGCGGTGCAACAACAGAAAGCATTCGCAGAAGGAATCGCGGGCACGCTTGGCCAAGGCCTTACCAGCACGTTCGACTTGCTGATTCAAGGATCGCAGAGTTGGCAGCAGAGCTTGCAGCAAATCGCTTCTGGTGTGTTGGTTGATATCGCCAATCAGCTGATCCGAATATTCGTGATCGAGCAAGCCATTAATTCGATCCGCAGCTTTTTGACTCCGATTAGCCCAGGTACCCCGATTGGTGCAGGCGGTGGCAAACTAGGCAGGTTTGGAACCCTCGGTCCCAATTATGGGATTCCACAGCGAGCAATGGGTGGATCCGTGATGGCCGGACAGGGCTATCTCGTGGGCGAAAAGGGCCCTGAGCTGTTTATGCCGGGTCGTAGTGGCGGCATAGCCCCCGCAGGTACCTTCGGAGGCTTCGGAAACGTCATCGTGAACGTTGATGCTAGCGGGTCCAATGTGCAAGGCAATGGACCCGATGCTGCTGCCCTTGGACGCGCTGTTGGTGCGGCTGTGCAGGCAGAATTGATTAAACAGAAGCGTCCCGGAGGCCTGCTGGCGTAATGGCAACATTCCCCGCGATCACACCCGCATATGGCGCTCAAAAAAGCAGCCAGCCCAATGTTCGTACGGTTCAATACGGAGATGGCTACAGCCAACGGTTGCGTTATGGCTTGAATCAAGATGCAAAGCGATGGGATTTGACTTGGCAAAACATCACTGAAACCAACGCTGATACCATCGAATCTTTCCTCGAAGCCCGCGCTGGCGCTGAATCTTTCGACTGGACTACACCAGACGGCAGCACCGGCAAGTGGATTTGCCCGCAATGGAACAAAACTATTCCTTACGTCAACCGCGCCACGATCACCGCCACCTTCATCCAGGTGTTTGAGCCATGACCTCAAGCGTCTTTGAAGACCTAATTGGCAGTTCGCCATACGCGATCATCGAGCTGTTTGAAATTGAACTGCGCCAAGATCTGCACGGCAGCGACGAAACCTACCGCTTCCACAACGGCGTTAACCAAACCACCGCTGCTGGTGATGTGGTGTGGAAGGGCAACAGCTACTACGCCTTGCCCATTGAAGCCGAGGGATTTGAATACAACGGCAACGGTCAACTTCCACGCCCCAAGATCCGCGTTGCAAACCTGCTGGGCAGCATCTCGGCCATCCTCATCAACATCAACGACGAGACCTTCGGCAACGACCTGACTGGCGCGAAGGTGACACGCATCCGCACACTGAGCCGGTTTTTGGATGCCGTCAACTTTCCCGGCGGAGTCAACCCCTATGGCACTCCATCAGATATTGAGTTTCCCAAGGAGGTTTATTACGTCGATCGCAAGACGGTTGAAAACCGCGACGTGGTGGAGTTTGAACTGGCCGCTGCGTTTGACCTTGCTGGTGTGCGTGCCCCCAAGCGTCAGTGCATCGCCAACCTGTGCCAGTGGGTTTACCGCAGTGCCGAGTGCGGCTACACGGGCACCAACTACTTCGACGAAAACGACACCCCGCTCAATAGCGTGCCCGCCACCAACTGGCCCAGCGGCACCAACACGCTGAGTCCTGGCACCACCACCTTTGTGCTTGAGACGCAACTGGTCAGCAGCAATCAGTGGTTTCGCTGGCGCATCGGCTCACGCGGCAACGTATTTGTGCAGGACAAGGCCGGCAACGTCGTCTGGAGCGCCAACACCCAAGACATTGGCGGTTACCGCCTGGAGATGGAATCCAACGGCAATCTGCGCCTACTGACCACTGCTGGTGTATCGGTGTGGCGCACGGGCACCGCCTTCCTTGGGACACCTGTCACCGTCACCTACCAGAATTGGGAGCCAACCGACATTCGTGCAGGTCGCAACGGCTCGTTCTTCCACGAAGTTCTAGGTAACGCCGATAGCTATGCCGTTGGCACCACTCGCACCGCCAACTACACCTTCATCTACGAAGGCAAGACAATGACGCTGCAGCTTGCCGCCACCTGTGAGTTAATACCTAGTGCCGAAGCACCGTTGTATCCCTCTGCCACCAACCGCTGGCGTCAAACCAGTGGCTCTGGGGCCGCTGCAACCGTGATCTCCTCCACCGGCTTGTGGAAGCAGGACACTGTTTTCAAGGCAACGGTTACCACCGCCCTAAGCAACCCCTTCCGCTCACCCGTTGGCTACGGCACGCTTGAAACGGTTTCGGCGGTTTATACCATCGCCTCTGTGACTGGCACGGCCAACCGCGCTGTGATCGAGAACAACGGCAACCTTCGCCTGCTCAATTCCAGCGATGCCGTGATTTGGGAAACGGGCATCAACAACACCACCGAGCCTCGCGTCATTTCCGGCACCGGCGACCCGCTAAACGAT
>Ga0208465_1000054_pt1 | contig 39378 bp, 58 predicted proteins | sample LakMenEpi31Aug10_FD_150749 | JGI IMG/M metagenome (GOLD analysis project Ga0208465, IMG submission 150749) | Freshwater microbial communities from Lake Mendota, WI - 31AUG2010 deep hole epilimnion (SPAdes) | ecosystem: Environmental > Aquatic > Freshwater > Lake > Epilimnion/Euphotic zone ...
GGTGCGACAATGGCACCACCGATGGTAAGTTTACCGAAGGATTAATGACAGCAGTACTCGCTGGTCCAGCCAACGGTATGCCTATCCACACCAGTATCCGAGTCCAAGGCAATCAGATTGGCAGACAACGCCAAGTACTCTTTGACCATTGGGCAGATAAGATTAAGACAGACTGGCTACTCTGGGTAGACTCAGACATAGTACTGAACCTAGAGTCAATGCAGAAACTTTGGAAGACAGCAGACAAGATTAATCGTCCTGTTGTTAGCGGTGTGTACTTCATCTCTAAGGAGAATGAGGGCAGCCTAATGCGCCCCTTCCCTGTACTCTTTAACGACATATCAGAGTTTCAAGTACAGTACATACATCCGCTACCTGAAGACCAAGTAATCCAGATTGACAATGCTGGCTTTGGTTTTGTCTTAATGCACAAGTCAATCATTCCTAAAATCCGTGAGGCTAACCCTGGCAAGGGTATGTTCACAGAGACAGGCGATGGGAACGACGACCACTTTGTGGGCGAAGATATTATCTTCTTCCGTCGTATGAAGAAGGCTGGCATTCCGCTTCACGCACACACTGGTGCCCTAGTCAAACACATCAAGAGATTCTCACTTGACTATGACTACTACGCATTGTACTGGGCACATCAACATTTGAAAGATAAACTTAAAGAAGAACAACAAGGCTAGGAGAATAAGTGGCTGGTCGTGATATTACCGAAGGTCGTTCTAGTAGAGCGATTGCGGTTGACGTAGGTGTTGTTTCAGATACATCTATCTGGCAAAACACTGATATTGCTTATGACGTAGCGATTGGTGGTATGCCATTCATCTATGCTATTTCTGATGCACGCCCTTATATCCGCCAAACAGCGCCGTATCGTAAGGAACAGTTTGATAATCAGACTGAACCTGGTGAACAATCACTAACTGGGTGGTGGTTGAGAAGCCAGTCTTCGTTTCACGACGGGACTGGCATTACTTTTTATGACCCTGCTTTAATCCCAGGAGAGGGTACATTCCAATACGCAGACAGCAAAGGTGTAAATGTCTGGACTAAAGGTGAGGTAACACTACTTAATTCCAGTACACAGGGACACGAATGCACTGGAGCCATAGCATCTAATGCTCGTTCTAATCAATTCATCCGTTCTATTAGATGGAACAATACTGACGGTATCTTGTTACACGATGAGTATGATGTAGATAAGATTGATACTGCTGGAACTGTTACACATTTTATTGACTATAACTCTGGCACTGACGATAAAGTTTATGCTATCTGTGATGATGGTGTTACCGCATACTGGGTAACTAATGATACTGGTCCGTCAGGTAAGTTAGAAGTAAACAAGAAGGCACTTACTGGCACATCTACTACATCTCCAACAGTTATGTTTACGGCTAACGGTATTACTGTAACCAATGCAGTGATGGAGTTTATTAAAGAACGTATTATTATGTGTGCTAACAATGGCGTCTATGAATTTACATCAGCGGCATCAGCGCTACCTACAGCAGTTTATACACATCCTGATACTAGTCACGTATATACCAGTATTACAGCATCAGGTCCTGCAATCTACATAGCAGGTTTCAACGGTATTCAGTCAACCATTCAGAAGTTTACACTCACTACAGCGGGGGCTATGCCCACGCTATCTTCAGCAGTAGTGGCAGCAGAACTACCAGTTGGTGAAATTGTCCACGACATTTACTACTACCTAGGCTATATGGCTATTGGCACTAGCAAAGGTATTCGTATTGCCACAGTCAATGACCAAGACGGTTCATTAACATATGGTCCACTAATGGTAGAAACTACTCAGCCTTGCTATGACTTTGCTGCCCGTGAGAATTTTATCTGGTGTGCTACTGGTGTTGATGGTAACCCTGGAGTAATCCGTATTGACTTATCTAATGAACTATCACCGCTACGTTTTGCTTATGCTAACGACTTATATTACACAGGAGTAACTGGTCATCAGACTACTTCTTGTGGTTTCTTGGGTACAACTGACCGACTTGCATACTGCACTACCTATGCATCCTCTGCTAATGGCTATGTCTACTCACAATCTTCTGGTGCTCTAATGACTAGCGGCTACCTAACCACAGGTTATATCCGCTATAACACACTAGAGCCTAAGAACTTTAAGCGTTTGCTTGGACGTGGTGACTTTACCTATGGCTCTATGACACTAGAAACTGTAGATGAAGATGGAACTGAGTATGACATTGTTAGTTATGATGCATCAGTACCGCCAGTAGAAGTAACTACTAGCCAGCCATCAGGCTCCAGAGAATATCTAGCCTACAAATTCATCCTATACAGAGACGGCACAGATAACACTAAAGGTCCAATCTTCAAGGGCTATCAATCAAAGGCAACAATTGCTACACCGCGTCAGCGAGTAATTAAGTTTCCTGTCTTCTGCTACGACGTTGAGACAGATAAGTACAATGTAATGCTGGGTTATGAAGGACGTGCTATTAACCGTATTCAGACCTTAGAAAACATTGAACAAAATGGTGACGTCGTAACCTGGCAGGATTTGCAGACAGGCGAAAGCCGTCAGATTGTTATAGAACAAATCACATTCACACGCCAGACTCCACCAGACAGAGGCTTCTCTGGTTATGGTGGAATCATTGACATACTTATAAGGACCGTATAATGACACCTGCTAATTGGGCTGCCCTAGCCGTATCTATAATGACACTTGTAGTTGGCTTCGCATCGTTAGTGCGCTGGCTAGTAAAGCATTATCTATATGAACTAAAGCCCAATGGCGGGTCAAGTATGAAAGATAAGATTAATAACTTAGAAGAAAAAGTAGAACTGTTGACCGAGTTAGTCAAGGAAGCACTGAGGAAATGAATGAAACCTGTAACCGCGAAAGCCACGCCTGCTGCTATTGCTGTTCTCCGTCAGGCGACGGCATTGTTTCCGAAGCGCAAGAAACTGTCCGACGGGTTATTGCCGTCGTTAGCGCATCAACGCTTGAACCCGAATTCGGACCACAATACTGGGCTAGCAGTAGACCTGACCCACGACCCTAAGGGCGGGGTGGACTGTGCAATTATTTTTGAGAAACTTAAAGAAGATATTAGGGTTAACTATCTTATTTTTAATGGCAAGATTTGGTCCCGTATCAGACGCAAAGAGGGTAACCGAAAGTACTCTGGTAGTAATCCTCACAATAAGCATCTTCATATCTCTATTGATAGGGCTTACGCTAATGACACTAGCCCTTGGTTCTGGTGGTTAAATCAACCTAAGATTGTGAATCAGGTAAAGGCTAAGTTAAAGCCGCTACCTAAAAAGAAGGTGGCAGAAGGTGCTACAGTGGTACCTACGTGCACCTGCTGTAAGGTTCACAATAACAAACGAAAGGCAATCTAAATGGAAACACTAAAGCAAGTATCCCTCACTTGGTTCCGTGCCGCAGCAGCCGCTGCTATTGCACTCTACCTTGCTGGTGAGACTGACCTGAAGGTGTTAGGCACTGCAGCATTGGCTGGCTTCCTTGGACCAGTCCTAAAGTGGCTTGACCCATCTGCGCCAGAGTTTGGGCGTAAGAAAAAGTAGCCCTTTAAACGCCGTGTAAGGCGATTACAGACACGAATAGACCCCTCTACCTAGAACGATATAGGTAGGGGGGTCTTTCTTGTTTTCTGCCAGTCTTCCCCTAACTGGTAGAAATCTACTCGTTGATAACTAGATTGTGCCAATACTGTGGGTAGTCAGACGCATTAACAAAGACTACTAGGTCCCGCTCCTTGGTATCCCAACGGGTATGGAAGGTAGGTTCTATATGCCCTAACTCTCTGGCTGGGATAACGCAGATACCGTCTGAGTATCTAAAGCAGATACGGTGGTAGGAGTAATCTGAATCTGTATATGGTGGTGCTATGAGTATCTGTTGTAGTTTATTGAATGGGAAGATGGCTGCCCGACTGCTATCAGTCTTAAGCCATTTGATTTCTAAATCACCTATGTAGTTCTCTCTGCCATTGCCGTGTAGCAAAGTAATGTGAAAGTCTGTAAAGAAAAAGCGGGGAGTTGGATACAACTTCCAGCCCTGAAAGTATTCTGTTAGGGCTTTGGCTGCTATCTGTTCCCGCTTGCCATCACCTGCCACTTGTCGTATGGGTTCAAGCGCCACGTTTATGTAACTCCCATTCTGGTAGTAAAGGTTTGGCTATGATGTTTAGTTGTCTGCGTAGTTCTTTACGTCTGCGGTCTGTAGTACCTGCCCAATATCCGATGACATTATATTCAAGTGCATAGTCTAAGCATTCACTTCTGGCTGGACAGCCACGGCAAATCCTAAAAAGAGTTGGCTCGTTTCTATACTCGCCTGAGTCTGCAGTAAACCACTGCTCTGTATCTGTACCTTCGCAGGCTGGTCTGTTTTTAAATCTAGGTACCACATTAGCCTCCTGTTTTGTAGAACCCTGTGCCCTTAAAGTGCACGGGTGTTGCTGAAAACTTCTTGTCCATCTGCACATTACAGTCGCCGCAATTGATTATGTGGTCTGAGTCTATTGTAAAGTATTGCTCTACTACAACATTGCATATTGGACAACTAAACTCATACGTCGGCACAACCATCTTCCTCTCCATCTGGTGTAGGTAGTGTGACCATACTTCCGCAACTAGCACACTCTGCATCTGTAAAATAAAAAGCAATTTCTCCGTCAACAAATCCGCCAAGCATCACAAACAAATCACAACCACAAGCGCATACCTCTGTGGGTTCACCGCGTAGGTCCATTGACTTGCTGTAATCTGCTAGATGTAGCAAGTCTCTGATGTCCTTACTCGGTTCCATCATCTTCTTCTATAGGTGCAGTTGGTGTGTCTTCATCTGTGAAGGGACGCCATCCGCCTAGGTTTCTAATGAGTGAGTTGATAGCCCGTTGAACTTTCATTCTGGCACCATCTGGTGATGTCTTTAAGTCCTTTGCTATTAGACTCCACTCGTTATTATCTGTGCTAAATCTAATCCTAAGTACATTCTGCTTAGCCTCTGTTAGTTTGTAGAAGGCTGTTGCTATATCTGAACGTAGTACTAGCCAGTTGTTGCCGTCATTGCTGCCCTCTGACTTGGCTACCTTAAAGTTAAGGTCTTTAATCTTGGCTGGCATTTCATATGATTCGGCTATGATGCTGGGCAAGAAGGCTTCTATGACTGAGTTGTCGTAGTAGTACAGGTCAAGTAATTCATAGCCAATTCTTTTTGCTTTTTCCCGCTCACAATATTTTATGGCTGCATTACGTAGGGATTTGGCTATAAGTTTTTCTCTGTCTTTAATATCCAGTGCTTCCCACTCGGACATCTTGTTGGGATGGGTAACAAACCAAAGCCATAGAACTTGCTGAACATCATCTATTTCAACCATAGGATATTTCCTGTGGTATTCATAGGCTAACGACTCTACTAGATAGTCGTATTCAGTTATGAATTCCCCGCCGCTCATCAACGCCTTCCCATTGACCTCTTTGTACCAATAGTCCTATTATGGCATAGTTTGCTAGGTCTAGCAGAGTGTCCTCAATAGATTCATAATTGGGCGTGTCGTTCTTTTTATAATACAGATTCTGTAGCCGTGTCATCTTGTCGTGCATCCTGACTATCAGCCCATTCATAGCACCGCCTGGTGCCTTGGCTATGTTGTACGGTCCATAGTCGGCGTGCTTCTTAACCATAATTATCTTGAGTTCCGACAGAATTTCATCAAAGTTATTAACGTCCTTCATCAAGTACCTTCCTTACTTCTTTGTCAAAGTCTAGCATTGACTCTATAACTGTGACTTCTTCTATGACTTCATCGCCGTCACCTTGTGCTGCTGCCACTAACACGTTGGCTAGGACTGTAAGTAGAAACATACCTGCATCTGCATCTTGTTTAGTTGTCTCATAAACATCTCTGAGTGCAGCCAGTAAATCAAGACCTTTCTTCTCTGATAAAGGTAGCCCTAAAATTCTAGGGTTCTCTTTAATGTAATCCCATACTGCTTGGTCAGCGTTCATTGATGCATTTTCTGATTCGCTCATCTAACCACCCCGCTCCTTCTTGTAAGACAATGCTGTTAACATCGTGCCCTTCGGGCATCTGAACTATGTTTACATTTCCTAACTCACGACTAATCTTCTTGCCGAACTCTAGCCCTGGGCTATCGCCATCTGCTAGTACTATCACTGTATCAAAGTCGTCAAGTATTTTGCTGTAGTACGGCTTCCAATTGTTAGCACCTGGAACACCGACTGCTGGATGACTGGTCTTGACTACTGTAGTAATGCAGTCAATCTCACCTTCGGTCACACATATGTAGCCGTCTGCTGTTAGTACTGACTGAGCATTGAACATAGTTGTCTTTGCCCCTGGCAAGCCAATGTACTTAGGGTCTTCGCCGTGGATACTACGAAAGCGTATGTCTACTACACCTGATGGTGTGATATACGGGATTGCTAACTTACCCTTGTAGCCTTCGTGACCTGGCAATGGATTGTCCACTACCCCTAAATGAAACATCTTTGCTTCTTCTACCGACAGACCCCGTGTTCTTAGATAGTCTGCTGCTTGCTGTATGTGCTGGGCGTATTCTGTCGCTGCCTGTAGGAGAAACTGTCTCTGCGTATTTGACAGCCTCACGATAGTTGCCTCCTTCTTTGTGCATAATTAAATCATAGACATCTCCACCGACACCACATCCGTGGCACTTGAATCTGCCTTCATCAAAGTTAATACCTGCTGATGCGTGTTTATCTGGATGGAATGGACAACGCATCTTTCGCCAACCACTGCTCACCTGTGGCAGGTTGGCGCCTATATGTTCTAGATAGGCTGCAATGCTATGTTTGTCCATCAACTTTCTTTAGGAGAGCAAGCCAGACTTTGGCTGGCATAGTTGCATACCACTCTCCGACGTCTCCTTTACCTTTACGTTTATGTAATACGGTACCTGTCCAAGCACCGTCATTCTTCATTTCTGTTTCTAATTCTGCTGTCCAACCCGCAAGGTCTAACTTAGCGTGGTTCTTAATCTCAATGGTAACTCCTGGCAAACCGCTGATGTCGCCTTTGTCTAAGGTTGCTCCTGCTAATCTGCGGTCTGCATACGGATAACCATTTGCTTTTAACCACTCTACTACAGCACGTTCTGCTGCACTACCCTTGCGTTTGGCTGCGCTACTCAAGTCCTATAGCATCCCTTGTTATTTCATAAACCATCTTGTTAATAGTGTCATAGAGTTTATCGTTGTTATACAACTCATCAACAACAATATTCCATTCACCTTCTAGTATCTGTCTACCAATAAGTGTTTCTATATCTTGTTGGGATAAAGACATATCCCATATTTTAATTTCCATATATAGTCTCCTGTGCATACTTGATTTGAACATCATCTAGATACATACTGTCAGGGTTGAAGGCTAGGCTGACATAGTTATTACCTGTCTGGTCTGCTCGTCCATATCTATTCTTGACTGGGGCTACGCAGAGATAGGTCTCATCACCTTGTTTCATCTGACCGATAGTAAGAACCATTGCTGGTATCTGATTAACCAGACCTTGAATGGCGCTACGTGGCTGGCAGGGATAGCCCTCAAAGCCTTCCTTAGTATGGTGCAGAACAAGCACGGCTGAGTTGGTATCTCTTGCAAGATACTTTAACTCCTTCATTGCTGCACGCATACCTTGGAATTCTTCGTGTCCATCCATTGCAATATCCATAAGGTTATCTACCACGATAAGTACTGGACTCTTACCCCATACAGTTTCAAATGCACTGACCTCATCATCTAAATCTTTTAGAGTGGGAGTGGATTCAAAGGACCAGAACAAGTGATTGTTTAGGGTGAGTATTTCTTCTGCTTGCTGTGGCTCACGCTTGAGCATCTGCTCTGCTGCTGTCTGTGTCATACGACCTGACATAGCAACAAGACGCATTGCCATAGTGTGAGCATTAGTATCTGCGCTGAAGTACAGCGTAGGTACCTTTGCTTTGGCTGCAATAGCCAGCGCAACTGATGACTTACCTGCACCTGGAGTGCCAGCAATCATCGTTATCTCTGCACGGCGCAGGATAATTCCTGCCCGTTCAAATGCCGCAAAAGCGGGTGGCAATGGTTCGCCACCCACCTCTGCTTTGCTGATACTACGCTTGAGAGTTCTCAATTACATTCCTCACAATGACACTTATCGCAGTCTGGTTCGTTGCATTCGTCCCAGCCTGTTGTCATTACTTTACCTGTTCTGCTACGAATGTATTCCACTCTGGTGAACCTGCACGAACATAGACGTTCTTGCACTTATCAAATGCACCCTTTGGTGCTGGGCAGAAGTAACCACGATAGGTCTTACCGTCTTTACCTGTGCCTTGAATGGCAGTCATCTTGCCGTGAGGACAATTCTTACCGCCCAATGATGGAGCAACTGGTGCTGCTGACCAGCCACCGTCTGATGGTGTGTTGTCAATGATTGATGCGCCGAGTGCTGCTGCTACTTGCGCTGGTGCCATTGGTGCTGTTGAACCTTTGGCTGCTGCTTCAAGTTCTGTTACTGCTGACTTGATTGCATCTAGTGCTGTTGCTACTAACTGGTCTAGTTCATCGCCGTGCTCTGCACGAACTGTTACTAATGAACCTGCTGGAGTTTTTACTGTGATACTGATAGGTGCTTCAGTGCTAGCCACTGATTGTCTCCTGTTCTTCAAATGGAGTAGCAAGACCTTTTTTGTCTCGCCACTGTCTGACTTTCATTGCAAATTGTACACCCTTCCAACCTTCAGCAATGTCTATCCAAACTAATTTGCATAGCCCTGTCCCTGCAGGAAGATGAATGATGATGGCTTTGTCTTTGTTGACATTACCCCAATTACCACGGCTACCCGTAGCAATATCATACGGGTTGCCGTTAGCATAAATTGCTAACTGGATTGCGATATTGTTGGGATGGTCAATGCGACCTGTCTTTATATCTGCAATGAATCTTTCACCTTTATATTCAACAACTCTGTCTGGTGTACCAGCAATCTTGTACTTGTCTAGTACACAGAACTGTTCAATAAAAAGATTATTAAGTTGTTTAGTTGCCTGTTCATAGGCACGGATGTCCCCTGCCCATTCTTCTGGGATAGGTCCAAGTTCCTGTCCCAAATCTAGTTTCTCTGCGAATGCGTGTAGTGCTGTGCCGATAGTTGCTGCACGACTAGCACCTGCTACTTCCATAGCATCTTCTATATATCTATTGATTGCCATCTTATCTTCTTGTGCAGCACTGATGGCTAGTAATAAATCACTGCGTACTGTTAAACCTATTGCTGCCATACGCATCTTCCAAGCAGTCAATGCTGCTGGGTCATCAAGACTGTTAGCAATTGTAGTAGCCCGTGTGTAGGCAGTTGGCTTGCCGCCACCTTTAGGTTTAATTAACGGGCGACCATATCGGTCACGCTCTACTTCTTGTCTCATAAATTTCCTTGTCTCCTTGTAAAAGAAATGGGCTGAGAAAGGAGACTAATCAAACCCCAGCCCATTTCAGTAGGCAGAGTGTATCAGATAGAAGCGGTATCTGATTGCTCTGATGTGTCGTGGCATTGGCAAGCACACCGTCTCCTGAGTCCACGGATACCGATGACAGTAGTACCTGTGCACTCGTTGTGCTTACCCGCCATACATTTACCAGATGGCAGTGCCTCCACATAAGTGTGGTCTGCAATCTTTGGCATTAGTTTAAATAACCTTCTGCCAGTAAGCCTGCTAGTAGGTCTTTAGTATTATCTAAAAACCTAATGATGGCTGGGTTTTCATCAGCATTGATTAGCATCATCGCTGATTCTACTCCGTAAGCCATCTCCATAATGTCTTTAGTACTGTAGCCTAACATTACTGCTGGCTCGCATCAGTGACTTCAACATCCCATTCATCAAGGCTGCCTTCGTCTGTGAACTGTAACTCTAGGCTGTTGGATACAATGTCACGGGCATCTTCTTCTGAGTCTGCTTCTACATCTACAACTGAGAATGAGATAGTGCCATTGACTGTGAACAAAGCCTTGAGTTTATCTGCGCCCAAAGATTCTAGTAGTTCGTTAACATCATCTACTGTGCAGGTAATCTCTGTATCACCTGAGTCATAGCGGTTATTGAAGAACTCATATACAGATACCCGTACCTTGTGGAAACGGCTGAGGTATTCCTGTACTTTTTTCTTGTTGTAGTCTTCAGATTCAATGACGTGTTTAATCATATCGTCTGTGTATTTAACTATGCTTCCGTCTAGATTAGTGTGTAAGTATTCCACTGTAGTCTCCTTAGTTTGTTAGTAGTTCTAGTGCACGTAACTTGATATTGTCACTGGCTCCAGACATAGTTCTGACACCGAGTGACTGTGCTTTAGTAGGCTTGCCGTGGTCTGCATATTCTATGACTGACTGCCATAGACCGAATGCTGTGCCGCGGATATTCTCCTGTGTTGGGCTACTGTTGTAGATTTCATACGCTTTATTTCTAGCAATGATTGCGTTGGTTTGTTGCTTCTTTTCACCTTGTGATAGCAGATGATGTGGCGTGCTCTCAATGGTACTAGGTAGAGGGAACACTGACTTAAAGAAGTTAAGCGCAACTTGTCGGTCAACCTCTCGGTCTATCAGCATCTGTGCCACGTTTGTATATTCATCTACAACTGAGTAGGTAATGTTAAGAATGTTTCTAACATCATTAACATCTAGCACTGCGTTAGTTGTATGACGTAGTGTGTATGTGTACTGCTTGTTAGTAGCCCTGAATATTTTGTTAATCTGGTTCTTACACCAGAAGCGTTCAATGATTGGGCGTACTAGTACTGAGCCACTGCCATCGTGGCTAGTCTTGGCTAGCAGGAATGCTGCGTGTGGGTCACCTTTAATCTCCATCTCTAAAGGTAATTGCAATAACATCCACACCTTTGCACCTGCATCGTACTCACCTGCCGCTGCATAGCGAGCCTCACCTGAATCAATCAGGGTATCTAGCATTGAGAATACTTCGTGGTTCTGAAGTGGTTTGTATTTCGTGCCAACAACACCAAGTGGAATAACTTCACCCATTGGTGTGGTCTTAACAACTGCTTGCTTCTTAGGAACTGGGATATGTACTGGCTGTCCCTGTCCTGGTATCTGATATGTAGTAGTGACATCGTGTAGTGATACCGTCCAGTCAAGACCTGCTTGTCTGGCTACATCACTGGCTGATGTTGCTGTTACTGCTTTGCCTGATTTAATCCAGGCTGATTGGTTTTTTAGTGGAACTGTACTGCGTTCCGCAACTGCGGTTGTCATTCTGTCTCCTTTGTTTTGTTGTTGTGTGTGCTGGGTGGTGCCGACTACGACACTCTTACTCGGGTATCATTGCGAACCCAGCACTTATCAGATTACGCTGGTTAGACCTGCATCTCTCTGACATCTTGTTGTTGGTTCCTAGGCGAATTGCAAGGAACGAGACAACAAGAATTCTAATACCAGCCGTGCTTGCGCCAATGCGCCCACGCTACTGATGGTTTGCCGTATCGGTGTTGGATATACTCCAAGCCACGAGCAATCTGCTCGGGCGCAGGAGTGTTAGGTTTCATACCTAGTATCTGTGGGATACCGAATGCAGTGGACTTAGGGTTATCTGCTGTATGGTCCCACGCAGATTCTTTGCCCCATAATTTCTTAAGGGCACGGAATTCTGATGCTCCCCACGTCTCATACTGTGCTGAGATGAGAGCCTTGGCATAGGATTTGCTCAAGGACTTGGTCCAAAGTATTTCCTTGCGGTGTTTCTTGACTGACTCGTCCTTCTCTGAGAGCCTGTCTGCTACTGCTATTGCATACGACTGACTGGGAAAGAGAGCGCTGGATAGCGTCAATGCCCAACTGAATAGCGCTGCTAACTTGGTCTTCATTTAGTACTCCATCTGTATATGCAATACCCAATACCAATGATGTATAGCCAGGTGATTGCTGTTGGGATGTGTGGAAAGATAACTTCACTCATACTCCTATCTCAACTCTCTCTACTGTGACATCAGTATAGCCTTCATTAATCCAGAACTTGGCTATGTCATCAGCCTTGTCCTTGTCTACATAGTACTCGTTTACTTCTACTCCGCCTACCCATACTGTCCAGTTAGGCATTGTGCCACCCTTCTGCTATGGCTCGGTCTAAATCCTGCTCGCAATAAATAGAACCTTTGTATTTATACAAGGGTGTTTCTTTATGGTAGCCTTCTTTGCCAGCCCAGCAGACTTCGCACTCTTGTTGCTTAGACATTGGTTGTTTCTTTACCCGCGTTGGCTATCTCTGCAACTGCTAGTGATACCAACTGCTTAGACAACTCGTATATATCTTGCGCTCTATCTACAAATAAAGATATGTTATTGCGCTCATCATCATAGAACCGTATTACCCAACTGTTATCTAGTTTAACTACTTCAGTTTTGCTGAAGTCTATCCTGTGTAGCGATACGCTTGTTGCCATTTTAGTCTCCTAGTTCTGTTAGTTCTTTTATAATACCATCTAGTACTATACCTACTAGACGCCATTGCTTCTCGTCTGACTCCCAAGATTTGCTACGGTAGTAGCGCTCAAAGTAATCAGCATTGATTCTATTCTTCTTTAGTATCTGTAATGCGGAAGTTGTTTCGTGCTGCCAAGTCTTCAATGGTTTCATTGAACTTGTTTACCTCCCATATGATTTGGTCTAGCCATTTGTTAATCTCTTGTAGTTCTTGTAATAGACTCATCCTATTGCCTGCTCTGTTCTTGCTTTGTTAACTTCTTCATTTTCAAGTGGGATGTTATCTATTGGGAATGGATACTCAGATGGTTCTATCCCTGCATAACTCATAGCGCAGGGATAGCAGAAGTTTCTGTTATCCATATAGTCTCGTTCTGGTACCCAAATATCTGTATCACACTTGAAGCATTGGTCTAGTATTTGTCTACCCATTGTAAGTCTCCTCACGGTCTTGTCCGAATACTGCTTCCCAACATTTAGGATGCATACCACTAATTATCTGCTCTCGTAGTGGCACTGTCAAGGACTTGAATGCAACTTGAACATATTCTCCCCTGAGATAGGCGAATAGTTCTTTCTCATCTACCATAATTGTGCCAGTCTTGTAGCAGACTGGACATCTACGAGTTGCGAACGCTGTAATCACGGGCTGCCCTTTCTGTTTTTAATAATCTGACTACCTTGCGGTATTCCTGTTCCCACTTATAGGAAGAACGGAATACAACTACCAATAAAATAAACTGACTGACTAGTGCTATGACTGTGGCTATCAGTGTGCCTGTATCTATATACATAGACTGCTCCTAAATTCTGGTTTGACTCGCATCGTTCTTGCTGTAGTACGCGGCGGTTTGGAAAAGCAGGACAGAGACCGAAGCCTCTGCCCTGCTGGATTGAACTATAGAAGTTCTAAAGCGGTAACGATTTGATTGTCGTACCACTTGGTCTGTCCCTTATCTTCACGAACTGTAGTTGTGAGATAGCCTGAAAGGTTGACTACGAACTCAGAGTTATCTGTAATGAGTGGACGTAGTTGGGCAATGATGTCTGGGTCTGTGAAGGTGACCTGACGACTTGCGATGAAACGGCTACGCATCTGACCGTCTGGAGTGTACTCCGTTTGACGTGATTGAACGATGCCTTTGACTACGTTGCCATAGTCACGAACTGACTTGAGTAGAGCGTTGTTGAAGGTGAAACTGTTTACTGTGTTCATTGTGTCTCCTTATATACTTTTTGTTGGGCGGATACCCGTCACTTGTGACGGGTACGCCCTTGGTTAGATTAGTTGCAGTTTGGGCACTTGATAGCCCTGTTGTGTAGATAGTGGCAGTCTTGGCAGATAGTTTCATTTGCTGTGACTGTGACCGAAGTTTCTAAGTCATAGGTTCGGTCTGTGATTACGCTGATTGGGTCAAGAAATTCGGCACGTTCTTCGCCGTCAATTTCTTCAACGACGACTCGCTCGTCGTTCCATTCTCCAACGACTCTGATACGGATTTTCCTATCAGAGATGCGCTGGAGAGATGATACCCAATCGTGACCGCTCTCTGCGTCGCGTGCGACGCTGAGCGGTCTTGGCTCTGCTACAGAGCCACCGTTGGCTATGTTCTTGTCAGGTACAGCCTTAAGCACTGTACCGCGGAATGTAGCAACGTAGTAATCTTCAGACTCATCAACAATCTGATGAGCCTGATAGATGTCCCGACTGTCTTTCATTTCCTGACAATCGGGGCAGAGTTCGGTGAGTGCTTGGCACTGATAGCACATAGTTTGGATACTGATGCCTAGTGATTCACTCATTGTCTGGAGTCCAATCTTTGTTGTCTTCTGGCATATCGGGCATATCGTCGTCAGACTCAATCCCGATTAGGGTCATCTTTAGAGCATTGCCACAATCACAGAGTGGATAATCGCCCACCTTAAGGAACTCACTACTACTAAGTGCGGCGTAGATTGGTTCCCTTAGGTCACACGGGCAATAGATTTTATAGATTAGTTGGTCGTTCACTATTACCTTTCCGCTATAGGTATCTCCTATAACTACATCTCCTACAAATGCAGTTCTGTCAAGCAGTGCTCTGTTCAACTGCTTTACAGAACTGCTAGGTCTTTTCAATTTCTGATTTAAACCAGCCTGTCACAGATTTATTTATACAGGGCGAGGCGACAGGGATAGTGCCGAGCGATAGAGAACTGTCACACGCCTATCTGTACAGAACAGATAGCCTGCTGGCTCTGTTCTATCTGTATCTATCAGACCCCAGACTTATTAAATCCGCTGTATAGCAATAACTGTATCTCCCAGAACTATTTTCCCGTACAAACCCTATGCCCCTGCTCTGTCCTATTATGTCCTATTTTAGATAGCCTATTCTGTGAGTTAGGTAACACTTTGCCAAAAAAGCGTTCGGAATGGCTGTTTGAACGGATTAATAGATAGTAGGGACTATTTATAGTCCCGTACAGTAGCAAGCCTTGAGGGCTTGCGTTACAGACTGTATCTACTATCTGTTTCTAACTGTCTGTTCTGACTGTACTGACTATTGTAGATGGGACAGTTCTGTGACTTTTCAAAAGGCTAACAACCCTAGAACAAAGGCTATGGCTGAAGCCAAGGCTAAAGTTTTAGCCCTTGTAGCCGAGGGTATGTCTGTACACAGGGCTATGGAGCAGTTGGGCAAAAAGCCCGATACTGTTCGCATCTGGATGATGCGAGATAAAGAATTTGCCGCCAATCTGGCTGAGGCAAAGGAGAACGCCAAAGAGCGTTCCATTAAGGCTTTGGGAATTGCCCGTGAGGATATATCCTTCCCGCAGTTCTCTGAAATGTTTTTAGACCAAAAGGTCTTCCCCCACCATCAAGACTGGGTAGACCTGCTGGAAGATAGGGAGCCTTCCTGGCTACACCCTAATATGATTTATGAGAAGGGCGACCCAAACCGCTTACTCATAAACGTGCCACCTGAGCACGCTAAGTCCACCGTGATAACGGTGAACTACTCTACTTACCGCATCGCACTTAATCCCAACGTTAGAATCATCGTAGTTTCTAAGACGCTTATCAAAGCACGGGAATTCGTGTACGCAATTAAACAAAGGTTAAGCCACCCGCGCTGGTTGAAGTTGCAGACAACATTCGGACCAGAAGGGGGATGGAAAGAAGACTCTGATACCTGGCGTGTTGATACCGTCTACTTGGGAAGCGATGCCCGTAATTCATCGGAAAAAGACCCGACTATTCAGGCGCTCGGTATGGGGGGTCAAATCTACGGTGCCCGTGCCGACCTCATCATTCTAGATGACTGCATCACTACCGCTAACGCTCACGAGTATGAAAAGCAGATTAACTGGCTACAAAAAGAAGTTATTACCCGTCTTGGCAAAAATGGTAAATTGCTAGTAGTAGGGACAAGAATTGCGCCGACAGACTTTTATAAGGAACTCCGTGACCCGAAGCATTGGTCAGGGGGCAAAAGCCCATTTACGTATATGGGTATGCCTGCTGTTCTGGAGTATGGGGAGAAGCCGAAAGACTGGGTTACCCTCTGGGCAAAGTCGGACACTCCGTGGGATGGCGATGATGAAACACCTGACGAGCAAGGGCTATACCCGAAATGGGACGGACCGACATTAGCCAGACGTAGAGGAGAGGTGACTCCATCTACGTGGGCACTGGTCTACCAGCAAGAAGATGTCACAGAGGACTCAATTTTCCCGCCTGAGTTAGTACAAGGTTCTATCAACGGAATGCGTAAGCGTGGCAACCTAAGACCTGGTGCTGCAGGACATCCTAACGCTGTTGAAGGTTACACTGTCATAGGCTTTGACCCTGCTATGTCTGGTAACGCTGCTTTTGTTGCTATGACCTACAACAGACACGATGGCAAGATTTATGTGCTGGACTGTCTGAATATGGCAGAACCAACACCACAAAAGATTAGGCAAGCAATTGAAGATTTTACGTTGGCATATAAACCGCAAGAGTTCCGAGTGGAAATCAACGCACACCAAAAAGCGTACTCCCTTGACGACGACCTACGAAACTGGCTTGCTTCTCACGGTGTACGACTTAATTCTCACTTCACAGGCAAAAACAAATGGGACACAAACTTTGGAGTTGCCTCAATGTCAACATTGTTCGGAACTTCTCGTGACGGAAAGTTTCAGAAAAACAACATCCTTGAACTCCCAAGTACTGAATCTTCTGAGGGGCTTAAGGCTTTAGTTCAACAACTCATAACCTGGAAGCCTGATACCAGAGGTAAGACTGACTGTGTGATGGCGTTATGGTTTGGTGTTATTCGCTGTCGTGAATTTATGCAGCAAAACTCTAACGTGCAAAGGTGGGCTAACAACCGCTGGGCAACAAGAGCGCAGAAAGAACGACGTATAAGTATTAATCTAGATGAAGCCTTTGCAGAGCAATGGCAACAAACTTACGGGTAGGATAAATGGCTGAGAATAAACCACTAAAGAAAGACTTGAAAGAAGTCATTAAGGAGATGTCAAAGGCTCCTGGTGGTAATGTCGCTATGTCTAGACCTGTAACTCCTGGCGGCGTTCAAGGCGGTCCACCTACCGTTCCTTCTCCTGTTCTTGGCGCAACACAACAAGAACCAGAAGGTCCACTTGTTAAACGTGATATTGCCCGTGAAAGTTTTCGTGCATTTAAAACTGGTGAGGTAAGACAAGAAAACATTCCTGTACCAGCACCAGATACTAAAAAAGTAGAAGTTACTAAAGTAAAACCTACTGGCAAAAAAGGTTTTAAAGGAACGCAAGAACAACAAGATGTAGCGCAAGGTGTCCGTGAAGGAACTATGCGTGGTATGACAAGAGCACCTGGTTCTAAACCATCATTAGCCAAGTCTTTACCTATGGCTATTGAAATTGCTGCTGAACGTGCCCGTAGAAAAACTGAACGAGAAACTATTCAGGAATCACTACGTCAAGCATCGGGCAGTATTGTTAGCAGAGAAGAACAGAATTTAATTGACCGTGCTGCTCAGGCTGCAAGAGATGCTTTGCTTGACCGAGAGGCTGCTATTAAAGAAGCCACTATGTTAAGGGATGTAGGCACTGGTGAAGTAAATCCTTTGGCACAGTCAGTCACACAAAGTGAAGCAGACCGTCGTGCACTTGAAGGTATGAAAGAATTTGAAAAACTAAGTAAACAAAACACTGTTAAAATTTCTGGCGGTAATGCAGGCAAGGGCACCCCTATGGGAGATGCCAAAGATGTAGCAATGAGAAAAATTGCTAATGCAGCAATAGTTGAATTGCAAGATATTTCTAGGCAAGCACAAATTACAAATGCTCAGCCAGAAGCAATTGGCAAAACATCTAGTGAAACTAGTTTATTGAAACTAGGTCCTGCAACTGGAAATTTATCTGGTAAGACAATTATGTTGGCTAGAAATGGCAAACTAGCAAATACTCCTTTAAGACCTGAAACAGTAAATCAAATTACTGCAGCAGCGCAAGCAGGTGCTAAATTTGTAGTTGGAGATATGCCAGGTGTTGATTCAGAATTTATTAAATTATTAGACAAATTAAATGCACCTTATAAAATTTATCATACTGGTGAAAAACCAAGAGTACAAATAAATAAATCTATTTCTAAAACTCCACCTATTATTGGTGGTAAAGGAACCGCTGCGTTTGGTCTTTTAGGTCTAGGCGCAGATGCTATATTGTTGTGGAGACAATTACTACAACAAGCAGAGTTAACAAATCAACTACTACAAAATGAAGCAATGAACTAAGGATGGCAATGTTATCTATAGAGCAAATATCTGCACGTGTAGAGAACCTACGTGAACGTGCTGCCGAACGTGACTCACGCCAACAAGACGTTCTTGCTGTCCGTAAAGGACAGATTGCAACTGTCTATCCAGATTTTTTTCCTGAAGGTGTAGATGCCAATGTCGTTGCAAATTTTATTGATATTGTTGCAAGAGACTTATCAGAAGTTATGGCACCTTTGCCGTCAGTCAACTGTTCCGCGGCGAATCAGGCTAATGACCGCGCTCGCAAATTTGCTGATACACGTACTCGCATTGCTACTAACTATTTTGCTCATTCGGACTTACAAGTCCAGATGTACACAGGCGCAGACCTCTACATCACATTCGGTTTCGTTCCATTCGTTATAGAGTTGGACGAAGAAGCAGGGCTGCCGCGTATCCGTATAGAAAACCCAGTGGGCGCTTACCCAGAGTTTGACCGCTATGGACGCTGCATTGCCTTTGCAAAACGCTACTATATGGCAGCAGGAGAACTAGCATCACAGTTCCCTGAGTATGCACATATTCTCCTTGGCAAGGAAATGTACAAGGGCGATATGAATTACCAGTTAGAAGTTGTTCGTTATTATGATGAACAGCAATCTATCTTGTATGTGCCAGAACGCAACAACCTAGTACTATCACAAGCCAAGAACCCAATTGGCAAGATGATGGTAGTTGTAGCACGCCGTCCTTCTATTGACGGCGAAATGCGTGGACAGTTTGATGACGTGCTCGGTATTCAGTTGCTTCGCAACAGGTTCGCATTACTTGCGATGGAAGCAGCGGAAAAATCCGTACAAGCACCAATTGTTCTACCGCAAGATGTTAACGAAATGGAGATGGGTGGAGATGCGATTATTCGCACCGCTAACCCAGCAGGTGTACGCCGTGTAGACCTTAACATTCCACCTGGAGCATTCACTGAACAAGCGTTGCTTCAGCAGGAACTTAGAACAGGTACACGTTATCCAGAGGGACGTACTGGAAACATTGATGCCAGCATCATCACGGGACAAGGTGTGCAGGCGCTTATGGGAGGCTTTGACACACAGGTCAAGTCTGCTCAGGCTATCTTTGCTTCAACACTACGAGATGTTATCTCTGTCTGCTTTGAAGTTGATGAGAAGTTTTTTGATTATGAAAAGACTATCCGCGGCGTAGATGCTGGTAGCCCATACCAGATTACATACAAACCAGCAAAAGACATTAAGAAAGATTATTCTGCTGATGTTCGCTACGGAATGCTTGCAGGACTTAACCCTGCACAGGGTCTTATCTTTATGCTACAAGCACTTGGTGGCGGTTTAATTTCTACAGATTTGGCTATGCGTGAACTACCCTTTGGTATTAACGTAACGCAGGAACAAGAAAAGATTGAGATTGAGAATATGCGTAAGTCGCTAGTGCAATCTCTACAAGCCTATACACAAGCCATTCCACAAATGGCTGTGCAGGGTGGGGACCCATCTATGGTAATCAAAAAGGTGGCTGACGTAATCAAAGCACGCCAGAAAGGCGTTGCTATTGAAGACGCAGTTGAAGAAGTGTTCGCACCAGAATTACCTCCTGCTGGCGCTTCTCAGGTTGAGCAACCGTCCCCTGCTCCCGCTGCGCTGGCAGGAGGCGCACCTCAACCACCATCACTACAAACTCTTTTATCTAGTCTAAGTTCTGGGGGACAGGGAAGTGCAAGCGCTAGAACTGCCATACGGAGGTAACAATGCCACCGCGTAAGAAGATAACTAAAAAGGCTAAGCCGCAACCAAAGCGTAAAAGAACTACCAAAGAGCCTGTACTAGTAAAGATTGATTTCTGGGCAATCGCTGCAAAAGAAGTTTATGATGCTTGTGTTCGTGCAGGATTTGATGAAGGAACTGCAATGGCATTTGCTATGGATAGGTCAAGTTATCCTGATTGGATAGTAGACCCTTTAGACCCAATTAAAAACCCGTTGGATGATTTTGAGGAGGATGAGGACTAATGGCAGATATTGTAGAAAAAGTTTCTGGGATTGGTTCTATGTCTGAAAGAACAGACTTAAATGTGTCACAACAACCTGCTAGATATATTTCAGGTTTGCCTCAAGGGCAGGGACAGGCTACATATAATACTCAAACTCAAGCACCTATGTATGCTGCTCCAGAATCAGAGATTGTAGGCATTACCGCTGGTACTCAAAACCCAAATCAACCGATTACTGCAGGTGTAGATTTTGGTCCTGGACCTGGCTCAGAAGTTATTAATCTTCCTAATACACAACCAACAGTTCTTAGTGTGCTGCGACAAATTGCACAGAATGACCCTACTGGAGAAACTGATTTAATATTTCAGGCTATGCTTGAAAAAGGTCTTGGATAGTGCCAGAAATAATTGACCCTTCTGTAGCCCAACTTAGCCCTAGTCTTTACAATGCAGCACGTCTTTCTGGGCTGTCGTCACAACAGGCTAAGTTTTTAAACCAGATGTCTAAGCAGTACCAAAAAGGCAAAGACCTTTTGGCTATGGGCGATGCAAAGGGACGTAAAGAATTTCTTGAACTAGACCCTAGTGTCCGTCAGAACATACAATTGTTCTTTCCAGATAGAGCAATGTTTGCTGATGAAAAAGGTGCTATCAGAGAGTTTTTAGAATTTGTAGGTAAAGGCGCAATTGCTGGACCTAAGTTGTTAGCAAGTCCTATTTTAAAAGGTTTAGAACTTCTTGAAGGCTGGGAAAAAACCTATAAGACTGCATATCCTGCAGCACGCCAAGCAGGAGAAGCGGCAGAAGCGCAGCGTCAAGGATTACCTGTAACTAAACGTGGTGATTTTTCTAACGGTGTTATAAAAGATATTTATGATGGTAAGAATAATTGGCAGTGGGAAAAAGTTACTGCTTATGAAGAACGTTATGGTGTAGCACTTACAACTCTTGCCCGTGCAATGGCAGAGGGTAGAACCGTAGAAGGTGCTATTGACCTATACGGTAATGCCGACGAAGAAATGATGACGGCTGTTGTATTTATGTATGACAAGCCTGATAAGTTTGAAGAAATTAAAAGTGCTCTAAAAGTAGATGCTCAGATTTCTCCAGGTCGTGACATTGTTAACGATGTACTACTATCTGGAAAAACAGTAGATGGAAATTACTGGGCAACTAAAGCACTAAAACTTGTTGGTATAGATTTAACTACCAAAAAAGGTAAGAAGCAAGCACTTGCAATTGCTGGCGTTGATAACGCCCGTCAAGCAGAAACTAAATTAAAAGAAAAAGTTTCTGGATTCATAGATGGATTTTACACAATCTTTGGTGACCCACTTACATACATTGGTTTAGGTATACCAGCAATTGCTAAGTTGACTACCCGTGGTGTGGCTGGTGTTAGAACTAGTGTGGGCGAAGCCATTAAGATGTCTGCGTTCAAGAGCAAAGGGCAGCGTCTAGCAGAACAGTTTAAGTTTGTATCAGAGCGTCAAGGTGTTGAGTCTGGCTATTCTTGGTTATTCAATGAGCCAGAAATTAGAACACTATGGGATGACCAACTTGGTCCACGTTTAAAGTCTTTATCAGAAGCAGATACTCCAGCAAAGAAGGCTGGAATATTAGAATCTATTAAGTTTGATTTTCCAGAGTGGTATGAAGATAAGACCATTAAGACCCTCATTGATGGTAAAGCCTTTGATGCAGCCAGCGCAAAACAATTCTTTACCCATATAGATGATGCCAATATGATGCTTGGTGGCAGAGTAAATGGCGTATCGTTCCGCAGGAACGGCATACCTTATGCCCGTAAAACAAGAACAATTACATCAGCAGCACATAGAGTTGCTTATGCTGTATTTAATCCGTCTAGCCAGATGGACCTTACTACAAAAGAAGTTTTACAGCGTGCAGATGAAGATGCTGTTAAAGCATATACCGTTCTTACCAAGGTAGCCGAAGATGAAAACAAGTTGCTCAATCCTAATATTGATGATTTGTTTGAAATTCAAAAAGATATTAAGGGTGCAAGGGCTATCGCCTATAAACTAGGCGTAGCAGCAACAAGAGTTCCTGGTCCTGTTAGATTTGGCGAGAACGCCATTGAGACCGCAGACAACTTACGCAATACTGCAAGCCTTGTATTGCCAAAAAATATTGCTAATGCTGTGACTTTAATGCTTTTAGATGAACCACTTGATGTTCAACTAACAGCAGTTCGTAATATGCAGTATGCATATATGAAGCGGTTGGGTCTTGAAGAGACAGACATTCTAGAAATTCTGCAGAAGACCTATAATGAGCAGGCTGGGTTTACACCTGTTACAGATTTGCCAATCTCGGATGTATTTCTACCACAGATGCACCCAATGGCTGTTAATGTTTACAATGATGAGGCTCGTTTAGCAAGCAGCGGTGCTATCCAACCATCACAATTAACAAAAGGTATTAAGCAATTGCCTTTTGATATGATTTATCAACTTTCTGCTACGGCTAAATTAGATAAATTACCAAAAGGAACACCCGCTAAGAAGTTTATTTTGGCGCTCAATGGTGTAGCACGTGGTAATTTTGTACGTATCTGGAACAATAACTGGGCAGCCTATACACTTGTACCACGTTTGGGTATCAGAACTAACGTAGATGAAGGCTTTTTCTACTATTTAACTAAACCAGTTCAAGATTTATACTCTGTATTTGCTAGTAAATTCCAAAAAGACATCAAAGCATCACAGGCTGTTACTGGAAGTAGCGCTGCTATTGGTCCTTGGAAGGGTTCTCTCTACGCATTAACCAATAAACTGGGCGTAAAGATTGACGGAGCACCCCTTGACCCGCGCAAAGCCTTAACGCCAGCCCAACGTGCTGATGTATCGGAGCAATTACGGGTTGGTTTGTCTAAAGAACTAGGTTATGAAGTCCCATTGTCAGAGGTTTCTTCCTTAGTAATTAGAGAAAACCTGCTTTCTAGAATAGAAGAAATCTATAAAGTAAATGGCGAAGAATGGGAAAACTGGAAACGAGTATTTAGAAATAACTCTAACTTCTCTAATAGTGCTATTGCGTCTTCAGGTGCTAGAGACTTATCTGTCGGTAAGATAGATGCAGATTTCTTTGATGCATCCTTTACTATTGACCAACTAAGTTTATTTATTAAAGAGATGGGTCTAGAAAAGTCTCCTCTTTATACACCAAAAGAAATTGCTAAACTCAGTGAGCAAGAAGTTGGCGTTGCTATGTGGGATAACTTCTCGCTACGCTTTGGCTATAACCAAATTAAACTACAAGAAGGTAGTTGGTTAAATCCAGTAGATATTTTCTACTCTAACAATGGCTTAAAAACCAATATAGATTTTGCTAAAGCGCGTACTGATTTAATGGAGCAGATGGGTGCTATCTATAATGAAGTAACTGGTATGTATGCTGTACTAGATTCTAGTAGGTTAGAAGCAGCCTTATCTAATTTTGGTGAGACAGTTTACTTCCGCCAAAAAGGATTATCAGATTCAGAGATAGCGCGTATTTATTCTGAGCGTATGCTTCAGGATATGCGTTTTACCTTCCACGGTAGCGCAGATGGTTTTAATCAGAAACTATTTGACCTAATGACAGCCAAGCACAATGAAGTTGTAAGGGCTGCTAGCCGTCAAAAGAAACCTTTGTCCTACTCTTGGTCACGCGCTGCTACTAATATCAGTTGGAAAGAGTTTGATGAGGCTACTGTTGGTATGCGTCCAGCCTCTGGCTATATCAATACCCGTTTAGTTAGCGGCGGTAAAGTATCCGACCTGGACGGTCTTAAGGCTGACCTTAGTACTATTGAAAAAGTATTTGAGAAGTTTCCTGAAAAAGCCTTGGATATGATGGACCGCCAAGTAACAGGGTTTTTCCGTCTACCAGCAATGCGTGTGGCTATTAATAAAGGCTTTAAAGATATTAAGCCCTACGAGAAGATGTTATCTGACCGTCACTACAAGGCTATGTTGGCTGAAAACCCATCTATGGACCCAGCAAAAGCACGTGCTAGAGCAGATGAACTTGCAGAAAAAACTGCTACAAATATTGTAGTCAATCAGGCTACAGATGCGGTATTAGAGTTTGTTGATAACCCTAATATCCGTTCTAACTTTGCTTTATCTATCCGATACCTTGGTAGATTCGTAAGAGCAACAGAAGATTTCCACCGCCGTGTTTATCGTTTATATGCTAATGAAGGACCAAGAGCGCTAATGAGAATGCGCTTGCTTAACTACGGTCTTGAGAACTTTGGTTCAGTATATGAAGATGAGAATGGTGATGAGTACCTAGTATTCCCAACAGATATTGTTATGAATACCGCTACTCAGAAAGTTATTCAAAAACTAACTGGTGATGAAAACTTTAAGGTTGGTTCTTTCAATGACTTTACTTTAAAGTTCCGATTGATTAACCCTTCTTTTGCCCCTGATGCTGGGCAGCCAGCATTTGCTGGACCTGTTTCTGGTTTAGGTATTTTGGCGGCTAAGGCTTTATTGCGTGATTTACCAATAGTTAGTGCTGTATTACCAAAAGACTGGGAAGATGCTATCTATCCCTGGACTAACAGAGCAGCAGATTTCCTAGATACATTTGCTATGGGTCATATTGGTAAGAATACAGACCTTGGTGAGGCACTAAAGGTATCAATGCCAATGCTTGCTAGCATCGGTTGGGAGACAGTTAAACCTGCCGAAAAGAACAGAATGAAGTCTAATTATGTTCTTCAGGGTATATCTTATCTAGAAGCATTTGGTAATGGTTTACCAGATAATGCCAATGCTAAGCAAAAACAAGAGTATCTATATCGTTTAAGAATTGCAGCAGACAATGTGGCTGTAGGTCAGGCTATGTTGGGTATGGTTAGCCCAGGTTTTCCAACCCTAAAAGACTCTAAAGGTTTGCCAGACTTTATTAGAGACAATGGTATTAGCACTTGGACTGGTGCTTTCTGGGATATTTATGAAGGTGTACTGAAGTCAGATACCGAAGTATCTAATCCATTTGAAATGGCGTTGGCTATGTTTGTTGGCAGCAATCCTGGTAAGTCTGTTTATACAATTCCTAGAAATGAAAAGGCTAGCCGAGTCTTCATTAATAAGACAGATGAACTTAAAGGCTGGGCTACTGACAATAAAGACTTTGTAAAGACCTATGCTCAGTCTGGCATTGGGTATATTTTTGCACCAAAGATTGGTGAATATAATCCCGATGTCTATAACTGGATGGAAGCACAAGGTTTAGTAAAGCAACCAGACCTAATGAACTATCTAGAAAAAGTTCAGATAGCAACAGACAAAGAAAAGTACTTTGCTATTGGTGATGCTATGAATAAGAAGTTGGCAGATACTGTTGACTATTCAGAGCGTAGACAAATCATTGCTCTTGCCGAGCGTGAGCGTCAGTTGTTGCTTATGTCTAACCCAGAACTAGAAGATGCGTTACTAGATGCAGACAATAAAGGCGAACTAAACAAAATGCTTCGTGATATTGGTGCTGCAGCCAATGACCCAAAGGCTCCTATTTCTGATGGCACAAGACTTTCTATGCAGTTTGCTATTGAGCAGGTACGTTCTTTTATTGACTTCTCTGACAATATGGTGAACAAGCGGTCTTATACTTTTAGTTCTGACCGTACTCAACTTAAGCAAGAAGTAATGGCAATACTTGGTCAACTATCTTTTGACCCATCCGTCAAAGAAGCAACACGTCTTATCTTTATACCGTTGATGAACAAATACTCCCGTGATGCTATTAGTGCATCACCAGAAAGGGGATAGCCGTGGCAGCAAGCAGTCCAGAGCAAGCAAAAAATCAGGCTGAAACAAAAGACCGTGCCCGTGCGACTAAACTTAAGTCTCAAGAAGAAGCAAATAAAAAACATCTTCAAGACCTAATAACCCGTTTTGGTGAGGTTGGTACTGAAGGCGGTAATGTAAGAGTTGGTCTTGACCAGTATGGCAATCTTGTACTTCAAGAGTTTAAATACAATGAAAAAGGCGAGCCAATTGATACCCGTGAAGTATTCTTTTGGGTAGCCGATGATGGTATTGGTTTTCAAATTCTTAATGGTTCAGCGGCTATTAAAAAACTACGTGAAGGTTTTAAAGGTAATCTTGAAAGTTTGCGTAAACAACTTTATGACAAGCAATTTATGTCAGAAGAAGAATACCTATCAAAAGATGAGAATGCTCTTAATAAAGCATTACTAAGTTCTGCTAGAAACTACAGCACTATTCAAGTGCAAAGTTATACTATTGATGGCAAAACTAAATTTACTCCTTATAAGTCTTGGCTAAGCGGAATAGTTGCTACTCGTAAAGGCGATGGCAGCGGTTACCCATTACGGGATATTAACCTTATGGACCGTGATGTGGTTGAGGCTATTGTTCGTGATGCTTATAGCAGTGAAACAGATATGTCACCTGATGAAGTAGATTCTTTTATACAGCAAAAAACAGATATGTATATGAAACAAATTAAAGAAGGCACATTAACTACAATGACAAAAGTTGGTGGAGTAAATGTCCGTAAACAAACCAAACCATTTTCTGAAGCACAGGTACGTGCTGAACTGCCAGGTATGATTGAACGTGAATTACCAGGTGCTACAAATATGAAGAAAAGTTTTGACTTTTTAGTATTTCTTGACCAGATGGGAGCACCAGTAGTATGAAGCCTGATTACGTATCAGAGGGTGCTGGCAATACTATGCCTAACCCAAATGCAACTGGTAAAGCAGAAGCCCTCGCTTTAGGTATTACAGAAACAATACTTTCTGCATTCCCTGAACTTAAACCTATTTTTGATATGTTTGTTGCTGGCAATATTGCCGAAGCAAGACTGGCTTATTTTAATTCTGATTATTATAAAAATCTTACTAGTACATCTGCTCAACGGAAAACAAATAAAGCAACTAGACCAGGTGTATATGCTCAGGAATTAGACGCTTGGAAGCAGGCTCAGAAAAGAAGACTAATTGAAAAAGGGTTTTTATTTACCCCTGATATGGATTCTTTGCTAGATGCTTCATATGATGCTGGCGATACAGATGTTCAGTTAGAAATTAAAATTCTTAACTCTGGCAAGATGGGTAGCAAAATTGGGGGCAGCACCCTTGGAACTCTTAATACCCTAAAGACTTATGCAGATGACCAAGGCGTGGGTTATCTACTACCAAAGAATTACTGGGACAAAGTATCTAATGGTCTTTTGGCTGGCACTACTACGGATGAAACTATCCAAGAAGAACTAAAGGGATTTGCTATATCTGCCTATCCAGCCTATGCCAAAGGCATAGAAGCGGGTAGGTCTTTTAGTATGCAAACATCTGCTGCAAAACAAATGATGGCTAACTTGTTAGAAAAAGATGTGGACACTATTTCTAATGATAATCCTTTATTCCAAAAAGTAACTGGCTATGTAAACCCTAAGACTAATTCTTTTGAGATTATGCCTTTATGGCAGGTTCAAGAACTAGTAAAGAATTCAGAAGAATGGTTACTAACAAATAATGCTCGTGATGCCTATGACAATATTGGTAGAACGATACTTCAAAATTGGGGGTTGGCGTACTAATGGCTACACCAGAAGATATTGCTGAAGCAAAACGTATTGCTAATGCTCGTGCATATAGTCAACAAATAGCACAATCTAATGCTAATGCTTTAGCCGATTTACAGGCAAGTATTACTGCCAGCAAAGAACTAGCCAAAAAGAAAAATATAGAAATACCTACAATTGCTTTTGAGATGGCTGCTAATGAAGGCGATGTTGCTGGTATGACAGCGGCTGCTAACGCAATTGCAAAGGCATCTGGATATGGACCTTTCCAAACAAAAACTTTTGTTGAGACAATGGTAAAACAAAATACACCAACTCCAACCCCTACGCCGACTCCAACTCCTACTCCAACCCCTACTCCTACACCTACGCCGACCCCAACACCAACTCCTACGCCTACACCTATAGTAACTAATACAACAGACCCTGCAGTATTGTCACTTATTAAGTCTTTGCAAGACCAAATTGCAGCATTGAGTGCTAGTAATCAACAGGCTGCTATAGACGCTAAAGCAGCAGCAGAGGCTGCAGCAAAACAAAAAAGAGAGAATGCTTTAGTTGTTCTTACTGACCGCTTTAATAGGTATGGTCTATCAAGTCTAATACCTAAAATTAAAACTTTAATTGCTACTGGTGCTAGCGAAGATACTATTTCTTTACAGTTACAAGATACTGAAGAATACAAACAACGTTTTATAGCAAATGAAGAACGGCTTAAAAAAGGTCTTAAAGTACTTGACCCAGGAACATATATTGGTCTTGAGGATAGATACCGTCAGATTCTTAGGTCATATGGTCTAAAACAATTTGATAATGATAGTTATGTTTCTCAGTTTCTTGGCAACGATGTATCTCCAGAAGAACTATCTAGCCGTGTAGTTACTGCAGTGCAGCGTGTTCAGAATGCTGACCCTGCTGTTAGTGCAATGCTACGTCAGTTTTACGGTATTGGAACTACAGATATGGTTGCCTATGTTCTTGACCCAGCACAGCAATTTCCTAAGGTTGAACGTCAAGTTGCAGCAGCAGAAATTGGAGTGGCTGCAGCACGTCAAGGACTTACCGCTGGTGTTAATGTGGCTGAACAATTGGCAGCACAAGGCATTACTGAAGCCCAGGCGCAGAAAGGTTATGCAACTATTGCAGACATTTTGCCAGGGGCTACAAAACTTAGTGAAATTTATACGGGTGTTCTTGACCAGTATGGTCAGGCTGAAGCAGAGCAAGAAGTATTTAACAGTCTTGCATCTGCACAACGTAAACGCCGCCGTTTAACAGAACGTGAAATAGGAACCTTTAGCGGTAGTAGCGGTGTCGGTAGAGGTTCATTAGGTACCCAAACAGGCGGTACATTCTAGATTCCCGACGTGGACCAACCAGCCCCACGCGGTGTATAAGACTGGCAGCAAGAGCCAGCCTGCTAACCCCTGAGCAGAACTGTGGCTTGCGACTAACTACAAATAGAAAGGGTGGTTGCTATGAGCAACAACTACTGGGATGAAGAAGAAGACGAAGACAATGTACCTGACCATCAACTAACTGGCGATGACTTAGTTAAGAAACTAAGAAAAGCCAAGCGTGCTGATGAGAAGCGCATTAAGGAACTTTCTGAACAACTTGAAGGATTCCTCAAGGAAAAGAAAGAAACCACCGTCAAAGACGTCCTAGCAAAAAAGGGAGTAAACGCTAAGGCTGCACGCCTTATCTTGAAAGATGTAGAGGATGCCACTGAGGAGTCTATTGACTCTTGGCTCCGTGATAACGGAGATTTAATTGGCTATACCCCACAGGCTGAACAAGAAGAAGTGCAGAACAATCTTGCGACACTACGTCAGCAAGATGTTTTAACTCAAGGCGGAATTACTCCAAGCAATGCAATAGACATTGAAGCCCGTATGAATAGTGCGGAGTCAATGGATGAACTCATCAATCTATTGCGAAATTCCTAATCGTTCATAGTCACTGGAGGTGACGCAACACAATGTCCAACCAATATACGTCAACCGCGAGTACATCACTCGGCGGTTCCGTTGGTGGTGCTGGTCTAGTACAGAAGGCGTATGACCGTCTTCTAGAGTTTGCGCTACGTTCTGAACCACTTATTCGTTCAGTCGCAGACAAGCGCCCTGCTAAGCAGGCTTTCCCAGGTTCAACCGTAGTTCTACAGAAGTACGTTGACCTTGACCAAGCAACATCTACTCTTACTGAGACAACTGACCCAGATGCAGTTTCTCTTACAACACCTACAACTGTAACCATTACTCTTAACGAGTATGGTAATGCAGTACTCGTAACCCGTGCTCTTGAGTTGTTCTCATTGGCAGACGTAGACCCAGCAATTGCAAACATCATTGCATACAACCTTGCTGATTCTATTGACGTCGTAGCAATGAACACACTCGGCGCAGGTTCAAACGTTCTATACGGAGGTGCTCGTACATCTACAGCAACTCTTACCGCTTCTGACACAATTGACTCTGCGGACATCCGCAAGGCAGTTGCTAAGTTGCGTTCAAACAAGGCTAAGGCTCGCCGTGGTTCCTTGTACTGGACAGGTATTCACCCAGAAGTTTCACACGACCTTCGTGCAGAAACTGGAAATATGGGCTGGAACTTCGTTCACGCTAATACTTCACCATCTGTTGACAAGATTTGGGCAGGCGAAATCGGAGATTACGAAGGTGCATTCTTCGTTGAGTCTTCACGTCTTGCTAACTCTAAGTCAGGTGCAGACCAGACCGCTCTTGCTACAACCGCTGTAACTGTTGCTGGTACATCAGCAGGCTTCACCTTTGGTGTTGCTTCTTCTGCTGTTATCGCAACTCGTGCTGAAGTTGGCGACAAGATTGCTGGAACTGGTATCGCTTCTGGTGCAAAGATTACTGCAATTGAAACTTCAGGTTCAACCACAACCTTTACTGTAGATACAGCAAACACTGCTGCAGTTACTGCAACCACAGTTGTTACTGTAACTCCAGTAACCCGTGTCTTTGACACAATCGTCTGCGGACAGCAAGCACTTGCTGAGGCTGTTGCAGAAGAACCACACATCGTTATCGGTAACGTAACTGACAAGTTGATGCGCTTCCGCCCAATGGGCTGGTACGGCGTACTCGGCTTTGCCATCTATCGTGACGAAGCGTTGTATCGTATTGAAACTGGTTCATCAATCGCTGCTCTCTAGTTGATTGACTCTGGGGGCAGACATATTTGAAAAGTCTGCCCTTCGGGGTGAGTTCACTAAGGAGGACTTATGACTGAATGGCTATTTAAAACACCTACAGTGCAAGAAGGTCCTGCAGGTGGTGCCCGTTTATTTTACTTTTACAGAATAGACCGTGGCATTACTATCGTTAGGGACACAGATGGGGACTATATTCAGATTAGATACCCACAGGATTCTGATTTATTAAACTATCCTGTTGTATACCGAGGTGGCTACAACTACACAGTAGATGATGCTACTAAAGCAGCACTCATTGCTGGTGATGTTGGTGTCACAGAAAGTAACTTTACTGCTCTATGAAACACTGGGAATACCATCCTGAGTATGTAGACGGCTGCTTTGGATGCAAGGGGATGAGCGTTCAAATGAACGCAGGAGATGCTGATAGTAAACGCAGTATGCCTACTAAAGCATTTAACAAAGAATTGGATGCCTATAAAGCAGCAAGAGCACAAGGTATCCAGCCAAATGGAACTTCTATGACGAAGATTCAAGAGGCAGTAAAGGCTAGTGAAGTTATGGGTAGACCCTATGACGGCAATAAAATGCCACCAGCCAGAACAATCAACGAAAAATCAGCAGCAGTAATGAAAGAACTAGGAGTATAGATATGCCAAAGGTAGGAAAGAAGAAGTTCCCATATACAGCCAAAGGTAAGAAGGCAGCAAAGATGTACGCCAAGGCTGAAAAGATGGAAGAAAAAGCAATGATGATGAAGCCAGCAAAGAAAAAGATGGCTGCTAAGAAAATGAAGAAGAAGTAACAATGGCTGGCAAAACACGTGTAGGTGAAAGCAAATCAACTATTGCTCGCTACATACAGAATGTAGCAAAAGAGTACGCACAGTGGAATGAACAAGGCAGAACACAATCTGATGCTGGTCAGTTCTGGGGTGCAGTATTACAAAATCGTCAGTATGACAAAAAAGGCAGAATCAAAAAGTGAAAGCAAAAAAAGGAATGGGCTTCAAAGCAGCCCAATCACAAATTGCCAAAAAGCAGGGTATCTCCAAGGAACGTGCAGGAGCAATCCTTGCGGCTGGTGCTCGGAAAGCCTCAGCAGCAGCCAAGAAGAAAAACCCAAATCTTAAGAAGGTTAAGGGTAAGGCTAAGAAGTAATGTCATCAGGTAAATATAAACCGCACCGCGGATTTAATTCTGTTCAGATTAAGAATGGTTTAGTGGTGCGGTTAAACAAGAATGGCACAGTAAGAGCAGTGCTAGGAAAGTATGGGGAATATGGCAAGCAAAGCGGACCCAAGGCTTAAGAGGGCTGGGGTATCTGGGTTTAATAAACCTAAGAGAACACCTAACCACCCAACCAAGTCACACGTTGTTGTGGCTAAAGAAGGCAGCCAAGTAAAGACCATTCGTTTTGGTGAACAGGGTGCTAAGACTGCTGGCAAACCAAAGGCTGGAGAGTCTGACAGAATGAAGAAGAAGCGTGCATCTTTTAAAGCACGCCATAGCAAGAACATTGCTAAAGGGAAAATGTCTGCTGCTTACTGGGCTGACAAGGTGAAATGGTGAAAAAACAATTTTGGGACAAGAAGAATCCAAAGAAGAAATCTACAAAACTAACTCCTGCACAGAAGGCTGCTGCCAAAAAACGTGCAAAGGCTGCGGGTAGACCGTATCCAAATTTAGTAGATAATGCTGCGGTACTAAAGAAGAAAGGCAAGTAATGGCAACAGGCACAGCAGGTAGTACATTTACTAGCGAACTTAATAGGTTGGCTAATGGTGGGACATATCCAGCACTAACGGCATATCAGGCACCAGTTGCTGCTGCTAATGACTATGCCAATACAACAGGACTTGCTTTGCTTGGTGCACTTAATAAGAAGGCTGATGCCAATAGACAACCTAATGACTATAAAGGTTTAGGCGCAGTCTGTAATGAACTTGCTGGGACTACTGACCTTTCACCGACTGATGCTTTAAGGAGCATAAACCTATGACATACACCTTGGCTCAGATGATGGATGAAGTCCAGATAAATCTATCTGGCTATACCTATCAGCAAGACCGCTCTACCTATCTGGTATCTGCTGTCACCACAACAACTTCTCCTAGTTCTTCGCCAACCATTCTTAGCCTAGGTTCTGCTTCAGACCTTGGCAAGGGTATCGTTGAGATTGATGAAGAATTGCTATGGGTAGACAGCGTAGACCGTGTTGCTAACACCGCTACCATTTCCCCATATGGTCGTGGCTATCTTGGTACTACTGCTAGTACTCACGCTGTAGATGCAAAGGTAACTGTTAGCCCAATCTTTCCTAAAGAAAGTATTAAGAAGGCTATTAACGATACTATCCACGCAGTCGGTGGTGCTATCTATGCAACTAAACAAACTACATTTACTTACAATGCAGCAATTACAACTTACTCATTTAGTGGTTTAGGTATTGAGAATATCCTTGCTATGTCTTGGCAGGATATTGGACCGACTAAAGAATGGATACGCATTAAGCGTTGGGACTTTGACCCATACGCAGATGTAGATACTTGGGGTAATAACACTCAGACAGTAACTATTGGGGATGTAGTTATTGCTGGTAGAACGGTTAAAGTTATGTATGCAACTAGCCCATCGGTATTTACTGCTAGCAATCAAGACTATGCCACACAGACTGGACTACCAGAATCTACTAAAGATGTAGTTATTCTTGGTGCTGCATACCGATTACTACAGTATCTTGACCCAGCCCGTGCTGCTCAATACAGCCCACAGGCTGATGAGATTGACGCTAAGCGTCCATTCGGTGCAAGCAATACAGCAGTCCGACAACTCTTTGCTCTTTACACCCAGCGTCTTAACGAAGAACGCGCTAAGCAACAAAACCAATATCCCCCACGACTTCACTACAGCGCCCGATAGGAATATAAATGACGACACGGCAATACTCATCCCGCTCTCAGCAAACTACGCTGACTGGTGCTATTACATCAGGCGCTACGTCAATGACAGTAGTATCAGGTACAGCGCTACTGGGTGGTGTAACCATCCCTGCTGGTCGTACCTTTACATTAGTAATTGATGTTGATACTGCGCTTGAAGAAATCGTAGATGCTACGGCGGTATCTACTAACACCTTTACAATCACACGTGCTATTGACGGTTCTTCAGCACAAGACCATTCTGCTGGTGCCGTGGTACGGCATATGGCAATCGGTAGAGATTACCGAGATGCCAACCTGCACGCTGAATCATCGGCTGCTTATACTGATGGTGGCGGTAATAACCATACTATGCACGGTATTGCTACTGGTGAAGGTGATGTAGTAGGTACAGCCAAGACCCAGACACTGACAAATAAAACTTTAACTAGCCCTACAATTTCTAACCCTACCCTCACAGGTACACCATCTGCTGAAGCCAGCATAGTGTTTGAAGGCTCTACTGCAGACGCATACGAAACTACTTTGACAGTTGTAGACCCAACTCAAGATAATACAATTACTTTGCCTAACACAACGGGCACCGTAGTTATCGTAGATGCAACCCAGACCCTAACCAACAAGACTTTGACTAGCCCTACTATCTCGGGCAGTCCAGTCATAACTGGTCTATCTAGCGCAGGAATGATTTCATCCTCTGCTACCCCTAAAGATTATGTAGATAGCATTCTAGGCTCAGCAACGGCTGCAGCAACCTCAGCAGCATCGGCTGCTACCAGTGCTGCCTCTGCCGCTACGAGTGCCTCTAGCGCCTCTACAAGCGCTTCTAGCGCCCTCACCTCAGCCAACAGTGCATCTGCCTCAGCCACAGCAGCAGCCACCTCTGCAACCTCTGCAGCGGCTTCTGCGACTGCAGCAGCAACCAGCGCTACAAGTGCTGCTGCTTCTGCTACTACGGCTTCTAACTCTGCTGCCGCTGCTGCCACATCGGCTACCTCAGCAGCAACTTCTGCCTCATCTGCTTTAACTAGCGCTAACTCAGCCAGCACATCTGCTACATCTGCAGCCAACTCGGCAACTGCTTCGGCTACATCAGCAAGTGCTGCTGCAACAAGTGCAACATCTGCTGCAGCCAGCGCAACTGCTGCTGCTACCTCTGCTGCTAGCGCAAGTACATCTGCTTCATCTGCTCTGACTTCTGCTAACTCTGCTGCTGTGAGTGCAGCCAGTGCTGCTGCTGCAGTTGCTGCCTCCTTTGATGCAAAGGGAGATTTGCTAGTAGGTACAGGAGCACAAGCCTTTGACCAACTTACAGTTGCTGCAACTAATGGCTATGTCTTAAGTGTTAACTCAGCAACAGCAACAGGACTTGAATGGCAAGCGCCTAATCAAGGCGACATTACAGGAGTTACTGCTGGTACAGGACTTAGCGGTGGCGGTACTTCAGGTGCTGTTACACTTAGCCTTGATACAACTAGCGTATATGTTGTACCTACCCAGACAGGGCAAAATGGTAAGTACCTAACAACTGACGGAAGCAGCGCTTCCTGGGCAAGCGTAGATGCTCTACCAAGCCAGACAGGAAACAACGGAAAATATTTGACCACAGACGGAAGCACCGCTTCGTGGGCAACAATTACAACAGACCCAACACCAACAGCGTTGCTGTTCGGTGGGATGTAACTAAGGAGAAATAAATGCCAACAACCTATAAAGTCCTTGGGCAATCAAACCCATCGGCAACAACAGCAACAACCCTATACACAGTACCGTCTACTACTCAGACTATTGTTAGCACCATTACAGTATGTAACCAAGCAGCAACTGCTGGTACTTACCGTATTGCAGTGCGCCCAGATGGAGCAACGCTAGCAGCACAGCACTATGTCGCATACGACATCAGCCTACCTGCTAACACATCAGATACTCTGACTCTTGGACTAACACTTGGTGATACCGATGTAGTTACTGTCTATGCCTCATCTGCTAACTTCTCATTCAATGCTTATGGAAGCGAGTTATCTTAATGTCAACAGGAAGATTAGGTGCGGGTGATACCGCAATACAACCTACCATCCTTGATGCTAAGGGTGACTTAATTGTTGCCACTGCAGCAGATACTCCTGCTCGTCTGGCTGTGGGTACGAATGGCTATGCCTTACTTGCCGATTCTACTCAGGCTACAGGAGTTAAATGGGGTGCTGTAGGAAAGTTACTACAAGTTGTAAATGCTGATACAAATTCTGCTGTAACATCATCATCAACAACTTATGTTGATACAGGCTTAACAGCAAGCATTACCCCATCATCAACATCAAGTAAAATTTTAGTTACTGTTCATCAATCATATAACATTCCAACTTCTGGTAATGGTATGGGCATTAAATTAGTACGAGGAAGCACAGATTTAAGAACACACGGTAGTTATGTGGGTTATACTGCTGCTGGTGGTGAAGTTATTACTGGTCACTTTTCAATTTCATATTTAGATTCGCCAAGTACTACATCTTCAACAACATATAAAACTCAGTTTGCTAGATTAACAGGTTCTTCAAGTGCGTCAGTAAATAACTTTAGCATTTATTCATATATAACATTGATGGAGATAGGTGCATAATGACAACAGGAGCACAAGTATTAGAGACACTCATACCACAAGGTGGATGGGCAATTTATGGCGATACATACGAAGGTATCCAATTCTTGGAATGTGAGCCAATTACCAAAGAACAATTTGAAGCAGGTTTTGCACAAGTAGAAACAGCAAAGGCACAAGCCGAAGCAGAAGCAGCAGCAAAGAAAGCAGCAGCCGAGGCAAAGTTGGAAGCCCTTGGGCTAACAGCAGATGATTTGAAAGCCCTTGGATTGGGAGGAAACTAGATGGCAACAGGAAGAATAGGTACTACACCAGTACTGCAAGTTCGCTGGTCTAAGGCACCTAGTGCTGGTACTACCAGCCTATCTGGACTAGACGACAACTCAGTATCACTGGTCTACTCAGTAGGTTATGAGGCTGTATATCGCAACGGTGTATTACTATCTCGCACCAATGACTATACCGCTACTAACGGAACTACTGTTACTTTAATTGATGCAACCATTGCTGGCGACATCATTGAAATCTTTGCTAACCAGACAATCCCATTATCAGATACCTACTCACAGACAGTAGCCAATGGTAAGTTCATCAACAATACTTTGACTACTACCACTGGCGACATCATCTATGCCTCTGCTGCTAATACTCCAGCAAGACTTGGAATTGGTAGCACGGACCAAGTACTCAAGGTATCTGGTGGTATTCCTGCTTGGGGTGCTGCTCCTTCACCAACAGCAGTTGGTGTAAGTGTTTGGAAAACTGGAACAATGTCTTTAACTTCTGGCGCTTATACTTTATTTACTTTTGACGGTGAATATTTTGACACAGATGGTTTTCACTCAACTACAACTAATACAGGTAGATTAACAGTACCAACAGGATTAGGTGGAAAATATTTAATAAGTGTAAATTTTAGAACTGCTTCAAGTTCATTTACTGACATTGTTTGTCGCATTTCAAAAAATGGAAATGCCATAGCACATTACGAAGGACAAACGCCAGGAAATAGCGCGGTGCAAAGTTTTGCTTGGGCTGTTCCTTGGGATTTAGCAGCAGGTGACTATGTTGAATTTTATGTTTATCACGCATTTGGTTCTACCTTGAATGGTGAAATTGACCAAGATAGAAGACACTTTAGTATTATGAGGTTAGGTGCATAATGATTAGATTTGACAAACCAAATAACTTTGAAGGCGTACAATTCTGCGAAGAATTAGAAGCAACGGGTGTATCTATCAATAAAGATACTAGCCCACTTATTGACGGCAATGGTGACTTCTGGCTAGATATTGACCCAGCCGATACACAAAAGGCTCAAGATGTTTTGAACAATCATATTCCAAAGCCTCGTCCTGAACCTACTATTGAAACAAAGTTAGCATCCGTAGGACTGTCCTTGGATGAACTCAGAGCAGCCCTGGGGGGTAACTAATGCCAAGTACAAGAGCAAATGTAACCGCAACAGTAGGTGGTAACTCCTTCTTTGCTGGCAAGAACAAAATCATAAATGGCGCTTTTGATGTCTGGCAACGAGGAACTTCAATAAGTTTAACAAGTGGTAACAGTGTTTACTTTGCTGACCGTTTTTATGGTTCTTGTAACTTTTCTGCTGGAACTGCATCTTTTAGTCAACAGACATTTACTGCAGGTGCTGCACCAGTAGCAGGTTATGAAGGTCAGTACTTTGCTAGGTTAACCTGTGGTAGTACCTCCACACATTTTTCTACATATCAAAAAATTGAAGATGTTAGAACTTTTGCTGGAACAACTGCAACTTATTCGTTTTGGGCTAAAGCCTCAACAAATGTAACTGTTGCACTTTATGGAGTGCAGAACTTTGGTTCAGGAGGTAGCGCCAATGTGGATGTAACAATTAGTCCATCAACTGCAGCATTGACTACATCTTGGCAACGATTTACGGCAACTGTTACTGTTCCATCAATTTCAGGAAAAACTATTGGAACAGGTAGTAATTTGACTATTGGTTACTACTATTCAAGTGGAACAATAAACAGTGCAACTATTGATTTGTGGGGCGTTCAAATGGAAGCAGGCTCAGTAGCCACCGCGTTTCAAACCGCAACGGGCACACTTCAAGGCGAGTTAGCCGCTTGCCAGAGGTATTACTACCGAGTCTCTTCAGGCAATTCAAATAACTATGCTGTAATGGGAATATCGGGAGTCCAAAACTCCACTACTACGGGTCTTATGTTTGGAAGAAATCCAGTAACGATGAGAGCCAAGCCAACTGCAATTGAATATGCAAATTTGGCAGTAAACGATGGAAGTGCAACCGACCCTATTACTTCATTGACAATAAATACCGATAGAACATCGGACAATGTAATTACCTGCGATTCAGGGAATACTGCTGGAACTTTGACTGCAAATCGTTTTGCTTATATTAGAGGAAACAATTCAACATCAGCCTACTTTGGCGTTAGTGCGGAGTTATAGACTATGGAAGATATTAAATTTGTAACTATTGAAACCGAAGGTGCTTTAACCGAACACGTAATTATTGACAAAGGTAACGGCGAATTCACGTCAATGCCTAAGGCAGTCTGGGATGAACTAGAAGCCGCCAAAGAAAACGGCACAATCTCGTAGGATAATTACCTAAAGAATAGGGGACATAATGATAGGTAAGTCAGACACAGTAGCAATCGGCTGGTGTGATAACGGTACTACCGACGGTAAGTTTACCGAAGGGTTGATGACTGCAGCAATAGCAGGTCCAGGTAACGGTACACCTATAGCAAGTTCT